>Ga0255126_1000485_pt1 | contig 17489 bp, 19 predicted proteins | sample Law_Miss_RepA_8d_FD_188556 | JGI IMG/M metagenome (GOLD analysis project Ga0255126, IMG submission 188556) | Freshwater microbial communities from St. Lawrence River, New York, United States - Law_Miss_RepA_8d | ecosystem: Environmental > Aquatic > Freshwater > River | place: USA: New York... | reverse complement strand
GACGAACTCGCCAACGCCTTACAAGTTTTTATGGCCCGGGATCGGGCTTTGCTGTTCTCTTCGGGCTATATGGCGAACCTGGGCGTCGTCGCCGCTCTTGCCGACCGCCACACCGATATCTTGCATGATCGCCTGAACCACGCTTCCCTCATTGATGCGGTGAAATTGAGCGGCGCGCACTCGATCCGCTACCGCCATGCTGATCCGGCCGACTTTGAATCCAGGATCCCGAACAACCCAGCCCACTCACAGATGCTGTTATCCGACACGGTTTTCAGCATGGACGGCGACCTTGCCCCTGTTTCCGAACTCGCGGCAATCGCAAAAGCCCACAAGGTCCTGCCGATTTTCGACGACGCTCATGGCTTCGGTGTTATGGGTAACGGACGAGGCCTCATCCACGCGGCCGGACTAACTCAGGAACAAGCGCCTCTGGTGGTCGTTACGTTTGGCAAAGCACTTGGTACCGCCGGCGCGGCAGTAATCGGTAGAGCAGACCTTGTAGAAAGTCTGCTGCAGAGGGCCAGACCATTTATTTACGACACGGCGATGCCGCCGCTGATTGCCGCCGCAACCCATCGCGCATTGCAACTCTTGGATGAAGATTCAAGCTTACTGCGACGCTTGCATCAGAACATCGCCGCGTTTCAGTCTGCTATGGACGACGCCGGACTGCCGCCAACCGGATCCTCAACACCTATCCAACCGATCATGCTGGGTGGCGACGAACTTGCTCTGGCAATGGCAAACAAACTTCGCGAAGCAGGCTTTTACGTCCGCGCAATTCGGCCACCAACGGTGCCTGAAGGCACCTCGCGATTAAGAATTTGCCTGTCCGCTGCTCACACGGCCGACCAAATCTCCGGCCTGGTATTAGCGCTGAAGCGCCTGCTCCCGGCGAAGGTCATCAAGGTTTGAAACATGATTGCTCTGGATAGAACCGCTGTCCGCCGTTCCTTTGACGCAGCGGCCCGCACTTATGACGCTCACGCCGCCCTGCAAAGAGAAGTTGCGGACCGCTTGCTGCAACGCCTCGATTTCATGCAGCTATCGCCTAGGCTGCTGATTGACTTGGGCGCAGGCACCGGCTACTGCGCGCGGCATCTTGAGACGCGCTACAGGAAGGCCTCTGTTTTACTGGCCGACCTCGCGCCCGGCATGTTGGTGGAAGCTCGCCGGCACCGCCGTTGGCGCTCACGGCAGCGCTACGCCTGCGCCGATGCCGCCAGCCTGCCCGTCGCCGACGCCAGCTGTGACCTGATTATCTCCAGCCTCACCTTTCAGTGGTGCGATGACCTTGTCGCGGTGCTGAAGGAATGTCGGAGAGCGCTTAAACCCGGCGGGCTTTTGCTGTTCTCGACTTTAGGGCCGGATACGCTGAAGGAACTACGAAGTGCTTTTGCCAGCATCGACTCCGCGCCACACGTCAACCGTTTTCTCGACATGCACATAGTGGGCGACGCGCTGATTCAAGCTGGCTTCAGCAGTCCGGTGCTCGAACGTGAAGACCTCACGGTCAACTACCCTGACGTCCTCACTTTGATGCGAGACCTACAGGGTATCGGCGCACGCAACAGTGACCAGGCCCGCCCCCGACACCTCGCTGGACGGGAAACCTTAAAAAAGCTCGGGCAGGCTTACGAGCGCTTTAGAGTTGACGCGGCTTTACCGGCAACCTACGAGCTGGTCTTTGGGCATGGTTGGGTCTCCCCGCAGGCCCGCCCCCAAGACGGCTCAAGTGTCTTCCCTATTAGTCGTCTGACGAGACGTTCTTGAGATGGACTGCTTTATTACCGGGACCGACACCGGGGCAGGCAAAACCTATGTCACCTGCGCCTTGCTGCAGGCGCTCTCGAATCGCGGTATCGCGGTGGCGGCGCTGAAACCCATCGCGGCAGGTTTCGAATCTTATGGGACTGAACGCATCAACGAAGACGTTTATCGGCACCGTGCCAATGCGTCCGTCCCTCTGGACCTCGCGATTGCTAATCCTTACGCCTTCGAAGCCCCCACGGCGCCTCATCTCGCCGCCGCGCTGGAGGGCCAGCGGGTAGAACTTCCAGTTATCGAACGCGCATTCGAGCGCGCCAAGCTAGCCACCGAAGTTGTTCTCGTCGAAGGCGTGGGAGGCTGGTGTCTCCCCGTTAATCCAGACCAAATGCAGGCGGACCTGGTACGACAGCTGCGCCTCCCGGTTGTGATGGTCGCTGGAATCCGATTGGGCGCCCTCAACCACAGCCTGTTAACCGCACGCGCCATCGAGGCTGATGGCTGTGAATTGATCGGATGGGTCGCCAATATCGTAGATGCAACGTATGTTTACGCACAGCAAACCATCGATGCCCTGCTTCCAAGAATCCGGGCCCCTTTGCTCGGGCGGGTTGTGTGGGGGCCTGAAGAAGCTAACCGGGCGACGCACCACGCCTTGGCCGATGCAACAGGCATGCTGTCGCGGCCACGGAACACCTGAGCTACCCGGAGTCCGGCGATGCTAGAGACCCTGCAGCAGGCGGCCACCGACCACACCGTCTGGGTGGCGCGACCCACGCGCTCCCTCACCTGGCCCGAGGCCAAACGCTGGCTATGTCTCATCTCTCTCATCCCGCTAGGCAGCGGCGTTCTGTTCCTCTGGTTCGGTGCGCCCTTCGTCCTCCCGTTTGCTGGCTTGGAGATTGCCCTGCTGTGGACAGCGTTTTACTACGTGCATTGGCAGGGCCAATGGCGCGAAGTCATCCATCTTTCAACGGGCTCTCTTGTGATAGAGCGCGGTCGCCACATGCCTACCCAGCGTGAGGAATTCGACCCCGCCTGGGTGCAGGTCGAACTCGCCCAGCATGGACGGTGGCGCTCCAGCAGCCTTTTATTGCGCTCTCACGGCCGCTTCACGGAGCTCGGCAGCTTCCTGACCGACGGCGAGCGCCAGACATTGGCGAAAGCCCTGATTAACGCTCTTAAGAAAAGTCGTTAGAATGCGACGCCAAGCGTGGGATAAAACCACCTAAACAGTATGTGACTGGGCAAGCCCAAAGCCCCGACCCTGCAAGAATTCAATTAGAAGATGAGGAAACGATTAATGACAACCTCAGCAATCCGACGCGGCGCCCGCTGTCTGGCAGCTGTACTGGCTATGGTGCCACTCGTTGCAAGCGCGGACTGGAATCAACTCAATCTCACCCGCGGCGTGACCCCCTACAGTGAAGAGGTCTACCAACTTCACATGCTCATGCTGTGGGTGTGCGTGATCACCGGTATCGGTGTGTTTGGTGTCATCTTCTACTCCATTATCAAGTTCCGTAAATCCAAAGGGGCGGTGGCCGCGCAGTGGCATGAGAACACGCTTGTCGAGTTTCTTTGGACGGCAGTGCCTGCCGTAATTCTGGTCGTGACGGCAATTCCCGCGACCAAGGCGTTGGTCATGATGGAAGACGTGGCGCGCTCCGATATGACCATCAAAGTCACGGGGTATCAGTGGCGCTGGCGCTATGACTACGTGAATGAGGGTGTGTTTCTGTATAGCGGTTTGGCCCGCACCAGCGACGTCGCCCGCCAGCTCAATTCCGGCATCGACCCTAAAACTGTTGATAACTATCTTCTGGAAGTCGACCGCGAACTGGTAGTGCCGGTGGGTCGCAAGATCCGCTTCCTGACGACAGCTTCCGATGTTATTCATGCGTGGTGGGTGCCCGCGCTGGGCTGGAAACGCGACGCCATTCCTGGCTACATCAACGAATCATGGGCGCTGATCAAAGAGCCAGGCGTTTATCGAGGCCAATGTGCTGAACTGTGTGGTAAGGACCATGGGTTTATGCCGATCGTCGTCCGCGCACTGCCGGAAGCCGAATACAAGGCATGGTTAGAAAAGGCTAAGGCCGAGCAGGCCCCGAAGACCGCCGACGCCGGACCGGCGTCAGGGGTTTCTGTCGCGACAGCGCAGTAGCGCTGACGCCCAGGCCAACCGAACAACTCTAAAATCACTGATTGAGGATTCACTCATGAGCGAGGCAGCAGCCCACCACGATGCCCACCACGAACACCATGCCACCGGCATGATGCGTTGGTTGACAACGACGAACCATAAAGACATCGGTACGATGTACCTCATCTTTTCGCTGGTCATGTTCTTCATCGGCGGCGCGATGGCGATGATCATCCGTTTGGAATTGTTCCAGCCGGGTCTTCAGTTCGTGAACCCACAGTTCTACAACTCGATGGTGACCATGCACGCGCTGGTGATGATTTTCGGCGCTGTGATGCCAGCATGGACGGGCTTCGCCAACTGGCTGGTACCCCTCATGATCGGCGCGCCTGATATGGCGTTGCCGCGGCTGAACAATTGGAGCTTCTGGATTTTGCCGTTCGCCTTCACGTTGCTGCTCGGCACCCTCTTCATGCCGGGCGGTGCGCCTGCCGGCGGCTGGACGATGTATCCCCCGCTGGTACTGCAGACGGGCGAAGCGTTCCCCTTCCTGATCTTCGCCGTGCATTTCATGGGTGCGTCGTCCATCGCCGGCGCCATCAACATCATCGCCACCGTCTTCAATATGCGCGCCCCTGGCATGACGCTCATGAAGCTGCCGCTGTTTGTGTGGACCTGGATCATCACCGCATTTTTGCTCATCGCCTCGATGCCGGTACTGGCCGGCGCGGTCACGATGTTGTTAACCGATAAATTCTTCGGCACTTCCTTCTTTAGCGCCGCCGGCGGCGGCGACCCGGTGATGTTCCAGCACATCTTCTGGTTCTTCGGACACCCCGAGGTTTACATTCTGATCCTGCCTGCATTCGGCATTGCGTCGGCGATCATCCCCACCTTTGCGCGCAAGCCACTCTTCGGCTATAGCTCGATGGTGTACGCCGCCGCTGCCATCGCGTTCCTCTCGTTTATCGTGTGGGCACACCACATGTTCACGGTGGGAATGCCGCTGGCAGGTGAGTTGTTCTTCATGTACGCAACCGTGCTGATCGCCGTTCCCACGGGCGTAAAAGTATTCAACTGGGTTGCCACCATGTGGCAGGGGTCCATGACCTTCGAAACCCCGATGCTCTTCGCGATCGGCTTCGTGATTCTATTCACGATCGGCGGCTTCTCCGGGCTGATGCTCGGTGTGACCCCGGTGGATTTCCAGTACCACGATACCTATTTTGTGGTTGCCCACTTCCACTACGTACTCGTGACCGGGGCTATCTATGCTTTGATTGCCGGAACTTATTTCTGGTTGCCGAAGATGACCGGACACATGTACGACGAGAAGCTCGGCAAGCTGCACTTTTGGGTGTCGACGATCTCGGTCAATGTGCTGTTCTTCCCGCAACACTTCCTCGGCTTGGCCGGCATGCCCCGTCGTATCCCTGACTACGCGGTTCAGTTTGCGGACTGGAACATGGTGTCGAGTATCGGCGGGCTGGTGTTCGGCGTCTCCCAGTTGCTGTTCGTGATTGCCATCGTGAAGTGCATTCGGGGCGGCGAAAAAGCCTCGGCTCAGGTTTGGGAAGGCGCGCATGGTCTGGAGTGGACGCTCCCGTCGCCGGCGCCCTATCACACCTTCTCCGAACCCCCGCCGGCTGCGAGCATTGAAGGCGGCATGCGCTAATCATCAGCGCCCCAATGCCAAAGCCAGCAAGCCTGCCCCCGCGGGACCGCCAACAGCGCAGCGCCGTTAAAACGGCGCTGCTGCTAGCGATGGTCGCCTTTGGTTTTTACATCGCTTTCGTCCTGACCAGGTTTTAAGGCGTGGAAAGCACTAGCCTGCACAAAACGGCCAATCGCAAGCTCGTCAGGCAACTGGTGTTGTTAACGGCAATGATGTTTGGGTTCGGATATGCTCTGGTGCCCCTGTATAACGTCTTCTGCGAGGTCACGGGCATCAATGGCAAAACGGGCCGCTTGAGCCAGACACAAGCGGCGAGTCTCGCCCCCGATAAGACCCGTGAAATTACCGTCGAATTTGTGACCAACGTTAGTACGGGTTTGCCGTGGAATTTCCGGCCGCTGCAGGAGAAAATCGTAGTCAATCCTGGTGTGTTAACCACGGTTTCCTTCGCAATGCTCAACCGGGCAAACTATGAAATCGTGGGTCAAGCGATACCAAGTCTTGCGCCGCAAACCTCGGCGCGATATTTCAGTAAGACAGAGTGCTTCTGCTTCGCCCGCCAGCCGCTAGCGGGTGGTGAAGAAAAGACCGTCCCGGTGCGATTTATCATCGACCCCAAAATCCCGGCAGACGTTGACCGGGTGACCTTGTCGTACACGTTTTTTGAAGCGCCGAAGGTGGCTGAACCGACGGCTGCTGTGAAAGGGAGCGCACCGAACACCTAAAGTGCGGGCGCAGTAGAAAAGCTAAGCAATTAAACTTGATTGAGAGAACAGCTATGGCCACAGCCCACGCCCACTATTACGTCCCGGATTCCAGCCGCTGGCCAATCCTTGCGACTATCTCCATTTTCGTGATTTTCTATGGGGGTGCGCTGACTTTGAACCACCACTCCGGTGGCGCAATCACGCTCGGCGTGGGTTTTCTTGCTTTGTTTGCGACCCTTTTCGGTTGGTTCGGTGATGTCATTCGCGAGAGCGAAGGGGGGCGTTACGGGCAATGGGAAGACGTTAGTTTCCGCATGGGAATGATGTGGTTCATCTTCTCCGAAGTCATGTTCTTCGCCGCATTCTTCGGCGCCCTGTTTTACTCGCGGGTGCTTTCCGTTGAGTGGTTGTCTGGCGCGGGCGCTAAGGCAGCCACCCACGAATTCTTGTGGCCGAATTTTTTGGCCGACTGGCCGTTGCTGACGCTGCCCAGTGATTACGGCTATACCGTCGCTAAAGACATTATTCCTGCTTGGGGGCTACCAGCACTGAACACGGCGATTCTGCTGACGTCCGGTGCTACGGTGACTTGGGCGCACTGGGGTCTTAAGGTGAACAAGCGAGCTCACCTTATCGTTGGTCTGGCTTTGACCGTCGCGTTGGGATCCCTTTTTGTCTACCTTCAGGCCATCGAGTATCACCATGCCTATAGCGAGCTCGGTCTCACGCTGAACTCCGGCATTTACGGGGCGACGTTTTTCCTCCTGACCGGCTTCCACGGCTTTCACGTCACCTTGGGCACAATCATGCTCGCGGTGATTCTGTTCCGCTCTATGCGAGGTCATTTCACCGAAGAACACCACTTCGCCTTTGAGGCCGTGGCGTGGTACTGGCACTTTGTCGACGTGGTCTGGATCGGGCTGTTTATCTTCGTTTACTGGCTCTAAACCCAGATTCTGACCGGCCATACCAAAAGGGCGCTCATACGAGCGCCCTTTTTTGTCTCTATCGGAAAACCGCTTTCGCTTTTAATGGGGTTTAATGATTCCTAAAGCGGCAAGCACCATAAGCACGATAAACAACGTAATAGACAGACCGACCCGCAACGTGAGCGCCTTCACGGTGCCAGTGCCCGAGCCCTTACTGCGGAACAAACTCACAAATGCGCTGCCCAACGTCACGATGATAGTGACCAGCATGGCCACAACAAAAAAGCGTATATACGGGTGCCCTTCCATATGAATGCAACTGCCTTGGTAATCAAAACACGTTGGCACTGTAATCGCCTGCCGCCCGATCGGCAAAGTCAGTCTGATCATGGCGCTTAAACGACGCGGCCTGTGGGGGACCTTCGCGTTCGGTGCGGTCTTGGTCGCGCTATTGGTTCGGCTTGGGCTCTGGCAACTGGATCGCGCCCAGGAAAAGCGCCTTTTGTACGCCCAATACACTGCCGTTGCTCATGCCTCGGCGTTGCCCGTTGAGACTACTTCGTCGGCAGAACTCACGAAGCAATTGTGGCGGCCCGTGACAGTGACGGGTCAATATCTCCCAAAGTCCCTCTTGCTGGATAACAGAGTCCGGGATGGCATTGTTGGCTACGAAGTTCTCAACCCTTTTCGGTTGGACGATGCTCGCGTCGTGCTGGTAGACCGCGGGTGGATAAAAGCGCCCGATTTGCGTAGCGAGTGGCCGTCCGTCCTTGTGCCATCGACTACCGAAGTCCTTAGCGGGCGGCTCGCCCCCTCGCCAAGTACAGGTATCCGCATCAGCAACACCGTGCTCGTCGAACCCGGGTCCTCGGGCATGTGGCGCACGCAGTCCATCGATTTCCCGGCACTCTCCGCCGCCCTTTCAGTCAAGCTCGAGCCCTTTCTCGTGTTGCTCGATGAAGGAACCGCGCCCGGATACGACCGTCGCTGGACCTTGCCCGTCGCGGATGATGGAAAACATCAGGCCTACGCCGTGCAGTGGTTCACAATGGCCGCGTGCGTTCCCTTCTTGCTGGCCTATTGGGTCCGGCGCTCCAGCGACTCTTCCTCAACCGAGGCTTCCTGATATGGCAACCGCATCTGCTTCACTCGCCCGCAACCGCACCACGCTGGTACTTATCTTTGCGATGTTTGTCGCGCCAGTGGTGCTGGCCTGGCTGCTTGCCAACGGTTACATCGATCTGCCGGGTGACAAGCGCCTGAACCATGGTGCTCTCATTTCGCCGCCCATCGACCTGCGCACCTATCCTGATACCCCCGGTATGGGCGCTTTGCGTGGCCTTCCACCTGCGGATTGGGCTGTGGTCTATGTCGACCCCGAGGCTTGCGCAGAGGCTTGCGCGCGCGCTCTTCGGGAGCTAGCGGTTATCCGAACCGTGATCGGTAACGACGGCACGCGAGTTTCCGTCTTTGGATTAGTCGCTAAAGATGCGGCCCTTTCAGACCCGAAGCTTCCCCGGATCCTGATCGACCCAGCCAGCGTCACCGCGCTGGGCAAAGACCTCGCTAGCCGGGGCCAGGAAGTCAAACTGCCACTGGTCGCGTTTCTCGACTGGCGGGGCCAGTTGATGATGCATTTCCCGCCTGACGCCCCGCCCGCCGCAATCAAGGAAGATCTCCGCCGCTTACTTCGCGCCTCAGCCATCCGGTGATTAAGATGCTTAAGACCTACCGTGCCCTTGCGCTCATCCTGCCGCTGCTCGCGCTGCTCGTGGTGACCAAGGGGGCCTATGTTCGACTTACCGACGCTGGCCTCGGCTGTCCCGATTGGCCGGGCTGCTACGGGCAAATTCTGGTCCCTAAAACCGCTGCCGATGTCGCCGATCCGGCCCACCTCGCAGCGCGCCCCCTCGAAACGGGCAAGGCCTGGCTGGAAATGATCCACCGCTACATGGCCTCGGCCTTGGGGCTGCTGATTCTCGTGATGGCTGGCCTCGTTTGGTTGATCCGGAAATCGTCCTCTGCCGGCAGTGTGATGGCCTATTGGCTGGTGCCGCTGGTGTGTTTTCAGGGCGCGCTTGGCATGTGGACCGTGACGCTACTCTTAAAGCCTTTCATCGTGACAGCCCATCTTTTAGGCGGAATCACGACGTTTGCCTTCCTGTGCTGGAACTTCTGGGTGGCCAGAGTTCCCAACGCGACGAGAATAGGCCAGCGTCTGTCGCTGTTCACCGTTTTCACGATAGTCGTGCTGGCGCTGCAAATTTTCCTCGGGGGTTGGACCAGCACAAATTATGCGGCGCTTGCCTGCACAGATTTTCCCACCTGTCAGGGCAGTTTTTGGCCCAACATGAACCTTCACGATGCTTTTGTGCTGTGGCGCGGGCTGGGCGTGAATTATGAGTTCGGGGTTCTCGATACGCCCGCCCGCACGGCAATCCATTTTGTCCATCGTCTCTGGGCGGTCGTAACTGCCGGTGTCGTAATCGCATTGGCGCTGGAGGCCTTGCGCGACGGGAGCGCCGCCGGGCGCCAAATTGGGTCGTGTATACTCGCCTTGCTGTGTTTGCAGGTCGCCCTCGGCGTCACCAACGTCATCGGCGGCTTGCCCTTGTTGGTGGCGGTGATGCATAACGGCACTGCGGCCTTGCTTATGGGGAGCCTCGTAACGCTCCTCTATTTTTCCACGCGGCCTCAGAATTTTAGCGATTCAAACCGATGACCAACCTCACTGCGGATGTTTCGGCCAGCCCCTCGTGGCGCGATTACCTTGCTTTGTGTAAACCGCGGGTGGTGGCGCTGATCGTCTTCACGGCGCTGATCGGCATGCTGTTGGCGTCGCCGACGCTGGTGCCGATTGACCGCTTGTTAATCGCCAATTTGGGAATCGCGCTCGCTGCCGCTTCTGCGGCGGCTATCAATCATGTCGCCGAGCATCGCATTGATGCGCTGATGGCCAGAACTAAAAACCGGCCGCTACCGCAAGGCGAACTCAACATCCGTCAGGCATTTATCTTCGCCATCGCGTTGGGACTGCTTTCCATGTATCTGCTGGTCGCGTTCATCAACGTGCTGACCGCGGTCCTCACCTTCCTCTCGCTGATTGGCTACGCGGTGATCTACACCATGTATCTAAAGCACGCGACGCCCCAAAACATCGTCATCGGAGGCGCCGCCGGTGCCGCGCCGCCGGTGCTCGGCTGGACTGCCGTTACTGGCACTTTGGATCCGCACTCTCTGCTGCTTTTTTTGATTATTTTCGCTTGGACGCCGCCGCACTTCTGGGCCTTGGCCGTTTATCGCCGAGAGGACTATGCCAATGCCGAAATCCCCATGCTGCCTAACACCCACGGTGCGGCATTCACCCGCTTGCACGTGCTGCTTTATACGATCCTGCTGATTGCCGTCACGCTGCTGCCATTCGCCACTTATATGTGCGGGCCCATTTATCTGGCAGGGGCAATGGCGCTAAATGTGGTCTTTCTGTACTACGCGGTTCGCATGCAGTTTGACGACAGCGATGCGCTGGCCTACGCCACGTTCAAGTACTCGATTGTGTACCTGACCTTGCTTTTTGTGGTGCTGTTTATAGACCACTACTGGCCGCTGGCTCATGCGGCTTTCTTCGCGCCTGCACCGTGATGAGAGGGATGCCCCTCATCACGGCGAATGCCTTACGGGGCGAGTAGCAGATTCCGTAAATCGCCGCCGAGCGCCTTCCGCAAGGTCCCAAAGGCCTGATTCTCGATCTGCCGGACCCGCTCAGCCGAAACCGAGTACTTCCGCGCCAAATCTTGCAGGGTCTGTTTGGGCTCCTGCAGCCAGCGCGAGGCCACGATGTCGCGACTCCGGTCGTCCAGTCTGCGTAAAGCCTGCGCCAGACGGTCTGTACCGTCCTGAATCTCTTCTACCGCTTCCAGCTGACGAGAGGGCTCAAACCGCATGTCCGCCAGATAATTCGCCGGCGCCGGATCGTCCTCCCCGTCTTCTATCGAGACGTCGAACGCCTGATCGTGGGCGCTCATGCGCTCTTCCATCAGCAGCACGGTTTTGGCGTCTACCCCAAGCTCGCTGGCAATAACGTCCGCTTCCTGATGACTCAACCAGCCCGAACGCTTCTTGGCGCTACGCAGGTTGAAGAACAGTTTGCGCTGCGCCTTGGTGGTGGCCACTTTGACGATACGCCAGTTTTTGAGAATGAATTCATGAATTTCTGCTCGCACCCAGTGCACGGCAAAGGACACGAGTCGCACGCCAACGCCGGGATCAAAGCGCTTCACCGCCTTCATCAATCCGATGTTGCCTTCCTGAATCAGGTCGCTGTGCGCCAAGCCGTAGCCCAGATAGCCGCGCGCTACCTTCACCACAAAGCGGAGGTGCGACAGTACGAGTCGGCGTGCGGCGGCCAGGTCGTCTTCTTCTCGATAACGGAGTGCGAGTGAGCGTTCTTCGTCCTCGGTGAGTAAGGGCACGCGCCCGACAGCGTCGATGTACGCTTCAAGCGAGCCTAGCGGGGTCGGTAAATCGAGAGCATGGGTCATTGTTATGCCTCCTTGATGGAAAAAGTTTAGCACTCGACTAGGTAGAGTGCTAAGCCCTTTCGCGGTTCCGTGAGGGAGGTCAAACAATTTCCTCGTCTAGTCTGAATCGGCCTCCGTGCTTCCCAGCAAGGCATCGACAAAATTAGCTGCGGAGAAGGTTTGAAGATCGTCTTGTTGTTCGCCAACCCCAATAAAACGCAGCGGCAGCTTCAGGGCATCGGCGATGGCAAACACAATGCCGCCCTTCGCCGTCCCATCCAGCTTGGTCAAGATGACCGCGCTCAGGGGTGCTGTTTCATTAAATATCCGCGCTTGCTGGAGCGCGTTCTGCCCCATGGTGGCATCGAGCACCAACAAGGTTTCGTGCGGCGCATCCGGGTTCTGTTTAGCGAGCACCCGCCTGATTTTCCCCAGTTCGTTCATCAATCCGCCCTGGGTGTGGAGCCGACCAGCGGTATCCGCCAGCAAGACATCACAACCACGGGCAAGGGCGGCGGAGTACGCATCGAAAATCACCGAGGCCGGGTCCGCGCCAGGGCCCTGTGCGACCACCTGAATGCCGAGCCGCTCACCCCAGGTTTTCAATTGCTCAACGGCGGCCGCCCGGAAAGTGTCGCCAGCGGCAAACATCACTTTGTGCCCCTCGGCCTGAAGATGCCGTCCCAGTTTCGCGATGGTGGTGGTCTTGCCCACTCCGTTCACGCCGACGACGAGAATCACGAACGGCACGCCGAGGTTCGGCGGGATTTGCAGCGGCTGTTGCACGGCGGTCAGCGAGCGAACCATTTCCGCGCGGAGCAGATCAATAAGCGGCTGGCTTTCGCGTCCGGCCTGATGCCGCACGGTGGCCATGATCTGGCTGGTCACGGACACCCCGACGTCGGCTTCAAGCAACGCGTTTTCGAGGGCTTCCAACGAGGAGGCATCAATAGGTTCCCGGCGACCCAACAGGCGACCGAGACGATTGAGCAGGCTATCCCTGGTGCGGGCTATGCCTTCGCGCAAACGCTTGAACATGGGAGATCCACGCTATCTAGAGAGATTCCGGAAACAGGCGCCGGCACCGCCGCGCCAGCGGTAAGTTGGGTATGCTACCACCCACCGAGCAGATTAATCCGCCGCCTGTCGCGGCCATTGCGGACTTCAGCATTGATGACAAAGCCAAGCCTTTTTCTCGCCGTGTGCGCGACCAGCATCTCGTTCGCGGCTGCTGCGGCCACTCATGAATTCAAGCTCGAAAATGGCCTGAAATTGATTGTGCAGGAAGACCACCGGGCGCCCGTTGCGGTGTTTCAGGTTTGGTACCGCGTCGGTGCAAGCTACGAGCAAGACGGCGCCACGGGGCTTTCGCATGCGCTGGAGCACATGATGTTCAAGCGCACTAAAACACTCGCGACGGGCGAATTCTCCCGCCTGATCGCCGCGCACGGTGGCCGCGAAAACGCCTTCACGACCCTCGATTACACCACCTACTTCCAGCAGTGGTCGGCCGACAACCTTGAATACAGCTTTCGGCTCGAAGCCGACCGCATGCGGAATCTGGAACTCGACGCCAAGGAGTTCGAGAACGAGCGCAAAGTGATACTGGAAGAACGTCGGATGCGCACCGATGACAACCCCCAGGCGCTGGCTGGCGAGGCCACGGCGGCCGCGATCTGGCAAACCAGCCCCTACCGGCAACCCGTGATTGGCTGGGCCGCCGACATTACCAATCTTCAGCTACCCGATCTGCGCGCGTGGTACGAGCGCTGGTATGCGCCGGCGAACGCCACCGTGGTAATCGTCGGCGATGTCGACCCGGCCACCATGCGGCAACTCGCCGAACGCTATTTCGGGCCGCTGCCCAAGCTTGAAGTGAAACCGCCGGCGCCGCGGCCTGAAGTGCCCCAGCGCGGCGAAAAGCGTCTGCAGTTCAAGGACGACAAAGTGCGCGTGCCTTCACTCACGATTGCCTTTAAAGCGCCGGCAATGACGCAGGTTGGTCGGTCCGGGCCGGATGGCACCAAGGTTGAGGAGTGGGAAATCTATGCTCTCGAAGTGCTTGCTGCCGTGCTGGATGGCGGGAGTAGCGCCCGCTTTTCGCGGCATCTGCTGCGTGGAAAGCAGCTAGCGGCGTCGGCCTCTGCCAGCTATTCGGCGCTGTCCAGACTGGAAGACCTTTTTTCTCTGGACGGGACCCCGCGCGAAGGCGTCTCGCTGGCGCAGCTAGAAGCCGCCATGCGTGAGGAAATCCTTGAAATCCAGCGCCAGCCCCCGACCGCAGAAGAACTGGCGCGAGTGAAAACCCAGGTCCGGGCGCAGACCATCTACCAGCAGGATTCCCTGTTCTATCAGGCGATGACCATTGGCGCGCTGGACGCCGTCGGCCTTCCTTGGCAACTCAAAAACCGCTATGACGCCGCGATCGCTGCCGTGACCCCGGCGCAGGTGCAGGCGGCGGCGAAGAAGTATCTCGTCAGCGAGCGCTCAACCGTTGCCTGGCTGTCTTCCGCAGGGGCGGCGCCATGATGCGGCGTCTGGTTGGCCTTTTACTTTTGCTGGTCCTTACCCCGGCCAGCCTTGCCATGGCACCCATTCAGCGCTGGCAAACTGCGAACGGTGCGTGGGTCTACTTCGTCCCGGCTCCCGAAGTACCAATGCTTGATGTGCGGGTGGTGTTTGCCGCCGGGAGCGCCCGGGATGGTGATAACCCAGGCCTGGCGACGCTCACCGCCGCGATGCTCGATGAAGGGACTGAAAGCCTCAAAGCCGACGATTTCCACGCCGCGATGGAAGCCACCGGCGCCAATTTTGGTGCCGGCAGCGGACTCGAAATGGCGTCTCTGTCCTTGCGCACGCTGAGTGAGGCCGCGAGCCGGGATGCCGCTTACGCCTTGCTGGCAGCGGTGCTTCGCCAGCCACGCTTTAGCGCGGAGCCTTTCGCCCGCCAGCGGAGCTTGCTGCTGTCCGGTTTGCAAAGCGAACAGGAGTCGCCGGGCGCGATAGCCGACCACGCCTACATGCGTGCGCTGTACGGCCAGCATCCCTTTGGTTCACCCGGTGCTGGCACGCTGGCATCGGTGCAGGCCATTTCTCTGCCGATGGTTAAAGCCTTCCACGGTCGCTATTTCGTGGCGACAAACGCACGCCTGATTTTTGTGGGCGATGCCTCCCGCGCCGAGATTGAGCGGCTGGCCGAACAACTCAGCCAGGCCGTGCCCGCCGGCGCGCCGGCACCGCCACTGCCCGTGGTCCACCCGCAGCCAGCCTCCGCGCAGCACATCGCGTTTGATTCGGCCCAAACCCATGTGTTGCTTGGCGAGTTAGGGATTGCCCGCGGTGATCCCGACCACTTCGCTCTCATCCTTGGCAACCACGTGCTGGGCGGCAATGGCGTCGTGTCGGTGCTGTTCAAGGAAGTGCGCGAAAAACGCGGTCTTTCGTACAGCGTGAACAGTCACTTCGAACCTTTGGGCCTGCGAGGTCCGTTCACCGCCAGCCTGCAGACCCGCGGCGAACAGCAGGCAGAAGCGGTGGCTTTGCTGCGGCGTGAAATCGCCCTTTTCGTCGACAACGGGCCCGACCCGAAAGCGCTGGAGGAGGCGCGGCAAAACCTGTTAGGCGATTTCCCGCTCCGCCTCGACGGCAACGGCAAGATTCTCGATAACCTCACGATGATGGCGTTCTACGGCCTTCCGCTCGACTACCTCGATACCTGGCGCGACAAAATAAAGGCGGTCACCCTGGCCGAGGTGCGCGCGGCCCTCAAGCGTCATCTCCACCCTGAGGCGATGACCCTGGTGACCGTGGGTCGAGAGCCTCCCAAGGCCGGAACGCCAGCTCACCCATGAAGCGACAGCCGAGCCACAAGCCGCCGCCCGACGCGGGCAAGGTGCGGATAATCGGCGGGCAATGGCGCGGGCGCCGGCTAACGGTGCCGCCGATCGCGGCGGTCAGGCCGTCCGCCGACCGGGTGCGCGAAACCCTGTTCAACTGGCTCAGCGCGCGCCTTCCCGGGGCGCGCTGTCTGGACCTTTTTGCAGGGACCGGCGTGTTGGGGTTTGAAGCGCTGTCCCGGGGGGCGCGCAACGTCACCTTGCTCGATAACGATCTGGGCGTCATCCAACATCTCACGGCTACCCGCCAACTGCTGACGGCTGACCACGCGGAGATCCTTCGTTATGATGCGTTGACGTGGTTGCGCCAGCATGAGCCGGTCGCCTACGACGTCGTCTTTGTAGACCCCCCTTTCGCCGCCGATCTGGGCGAGCAAATCCTGGCCGAACTCAGCCGGGGATGGGTTACCGCAACGGGCGTGGTATATCTGGAGGCCCCTGTTGCGCCGTCGCCGAGTCCCCAATGGACCTGCCTGCGGCAGGGACATACCAGACAAGTGGTGTATACCCTTCTTGCGCCTGCGGGCGCCTCAGCGAATCCGAACGGAGAACCGTAAGTGGGCAACAGGGCGATTTATCCGGGGACTTTCGACCCCATTACCAATGGTCATATCGACATCGTCGCCCGCGCGTCGCGTTTGTTCGGGAAAGTCATCGTGGCCGTTGCCGCCAGCACTTCAAAAAACACCGCTTTCTCGACGGACGAGCGGGTCGACCTCGCCCAGCGCGTGTTAACGCCGTATGCGAACGTTGAGGTGCATCGCTTTGAGGGGCTGCTCGCGAACTTTGTTCGGCAATGGGACGCCGTGGCCGTCCTGCGCGGCTTGCGCGCGGTCTCCGATTTTGAATACGAATTCCAGCTTGCCGGTATGAACAAACATCTGGTGCCGGAAGCCGACACCATCTTCATGCCGACCCGCGAAAACTACTCCTATATTTCTTCCTCGCTGATTCGCGAAATTGCCTCTTTGGGCGGCGAAGTCGGTGAGTTCGTGCACCCGATCGTGCGCGAAGCGCTGGCCGAGCGTCTGGGCAAACGCGCCATCAAGAAATAAGTCCCTCGCCATGGCGTTGCGCATCACCGACCAATGCGTGAACTGCGACGTCTGCGAGCCTGAATGCCCCAACGAAGCGATCTTCGAGGGGCCCGAGCATTACGAAATCAACCCGTCCCGCTGCACGGAGTGTGTCGGTCACTTTGACCGGCCGCAGTGCGTGCAAGTCTGCCCGGTCGACTGCATTCCGCGCGACCCGGCCTATCCTGAAACCGAGGCCGAGCTGCAGGCCAAATATGAGCGCCTGACGGCGGCACCCTGACGCCAGATCCGGCCGAGGAGACCGCGCGATGATGTTCCGCAAACCACGATGGCTCGCCCTGCTGAGCCTGCTGTTGCTACCCCTCTCTTTGGCTCACGCCCGCGAGTTGCCGCTGGCGCCGGGTCAGGCCGCCGTCGCGTCTGCCCATCCGCTGGCGACCGCCGCCGGCCAGGAGATCCTGCAAGCAGGCGGCAATGCCTTCGACGCTGCGGTCGCGGTGGCGGCGGCGCTGGCGGTGGCCGAGCCTTATTCCTCCGGCCTTGGTGGCGGCGGCTTCTTCCTGCTTCACGACGTTAAGCGCGGCCGCGAGATCATGCTCGACGCCCGCGAGACGGCACCTGCCGCCGCCACTCGCGACATGTTTCTCGACGCCGCCGGCAACGTCGTGCCGGGCCTGTCGCTCAACGGTGCGAAGGCAGCCGCCATCCCCGGCTTGCCAGCGGCCTTGGTGGAAGTCAGCGAACACTATGGGCAATTGCCGCTGGCAAGCCGGGGATGGCGGCTGCCTTCGCACCGTTGAGCGACAGGC
>Ga0255126_1000480_pt1 | contig 17541 bp, 23 predicted proteins | sample Law_Miss_RepA_8d_FD_188556 | JGI IMG/M metagenome (GOLD analysis project Ga0255126, IMG submission 188556) | Freshwater microbial communities from St. Lawrence River, New York, United States - Law_Miss_RepA_8d | ecosystem: Environmental > Aquatic > Freshwater > River | place: USA: New York... | reverse complement strand
GATTACACGCAACTGGGTATTCCTCAAGCCAAGTTGAATAGCTCTGATTTTTGTCAGTGGCTAACAAAAGACGTTGGTGTGGCAGCTATTCCGGTTTCTGCTTTTTACAGTGACCCGGTTGAATCAGGAGTGATTAGATTTTGCTTTGCCAAAAAGGAAAGTACTTTGGCTGAAGCACTGAAGAGACTTCAAAGTATTTAATGGTTGGTTGATTACTTGCTTGGCTGTTTGATGATTTGAACACCCAAGTTTGTTAGAAAAGGAAAAATGATGACAAAGAAACAAGGCATGATTGATATTTACAGCTGGGCAACGCCCAACGGTCACAAGGTTCACATCATGATGGAGGAATGTGGCTATCGCTTGGGCAAAGATTGGCTAGCTCACCCGATTGATATTGGTGCTGGCGATCAGTTCACCAAAGAGTTTTTAGCCATCAGCCCAAACAACAAGATTCCAGCCATGGTCGACCCTAATGGCCCAGATGGCAAACCAATCGCCTTGTTTGAATCCGGCGCAATCCTTTTGTACCTTGCAAGCAAAACTGGTCGCTTTCTACCAAAAACAGATCGTGCCAAGTTTGAGGTGTTGCAGTGGTTAATGTTTCAAATGGGTGGCGTTGGTCCAATGCTGGGCCAAACTCATCACTTCAGAATCTACGCACCAGAAAAAGTCGAATACGCCATCAACCGTTACACGAATGAAACTCGCAGACTATATGGCGTGATGGACAAAGAGCTTTCTAAGAAACATTTCATTGCTGGCAAAGACTACAGCATTGCAGACATCGCTATTTTTCCGTGGACACGCTCATGGAAAAATCAAGGCATCACTCTTGAGGAGTTTCCGAACGTTTTGCGTTGGCATGAAGAAATTGCAGAGCGCCCCGCCGTCAAACGAGGTGTTGAAGTTTTAACATCACTCAGAAAACCTCTGAATGACGATAAAGCCAAAGAGATTTTGTACGGAAAGACGCAATATCAAAAAAGATAATCAGCGCTTTAGCTTTTGCACCATGGCCTGTAGGAACACCCACAGTGCTGGTAATCCTGGGATGATGATCATCGCCAAAGCCACCATTGAGAAGTTGGCTTTGACCCATGGGTGTTCGCCAATCATGTAACCCAAGGTCGTCAAACTTCCAACCCAAAGAATGCCGCCACCCACGTTGTAAGTAGCGAATTTTGGATAAGACATCTGCGCTGCTCCCGCAATGAATGGGGCAAAGGTTCTGATGAACGGCATGAAGCGGCCAACGACAATGGTAATAGGCCCATGCTTTTCATAAAAAGCATGGGTTTTATCAAAAGCGTCTTTATTGAACCAACGAGAGTTTTCCCAACCAAATACTTTTGGTCCAAACCAGCGACCAATTGAATAATTAACTGCATCACCAGCAATTGCAGCAATGATCAACAAAATCAATAAAAGAGGCAGGCTCATACCACCCACCGCCGCTATGGCCCCAGCCACAAATAACAAAGAGTCACCCGGCAAGAAAGGCATCACTACAACGCCTGTTTCAATGAAGATGATGGCAAACAACAAGACATACACCCAAGGACCCCATTGATCAACAATGGTGACCAAGTGTTTGTCTAAGTGCAAAAAGATATCTAATAAAAGTGAAAAATCCATTACTGAAAGACCACGGTACTTTTTCCATTCAACAAGATACGATGCTCAGCATGCCAACGAACGGCGCGTGATAAAGCCATACATTCCACATCTCTTCCTACGGCAGCTAATTGATCCGGATTCATGGCATGATCAACACGCTCAACACCCTGCTCAATGATTGGACCTTCATCCAAATCAGTGGTCACGTAATGAGCCGTTGCCCCAATTAGCTTGACTCCGCGCTGATGAGCTTGCCAATAAGGCTTCGCACCTTTAAAGCTTGGTAAGAAAGAGTGATGGATATTGATGGCCTTGCCTGATAACTTTTCACAGACCTTAGGAGACAAAATCTGCATGTACCTGGCTAACACCACCAAATCGATTTTCTCCTGATCAATCAATTTCAATAATTGTTCTTCTTGTTCATTTTTTCGCTCATCATTCGCACTGCTGAGTGGCATGAAATGAAACGGTATTTTGTAACCTGCGGCTAGATTCTGAAAATCTTGATGGTTTGAGACGATGCCAGCAATCTCAATCGGCAAATATCCACTGTGAGTTCTGAATAACAAATCATTCAAACAATGGCCCAATTTAGAAACCATGATCAATACTTTGGGTTTGCTGGCCGCATCAAATAGCTCCCAATCCATTTGAAAGCTATCGCCAATTCCTTTGAATAACTCTTGTAGATTTTGTAGATTCAATTCTTGCGAGGTCTTGGCAAAATGCACACGCATGAAAAAGCGACTGGTGAACGTATCACTGAATTGAGCGGAATCTAGAATATTGGCCGTTTGATTGAACAAAAACTGACTGACAGCATGGACGATGCCTGGTCGGTCTGGGCAGGAGATTTTGAGGATGAAACCTTGTGTAGACATACCGACATTATCCATAAAGCCTGAGAAATATTGAAAAATTTCTACTATTTTCCAGATGAAGCTTAAACTTAGGCTTTTAGTACTTAATTACAAGGTCAAGAGATGGGTATTCAGTCTGTGGGCATTATTGGCGCTGGCACGATGGGCAATGGCATTGCTCAAGCCTGTGCAGTTTCTGGCTTAAATGTGGTCATGGTCGATATCAATGAGGCCGCCGTAGCAAAAGGCTTAACAACCATTGCCAGCAGCCTTGATCGCTTGATCAAAAAAGAGAAGATGACTGAAGCTGAAAAAGCATCTGCCTTGGCTCGCATCAAAACAAGCACCAATTACCAAGATTTCACAGGTTCACAAATGGTGATTGAAGCCGCGACTGAAAACTACGACCTCAAGATCAAGATTTTGAAACAATTGGATGGCATTGTTAGCAAAGACACCATCATTGCTTCAAATACCTCATCGATTTCAATCACACAAATGGCGGCTGAAGTCAGCAATCCTCAGCGCTTTATCGGCATGCATTTTTTCAACCCTGTGCCGATGATGACCTTGGTTGAAATTATCCGCGGCCTACAAACGGATGACCAGACACACGGTTTGGTTGAAGAGATGTCAAAGGTGTTGGGCAAAGAACCAATCACCGTTAAAAATGCCCCTGGCTTTGTTGTGAACCGTATCTTGGTACCGATGATCAATGAAGCATTCTTTGTGTTGGCTGAAGGTTTGGCCACACCAGAAGACATTGATGCAGGCATGAAGCTTGGTTGCAACCACCCTATTGGCCCATTGGCCTTGGCTGACATGATTGGCTTAGATACTTGCTTGGCCATCATGGAGGTTTACTTCAAGAACTTTAATGACTCTAAATATCGTCCTTGCCCATTGCTTCGCGAGATGGTGGCTGCTGGTTACCTTGGCAGAAAATCAGGCAAAGGCGTTTACAGCTATAACTGATCATGTTGACACCGATTGCTAAATTTCTTGGTTACGCAGGACTGATTCCCTTCATCCTGCTGTCTGGATTGGTTCAATTTACAGAGCCACCGCTGGATTTTTGGGCCGCTAACTCATTACTCCTTTATGGAGCAACAATCGCTTCATTTGTAGGAGCCTTGCATTGGGGTCCTTTATTGAGCCCTCTGTCAAATCAAGAAGGTCATGGCTTTTGGAGATCTAAAGGCGCTTGGATTTGGGGCGTCACCCCATCATTACTAGCCTGGGTCGCTCTTCACCTACCCTTTTCTTCTGGTTACTTTTTGATTGCTGCAACACTTCTTCTTGCATTGCTCGTTGATCGCAAACAGTTTCGTCATTTGATTCATGACGAAACGTATTTGGCAGAATTCTTAAAAATGAGAACCGTCCTGACAGCAGTTGCAACTGCCAGCCTTGTTTTGGCTGGCATTGCTATCAGACAGTTTTGATTTGGATTAAATCTTTTTAGTGAGATTTGGCCTTAGCCAAAAGTGTTTCCGTGTAGGCAATCGCCAAAGCTGAAATCACAAACGTCAAGTGGATCAAGGTTTGCCACAACAGAGTTTTATCATCCAAGTGTTCTGCATTGATGAAAGTCTTCAATAAGTGAATTGAAGAAATGCCGATGATGGCTGTTGCTAACTTGACCTTCAAAACACCTGCATTCACATGCGACAACCATTCAGGTTGATCAGGATGATTCTTGAGTTCTAGGCGAGATACAAATGTCTCCCAACCACCCACGATGACCATCACCAAGAGATTTGAAATCATCACCACGTCAATCAAACCTAAAACAATCAACATGATTTCTGTTTCAGTCGTGCCACCCTTGGTCATCATCATGCCAATGAGATGAACCAATTCGCGCCAGAACTGAATCACATAAACAATTTGAGCAACAATCAGCCCCATGTACAAGGGAGCTTGTAGCCAGCGGCTCATAAAAATCCAGCGTGGCAAAGGGCGTAATTTATCTTTTAATTGAGTTGATGTATCTTGGTTCATGAGTTACTTTTTAATAATGATGAATTAGTTTTAAAAAACGATTTGGCATTCAGACAACATGCGACAATTTGCGTATTAAACCATGTCTTTATTACCAAACAACGAAAATTTTACCCCCCTAGCGGAAATACTTCGCCCTCAACAAAAAGAGGACCTGGTTGGGCAAACTCACCTTTTCGGACCAGGCAAACCACTTGACCTAGCATTCCGCTCCGGAAAACCCCACTCGATGCTTTTATGGGGTCCGCCAGGCGTTGGTAAAACCACCATTGCGCGCCTAACTGCCAATACCTTTGACTGCGAATTCATTGCCATTTCAGCAGTTTTGGCTGGGGTAAAAGAAATAAGGCAAGCCATTGAGCAGGCAGAAAACAATCTACAACAGTTCAATAAAAAAACGATTTTATTTGTTGATGAAATTCATCGATTCAATAAGTCTCAGCAAGACGCTCTACTCCCCTTTGTTGAATCGGGCTTAGTGACCTTTATTGGGGCCACCACTGAAAACCCCTCTTTTGAAGTCAATTCAGCATTACTTTCAAGAGCACAGGTCTATGTTCTTAAGTCTTTGACTCATGAAGAACTTTTACAGTTACTGAATCGGGCCTTGGCAGCTTTACCAAGCTCACTTGAGTTTAATGAAGAAGCCAAAGCAGTTTTACTTCACCTGGCCGATGGCGATGCCAGACGTTTCCTTAATTTGATTGAGCAAACCTTCAACGCTGCAAAAACCAGTCAAATCACCAATATCACTGCGGAATTCCTAGAGCAGTCTTTAGGACACTTATCGAAACGATTTGATAAATCTGGCGATCATTTTTATGACCAGATTTCAGCCTTGCATAAATCTGTCAGGGGATCTAATTCAGACGGTGCTTTGTATTGGTTCTGCCGCATGATTGATGGTGGAGTTGACGTTAAGTATTTGTCACGTCGAATTGTTCGCATGGCTTGGGAAGATATTGGATTGGCAGATCCGCGCGCCATGCAACTAGCCAATGATGCTGCATTGACTTATGAGCGCTTGGGTAGCCCTGAGGGCGAACTAGCTCTTGCTGAAGCCCTGATTTACTTGTGCGCAGCCCCCAAAAGCAACTCGGCCTATAAAGCATTCAATCAAGCCAGAGACTTTGTGGCAAAAGACACCAGTCGTGACGTGCCAATGCATTTGCGCAATGCCCCAACCAAGCTGATGGATGAATTGGGACATGGCAAGGCTTATCGTTATGCGCACGATGAAGCTCACGCCTATGCAGCCGGAGAAAACTATCTTCCTGACGGCGTTAAAGAGGCTAATTGGTATCAACCAACTGATCGGGGTTTGGAAGCCAAAATCAAAGAGAAGCTGGCTTTCTTAAAATCTTTGGATGAGGCGGTTAAGAATAAAAAGTAAATTAAGAATTAAATAAAAATTGAATAAATGAGTCAAATAAAAAAGTCTGCTGAAGCAGACTTTTTTATTTGGTGCAACTGAAAGTAATTCAGTGGCTTAAACCAACATGTCAGCCCAAATGTTTCTGGCCCATGCATTCGCATACTCACCCTCAAGAGGATTAGCAGCAGCAGACACACCACCAGAACCTGGTACTGTGACCATGGTTTTCTTAGCAGCATCATAAGTATGAACGCTGGCAACGTGAACCACCTCTTCAGCAGATACGAAGCTATAGCAAGTGTTGTTATAAACCGGCAATTGGTTTATTTCCGCACCACTCAAGATAGCAACTACGGCTGCAGCACATGTCTTGCCGTGTTGATTGGCCATGTGACCAGATTTTGGCATACCTGGAGCGATTTGAATTGAGTCGCCCAATACGTGAACGTTTGGTGCAACCTTAGATTCAAAGGTCAAGAAATCAACTTCGCACCAACGTGCGTTCATGTTAGCCAAACCTGTTTTCACAGCTATTGAACCAGCACGCATTGGAGGCAACACATTCAGTACATCAGCCTTGATGTCATCATTGAATTCAAACTTCAAAGTCTTACCTTTGACATCCACATCAGTTAGATTGTGTTTACCGCGATACTCAACCATGCCAGCATAACGGCGTGACCAAGCCAACTTAAACAATCCTGGCTTAGATGTCACATCATCATTCGCATCCAAAATAAGTACTTTGCTCTTTGGCTTGTTCTTTTGGAAATAATCAGCCACTTGGCAAGCACGCTCGTATGGTCCTGGAGGGCAACGGTACGGAGCCAAAGGAATTGAAATGGCAAATACACCACCGTTCTTCATGCTTTCCAATTGCTTTCTTAGGCCCACAGTTTGCTCGCCAGCTTTCCATGCGTGCAGAACTTCGTTCTGAGCATTTGGCTTGAGCATGCCTGGTAATTTGTCGTAAGTTAAATCAATACCTGGGGAAACGATCAAGCGATCGTAGAACAATGTTGAGCCGCCAGCAAGTTTCACTTGCTTCTTGGCAACGTCTACTGACACCACGTAGTCTTTCACCAATTTCACGCCGTGGTTCTTGCTCAAACCTGCGTATGAAACTGTGATGTCTTCCATCTTCTTACTACCACCAATCACTAGATTGGACATTGGGCAAGAAATGAAATTCTGATTTGGTTCGATCAGTGTGACATCTGCTGTGTAATTTGAAAACTTGCGCACGTATTTGGCAGCTGTTGCACCACCATAACCGCCACCAATTACCAATACTTTGGCATTTTTGGCATCAATTTGTGTTGAAGCACAACCAACCAAAGTTGTCGCCGCAGCACCCGCACCCACTAATTGTATAAATTCGCGTCTTTGCATGATCAACTCCCGATTATTTTGTTTTAGCTACTGGTTTTTCAGCAGGCAAAGAGGCAAAGTAAGCAGAAATTTGTTCAATCTGCTCATCCGTATAACCTTTACTCAACTGATGCATGATGGTGGCTACGCGCTTACCAGTTTTATATTCATTCATCTTTTTGATCATTTCGGCTTTATTTTGTCCCGCTAGGCTGGCCATGCCACCTTCGGAATAACCATCGGTACCGTGACAGGCTGCACATGAAGCAGCCCATTGTTTGATTTGTAGGCTTTGGGCATTTGCCAAAGAAGTTGCGCCTAATAGACTCACGAATAAGCCCGCCATCAATATTGATGGTTTACGAATGAATGATTGCATCATTTCCCCCCTTTAGTATCAGCTTGATTTTAATTGGATAAAACCTTTTTATATCTTGGGGTTTCACCTTACAGTTAATTGATTTAACTAACTAAAAGATTATTCAACAGAGTGGCATTTAAAACAACTTCATTCTTCTTATATGGGTATGCCCAAAGTGCATGATGAAAGTCCTGGTGATGATTTTTATCCTGAATTTTCTTATTTTGAGAGCTGTTGACTACTTATCTGGTGGGCTTTTCTGATTTTGCGGCATATCTGGCCAAGTCAAAGAAATCCAGATCAACCATCAAACCGAAATCTTTCTGAATCACCCGCCCCTGGGGGTTGATCACATAAAGTTCAGGAACACCTCTTCTCTTACCAATGGCCTTTGATAGCTCTGGAGTCATCATCACTACAGGAAAGCTGTATTGATTCTTTCCCATGTAGTCTTTGACTGACTCAGCCCGTCGATCAATTGAAATTGTGACAATGTTCAACTGCTCAGCAGGCACTTTTTGCCTTAGCTGTTGCATGTATTTATTTTGAGTTCGGCAATAAGAACACCAAGTGGCCCAAACTTGAACAATGGTGTTTCTTTTTGCCCAATCTTCAGATGTGAATGTTTCCCCCTGAATCGACTGAATTTGTCCCAAGGGCAAATGATCTCCAACTTCAATCGCATTTGCTTGCGATGAAAGAAAAGTAAAGAGCATGCCTAAAAGCATGATCAGCTTCACCTTGTTAGAAGAGGATTTAAGAAGTCCTTGCATAGAATCAAGAATAAACGAAATAAAGAAAAAGGTCATTCAAGTGAATGGCCTGTGTTGCACATTACTTTTAATGTTTTTAAAAGAATGCTTGGATATTGGTTTGAGCACGACCCAAAATCAAAGCATGAATATCGTGTGTTCCCTCGTAAGTGTTGACCACTTCTAAATTCACCATGTGTCTTGCCACTCCATATTCATCAGAAATACCATTGCCACCCATCATGTCTCTGGCCATTCTGGCAATAGCCAATGATTTGCCACAAGAGTTACGCTTTAAAATGGATGTGATCTCAACAGCATCCGTGCCCTCATCTTTCATGCGACCCAAACGCAAGCAGGCCTGTAAACCTAAACTGATTTCTGTTTGCATATCGGCCAATTTCACTTGAATCAATTGATTGGCAGCCAGTGGACGACCAAACTGTTGGCGATTCATCACATAGTCGCGGGCCCTGAACCAGCAATCTTCAGCGGCGCCCAAGGCACCCCATGCAATACCATAACGAGCACTGTTCAAGCATGTGAAAGGCCCTTTCAGACCTTTGATATTTGGAAAGATATTGTCCTTAGGTACAAAAACTTCATCCATGACAATTTCACCGGTCAATGAGGTTCTCAAACCAACTTTGCCATGAATCGCAGGAGCCGTTAAACCCTTCCAACCTTTTTCCAAGATGAAACCGCGGATCTCATCTTTACCAGTGGCCTCATCGATTAACTTTCCCCACACCACAAATACATCAGCGATGGGACTGTTGGTGATCCACATTTTCGAACCAGACAATGAGTAACCACCATCCACTGGTTTTGCGCGAGTCACCATGCTGGCAGGATCAGAACCATGATCAGGCTCAGTCAAACCAAAGCAACCAATCCATTCACCAGTAGCCAGTTTTGGCAGGTATTTCTTTTTTTGTTCTTCTGTTCCGAAATCATTGATAGGCACCATCACCAAAGAAGACTGCACACTCAACATAGATCTGTAACCAGAATCGATTCGCTCAACTTCACGAGCGACCAAACCATATGCCACGTAATTCAAACCAGCACCGCCATATTGTTCAGGGATGGTCATACCCAACAAGCCCAAGCCGCCCATTTCTCTAAAAATAGCGATGTCTGTTTTTTCATGACGAAACGCTTCAGTCACCCTGGGTAATAACTGACCCTGACAGTAGTCATGAGCAGCATCTTTGATCATGCGCTCCTCTTCAGTTAACTGATCATCCAAACGCAGTGGATCATTCCATTGAAAAGTCTGACTCATAGAGAATTACCTATAAAAAAACTGATTAAACCTAGTTATAAAAATGTGTGAAGCTTTCCGCTTTTTCGCGGTCGGTGGTCAAAGTATTTTCGACTTTGCTTTGATCAGCGTATCCCAAGGACATGCCACAGATTAACTGTTGCTCAGGATTGAGGTTCAAATGCTTTGCAATCACTCGATGAAATTGAGTGAAGGCCGCTTGCGGACAAGTATCAAGACCACGGGCTTTCGCAGCCAACATCACGTTTTGCACAAACATGCCATAGTCAAACCAACTACCTTGCTGCATGACTCGGTCAATGGTGAAGAAAACTCCAACTGGCGCATCAAAGAATTGGTAGTTGCGAGCGCCTTGGGCTTTCATGCGATCTTTGTCTTCTTTACCGATACCCAAAAGACCATACAAATCAAAACCAACCTTACGACGGCGCGCTAAATAAGGATCAACCCACTTTGATGGGTAGTAGTTATATTCTTCGGTGTGTTCTTTGAGTACTTCAGGATCATTAAAAATGCTGAGGATTTCATCGGTGATTGCCTGCTTGGCAGCCCCTTGAACAATGTGCACTTGCCAAGGTTGGGTGTTGGTACCTGATGGAGCACGACCAGCAACATTCATGATGTCCAGAATGTCTTGTTTTTTTACTTCAGTTGGCAAAAAAGCACGAATAGAGCGTCTTGCCTTGATGTTGTTATCAACAATTTTGGTGATTTCTGCGTGATTCATTTGTTTTATCTCTTCTTTTTATTGGGTAGGCTAGAGGATAAAACAGACTTTAAATCTTCGCTGAGGATTAAAACGCTCATATTTCAGTGAATTGGGTCGAAAAAGCCTGCTTTTTGGGCCCGCAAAACCCAATAAATCCTTTTTTTGCCAAAAATACCTGTTTTTGGGTGTTTTAGCCCCAGAAAACCTAGTAAAAGCCCTGATTAGATAATCATATCCCTTTATTCAAATTGTGCGATACTTAGTGCGTAGGTCTTCAAGTAGCTTCCGTCGTTTCCATTTTTCAAAATGGATGATTCGGTTAGTTGAATCTTCCAGCCCTGCAAAGAAAAGGTGAGAAATCACCACGTTTAATTTTTTTAAGGAATTTCAGTAATGGCAACAGGTATTGTTAAGTGGTTCAACGACGCAAAAGGTTTTGGTTTTATTACTCCTGATGGTGGTGGTGAAGATTTATTCGCTCACTTCTCAGCGATTCAAGGTAACGGATTCAAAAGCTTGAAAGAAAACCAAAAGGTTAGCTTTGAAGTAACAACTGGCCCTAAGGGCAAGCAAGCTTCTAACATCAACCCAATGTAATTTGGTGTTATGTTTATAAGAACCCGACTTCGGTCGGGTTTTTTATTGCCTATTTTTTATGGCTGGCTTTGATTCGATGACTTAAATCAGCCCCACTCCGCCCAGCACTGCCCCAATCAATAACAACAACAAAATATGTATCTTTGTTTTCCAAATCAGGAAGACAGTGACAATGGTGCACAACCACAATGGCCAGTCATTTTCCAAACTGGTGTTAGCCGCACTGATCAACCAACTGGTTGCCAGAATGGCGCCGATCACCAATGGGGCCAACCCTTGTTTGAATGCCAAAATAAAATTACTGTCTTTGTTGGCTTGAACCCACTTCGCAGTTGAGTACGTCAGAATTGAACTGGGTAGCATCACACCAATCATGGCCAATAACATACCAAAGGTTCCCCAAAGATACTGCGCATGAATTGTTGTGACAGAGTTAATGCCTATGTGCCAACCCATCATGGCAATCACCAAGATGTTTGGGCCCGGGGCTGATTGAGCAATTGCAATTGATGCTGCGAATTGGTCTTCAGACATCCAAGCATTTTGATAGACCAAATGGCGATGCATCTCAGGGATGACAGTCACTGCTCCGCCAACTGCCATCAACGAAACAGCCGTGAAATGCAAAAAAACATCCAGCCAGTTCGCGAAAGAAAATGGAATCATGGCTTGACCCGACGATATGTCAGATAGATAGACAAAATGCCAAGGCTTAAGAGCACATGCACCAAAGGAATTCTGATCAACGCCACCAAAATAAAACAGAGCAAGGCAATACCAATGGCAGGCAAATAACCCAACGGATGCTTTTTAAGTGCGCTGGCCAATTTAAGAGATGTCCCAGCAATCAAGCCTGCTGCAACAGCGCCCATCCCTTTGATCGCACCTGCAACCGCTGGATTAGCACCCCAATGAAGATATGTGATCGCTATAACAATCAGCGCCAACATCGGAAATACCAACATGCCAGCAATGGCTGCTAATGCGCCGAGCAACCCAAAATGGCGTGAGCCAAAAATGATGGCCAAGTTAACAACATTGGGGCCCGGTAATACTTGGGCAACTGCCCACTCTTCAAGAAACTCTTCTCTGGTGTACCAACGTTTTTTATCAACCAACTCGCGCTCAGCAACGGGTAAAACACCACCAAATCCTTGAAGAGCGAGCCAAGTGAATACCCAGAAAATTTCAGATTTAGATTGGGGCAATTGGCTCATGGTTTTATTTTATCGTGCCTGATTGCTCTAAACATAGGTAAATAAAAAGGAGCCGAAGCTCCTTTGATTATCTTTTCTTTGGCAATCTTAATTAGTAGAAACTTCTTTAACGCGCATCGTTCTTGCTTGCTCATTGATTGGTCGAACGGGTCTTCCTTGGAAGTAAACAGATGCTTGCGATAAACCATTGGTCAAGATAGTGAATGGGGCTTTACCACCAAAGGTATGACCAGATCCAGGCTCAATCGACTGCATCATTGATTTTCCGCTAGCATCGACCACACAAACAATTTGTCTTGACTTCACAATGACATGAACAAAGTTACCTGGCTTAGTAGGTTCAGTGACTGATTGATCTGCCACACTCGCATCAGGTTTTGGGCAACCAACATCTGATGGCAATGGTGAGGTAACCGCTACATTGGCCACAGGTGCCGCTGAACTTGGTGCAGATGGGTTTGCCGGATTTGCCGGGTTTGCAGGATTGGCTGGTGTTGCAGGGTCAGCGCTATCTTCTTTAGGCTCCCCTTCAACCACCACAGCTTGAGGCTCTGCTGCTGGCGGGTTGAATACAGCAATGATGTCATTTCTACTTGAATAAAGGCCGCCCGCCACCAAGATCAATAACAAGACTGACACTAAGGCACGACGAGAACCTTTTTGTTGTGGTCTTGAAGAATCCATTTGACCGCCAGATTGAAGATTCTCCAAACTGACTTTCATTGGTTGACCTGCTGCTGCCGCTGCTGGTTTAGCAGTTTGTTGATTTGATTCTTGAGCAACTGGCTTCTTCTCTGGAGTGCTTACTTTTTCTTCTTTGGCGGCTTTTGTTTCTTGAACTTTCACAGGCTGCTGCGTATCTTCAATGGCTGCATCAAAAGGTAAAGATTCTTGTTGAGCCAAATCACCATCGGGATGAACCAACACAAGTGATTCGTCTAACTGCAATATTTTGGCAACTTTTTTTGCCACAGTGATCTTATGAGACTCAGAGTAAAAGCTGGTGACACCACCCTGCTCAAGCTCAGTGATGTGTTTTTTAGACAGGCAAGCCTTAGTTGCTAGATCTTGAATTTCAAGTCTGAGCTTTTCACGGGCGGCTTTAAGCACCTTTCCCTGAATTTCAGGCAGGATTTCAAATTTATTTTTTGATCCTAATGACATGCTGTCTCCATGAGCTCTTTGGCCTCATCTTGTAACTTTAACATCGATAAATAACTCAAAACTATAAATTCATCAAAGCCTTACAACTTATTCTTCACCGAACCATACAAACGAACCAATTCTTGCAAAGAAGTGGCCCTCATTTTCTCCATGACCCTTGATTTATGGACTTTGATGGTGGCATCTGTGGTTCCCAAACGGACCGCCACGTCTTTGTTCATCAAACCCTCTACCAATAGGGCGCAAACCTCTTTTTCCCTGGGGGTCAAAGAGTCATAGCGTTGATTAATGGTCAATGAATGAGTCATTGATTGAAAAATTTCTTTATCTTTTTCAATCGCGGCGCCGATGCAACGCAATAGATCATCCAAATTAAATGGTTTGAACAAGAAATCTACTGCGCCTTGTTTCATGCTCACCACGATCTCGTGAGGCATTGATTCACCTGAAATGAAAATGATTGGAGTCTCACGACCCATCTCTTTCAATTTCTTTTGTAAGTCAACGCCTGACATACTTGGCATCCGCATATCCAACAGGATGGTTGCTGGAGACACTGGAATTGATTTTTCTAAAAATGATTCTGGAGATTCATGTGACTCGATGGAGTAACCGCAACTCTTCAACATGCGAGTCAAGGAACTCCGCATTGAAGCGTCATCATCGATGATGTATATATGGCCTATTTCACTCAAAATGTTATATCTTTCAGATATTTAACTTTGATCATATTAGTTAGATTCATAACTTTCGGCTATTAGCTTTAAAGCTAATAAAAAAAGGCCGCACAAATGTGGTGCAGCCTTGATGGGTTTAATTCATGCTCTAGATCAGTGTTCGGGAGTGACCTGCAAAGCAACTAAAAATCTTGAAACCATGTTGTAGGTGGCAATGACACCCACCAACTCAACCAAATGCGAATTACCCAAAGCGCTTTGTAAACGTTTCATCAAAGCAGAATCGACTTCAATCGAGCGCGTCATTTGAATGGTTAATTCAATGGCATCCTCTTCCAATTGACTGAACAATCCTGCTGGCATTGGGCTAGAGCCAATCTGGCGCATGGCTTTGACTTGCTCTTCGGTGCCGCCAGCACTTAAAAAGACTGGGGCATGGTGAATGAACTCGTATTCAGCACAGTTCAAGATGGCCACACCACACATACCCAATTCACGTAGTTTTGGATCTAAGCCAAGATTGTTACGCACCTCACCTAAAAAAGCATTCCAACCCGTTGCAAATGGGGCGCTGTGCAACAACATGCGATCAAGATTGATGAATTGGCCGCCTCGCCTTTGACGAATAGCAGCCACCAAATCCGCTGGCTCTTGCAAGTCCAGCGGTTGATAAGGTACAAGACGTTCAGTCATTGATTAATCAGCTGCCTTGATGTTGTTGGCCTTGATGAAAGCACCCCAAACATCAATCTGCTTATTAACAAAATCTTGAGCAGGCTTAGGACCCAAGGCTGCAATTTCAATGCCTTGTGATTTCAAGCGTTGCGCAATCTCAGGATTCTTCAAAGCTTTTGCAACTTCTTCGTGCATGCGATTAACGATTGCTGCTGGAGTTTTTGCTGGAGCAATGATGGCCCACCAAGCTGGAGCTTCAAAGTTAGGGTAACCACTTTCAGCAATCGTTGGCACGTTTGGCAATTCTGGTGAACGTTTGCTGGTCGTCACAGCCAAAGGAATCACACCACCCGAATCAACGTGAGGCTTGACCAAGAACAATGAACCAATGGCCAAAGGCACGTGGCCTGCCAAAGCATCTTGCATCAGAGGGCCACCGCCACGATAAGGGACGTGTGTCCAATCAAATTTAGCGTCTTTAGCCAATGATGCCAAAGCCAAATGACCTAAGCTACCTGTACCAATTGAACCGTAGTTATTCGCTTTTTTAGCTTTTGCATCAGCAAGCAATTGTTTAAAGCTGGTGATACCTGATGCTTTACTGGCAGTTAACACCATTGGTGCTGTACCAATCATGGTCACAGTCGTCAAATCGGTTTTGGTCTTGTACGGCAATTTTTCAATCATGTTCTCGTTCACGCCGTGAGTGTCAAACACAACACCAAACGTGTAACCATCCGGTTGAGCTCTTGAAACTGCAGCAGCACCGATTGAGCCTGATGCTCCACCAATGTTTTCAACAATCACGTTTTGCTTCATTTGATTTTGCAAGGCTGGAGCCAAAATTCTGGCCACTTGGTCAACAGATCCCCCTGGTGGGAAAACTGCGATCATCTTGATTGTTTTTTGAGTTGGCCAGTCATTGCTTTGTGCCTGAGCGACACCACTGATACATAAAACCGACATCAAGCCGGCTAAAAGCTTATTCATTACGTCTCCTTTAGGTTTTGTCCGGCTTTTATAGCTCTGTGACTTCATAAATATCCCACACTCCTATAATGAATGCAATTAAAAAAACGGGACACATCATGCGCAAGAAAATTGTGGTTTTAGATGATTATGAAAATTCATATGAAAAACTGTCCAATTGGAGCGCTATCAAAGGTTTGGCCGATGTACAGATCTTCAATCAGCCCCTGCTTGGCATTGCGCTACTGGAAAAAATTCAAGATGCTCATGCCTTAGTTTTAATGCGTGATCGCACCCCACTCAAAGCAGACCTGATTGCCCAGTTAAAGCATTTGGAATATGTGGTTTTTACAGGCACCCGCAATTTAGCTATAGATACTGAAGCATTAAAACAAAGAGGCATTCCAATCAGTTACACAGAATGGGGTCCATCCAAAGACAGCACAGCTGAATTAACTTGGGCATTGATTCTGGGCTTACACAAAAGATTGATCGAACAAAACAAACTGATCATCGAAAATCAGTGGCGCAATCAACATTCTTTATTGCCAGTTTTAAAAGGTCAAACTTTAGGTTTAGTCGGCCTGGGTGAAATTGGCTCACGCGTGGCCAAAGTGGCGCTCGCCTTTGGCATGAAAGTGGTGACCTGGAGTCCCAACATGACCTCTGAAAGAGCTGCAGCCGTGGGTGCTGAATCAGTCAGCTTGGATATTCTCATGCAAACATCAGACATTGTTTCTTTGCACATCGTTGCTAGCCCAACAACCAAGGGGATGATCAATCAAGAAAAATTAGCTCTCATGAAAAAAGATGCTTTACTGATCAATACGTCACGCTCAACTTTGGTTGATACGGGTGCCTTGGTTCAAGCACTTCAAAAACAAAGTATCGGTGGTGCCGCTTTGGATGTTTTTGACATCGAGCCTTTACCCGCAGATCATCCTTTGCGTAGCACACCCAATACATTACTTACCCCACACCTTGGTTTCGTGGCAGAGCCCGTGTTCAAGTCATTCACAACGGGTGTGGTGGAATCTTTGGAAGCTTGGTTAAATGGTCAAGCCATCATCCGTCCTCTGCCCTGATTGCGGCAACCCACGTGGTGCCCTGCAATCAGAGTGTCCTTACTGTGGATCGCAAGAGACACCACCACTGCCTAAAAAGTTGGCAGGCATTTTTACGCTCAATTTAGAAGAAAACTTGCCCAGGGTCGACGAAGCATTGATTCTTTTTGATCGAGCATTAAATGAACTCGCCAAAACAGCGATCAGGGTTGTGAAAGTGATACATGGGTATGGCTCAGGCGGACAAGGTGGTCGAATCAAAGAAGCGATTCGCCAAGAACTGATGTATCAAAGGCGCTCTCACTTGATCAGCAGTTATTTTGCTGGTGAAGATTTGGGTCCTGGTAAAGAGTCCTACCAAGAACTGTGCAGACAATACCCTGCCGTCAAAGATATTCTGACAAAGGATATTCATGGCAACCCCGGTATTACTTTGATTATTCTGAAAAGATGAATAAACCGTTAACCGATTCTCAATGCCCTCAATGTGGCAAAATTTTTGAATGTCTCGCTGCCACAAATGTGGAAGATTGCTGGTGCATGTCACTGCCACCTGTGAGCTTCAAAGATGGCGAAAAAAGCAGTTCTTGCTGGTGCCCTGATTGCCTTCAACAGCAATTGGAAAAGCAATCAAAACAAGATTAAAGGGTTGCTAAGCTCTGAGAGTGAACAAAGCTCACTCCGAGCGAGAACAAACCCACTCACGTCTTTGCCATTCACCTGGTTTTTCAGCAAAAACCATCCAAATGACCAAACCGCTCATCAAAGACCAAATTGGGTTAGAAATCAAAGTTTTCATTTAAATACTCCTTTTAAAGCCAGTAGATACAAGGCA
>Ga0255126_1000476_pt1 | contig 17613 bp, 19 predicted proteins | sample Law_Miss_RepA_8d_FD_188556 | JGI IMG/M metagenome (GOLD analysis project Ga0255126, IMG submission 188556) | Freshwater microbial communities from St. Lawrence River, New York, United States - Law_Miss_RepA_8d | ecosystem: Environmental > Aquatic > Freshwater > River | place: USA: New York... | reverse complement strand
ATTATGGTGTAAAACGCTTTTTTCATGATTTTCCAATTCACAAACCAAAAAATAAAAAAACACACATAAAAACCTTGTGTAATTTTTTAAAATCCAAAATCAATTTGGAAATTTTGTAAAAAGTCACTTTGCTACATATATCAAAAACATATCACTTTTTTTAGTAGTAATCAAGTCCCTTCATATGTAGGCGAGTCCCTACATGACCTTCATGATTTTCTTGGTGGATGCGAATTATGAAAATCGTGTAGAGCAAGTTACCTACATGAAAAACATGTCCCAAAAAAGCAAAATCCACTTTTTGGGTCGTTCATTTGTCGAGTTCCATGGATGTTTCATTGACTATTTGTAGTGATTAATTATATGGGATTAGTGCCTTTTTCTTAGTTCTCTTTTCGTGGTTGAAGTTATATTTATTAGTTCTCTTTTCACAGTTGGATATTTAATTGTAGAGAGAAAATACCAAATAAATATATTCGATGTAATATATTTATTTTGTTGTATATTATTTAGATTATTTGCGACTCTTGTGACTCTTGTGGCTCTTGCGATTCTTGTGACCCTTGTGGCTCTTGCGTTTGCCTCCCTTTGTCATGCGCTTAGCCGATCGGCTGGGTTGGTCACGAGTCGGATACTCTGGAAGAGACCACTTAGGCTGACGCTTAGGCTTAGGAGGAGAAGAAGCCTTTTTAGAATTTCTCATCATTCTTTTAAAATCACCATTTGTAAGAGGTTTACCCCACGAATCTACATACTCTCTAGGGGTCATACCGTTAAGCCCTCCATAGACTCTATAACGCTTACCGTCAAGCTCAAAGTCTTCATAACCTCTAACAGCCGACATACAACCGCCTCCACCAGTCATAGAATTATTTAGTTCCATCATATTATAAAATATATCATTATTATTTTATCATTTAACTATTATTATTTTACTAAATAATAGTTAAACATTCGACTATTTATCGCATGTAGTATCTTATCCGTTTAAACAAATTTAAACAGATGGGAAAGAAGGATCCATCGCAATGCCACAGATTCCCGCATCATCCGTCGAATCACTACGAGCAATCTTAACATACCCCTTCTCACCCCATGTTGTTCCCCAACTATTCTTAACCAACCAATACTTTTGTCCGTCCTCCTCTCCATAACCAACGATCAAAACACCGTGATCCAAATTGGTTCCGCAACTAGACGAGGTCAATACACCACTAGAATAAGATTGGAAGTATTTCGTATCCGCTTCAATCGCGATGGATACGGGTTGTTGTGCGACGGCTCCCTTTAAAGACACTTGATCATTGGGTTTAACATCGGAACAAGACGACATGTGTACAACAGCGTTACATTTTTGGCAAGTTCCATCCACGGCAGTATAAGGATAAGAAGATAGATCACATTGACCATTCTCAATAACAAACTTAAACGCACCCTCCATTTGTCCGCCATTACATCCCATGCTTCCATACTTTAAACCAGCACAGTCAACCAACTCTTGCTCAGACAAGTTAATAAGCGCGCCCTTAGAAATAGCCCACGCACCTTCAATTGCGCCCGTGGACGAAAATGTCCAGCAAGAACCACATTGTCCTTGGTTTTTAACAGATGTTACGGCACCCTTTGAACGCCAATCCATCGAGGCGGGTGCTCCAGATGCGCTAGAAGAATACGACTTACATCCGTACGAACCAACATCTTGCTTTAAACCCCCAACAAATTGCGCCTTAAACTCTTCGGGCGTCAAATCCGTAAATTGATTCACCCCCATAGTGAAGTTTTGTGTATGATCCAAGTTGTGAAGGATAATATTACGCAAATTGTTGCGGAAAACCGAGAAACGCTTCTCCATCTCTACAATTGTTTCATAGCTTTTGCTAAATCTACCTTGAAAATTGGTAAATTGTTTCCATTCGTCACCTTCATCCAAGAAGGTCGTAGTCACACCGCGAAGACCTCTAGGCACAGCGTGTACCTGGGTGTAGGCAGATAATAAAGAGGCAATTACAAAGAATATCTTGAACATTCTATATACTTACATTATATTAAAGTTTTTAGTATCTTTTAATATAATATTACTCCGCGTCTAGGTTAAGCATTGAAAATAATTTGTTAAGTTATTAATTCGTTTCTGACTTCAGTATTAAGGGATAATTTAATATTGCCGTATAATCGCTGGTAGCCAAATAGTTTTGATATACACTATTATAATCTATTTCATATATACTCGACTCGCTGTAATTATCAATTGATAATAGTATGAATCTTAAGGTTGACGATATTGGATTAGCCGACAAATATGATTTGTAACTGGCTACGCTACTGAATTGATGTAGCATACCAGCCGGAATAATTTGCGCCCAATTTATCTGCGGAACTCTATTGGTGTTCATAAAATTAGCCGATATATCTGTATTACTGTCTGGTATATAACCATTCATAGTATATCCGGCAACTACCGCAGAATAATAGTTATCTACAAATATATTTATTGTCATTGGAATATTATTCCCAGCTTGCTGTCTAGCTATTAAATATAATATCATATTGGATGAAAATATGGCCCCTCCGTCCCCTTCAAATACCCATATTGGCGTGTTTTGAGCCAAATACATACCATACCCATCCGATATCCCTACACCAATCGATGCCCACATAACTGGTGAATCCCACTTATTAAATGGGACTATGTCAAAATATTTACCCGCTGCGTACCAATGGTTTCCTACACCCGTCGTAACCGATACTGTATTAATCACATTCGAACACATATCATATACTTGCGATGCGGCATAACAATATTCTTCTAGTTTACTTTTTCTCGCCAATGGAACATATAATTGGGTATTTGCGCTAATCAATTGATTTCTCCAAGGATCGGATGTTTGTATGTTTAATCCGTCTAATATAGTTTCTATATTTGATACGACAAAGGCCTCCGTACTACTGCTATCGATTGTTTCCACTGTGATAGATAACGAACCGACATACGCTTTATTATTTAAAATACCACTTGAGAATTTGTTTTTATAAAATGTTGACGCATCGGTCATACCACCAGCTAGGTTACCTAATACTAATACATGTGTCGAATGGTATGCCGCATAATTTGCGGAATGTTTACCTAATGTACCAATTCTACCACAATTAATCCCTCCACCCATCGAACATCGTCCCTTCCATGTTGTTACATATGGCAAATTATTTCTAGTTATAAAATCCTTCACTATGTTTTCATCCACAAAGTTTCCCTTACCAACAATTACTAATAATTTGCTGTTACTAGGTATTCTGGATTTTATTGTATTTTGTATTTGGGCTATTTTAGTCGGCGTATCTACTATCATACTTGTATATGGTAAATAATACGACGGTACTACCAATTCTATTGACATGTCTATGGACAATATAACCCCGGTATTTAAATTTTTTGCCAATTGATAGGCAATATTTAAATATTTTACAATCAATGTTGGATCATCCACGCTTATTATATAATTGGATATTCCAGATAATCCGTTAATATAATCACTTGACTGAAAATCATCCGCCTTGGCATTTTTATTGTGTCCACTAATTAATAGAAGTGGATTACATTCTTGGACCGCATTTTTTACGGCAGATAGAGCAGTTGTTAATCCCGGACCACCCGTTGCGAATAATACACCTACATTATTTGTATATTGTCCATATGTTTGAGCAAGAAACCCGTTTGTTAATTCATTTCCGACATTATACCATGTTATCGATTCTGGTATCTTATATAACATTTTAGTAATAAATCCACCCGGAAGACCAAATATGGTCGTAATACCTTGATCTACTAAATAGTTCCATAACAAGGCAGATACAGTATACCCTTCTGTATTGAGAATAGTTGTTATTAATCTTGATGTTGGTTTATTATCATTAGAAAATCTAAATACAAGATCCTTTCCATCACTACTTGTTGTATACATATTTATATTAACATGATACTATTTTATTTTACATCTTTTAACATTTCAAGTGCTGAATTTGTAGTATATTGGATTTACTTTTCGGCACATGGGGCAACAATCAGTATAGTATCGTCGATTATGTATATATTCGCATTCGTCGTGTATCGTTTTATTACAAACAGCACACATGATATAATCTTCTGTAAATCGTTCACGACAAAGAGCGCATGATTTATGATTTGTTAAACATGAATACATATTACCCATTGAATAGGATATAATATAATATACATAGTTATAATATTTATCCAGACTAACACAAATTACCAATCTGCCTAGTTTGCTGGATAACTACACCATACAACGGTAGACCCCCCCAAATGGGCGATATTTGAAATGTCCAACTGTATAAATATTATATTCTTAGATTGAATATAATATTTAGCATCATCAATGTAGGTACTTATTCAAACCCGTTGATTACTTCGGATTGAAAAACAGCCTTCGAATATGTATTACAAATAGGTGGTTTATTTATACTGTCCCCTAGAAAGTCACAGTATTTATCCGCTAAGAAATGAAAATATCGCGTACTTTTTATTGGAATATCTAATACACTCTTACTTAATATAGCCCGTTCGGTATTTACCCGCCCATTTTGTATTTCATTATTCTTTTTTTCTATCCACTCTTCGCGTAAACTATTTAATCGGTTACATTTTTCTTCTTTTACACCTTGTTCATCCGTTTCTAAAGGCATGTAATATTCATACATTTTCGAATCATAATTACGCATACCTTGTAAAATTAAAAATAAACGAGGAGTCGCCCGTTCACTGATGACACAGTTCTTTATTTCTTCTATGTTTGTTAGACTTCTTAATCCAATATTAGTAAATACATTTTTTACACTAGTGGGTATTAGTCCTCCTCGTAATTTACGATGACGCTTAATAGTGGTGATCTTTCGCCTTTTAGATTTGGTTAGTTTTCTATTTACATGTTTTCGGTTCTTTGTTTTATTGCGCTTTTGACGACTTTTGTTTGATGGCATTGATATACACTATTGAGAAAATTATATTCATATTTATTATAACATGAATACAATTCAACGAAGATTTCTTCTGTTTTTAATAGGTTGTATTGGTTCTCGTACGCTATTTGCCATTCTTGCTAAGAAGATTAATATTGCGTATTTGCCTATTTTAGGATATATTGCCCTTTTACCAGCATTCGGATTTCTTTATATTTTTATAACCGGATCTAGACAGACTGGTCTCGAGGTTGGAGGCGATAAAATATGGTGGAATTCTTTAAGACCTATTCACTCACTTCTTTACTTTATATTTGCCTACTATGCCATTACAAAAAATAGTCACGCATGGAAATTTTTAGCGCTTGATGTATCGTTTGGTCTATTGGCATTTATCTATCATCATTATAATGCCGGTAGTTTTCAAAAACTAATGTAAGCGCGGATGGTTTGATTTACAATATATTTATTATTTTTCATAATAAACACATTGTGTAATTACTATACAATACAATGGATTCAGATGACAAGGTGTTAAGATATGTCAGATATTTACCACAAGATTTGGTTCGTTATACTAGGCCATATTTACCCATTTCTCTAGTTAAAAAGGTTCGAAAAATACGCAAAACCGAACTTCCATTGAATTATAGAATTTGTAAAGACTTGAATGATTATTTTTACATGAAATATATTGGATGTGATGTTGATATTAAATATCTACAATTTAACATCGAACTTGTGAAAAATAAACACCTAGAAACTAAAAGATTATTCAATCCACTTTCACTTGATTGTTTGCTAGATCCATTCGCAAGCGTTTCGTATATTCGCAATGATATCGCTAACAAAGAAGATCGTATTGCTAAATTGAAAACCATGATGAATTATTATTATCCAATGTATTGTCAGTCTACAAGTCATCTGAATAATTTTAAAATTATTGAATTAGAATAAATTCATCGAATTGTAATAAAATTGATTTTGTTAATCATATAAATATACTACCACATATATAATTAACATGACATCAAATCCCAAAGCTATTAGTCTGTTTTCTGGTATGGGTGGTGACACGCTTGGCATGGAAATGGCCGGGTTTGATGTTGTTGCCTTTAATGAATACGATAAACATGCTACGACTGCCCATATGTTAAATTTTCCGCATTCAACCTACATATCTGATCCTACACAGAAGAAGGGTAAAGATCAAGGCAATATTGAATTGATTCCGGATGCCACATTTAGCGCATATAGTGGATTGGTGGATTTAATCTTTGCTGGGTTTCCTTGCCAAGGTCACAGTAACGCGGGTAAAAAATTACCGGATGATCCTCGTAATACATTATTTCGTGAATTTGCTAGAACCGCAAGATTGATTAAACCCAAGTATATTATTGGTGAAAATGTGGATGGACTTTTAAATAGAAAAACCGCTACTGGAGAAAATTACATTGATGTTATTGTAGCCGAATTTGAAAGTATTGGGTACAATGTTACATATCAAGTATGCCATGTTGTTCAATTTGGTGTTCCGCAACTTAGAAAGCGTCTTATAATTGTCGGTATTCGCAAAGACTTGAATAAGACATTTGTCTTTCCCAAACCACTTAATAATGGAAAGACGAATTTACCACATCTAAAGGATGTGATTAAATTTAGTATGGAAGGAGCGATCAAGATTGATCCGGATGATTTTGACATGACTACAATTCCGCCCGAATGTATTCTTACAGATATGAATAATGATGCTGGCGAAGATACATCTAATGTTCATCCCTATTTACGACTCAAGGCAAAAACACGCAATGAGGAATATAGTGGCAAGGTTCACCATTCACTCCTTTCATTCTCTAAGCGCGATTCTCCAATTCATTGTGAAATTATCGATATTAGAAAACCAAGCAAGACCATTATCTGTACTTATGACCATCAACCGAGACTGTTTGTTCCCCTTAAAAATAAAAATGGGTATTATTTAAGATGTATTTTGCCAGATGAGCTGAAACAAATCCAAGGTTTTCCGTCTGATTTCATACTAACTGGTCCGAATAAGGAAAAAATTAAACAAATCGGGAATGCCGTACCACCTCCACTTATTCGTCAAATCGTAGAAAAAATCCTAATTACATAACTTACTTATAATTGCTCTGCTCTGCTAATGCTAATACTAATAATCTAATAATTTTGTTTTATTGAATTATATTTTTATTTGATTTTGTGTTTTGTGTTTTTATTTTCCAGATGCTAGACTCAATAATGCTTCCACAGCCATTTCGTCATCAGTTGATGCGGTTCCTACGATGGGGCTAGTAATTCCTAGAAACTTGGCAATATTGGCTTTGAAAGTTGGACGCGGATATACTTCCATAATACCAGACAACTTTTTCTTGTTTTCGCCACGCGCATACTTGTCTTTCAATGCCGTCAATTCCACTATGTAATCCGCTATCCATGGAGAATCTTGGATGAACTCCTCTCCATTAATGTAGAGAAGCTTGGGTGGGATATTCTTTTCCGGCAGTTTCTTGTACTCCTTACCAGTAAAGAATATGATATAGTAAATATCCTTTGTCGGGCATGTATCATTGAAATAAATCACTGGACTATCCGTCTTCTTTATTTCAATGTTTAATCCAATCCCGCCCACATTCTGGAAATCTTTGGACTGTTGACTGCCGGCTTCCTCGAAGGTCAGTTCGAGTGATGTAAGTACTTCTCTTATTTTTTCAATAACTACACGCTCACTTACTTGAGTGTTTCCCTTTTCTGTCTTGGTCGATTTGATGAAATCAACATTCACCACATCGCTCAACTTGCTTGTAATACGATTAAATAATGCTCGATGCGCCATTTTTGATTCAATTTACTCTCTATTTTTTCATTAAATTTACTTCAATTTTTATTCGAACTGTTTCATTCATTCATATACGTCTTTTACTAATTCTATACATGTTTCGTCTATTACATCAACTATTACCACTTCTATGTTTGTCGGCACTTTGGCCAGATCTAGGTAGCCAACTACCTCCTTCAATATGTGTAATTTTAATTTGAGATGACGATTATCAACGACGCATTTTCCAGTCCATCGGTCTAATGGCAATATTTCATTTAACGAACTGATTCGCCCTTGAACGCGTTGATATTTAGATTCTCTTTTACCGGGTTTTCCAGACGGACATTTCATACGCCATTCGCACGAGAGAGCATTAATATGGTCTGGGAAACCAGATAACATGGCACATATTTCCCACGCACCTCCTTTTCCATGAGTTGCTTTAGCACCCCCCTTGATTTCTTCATTGTGTTGCCTAAGACGCCTTAATGGATTATTCGTTGAACCATTATAAGTGTTATGCTTAAACTGTTCTAATTTGTTTCTTAAAATATAACAATACCACATATATTGTTATACTTTGATTATAATATTCTATATTTGAACTCGACTGGTTTCCGTAATTAGAATTAGATTTAGATTTAGAGGTATAAAATAGTCTTTACATCATTTACTTCTTTTTGTGAGACTTGGAATGTTTGCGTGCGTGTCTTCGCTTATGGGTTTTATGTGCCTTTCTCTTCTTGGAATGTCTGCGACTTTTATTTGATTTACCACCAACCCACCATGGGCCAGGTGGTTCTTTCTCTTCCATTGGTTCTTGTACTGGTTCTTCTTCTTTGGGTAACCCACCAAGTTTCATGTTATCGGCATCCATATTTGCTTGTTCCTCAGCCAATGAACCCTTTTCAATATCATCATCGGGGGATTCTTCGTCGCCAAAACCACCCTTTCTAGAGCGTGACATTTTTCTAGAATGAGATGCGTGTCTCTTAGGATGTAGATGTCTTTTATTTGTTCTTTTCTTGTGAAAAGTCATTATACATTAACTAAATATTTTTATACGCAAAAACAAGAACTTATTTATGAAATTCTGGCTAAAACCAGTCCAATCGCAATCAATATTAATCCAATATATTGGATCATACTTAGCCTATCATGAAAAAACAATACACTTACTAGTGTAATAAGTATCATATTTCCACCATTCCAAATCGCATTGGCTATCGCCAAATTTTTTACATGAAATAGATACAAATAAAAGAAAATTGCTACTAGACCATACAATAATATACCTAAAAATAGATATTTTTGATATGATGTTGTAACAATAGATGCTGTTTTCAATTCATATTCTGCTATTGCCTCTAAAAATATGAGTGACAATAATATAAATATTTCTGTCAACATTTATATTATCTAAGGATTTTATTTACGATAAACTTTTTAACTAAACATATTTTCAAATTCCTCATCCGTCTCCGGAACATCCTTTCTACAATTGTCTAGGATGAATGCCGCTAGCATGATATTATTTCTATAATAACTATTTCTGCGAGACATTTGCTTCATTTCTTTGATTAAATTTCGACTTTGTGTCATTAAAATGGCGACAGTCTTTTTTAGCTGTTCGATGGTATGGTCTTTTTTATTCGGATCGTCGGATATAGGTAATGTCTTAAACATATTAATCAAATTCTCTAATTTATCAATTTCGTCTTGGTATGTGTTTGATACCTTGGGTCTTAAAATATCTTTTAATACCTTCTCACCAGATTCTTCGTCACTATCACTATCACTCGATGCTTGTACTTGTTGTGGTTGTTTCTTTATATCTACTTTAACTTTATTTCCTTCTACAAATGTCATATTTACATCATATGTATTTTCGTTCACCTTTTGGCTGTTGCTTCCCGTAACAGCAATTGGTGTTGATTGCTTGGGCAACGGAGTAGAAGAAGAAGCTGCTTGTTTTGGCAACGAAGCAGTAGTAGGCATGGAAACTGGTACTGATGTCGCAGTAACAGTTTCGACTGTACATTTCTCCATATGCTTTTGAAGAGACGCAATATTTTTATATACCTTTGAACATTTTGAGCACGGATGAATTACCTTATTGTCTGTCATTTAGATCTATATACCTAGATGTATTTAAATATATTTCTTTACATTATTAAAATGAAGCACGTCGCGTGTGGCATTATGTTCAACGATAAAAATCAAATTTTAATGGGTAAACGCCATTCAAAAGGACCGTATCCTGGAATTTGGGAATTTCCAGGTGGTAAGTTAGAACAAGGAGAAACATTGGAAGAATGTGTTCATCGCGAATGGGACGAAGAGTTGAATCTTTCTATCGTTATCGAAAAAAAACTTGCCACCATTACATCCGTAACAGAAAATAACACTACATGCCATTTTTTCATCGGCAGAATTCTCGATTTGCCTAATCTACAAATGAATGTTCACGAGTCTATCGACTTTTTTTATCCAAATGAAATAAAACAATTGAATCTGTTCAAGGGCGACGACATGATAGCGGATATGATAGAACGACTATGCTCGGGCTAGTGCCTTTTTCTTAGTTCCTTTTTCTATGCGCATTTTACAATTAGTCGTCGCTTATTTTGGGTGCTAGATAAAACCGCATCAAACAGTCATCGTCTATTTCATATTTTAACTGTAGAGGCATGCCTTCTGTTATATGAATCGAGCAATTCGTCGTGACCTTGTGAAACTGACACATTTGCGCAATATATTTAATACCGAACGACGAGTTTATTTCCTTTCCCTCCACAACTGCCAACAAATCTATATCATCGGTAGTAATCACTACATTCATCGTACCTTCACTTGAAGTCGACTCTAATACAACTTGAGTTTCATTACACACGATATTTAATGTTTCATTAAAATTCGCCAGTTCGTCTATCAAATTTTTGAACTTTTTAGAATCCATCTCAATATCCACTTCATAATCCATATCCGGTATATGTAATCTATCTGTATCGATATCCATTAAGGGCATTTTAAGATGTTTATCAAATTCCCCCTTTTCAGCACTAGTAAAATCTATTTGTAAATCTTCATTATTATCACTATGAATATGAATAGATTGCTTATCTGAGCAAATATGGAGAATCTTGTTAAATATAGGAAGAGATAGGCCAAATACTTGAGGCTCGGTTATATCCCAAACATGAAACCAAGATGACTGAAGGATTAACTCATATACGCAAATATGACTATTGTCCATTCCTTGAATATACAATCTATCTTCTTCGATATTAAGAACAATGGCATCCGTAAAGTTCTTTAAATTGTTGAAAATAGTAATAAAGATCTCGCGTTTTTTCTTATCTGTTATTTCAAATCGCATAATAAATAATAATACTGATTACTATTTATTACTTTTTGGTTTATATAATATTATTTGTTAGCTGTTAGTGTTAACTGGGAGACCACAATACATTATGAAAATTGTAAAGTGTTTACTGCTTTATTTTTAGTGCCTTGAAAATGCCTCGTGATAAACGCGACATTTTTTGATAGTCCAGGTGCTATTTTTTGATTCACACCGCTTAATCGTTTGTTTTTTGTATTTATAGGAAACGGATACATACTTTGAGCTGTTGGCATGTTATACTATATCATTATATTTTATTTGCGAGTTTCTAATATTTGATTCGAGTATTTAAAATTGAATTGTTTTTTGATAAATATGTATTACTTATCAAACAAATAGTATATGTGAATAATCACTTACTTGAAAAAACTTGGATTAATAAACTTGGATTAATAGACAATGGACGTATTATACAAATATAGACATACCGATGCTGATGTCGAGGATAGATGTAATGAATGTAGTAAAATGGATGTTCAAAGTGCCTGTAACAAATGTGGAGAGGGAGTTTGTATGTCTAGTACTTGTTGTGAATTGTTTCCATATTACAACAATAGCAATTATACCATATGTAGAAGTTGTACCAATACAATCGACAAAAAATTACAATTATTAATAAACTACAGTGAGTTGAAATTGTTGAAGCAAAAAATTAGCAAAAAAATGGCAAAAAAAATAGAACAGTTGAAAGAACACGACGAATGAAAAATATTGCTGGATGATTTATATAAAAAGGAACATTTGATCGGGTTTTTGTTCTTTTTTTCATAAAAATATAACGGAATATATTATATGGCCTATAGAAATTGTTTTAAAAATCTAAATGATGATTTAAATAGTGGCCAGTACACTAGTAGACAGAAAGCGAGAACTATATTTAAAGCATCTGTTGATTTGGCCAATAATGGTGGTGTCTATCATAAAAAAACAGAATCTGGAAAAAATATGGGTACCTATGTTGGCGATGTAAACATTAGTCGAGATGGGAAAAAATGTTTAATTGGCGCAACTAGCTATGACACTTTATTGTCTGTGACAAATGGTAAATATTTAGAACAACCAGTAACCTTTAATATTCAAGATTCAGAAGATTTGTGGTCTGGTTCTATTTATAAAATGGATTTAAGTGGTCTTGTATCGATCATATCGTATCCAGATGGAAGTGCGAATACATTTTCTTATCCTCCAAATATTCTTGCTAACCAAGCTTATCCAAAATTGATTCCCCCATCAGATCAAGGATTAGTAGTGGACCCGTGTTATAATGTATTTTATCCTACTAATATGGGTGCTGATAGAAGCAATCATGGTGTGTGTTATTTAAATGATGAACGAGCATATGAACAGTATCGCAGACCCATACCTTTAACCGAAACATATGTTAAAAATTATATTAGTTCAAAGAATGGATTTGTTGGAGACTATTATTATCCTATGCCGTTTACATTTGACTGTTGTAATAACCATGTAGCGAGTATTACGGAAACAACTGGATTAACAACATTCACTCTTACAGATGGAACAAGACAAACTAGAGCTGCTACATTGGGAACTCTTACCGTACCGAGTAGCATACCTATAAATAACATCGTATCGGTATCGGTAGGGACTGATGTCACTAGCATTGGAGATTATGCGTTCTACGGTGCGACAAGTTTGACCTCCATCACCATTCCATCGGGTGTTACCAGCATTGGAACTAGTGCGTTCCAAGGTGCGTCAAGTTTGACCTCCGTTATCATTCCAACAAGTGTAACCAGTATAGGATTAAACGCGTTGCTATATTCAGTTCCAGCAACTCTTACAACTACAACATTATCAAACTTTTCAGTTCCAACCAAAACTGTTGGAGATAGTCCATTTCAAATAACTGCTCCTACTTCAAATAGTAATGGTGCGTTTACTTACAGTTCTTCTAATACAGCAGTAGCAACTGTTGCTGGAACGACCATAACGATTGTTGGTAGCGGAAGTTCAACCATCACGGCAAGTCAAGCAGCAACAGCAAATTATACTTCAAAAACAATAACAGCAACATTGGTGGTAAATACAGCAACTCTTACAACAACAACATTATCAAACTTTTCAGTTCCAACCAAAACATTTGGGGATAGTTCATTTCAAATAACTGCTCCTACTTCAAATAGTAATGGTGCGTTTACTTACAGTTCTTCTAATACAGCAGTAGCAACTGTATCTGGAACAACCATAACGATTGTTGGTAGCGGAAGTTCAATCATCACGGCAACTCAAGCAGCAACAGCAAATTATACTTCAAAAACAATAACAGCAACATTGGTGGTAAATACAGCAACAACAACAACAATAACAAACTTTTCAGTTCCAACCAAAACATTTGGGGATAGTTCATTTCAAATAACTGCTCCTACTTCAAATAGTAATGGTGCGTTTACTTACAGTTCTTCTAATACAGCAGTAGCAACTGTATCTGGAACAACCATAACGATTGTTGGTAGCGGAAGTTCAATCATCACGGCAACTCAAGCAGCAACAGCAAATTATACTTCAAAAACAATAACAGCAACATTGGTGGTAAATACAGCAACACCAGTATTATCAAACTTTTCAGTTCCAACCAAAACATTTGGAGAAAGTCCTTTTACAATTACTCAACCGACTTCAAATAATAGTACTGGTGCGTTTACTTACAGTTCTTCTAATACAGCAGTAGCAACTGTATCTGGAACAACCATAACGATTGTTGGTGCTGGAAGTTCAATCATCACGGCAACTCAAGCAGCAACAGCAAATTATACTTCAAAAACAATAACAGCAACATTGGTGGTAAATACAGCAACAACGTCAACATTCACTCTTACAGATGGAACAAGACAAACTACAGCTGCTACATTGGGAACTCTCACCGTACCGAGTAGCATACCTATAAGTAACATCGTATCGGTATCGGTAGGGACTGATGTAACCAGTATTGGAGATTATGCGTTCTACAGTGCGTCAAGTTTGACCGCCATCACCATTCCATCGGGTGTTACCAGTATTGGAGATTATGCGTTCTACAGTGCGTCAAGTTTGACCTCCGTTATCATTCCAACAAGTGTAACCAGCATTGGAGATACTGCGTTCCAATATTCTGGACTAACAAGTGTTATTTTTGAAAGTTCAAGTAATCTTTCGACGCTTAATGTTAGCATTGGCAGTAACCCAACCTTTTTTGGCTCGGGAGCTGTCACTGTATCAACGGGTCCCAATAATCCACCAGTAATGACAAATTTTAATATTGATTATACATTTCCAAACATAATATATGACGTTGATCTTAAAACCTACACAAGTGATGACAGTGATTTAAATAATGTTTCTTATACGATTCTACCAACGGCATATTGTAACATTTGGTATAGAGACACACTCGGTGATTCTTGGACTGGTAATACGGCGCAAATAAAAATACGTAATTCGTCTGGAGAAAGTATAATTAAAATATTAGGACCTTCTGCTAGTGATAAAAACAAATGGTTGTCTATATCCATTCCATTGATAAGTGAATCATATTCAGTTATACTCACTATAGGTGGTTGGCCGATTGAGTGTCAAATGTTTATAGCCAAAGATAGCTATGTTTGGAATACAAATAATGGCAATCCACCAATTGCTGATGGAGTAAATGTTTTTTATTCAAAATCGGGCTTTTCAAATACAACCGAACAATTTACAATTAGTAATTCAAACGTTGAACAACCGAATGGATTAACTATTAGTGGTTCTAATTTAACATTAAATTCTAATGTATTTAAACAAAATTCGTTTAAAATTAAAGCTACGAACTATGGACTAACATCTAACATAGCCAATGTTACGTGGAATGGACCCATCTTCTAATATCGTATCGTATAATAAACGATGATTGATATGTATTTTATGTGTGAATAAAAATGACAACACTAACTATGTCCCGTATTATAATCGTATATTATGTAAATATGATTATAATGTGCTTAATACTGATACAATGATGTCGCTGAGAGAGTAAACGACCAATTATTACCGTTTAAATTGACTGTATATCCTTGATCGTCTACCAAACGAACACGAAACCGTTCCAAATCTACTGGTCCAAAATACACTCGCTCCGCGTCATCTAAATTAAAATCGTCGATTAACATTTTTCCAGGAACTAACGTATTAACTCCGCGCAACGGAAGAAGTGCCAACACATTTGTATTCGTGGGAGCCGTTAAACGATTACGCTGTGTTTGAGCCCTAGATTGTGTGGTTGAATTGAGTGTGAATAATTGTGCTTGTGTAAGTCGTCTAGGTGCGTTTTGAACATATACTGGGATGTTTTGACTAGACGATGGAACGGTTGTACATCCAGCTACGGCCAAATCCGCATTCCAGTAATTGGGAATCTCCACATACTTCTGTGTTGGTGTAATACCTACAAGTCCTTTGTTCAAGTGATTTTGCTGATAATCATCGAGCACAAGTAAAAAATATTTCGAACCAAATACATCCATAAATGCTTCTGATACGATTTTACCCCCACTTGCGCTTATGACATATATCATTTCTCCATATAACGGATCCGTACTTGGTACAGTTGTATTACCACGATATCCCAATACCCATCCTAAGTTGTTATTAAATTTCGGCGTTGTTTTACAGTTCTGATCACATACTAATTGTCCAGTGGGATCATAAAATGTTATCTTAATTGATGTACTGTTATTGTTTATTATAGTTGTTTTTCCGCTAATCGGATTATACGATATATCAACATTTGATATAGCAGCATTAATACTCGTTTGAATCTCTTGAATCAATTGAACTTGCGTGTAATTCCCAGAAGATATGTCGATACAATAATTAATATTTGAGCTATCTGTAATATAAAAGAAGCTGTTGCTGCGCCATTCAGCGTCGATGAGATACCATGTATACGGTAATTGGTAAGCTGTAACAGCAATACTGATCGCATTACGAATCGGATCGCTCAAATCAAGTGTATAATTAGTCGGTGATGTAGGGCCATCTGGGTCTGGGTTAAACGGAGTGATATTTTCCCTATATTGACTATCTATACTGACCAATCGCGATGTGGTATTTTTTAGATTCGGATTAAGTTGGTCTTGAGCGACCGGGACTTGGTATTCATTGTTTATTCCTAATTGATTTCGATTCATAACAAAATTACCGTCCTGTTTAAATATTTGAACTTGTTGTTTTCTATCCGTTATTTTATTTGCTTGATTCGCATTTGGCTGGGCAACATTTTGATTCTGCCATAAGTTTCCTAATTGAGTAGATTCATCTTGTTGAATATTGTCGTTTTCTTCGTAATCAATATCTTCCAGTAACTGATTTTGAACTTGTTGAAAAAAATTGGCTAAATCATAGTTTTTTTCATTGGTATATTTACTAATTAGTGGTGTAGACGTATTTATAATATCGTCGTATGTGATTTGTGCGTTGTCTGTCAAATTTAATAATTCCAATAAATCATCTTGACTATAATTACCTACATTTAAATCAATATTGTCGCCACTATCCATATTATACTTATATACTATGGATAATTAGTTTTAATTATATATATTTATTAAATATTTGTGTGAATACTTGAACAAAATCGAATTCAAACTTATTATGTAATATCCAATCTGGTAATTCTGTAATACCTTGTGCTCGTTTACAGTGGCGTTCTCCTTTGAATAGAAGTTGTTCTAACACGCTAATTACCCGTTTATTATATTCATCGGATATGGCTTCGACTGTTATGCGTTTGTTTCCCTTGTATATATAACGATTATAATCCATATCGTCATATATTCTGTACGGTTTATCTAGTATATTTTTGTTTATTATCAAGCCAATCCCTTCAATCTTATTCGTTGTGTTATTCATCTCTATCACATATACATTGCTTTCTAATGGGATTGTTTCTTTTATTTTCATCGGTGTTCCATATAAACAACCGGTATGACCGATTTTACTTTTGTAATTGACGTTTTGCTCGTATGTTTTATCGTTAAACCGTGTTGTTGCGATTGTTTTATTTGAGATGGACATGAATGATGGACCTAAATGCGGATGCTGATGTTGATTCGAAAGTTTAATTTCAGTTAATTTTAAATGTTGATGTGTTACTCTAGTTACCCATTTTTATTTTCAATTTTTTGTGAAATGTCTCATCTTTAATCTGAAATATAATATTGCGAATGCGATGATAAAATGTATTAATACTATATATTGTGTACCGTTATATCTCGTGTCTTCAGTTATTGGATAGCCACACATTACTAAATAAGGATCTATGATATTTATAAAGTTATCACTATTCAATTTATATTCCACATTAGAAACAAAACATCCTTTTAAATACATGAATAAACACCAAGAACATATAGATAAA
>Ga0255126_1000468_pt1 | contig 17742 bp, 15 predicted proteins | sample Law_Miss_RepA_8d_FD_188556 | JGI IMG/M metagenome (GOLD analysis project Ga0255126, IMG submission 188556) | Freshwater microbial communities from St. Lawrence River, New York, United States - Law_Miss_RepA_8d | ecosystem: Environmental > Aquatic > Freshwater > River | place: USA: New York... | reverse complement strand
TGGCCAAGATGGAGTGCCTCGGCCGCTTCAATCTGCAGGCGATAGTGCGCGAGCTGACTCCCGGCGCCGGCGCTGATGTCGGTGAGCGCCGCGCTGAGATTCTGTGCGCCGGGTTGCCCGTAGTGCAGTTCGATCAGCGTGAGCTGGCTGTGGGCGTCGGCGTTCACCACGATGAGCGGCGCGGTGAAACAGCGCGCGGGATTCGGGCTGTTCAAAAAGGCCACCAGCAGTGGCGCTTCCATACGGCTCGCTGCGGCCAGTTCGATCACGGCGCCATCGCGGGCACAACCGGCATTCAGCGCGGCAAACACCTGTGCGTCCTGCGCCGCATAGCGCGTGAGCGTGGCGCGCAGACTTTCCGGATCGTGCGCCAGCACTTCGCGGAGCGGGCGGACCTGCACCGACGGCGGCAGGTCATCCAGCGCGGACAGCGTTGGCGACAGCACGCCGTCAACAAAAACCAGCCGATGCGGCGTGCTCTCAAGCAGCGGCGCCAGCGTGTCTTCAATCTGGATGGCGGCCGGCGCGTCCACCAGCGCCAGCTCGCCGAGCGGTCGGAGGTCGGTGTATTTCCACGCTTCTTCGCGCGGAGTCGGCACACCACGTGCGGCGACTACGGCGAGCGCTTGCTGTCGCAGCGCGCCGAGCGGGGATTCGAGCCCCGGCGCGTGGGCCTGGGCCAAGGTCGTCAGCCAGTTCATCAAGCCACCGCTTGCAGCAGCCAGTCGTAACCGCGTGCTTCGAGTTCGAGCGCCAGTTCGCGCGTGCCGGATTTGATGATCTGGCCCTGAGCGAGCACATGAACGACATCGGGCACGATGTAATCCAGCAGGCGCTGGTAGTGGGTGACGACCAGAAACGAGCGCTTGGGGTCGCGCAGCTGGTTGACGCCTTCGGCGACGATGCGCAGGGCGTCGATATCAAGTCCGGAATCGGTTTCGTCGAGCACCGCGAGCGTGGGTTCAAGCACGCTCATCTGAAACACTTCGTTGCGCTTTTTCTCGCCGCCCGAGAAACCCTGATTCACAGGCCGGTTGAGCAGGCTTTCTTTCAGGCCCAGCGAGGCGGTTTTGGCCTTCACCATGGCGAGGAATTCCACCGCGTTGATTTCGCCCAGACCACGGTGTTTGCGAATGCCGTTGAGCGCGGCTTTCAGCATGTAGACGTTGTTCACGCCCGGAATTTCGACCGGGTACTGGAAGGCCAGAAACACGCCTTCGCCGGCGCGCTCTTCCGGGCTTAAGCCCAACAAATCGCGACCGTTGAAGGTGACGCTGCCGCCGGTCACGGTGTAGCCCGGCTTGCCGGCCAAGACATGCGCCAGCGTGCTTTTACCCGAGCCGTTGGGGCCCATGATGGCGTGAACCTGGCCGGCGGGCAGTTCGAGATTGAGGCCGCGCAGGATGGGCTTGCCGTCAACTTCGACCTGAAGATTTTCAATCGTGAGCATGGTGAGAGATTCCGATCCGTTCAGCCGACTGCGCCTTCAAGGCTCACACTCAGCAATTTCTGGGCTTCGACGGCGAATTCCATGGGCAGCTCTTTGAAGACCTGCTTGCAGAAGCCGTTGACGATGAGGTTGACCGCGTCTTCCTGGCCAATGCCGCGACTGCGCAGGTAAAACAGCTGGTCTTCGCTGATTTTGGACGTGGACGCTTCGTGCTCGAGCTTGGCGCTACTGTTCTTTACTTCCACATACGGGAAGGTATGCGCCCCGCATTGGTCGCCGATGAGCAGCGAATCGCACTGCGTGTAGTTACGCGCACCCTCGGCGCTTTTGGCGATCCGCACCAGACCGCGATAGGCATTTTGGCCGCGCCCGGCGGAAATGCCCTTGGACACAATCGTGCTGCGCGTATTGCGACCAATGTGAATCATCTTGGTGCCGGTATCCGCCTGCTGGCGGTTGTGGGTCAGCGCCACCGAGTAGAACTCGCCAACCGAGTTCTCGCCTTTCAGCACGCAGCTCGGATATTTCCAGGTAATGGCGGACCCGGTTTCGACCTGCGTCCACGAAATCTTGGAATTGCGGCCGCGGCAATCGCCGCGCTTGGTGACGAAGTTGTAGATGCCGCCGCGCCCTTCTTCATCCCCCGGATACCAGTTCTGCACCGTGGAATATTTAATCTCGGCGTCGTCCAGCACCACGAGTTCCACCACCGCCGCATGCAGCTGGTTTTCGTCGCGTTGCGGCGCGGTGCAGCCTTCGAGATAGCTCACATAGCTGCCTGCATCCGCCACGATGAGCGTGCGCTCGAACTGCCCGGTGTTCATGGCGTTCATGCGGAAGTAGGTGGAGAGCTCCATCGGGCTGCGGGTGTTTTTGGGGATGTAGACAAACGATCCATCCGAAAACACCGCTGAATTCAGCGCGGCAAAGTAGTTGTCGTGCTGGGGCACGACGGTGCCGAGATAGCGGCGCACCAGTTCGGGGTGCTCGCGCACGGCTTCGGAGAACGAGCAGAAGATGACGCCCGCGTCGGCCAGCTTCTCCTTGAAGGTGGTGTGCACCGACACGCTGTCGAACACCACATCCACCGCCACCCCGGCGAGCATTTTCTGCTCTTCCAGCGGGATGCCGAGCTTGTTGTAGGTTTCGATGAGCTTGGGATCGACGTCGGCCAGACTTTGCGGGCCGTCGGCCTTGGATTTGGGTGCCGCCCAGTAGGAAATCGACTGATAGTCGATCTTCGGGTAGTGCACGTGCGCCCACTCGGGCTCTTTCATCTCCTGCCAGCGGCGAAAAGCCTTCAGGCGCCACTCTAGCAGCCATTCGGGCTCGCCTTTTTTGCCCGAGATGAAGCGCACGGTGTCTTCGCTGAGACCCGGCGGCAAATGCTCTTGCTCGATGTCGGTGACGAAGCCGGCTTCGTATTTTTGGCCAATGAAAGCCTGAACGTCGGTGTTGGGAGCAGACATAAGGCTAAACGCTGAAACTCTCGCCGCAGCCACAGGTGGCCGCGACATTGGGGTTATTGAACTTGAAGCCTTCGTTCAGGCCTTCGCGGGTGAAATCGACTTCCGTGCCGTTGAGGTAGCCGATGCTCTGGTCGTCCACCACCACCTGAATACCGTGGGAGTTGAAAACCTGGTCGTGTTCGCCAATTTCATTGACGGGTTGCACCACGTAGGCATAGCCCGAGCAGCCGGTGGGGCGCACGCCGATGCGCAGGCCCGAGCCGCCGGTCTGGCCGGCGAGGAAACGCTGCACGTGTTTGGCGGCGCGTTCAGTAAGGGTGATGGCCATAGTGATGTTCTCCGAATGTCAGGTGGCTGATGGCGTGGGCTGGGCGCCGGTCATGGGCCATTTCTTGATGACATGGACGTCATCCGGGCTTTCTGCGTTCAGGCAGACGTTTTCGAGACTCACGTTGGCCAGATGCTGGCGAATTTGCTCGCTCAAACCGGCCCAGAGGTCGTGCGTGATGCAGCCCTTCTCGCCTTTGCAGTTCCGCTTGCCGCCGCAGCGGGTGGCGTCCACCGTTTCATCAACCGCGTCGATGACGTCGGCGACGGAAATCAGGGCGCGTTCGCGGGCGAGTTGGTAGCCGCCGCCGGGTCCGCGAGTGCCATCCACCAGACCCCGGCGCCGCAGGGCAGCGAACAGTTGCTCCAGATAGGACTGGGAGATGCCATGACGCTCGGCGATTTCGGCGAGCGACAGGCGTCCTTTGTTCTGCTGGAGGGCGAGTTCCACCATGGCCGTCACGGCGTAGCGCCCTTTAGTTGTGAGTCTCATAGAGGTCCGTGCGCCATTACCAAGAAGCAGGGTGGGGAATTCTCCGGGATCCCCAGTAAATTGGTCAACTATTATTTGTGCAACTGCGATTCGCTGTTGCCGGCCGCCGGCTGGCGCGCCTCCAATGCGACAAGTCTTTCTTCCAACGCTCGCGCTTGCGCCGTGACTTGCTCAAGTTTCACCACCAGTGGGTCTTTCACATCGGCGGATTGGCCGTAGGCATCGAAGCAGGGGCGGGGTGCCTGCGCGGCCGGCTCGTTTAGCGAGAGGTCTGCATTGGCGCTTTTGCTGCTGGCCTCGCGGGCGGGAATGCCGACGACGGTCGCGCCCTCGGGGACGTCCTTCACGACCACCGCATTGGAACCGATGCGCGCGTTGTCGCCCACCACAATCGGGCCCAGCACCTTGGCCCCGGCGCCGATGACCACGCCATTGCCCAAGGTGGGATGACGCTTGCCCTTGTTCCAGGTCGTGCCGCCCAGCGTTACGCCGTGGTAGAGGGTGCAGTCGTCGCCAATCTCGGCCGTCTCGCCGATCACCACGCCCATGCCGTGGTCAATAAAAAAGCGTCTGCCGATGGTGGCGCCCGGATGAATTTCGATGCCGGTCAGGAACCGCCCGATATGCGAGAGCATGCGCGCCGGCCATTTCAGACCCCGCAGCCACAGCAGGTGGCTCAGGCGATGAAATAACAGGGCATGCACACCGGGATAGGTGGTGAGCACCTCCAGCAGGTTTCGCGCCGCAGGGTCGCGCGCAAAGATGCTGTTAAGGTCTTCTTTTAGTTGGTTCAGCATGATGGCAGCATGTCCTGATTGCACTGCAGCGAGGTAGCGCGAAAAGCGCCCCGGCCATGGAAAACCCAGATTCTCCCCAAAAGCCATCGAAGATGACACCGCTGCAAGTCGCGCAAAGCGTGCTCGCGGCGTTTTTCGGCGTCCAGAGTTCGCGCAATCGGGAGCGGGATTTTTCGCGCGGTTCGGCCCGAACCTTCATCGTCGCGGGCCTCATCGGCACCGCGATTTTCATCGGTAGCGTGATTCTGGTAGTGCGAATGGTCTTAAGTTCGGCGAGCCACTAGGCCCGCCGGGGTTTAAGCCTCGGGACGCAGTTTGCGCAACTGCGTTTGGATGCGCTCGATAGCATCGGCATTGTCCGCCGCCCGTTTGCGCTCTTTCTCCACCACCTCGACCGGGGCTCGGGCCACAAACGAATCATTCGATAGTTTGGCGTTCACGCGGGCGAGATCCTGCTCGAGGCGCACGATTTCCTTGGCCAGGCGGTCGGCCTCCACGGCCGGGTCGATGAGATCCAGCAAGGGCACCAGCAAGGTGGTCTCCCCGGCGATTGCCGCGGTGGCGTCGCTGCGGGCGTGCTCTACGCGCTCGATGCGTTCGAGCCGGGCCAGCGTCTGAATGAAGGGGGTGCATTCCCCCAGCCAGGCCTGCTCATCCGCGCTGCCGCCTTTGACCTGCAGGGGAATTTTGCGGGCTGGTTCGAGATTGCTTTCGGCCCGAATCCGCCGCACGCCAAGCACCACGGTTTTCAGCCATTCCACTTCGGCCGCGGCCGGCGGATCCGCCGGGTAGTCGGCCTGCCGCGGATAGGGCTGGGTCATCACGGTCTCGGCGCTCGCGCCCAGCAGCGGGGCAACCTTGAGCCAGAGTTCTTCAGTGATGTAAGGCATCAGCGGGTGCAGGGCGCGGAGCGCGGCTTCCAGTACTTCAAGCAGGGTGCGGCGCACGACCTGCTTGTGTTCATCGGACGTGCCCGGATCGTTGAGCGAGACTTTCGCCAGTTCGATATACCAGTCGCAGAACTCATCCCAGATGAATTCGTAGATGGCCTGCGCGGCAAGGTCGAAGCGATAGGCGTCAAAGCCATCCCGCACCGCGCCTAGCGCCTGCCCGAAGCGATGGCGAATCCAGCGCTCGGCCAGTCCGCCGCGACTGCCCGGCGCCGCCAGCGGGGCGGTGCCGACGGTCATCAGCACGTACCGGCTCGCGTTCCAGATTTTGTTGCAGAAGTTGCGATAGCCTTCGATGCGGCCCAGATCAAAGCGTACGTCGCGGCCCTGCGTGGCCATTGAAGCGAAGGTAAAGCGCAGCGCGTCGGTACCGTAGCTGGGAATCCCCTCGCCAAACTGCCGGCGAGTGGCGGCTTCAATTTTGGGGGCGTCTTCCGGGCGCATCAGGCCGGTGGTGCGTTTGCCCACCAGCGGTTCGAGTTCGATGCCGTCGATGAGGTCGATGGGGTCGAGGATATTGCCCTTCGACTTCGACATCTTGTTGCCTTCGGCGTCGCGCACCAGGCCGTGGATGTAGACCTCGTGGAAGGGCACGTCCCCCATAAACTTCAACCCCATCATGATCATCCGGGCGACCCAGAAGAAAATGATGTCGAAGCCCGTCACCAGCACGCTGGTGGGGTAGAAGGTGCTGAGCTCAGGCGTTTGCGCCGGCCAGCCAAGGGTGGAGAACGGCCACAGCGCGCTCGAGAACCAGGTGTCGAGGACGTCGGCGTCCTGCCGCAGCGGCACGTCGGCGGCGAGGCCTGAGTTGGCGCGCGCTTCGCGCTCGGTGCGCCCCACGTGGATGCTGCCGTCTTCCGCGTACCAGGCCGGGATCCGGTGGCCCCACCAGAGCTGGCGGCTGATGCACCAGTCTTCGATATTCCGCATCCACTCAAAGTAGGTTTTGGACCAGTTCTCCGGCACGAAACGGATGCGGCCGTCTTCGACACAGGCGATCGCGGGTTCGGCCAGCGGGGCAATCCGCACAAACCATTGGTCGGTGAGGTAGGGCTCGATCACCGCCTGCGAACGGTCGCCGCGCGGCACCATCAGCTTGTGGTCGTCCACCTTCACCAGCAGATTGAGCGCGGCCAGATCGGCGACCACGCGTTTGCGGGCCGCAAAGCGATCCAGTCCGCGATAGGCCGCCGGGGCGTCATCGTTGATGCAGGCGTTGTCCGTAAAGATGTTGAGCTTGGGCAGGTTGTGGCGCTCGCCCACCGCATAGTCGTTGAAGTCGTGCGCCGGGGTGATTTTCACGCAGCCCGAGCCAAAGGCCGGGTCGACGTAGGTATCGGCAATGACGGGAATGCTGCGATCGCATAGCGGCAGCGTGACGCGCTTGCCGATCATGGCCTGATAGCGCTCGTCGTCTGGATGCACCGCGACGGCGGCGTCACCGAGCAGCGTTTCCGGGCGAGTCGTCGCCACCACCACCGAGCCGGTGCCGTCTTCCAGCGGATAGCGAATGTGCCAAAGGTGCCCCTGCTCTTCGGTAGCCACCACTTCCAGATCGGAAATCGCGGTGTTGAGCACCGGATCCCAGTTCACCAGACGCTTGCCGCGATAGATCAGGCCCTCTTCATACAGGCGCACAAAGACTTCGGTCACGGCCGCCGACAGGCCCTCGTCCATGGTGAAGCGCTCGCGCGACCAGTCCATCGACGCCCCCATGCGGCGCAGCTGCTGGGAGATGGTGCCGCCGGATTCGGCTTTCCAGTCCCATACGGCGTCGACAAAGCGCTCGCGGCCCAGTTCGTGGCGCGAAGTGCCCTTCAGCCCGAGCTGCCGCTCGACCACCATTTGGGTCGCGATGCCCGCGTGGTCGGTGCCGCACTGCCAGAGCGTGCGGAAGCCCTGCATCCGGTGATAGCGGATGAGCGCGTCCATCAGGGTGTCCTGAAAGGCGTGGCCCATGTGCAGGCTGCCGGTGACGTTGGGCGGCGGCAGCATAATGCAGTAAGGCGCGTCGCGACCCTGCGGCGTGAAGCAGCCCGTTTGTTCCCAGCGCGCATAGCGGGCGCGCTCGATGGCGTGAGGGTCGTAGGTCTTGGCGATAGTGGCGTCTGGGCTCATGGTCGATTCAGCGATTCCGGGAGATGAATGAGTGGGGAGCGTCGCGCTCAGTTTGGGCGTTGGCGCCGGCGGCGGGGGCGCCCGCAGAAATAGCGCCGGGTCGACGCCTGCGACGCGATCGAGCAAGCGTGGAGGCTTGAGGCCCGGTGGCGGACGGAGACCGCCGAGGATCTCGTCCTGCGCCTGATGCCGCGCATCCAGCAGGGCGGCCAGTTCGCGGAGCGGCGAGTCGAGGTCGGGTTTGCTCGGGATCTTCTCGTCGCTCATAAGGCTCAGACCTTGATTGTCTCGAGCGGGTAACCCCGGTCTTTGTAGAAGCGATAGCGATTGCGCGCCTGCGCCCGGGCCGCTTCATCCGGGCCGGTGGTTTCCACCACCTGCTCGAACTGGCTGAAAAAGGGTGGAACGTCGCGCTGCAGATTCACCAGCAATTCGGCGCTCTGCGGCGCTTGCTGGCCGTGACCGAGCGTCACCCGCACCTGCGCCGCTTCGGGGCTATCCGCCGCCGCGTGCGGCAGGAAGCTCGCGTCGTGGAAGGTCCAGAGCAGTTCATCCAGCGTCTGCTGCAGGCTTTCGGTCTCGCAATGCAGGTGCACGTGCCGGCCCTCGCGCCAGGCCCGCTCCACCAGTTGGCAGATGTAGATGTCGTGCTGCCGCTGACTGCCGTCCGGCAAGACGTGAAAGTCGATTCGGGTCATGCCCGTCGCCTGCTCAGCCGGCGCGACGCGCCCGGTTGAGGATGAATTCCATCAGCATGGGCACCGGCCGACCGCTGGCGCCTTTGGCCTTGCCCGAATGCCAGGCGGTGCCGGCAATATCGAGATGCGCCCAGCGATAGGCCTTGGTGTAGCGCGCGAGGAAGCAGGCTGCGGTGATGGTGCCGGCTTCGCGACCGCCCACGTTCGCCATATCCGCGAAGTTGCTGTCGAGTTGTTTTTGATAGTCGTCCCACAGCGGCAGGCGCCAGGCGCGGTCGCCGCTGTGCTGGCCGGCGCGGAGGAGTTCTTCAGCCAGCGGGTCGTGGTTGGAGAGCAGGCCGCTGGCGTGGCTGCCAAGCGCGATAACGCAGGCGCCGGTCAGGGTGGCGATATCAATGACCACATCGGGTTCGAAGCGGGCGGCGTAGGTCAGCGCGTCGCACAGAATGAGGCGACCTTCGGCATCGGTGTTGAGAATCTCGATCGTCTGGCCGGACATGCTGGTGACCACGTCGCCCGGTTTGATGGCTTTGCCGTCGGGCATGTTTTCCACCGCCGGAATCACGCCCACCACGTTCACCGCCAGGCCAAGGCTCGCCACGGCTTTCATCACGCCCAGCACGCTGGCCGCGCCGCACATGTCGAACTTCATTTCATCCATGCCCGGGCCGGGCTTGATGGAGATCCCGCCGGAGTCGAAGGTCACGCCTTTACCCACCAGCACGATGGGGCGGGATTTGCCGGCGTCGCCGGTGTACTCCAGCGTAATGAGTTTGGGCGCTTCGGCGCTGCCCTGCGCCACGGCCAGCAGGGAACCCATGCCGAGGGCTTCCATCTCCGCGCGCTCCAGCACCGTGACCTTGAGGCTCTTGTGGGCTTTGCCCAGCGCTTTCGCGGCGTCGGCCAACTGCTTCGGCGGGCAGTGATTGCCCGGCAAATTGGCTAAATCCTTGGTGAGATTGAGGCCTTCGGCCATGCCGTCGGCGATGGCGACCGCGCGTTCGGCCTCGGCATTGCGCACGCTCTCCACCAACAGCGTGAGCTTGGCGCAGCGGGTTTTCTTGGACGGTTTGCTCTTCATCTGATCAAACCGGTAGGTGCTGTTATGGAAGGCCAGCGCGGCCTGCAGGGTCTTCCAATGGGTATCGCGTTCCTTGACTTCGAGTTCGGTGAGGCAGGCCACCGCGTTGCGTAAGCCGGCATCGGCCACCGCGCGCGCCGCCTTGCCAACAATCTGCTGATACTCCGCCGCCTCGACGCCTTCGATCTTGCCGCAACCCATCACCAGCACGCGCTCTGCGCTGGTGCCGGGTGCCTCGTGCAACATCAGGGTTTCGCCCATCGCGCCGGTCAAATCCCCGCGCTTGAACAGCTTGGTGAGCGTGCCGCCCAGCGCCTTATCAATGGCCTCTGCCGCGCTCGATAATTTTTTTCCGGCATGCACGCCAACGATGAGGCATGCTGTTTTCTGTTCCTGCGGATGACCGCGTTTGACGGAGATTTCCATGGGCTGCTCCGGAGGGCGAGGGCTGTGGGCTTAAGGGCGATGAATGATTGTGAGGACGCGAATCGAGGGCCAGTGTATGCGGTCGGATTTAGCGGCGTAAAGCGCGGCTATACTGTGCTCACACACGTATGAAAATCCTTGATCGCTACATTGCCTGGAGCATTCTCGCCGCCACCTTCACGGTGCTCGCGGTGCTGGTCGCGATCTTCACTTTTTTTGCTTTCATCGATCAGCTTGAAGACATTGGCCGCGGCACCTACACCTTGGTCAAGGCCGCGAGTTTCGTCGTGCTGATGCTGCCCACGCTGACTTATCAACTCTTCCCGATGGCCGCGCTGATCGGGGCGTTGATTGGCTTCGGCACCCTGATGCGCAACGGCGAGGTCATCGTGATCCGGGCCGCCGGCGTGTCCAAGAATCGATTGGTGCTGTCGGTGCTCAAATCGGCCTGGGTGATGTTGGTCATCGTGTTGCTGGTAGGGGAGGGGCTGGCGCCACCTACGCTGCGCATGGCCGAAGATATCCGCGGCCGGGCCCTTAACAAGCATGGCCAAATGCCGAACGAAAGCGGTTTCTGGTCACGCGATGGCAAGAGTTACGTCAATATCCGCGAAATCCTGCCCGGCGATCGGCTACAAGATATCTATATTTACGATTTCGACGACCTCAACCGCCTGAGCGCCAGCACCTACGCCGAGGGCGCGCGCTACACCGACGAGGGCTGGATTCTGGAGAACATCTCGCGCACTGAACTGGATGACGACGGGATTCGGGCTCGCCGCGAGACCGAGGCGGCCTGGGATTCCATCATCAAGCCGGATTTGCTCGCGATGGTGAAAATCAATCCGGACCGTCTGGGCATCGTGAGCCTTGTGCGCTATCTGCGCTTCCTCAATCAGAACGCTGGCGACCCACAACGGTATGAGCACGCGCTGTGGCGGAAGTTGAGCTATCCGCTGGGTCTGGTGGCGATGGTGCTGCTGGCGGTGCCGATGGTGTTACGGGCCGACCGCTCGGTGTCGGTAGGGCAGCGCGTGCTGATCGGCGCCATGATCGGGCTCGGCTTTCACCTGCTCAACCAGACGGCGGGTCATTTGGGCGTGGTCTATGAGGTGCCTGCGGTGCTGTCGGCCGGCGCGCCCACGCTGGTGATGCTGGCGGCGGCGCTGGCGCTCCTGGCCCGCACGCGCTAGGTCTTGGGTACCCTGACCAGCCGCGAGTGAGACGCCCGATCGGTCCAGCTGCGCCGTTCGGCATCAAACACGCTCCACCAGAAGCCCATGCCCGCGGGCAGCCAGGCCGCGATCCCCACGCTGAAGCGCACCAGCGTCTGCGACCAGCTCAGGCGCGCGCCGGTCTCGGCGTCCTCGACCCGAATCCGCCAGCTTTTCATGCCCAAGGTCTGGCCGCTGCGGCGCCAGCAAAACGCGAAATAGAGATAATTCAGCAGGAGCAGGAGCGCGCTGAATCCCGGGTGATTGGCCGGCACAGCAACACCATGATTAAGCCCTACTGCGATCCCGCCAACAACGAAGCAGATCCCAATCACCGCCAGCGTGTCGTAGAGCATCGCAGCGAGCCGGCGCCACAGCGCAACGGGGTTTCCTTGGAGGTCGGTGTCGGGGCTGTTTGGCATGGTCGAGAGGAGGAACGGGTGGGGCGGCGAATCTGTCACAATGCTCCGGCGCGCCGCAAGCAGAGCTTGCCGACCATGACCGCCGGAGATCGCGTTGCAATGCCGTTATTACTCGTCATCCTGATGCTCTGCCTTGGCGTCGCCCGCGGCGCCGCGGCGCATCCCATGGGCGAGCCGCCCGGGCAGATGGTCGACATAGGCGGTCGGCGCATGCATCTGAATTGTCTCGGCCACGGCGCACCCACCGTGCTGATTGATATTGGGCTGGGGGCGGCGTCGCTGGAATGGGAGCCGGTGATGCGGCTTCTTGCCGGCACCCTCAAGGTCTGTGTGATCGAACGCGCAGGCTACGGCTGGAGCGAGATGGGACCCTATCCCCGAACCAGCGCCGCGCACGTAGATGAGCTCTTCTTGCTCCAGCGCGCCGCTGAAATCAAGCCGCCTTTCATGCTGCTCGGACACTCCTACGGGGGCTTCGACATGCAGCTTTTCGCCCGGCGCTATCCGACGCTGGTGGCAGGGCTGGTGCTGGTCGACGCTTCGCATCCCGAACAGGCCGACCGCTTTGCCGCGCCGCCTCACAATGTCCAGATTGCACCCTCGAGCCGCATGGGGCTGGTGCACTTTGGTCGCCGTCCGGGCGTCGTGCCCGGCATGACCCCGGCGGCGGAAGCCCAGACGCGCTTCCAATATGAGAATTGGCGCCCGCGCCGAACCATCGCCTGGGAGTTGCTGGGGTTTCGCGATAGCGAAGCAGAACTGCGGCAGGCAGAGCCCTTGAAAGCCCTGCCGCTGGTGGTGTTGACCCGCGGGAAACGGGTGTGGCCGGCCGGCGCGCGCGGCGACCAGCTAGAGGCGCTTTGGCTCAGCCTGCAGTCCGAACTGGCCGCACAGTCACCGACGACCGCGCATTTGCTGGCGCTGAACAGCGGGCATCAAATTCATCTGGAACAACCCGCGGCGGTGGCCTACGCCGTCGGGCTGGCGGTGGATGTCTGGCGCAGCCAGACCACTCCGTCCGGCGCGAAGGGCGGTTATTCCGGCCCGTGGATGGCCCAGTCGCCCGGGGATCTGCGTTACCTCCGCAATCGGCTGGGGCTGCCGATCGCCGAGCCCCTCAGGCAGGAGACTCCGCGATGACCAACGACGCTCGCCGCGCGGCGCTTCAGGCGCTGGCATGCGCCGATCCGGCGGAAAAAGTCGCGCTGGTGCGCGACTTGGCCGCGTCGTCGCTGCCGCTCGATGCGGCCTGCGAACTGGCAGCGCCGATCATTCCCGGCCGCCCCGAGCGGCCGGCATTGATCCCGCCTCAGCGGGTGCCGCGACGGCGCCCCGCGTCGCTCCCGGGCCGGGCCGCGCTCATTCATGCCATCGCCCACATCGAGTTCAACGCGATTAACCTCGCGCTGGATGCCGTGGTGCGTTTTCACGCGATGCCGGTGGATTACTACCAGGACTGGATTGGGGTGGCAGCGGAGGAAGCGCACCACTTTTCCTTGCTCCGGGCGCATTTGCGCGGTCTGGGTTATGACTACGGGGATTTTCCGGCGCATGACGGTTTATGGGAGGCGGCGCGCAAAACGGCCGACGACGTGCTGGCAAGAATGGCGCTCGTGCCGCGAGTGCTGGAGGCGCGTGGTCTGGACGTCACGCCCGCCATGCAGGCCAAGCTGCGGGCGGCGGGTGACCATGAGGCGGCCGCGATTCTGGAGATCATCCTGCGCGATGAAATTGGCCATGTGGCGGTTGGCAATCGCTGGTATCAGTGGCTGTGTGAGCAGCGCGACCTCCCGCCGGCGGCGACCTTCAAGGCCTTGAGTGAGCGCTATGGGCAGTCCTTGCCGCGCGCGCCGTTCAACCTGGAGGCGCGTTTGGCGGCCGGCTTTTCAAGCGAAGAACTCGCCGCCTGGGCCGAGCCCCGGCCGGATTCAAGGGTCGTCTAGCGGTGAGGCTTCGTGCGGACGCTGCGTTGCTCGCGGCAGTTCGAGCGTGTGGTCGAGATCAAAAAACGAATTGACCTGAAAGTTTTTAATTTCGCGATCGGCGGCGAGATCGGCCGCAACGCTTTCCGCCAGATCCGCCCAGCGCGCTTCCGGAATTTCCGGATATTCCAGCCAGTCGGTGTTGCGCGCGAGAATCCAGGCGTCCCACAAGCGCAAGGCCACTACCAGCTTGCGATAGCGGTGGTCGCCGCCCTGTCGGAGCATGGAGCGATAGTGCAGGAAGCCTTGCCCGATCTGCCAGTAATCCTGTTTGACGTGGAGCTCTGCGTCACGCCGTAAGGCGCTGGCGAGGCCTTGGCACAGGCGTTGATACTGGGGGTCGGTCATGGTGTTTTGCCTCTCATCTACAAATCGAGTTCCATCCCGTCGTAGGCAGAGATGACCTCCAATGCCGGGTTATCGCCGCGGGTAAGTGCCTCGAAGCGTTTGGTTTCACCGTGAATGGCCACCAGCCGCGAATCATCATGAATGGGCTCGTGATGAAAGAGGATTAAGCGCTTGGCGCCTGCCTGTTGGCAGAGCTCAACGCCCATCACGTTGCTGGAGTGGCCCCAGTCTTCCTTGACCGAAATCGCTTCGGCGAAGGAATACATGGCGTCAAAGCAGACCGCATCCGCGCCCCGGAAAAACTGCGCAAAGCCGTCGCGGTCTTCGGGGCGCTCCAGCTTATGTTCGGAATCTGTGGAATAAACAAACGATTTGCCGCCGCGCTCAAAGCGATAGCCATAGGAGTCGCCGGCGTGTAATTGCAGCTTGGGCGTCACGGCGTACCCGGCGATCTCCCGGGTTTCGCCGGGGGTGAGGGGGATAAACTCCATCGTTGCGCCGAGTTGAGAGAAATCCACCGGAAACGACGGCGCGCCATGCTGTCTGCGCAGGGCGGCTTCAAGTTCGGCATGGCAGCCGTAGAGGCAGATCCGGTTGCCCGCCATATACGCAGGTGCAAAGAGGGGGAAGCCCATGATGTGGTCCCAGTGCACGTGCGAGATGAAAATATGGAAGGTATTGGTGCCCCGCGCGCCATGCCGGGCCAGCACGCTACTGCCGAAGGTACGCAGACCCGAGCCCAGATCGCACAGCACATAGTCGTGATGCGGCCCGGTTGGGGGCGCGGCTTCCAGTTCGACACAGCTGGAATGCCCGCCAAAGGTTTGGCCGACATCAAACGGGAGTTCGCGGGCGAAACTGAGCGCCTGCTCGGTTGTTTCAAAGCGCTGACCGCTGGCGGCCACGAGCGCCTTGGCAATCTTTTGCAGTACCTGAGGCGCGGTGAGCGCTACCGGTAAAGACCCCCGAGTGCCCCAAAAGCGAATCTTCATAAGGGCCTCGTGGTCTCATGCGGGCGCGCGCAGCAGCCCGTGAGCTGCGGCGCGCAAGCTGTGGATCTCTGCTGGGCGGGGATGTCACGGATCATGATTTCGCCACCTATGCGCCCCGGGGCGGGTTACTTTGGGTCAGATTCTAGGCAAGGGTAGTCAAGGTGTCACTCGTATGACACGGATCAGGTGCGCTTAAACGGCTTGGCCGAGGCTGAAACGCCGCGACCCTACAGGATTCTCCATGCAATTTTCGCTTGGCGACGCTGGCCGCTATTCAGCCAGACTCTGGCGGCGCGTGCGCCGGCATCCGCTGGCGCGCATCGGGCCGGGCCTGATCACCGGCGTGGCCGACGACGATCCGGGGGGCATCGCCACCTATTCGCAGGCCGGTGCGCGGTTTGGCTTCGAACTGCTGTGGACCATGCCCTTTGCGTACCCGCTGATGGCGGCAGTGCAGACGGTGTGCGCGACTATCGGGCGGGTCACCGGCAAAGGGCTGGCGGCCAATATCCGCAGCCAGTTCCCGCCTGGCGTGCTGTACTTCACGGTGGCGCTACTGGTGATCGCCAACACGCTCAATATTGCTGCCGACGTCGCGGCGATGGGCGAGGTTGGCGCCTTAATCACCGGCTACGACCGGCACTGGATGACGGCCCTGTTTGTAGTGGTTTCCATCCTGCTGCAGGTTTTTTTGCCCTACCACCGCTACGTGAATTTTCTGAAATGGCTCACCCTGTCATTGCTCGCCTATGCCGGCGTGCTGTTTACGGTGGAAGTGCCCTGGCGGCAGGTGCTGGTGAGTAGTTTCTGGCCTCGCTTCGAACTCACACCGGATTCTGCGGCGATGGTGGTCGGCATTCTGGGTACCACCATCAGCCCTTATCTCTTTTTCTGGCAGGCCTCGCAGGAAGTGGAAGACCTCAGGCGCCGCGTCGACGTGCGGCCGCTTCTGGAGGCGCCCGCGCAGGCAGCCCATGAGTTAAGGCGGATTCGCTGGGATACCTGGAGCGGGATGTTTTATTCCAATCTCACGGCCTGGTTTGTGATGCTCGCGACCGCCGTCACCCTGCATGCGGCCGGGATCACCGAAATCAACACCGCCGCCGAAGCCGCCGGTGCGCTGCGCCCCCTGGCGGGTGACTTTGCGTTCCTGCTCTTTGCCTGCGGGATTATCGGTGTGGGGCTTATCGGCGTGCCCGTGCTTGCCGGCGCTGCGGCTTATGCGACCGCGGAAGCTTTTGGTTGGTCGTGGGGGCTCGAGAAATCGGTCAGCGAGGCGCCGGCCTTTTATGCGGTGATCGCGGGCAGCGTGCTGATTGGACTCGGTGCTCAATATCTGCCAATCCCGCCGCTGAAGGCCTTGTTCTGGAGCGCGGTGGTCAACGGGGTGGTGGCGGTGCCGCTGATGGTCGTCATCCTGCTGCTCGCGGCGCGCAAGACTGTGATGGGGGCGTTTGTGGCCTCGCGCGGCATGCTGTGTCTGGGCTGGCTTGCCACCGCCATCATGGCCACCGCCGCGGGGGTGATGTTGGCGACCCTGCTCGGCTGACCGCGCTTGCGCGCGTCACGGCTAGTGTGGGAGCGTTGAGCCCTACCTCGCAGTCATCTCATGGCGACGCCCACCGCTAACACAACCCTCACTACGCGCATCAGCGTCTCCGGCCCCAGTCTCGTCGGGGGGGTGAAATGGGGCGCGGGCCTTGGGCAGGGGGTCGCCCTTACCTATAGTTTCCCGGGCTATGGCGGAGGCCTCGCCTACGCGACCCCGAACTATGGCAGCGAATTTGCGGCCGGGTGGTATCGCGCGACTGCGACCCACATTGCCGCCTTCGAATTCGCCCTTGCCCGCTGGGCGGCAGTCGCCAACCTGACGTTCACCCGGACCAGCGACGGCCAGCGCGTAGTGGGGGAACTGCGGCTGGCTTTTACGGATTCCATCGGCACCGATCGTTACGCCCATGCCTACACCCCGGGCAGCACCCCGCAGGCGGGAGACGTCTGGTTCCGCGGCGCCTCTTACAACGATGCTTTCGTCCCTGGCACCTATGGTTTCATGACCATGCTGCATGAGGTGGGGCACGCGCTGGGTTTCAAACATCCCTTTACCGCGCCGGCCTTACCCTTGGCGCAGAACACCACCGCGTACACGGTCATGGCCTACCGGGAGGCCCCTTTCTATACGCTCGATGGCCTTCTGATTCGCCCCAGCACGCCGATGGACGGCGATATTCGGGACATGCAGCGCCTGTACGGGCCCAACAAGACCTATCACACCGGCAATGACACCTATTCCTTCAGTGTGCCAACGGTGATGACTATTTGGGATGCCGGTGGCACGGACACCCTGTCGGCGGCGAATCAGACTAACCCCGCGATTATCAATCTGGGTGCGAAGCTGGCCCGCATCGGTCCGTTTGCAAGTGGCTACAACATTCATATCTACAAAACGGTGGTGATAGAGCACGCTACCGGCGGTAGCGGCAACGACCTGTTGACGGGCTCGACGCTCGCCAACCGGCTGAGCGGTGGGGCGGGCAACGACACCTTGATTGGCGCTGCGGGTAACGACGTGCTGATTGGCGGCAGTGGCAATGATCGCCTGCGGGGCGATGCCGGTAACGATGTGCTGTATCTGGCCGGGATCGGCGGGGATTCCGCGAGCGGCGGGACCGGCAACGATCGCTTTGTGTTTGGCGAAGTCCGCGCGGGTAAGCAGGATGTGCTGACCGACTTCACCAGTGCCGACGAGCTCGCGTTTGCCCGGGCCGTATTTCCGACCCTTGGCGCGACGGGGCCGGTGGCCGCGGCGATGTTCCTCGGTGAACCCAACCCTGTGCCGCATACGGCGAGCCAACATCTGCTCTACGACACCGCCACCGGGGTGCTGAGCTATGACAGTGATGGCGACGGCGCGGCGGTGGCCGTGGTGCTCGCTGTCCTGCAGGGCCGTCCATCTCTCGGCGTCGCAGACC
>Ga0255126_1000466_pt1 | contig 17778 bp, 15 predicted proteins | sample Law_Miss_RepA_8d_FD_188556 | JGI IMG/M metagenome (GOLD analysis project Ga0255126, IMG submission 188556) | Freshwater microbial communities from St. Lawrence River, New York, United States - Law_Miss_RepA_8d | ecosystem: Environmental > Aquatic > Freshwater > River | place: USA: New York... | reverse complement strand
TTTGGACCCAGTACTTCGCCAAAACGCCCGCCAGGCGTCGGTGACCTATCCTGAAGTGGTCAACTCCAACGGGATAGTGATTCGTCAGGTTGTCAGTCGTTTCATAGCCCGCCCGGAGATTTTGATCAGTGCGCGTGATTTGGGTGTTACAGACAATTATGCCCCTATCGCCTTTCAATTCACGCCGGTCACATTCCAGAATACCGGTGCCACCCTCGATGCCGACGCAGAAGGCCCGGGCAACATCGAACCTCTATCCGGCTATACCTTCTCAAAACTGGGTGTGTATTCGCTCCAATTTGGGACACTGACGAGCAAGACGGTCAACCTGGGAACATTTGGGGCTCATTTGACGGAAGTACCAAAGCTCCGATCCTCTATCCGATTGGCAGCAAACTTTCAGATCTTGAGGCAGCTGTTCTCTTCAATCGGAGAAACTGAACTGACCGATGAACACAACGACATTTTCAACCCGAGTCTCCATGACGGTCAGATCCCTCATTCTCGCCATGGCCTGCAGTTGGGTTGCAGTTGCGGGCGATTTCTATAACGGAGGCAATTACTCGGTGGATCGACCGATTGATGCAGTCTCGTTTGTCAACGCTGGGACTTTTTCCGCTGACCTATTTGATTTGTTTGCGACTCGGAACACACTCAATTATACGAACGTAGGTACCATTCAAGCCAGCTACGGAATGGAGTTCCAGAACGTCAACTCGACTGGCTTTCGTTATCCAAGTCAAAATATTGTTAATGGCGACCGTGCCGTAATTGAAGGCATTGGGTCGGCAATCATTGGCTTTGGTTATCCAGACGGGCAATCTTATACCTATGGGGATGGTGGTTATCTGATTTTCAAGGCCACCAACATTGTCAATCGGGGTCGGATATCCGTCTCATTCTGGGGTGATCTCTCCGCAAGCGGCCAGCAGGTTGATCTAACTCGATCCTCTCTGACCACTCTCAATCGTACCTCCCCCGAATTTGGACGGTTTACGAGTCTTGAAGGCGGAATTCATGTTGCAAACAGCCCTGGCGGAGTCGAGAACCTATATTGGGGATATTCGACAGTAGCTGTCGATTTCGCCTCCTTTGCCACCGCGAGACCGGTGCGAACCACTTACACGACAGCGGCCACCAACATCGTCGTTACCAACATTTTGGCAAACGTCGACATTAGCTATCTAGCGGCCATTGATCGGGTTCCAGGCAACCCCATCGACAACCCTGAAAACTGGATTGGTGATGGGATTTCATCGGCAGGTTTTCCTCCAGCGCCGGCCTTGGTTTACATCCAGACAAACCAACTCACTGCCACCAACAACCGGATCAACGCGGTGTTCATCATCAACCGCAACTCCAATATTGTGGCATCAGCTTCGGTGGATGGAACCCGGGGTTTGTCGGTAACCTTGGGATACCTCAACACTAACAACACGGCCGGTTCGGTCGAGTTCGAGAGTTTGCGCATCGTTGAGAGCTTCACCACCGCACCCACCAATCTCTATGGGTGGGATTATCGTACCCCCAACACGGCTGTTCCTTACAACATTCGTCTTACTCGCAATGTTGGGGTTTCAATTCCGATTAATCGTGCCGAAAGGGCAGTTATTGGTGATGAGCTCAATCCCCTGAATCCGATATCCAAGTCCAACCTCTTGTCGCGGTATCTGAATGATTCTAGATCTGGAGCTAACAGTCCGTTTACTAGGGATCTGTTCACAACGGGTTACTTCGGTTTGCTGACCAATGGGGTGGCCTATACGAATTTGGTCTCGACCAACGACTATATGGCTTATTCTTTTGCCATCACATCGCTGCCCTCCAAAATTCCGAATCCCACCAACAGCTCTTACGGATCCGTGATTCGTGCGTTGGGTAGACGTTACTTTGGATCGCAATCGCAATCATCCTTCGGATATGCCACAAATCTTGCCGGTCGGGTGAGGATCGATGCTGACAACCTGAATCTCGAGGATGCCCGCATTCGAGCGCACGGCGTGGTGAATATCAAGGCGAAGCATGTCACCTCATCGGCCACCACGAGCATCGCCGCTCCCTACGCTCAGTATGATCTGGGCTCGACAAATGGTACTATGATTTATCGAGGGTTGAATCCGGTGGGCCAACCGAATTTGACGGGAATCATCAAGGTCTTCGTCACATCGTGGACCAACACCGCCGAGTTTCCTGACCCCGCAGCGGCCGCAGCAACCTCGGATCCCAATGCTGGAACAGGAACAACGACCCCCGTCAATCTCTTAGCCGACACCCACTTCCGTGTCATGATTATCGATGCAGACATCGATCCGTTGAAGACCACGGGCGAATTGGTTGGTTTGAAGCTGCGTGCGACCAATCTGACCACGGTGGATCCTATCTTGTACCAAGTGCCCGACGTGGATGCGATTCCGACGACCTATCCGGATGGATTCTCGGGAGCCTCTTCGATTTCAGGCAATGAGCAGGTGGCTCCCGTCACTGAGCACTGGATCAACCAAGGCAGCTTTGAATTGATCGGACCCCTTGGGGTCTCCTCCCGAACCTTCCCGATGTTAAAGACTCTTTCCAATAGTTCTGACATCTTGGGTGAGCGCGTGGTCCTTGGGGTGGGGCAGACCACGGCCCTGAGTTATATCACCAACACGGGGTCCATTATCTCGTCGGGTTACATGGGTCTGGGTGCCTCGGTTCTCCACCATGCTGGGCGAATCGAGGGCGGCAACGTCATCGACCTAGCGGTGGATTCTTTGGTGTTGGCCGGGACCAACAGCATCGAGACCGGTGGCGGTTTAAATATCACGGCCAAGAATTTGGACGCCATTGCTGGTGGTGCCATCAGCACCCCGAATTTGATCACCCTGAACGTGAGCGACAAATTCGTGGCCCCCGCTGGTAACGTGCTCGCTCTAGCCGCCGCCGGAGTCACGTTGAAGGGTAATGCGACTTCTAACGACCTTAGCGGCGTGAGCATTTCTGTGAGTGCCGGTCGTTTCCAGACAGCCTTTGTGGACTGGCCCGGTCTGAATCGCGGGACTGAGGCAGCAGGCTTCGTGAACAATTCGGCGATCGCCGCCCTGGTGTTGACTATTGGCGAATACGGTCGGGCTGACATTCGGGCTTCCGGATCGGGCGATCGAGCCCTCTACACCAAGCGGTTGGAGCTAAATGGCGATTTCAGCCAGTACATTAACATCACCAACAAGACGTTCGATGCCGACGGGCTGGCCTCGGCTTTGAGCATCGACAGCAACACACGCCTTTACTACAGCATCGTCTCGGTCAATGGCATTGAACTCTCCGGGCCGGTTCTCGATGGCGCACTGGGTGGCCGTTTGCGCCTAGTGCGCATTAGTGGAGCCAATGGCGGACCGATCTCGTTGGCCGTCGGCAATGGCTACGTGGTCGAAGCTTCTTGGGCGGTTCGGTACTCTGTTTCACTCGATTCCGACGGCGATGGCCTCGTCAACGCCTTGGATGCCACCCCATTCTCAGGGGCGGTCGTGACCACCAAAGCCATTCAGATTCAGGGTAAGCCCTACTTGGAGATCTCTTGGGACGCAGCAGCCAACACCGAGTATCAAATTCTGGCGCAGGAGCCTGCTGTGGACTCGACTTGGACTGGCTTGAGTCGTATGTCCAACACTTCAGGATCTTCGAAGGTGCTGAAGTTCTATGATCCGCTTGATCAGGGGACCGGGGCCAAGGCCTATCGTATTCTCTACAAGCCCTGAACGGCACACTTCCTTCGGATTCGATTCCGATCGTTTTCGGGCGCTGGAGAATTCAAGTTCTCCAGCGCTCTTTTGCTAAAGATGATCACCATGGGACTCACCGGAGGGATTGGGGCAGGGAAATCCGAGGCTTCCGAATACCTGAAGCGGCTGGGCATTCCTGTCCTAGACACCGATGTTGTGGCCCGGGAACTGGTGACACCCGGCCAACCCGCCTTGGATGAGATCGTTGCCGCTTTTGGGTCGGCTATTCTCGATTCCCAGGGCCTTCTGGATCGCAGCGCTTTGGGTCAGAAGGTCTTTGAAAACAGCGCAGCCCGTCAGCGGTTGGAGGGCATTTTGCATCCCCGGATTTATGAGGGATGGACCGCCTGGATCCGCGAACAATCGCTTCAAGATCAGCGCCTTTGCGCAGTGGTGATCCCATTGCTCTATGAAAAAGGATATGACTCCCATTTTCAGGTGACCTTGGCCTTGGGCTGTACCCCACAAACGCAGCGTCAACGCCTGCATCAGCGGCAATGGTCCGATCGGGTGATTGACCAGCGCTTGGCGGCTCAGTGGCCTATGTCGGAGAAACTGCAGCGCGCCAATTATTGCCTTTGGAGCGAAGGCCAACGCGAGGCCCTCTACCAACAAATTGAAACCGTGCTGAAGTCGGTGGGATATTCGAGATCGACGTAAACCGGACCGGTCGAAGTGGTCGAAGTGGTCGAAGTGGCGAATCCGGGTCGGATCGATGGCTTTACTTGCTGCCGGGCTTGGTTGCGGGAATGGCCGCGAGGTCTGGAGGCAAGTTCAGGGGATCAAAGGTTTCCACATCGAGCCGGATCAGAGGGATTAATGGAACGCCGAAATCCAGGGTGCCATCCGAACGGTCCACCACCATGGATACCCCCACTACGCAGCCCTGAAACCCTTGGACAATTTGGACTGTCTCGAGGGCCCGCCCACCCTTGGTGACCACATCCTCAACCACCAGGCACCGTTCTCCAGGTTGGATCTTGAACCCGCGCCGCAAGACCAGCGTGCCGTTTTCCTTTTCGGCGAAAATGAAACGGCAGCCCAGTTGCCGAGCCACCTCTTGACCGATGACGAGCCCACCCATGGCTGGAGCGATGACCGTTTCAACTCCGAGGGAACGCACCTTTTCAGCCAAGGCGGCCCCAAAAAGTTCTACCAGCGGCATTTGCTGTAGGGCCAGAGCGCACTGAAAGAACTGTCGGCTGTGGAGGCCGCTGCGGAGGATGAAGTGTCCGTCCAGCAGGGCACCGGTTTGCCGGAACAGGGAGAGGGCTTCCTTGTTGGTCATCGGCCGTGAGAATGACCGGGTGGCTGGCCCGGAACGAGCGGAAATCCTTGGGTTCCTCGCTGTTTGCAGTGGGAAAGGGGGTGGTGGCTTGACGGCCACACGATGATGCGGAGCTTAAAAACATCTACGACTGCAAGGATGCCGGGAGTGACCGAAAACCCAACCTCACCCAAACACCTCCGAGGTAGGGCGATTTCTCCGAAAGCGCCACGTCCGCAGACACAGACCACCGCAGATACGGACCACCGAACGGGACAGAAATACGGCACTCTCCATGGCAGGCAATCTCGACGGGCAGTACCACGGGGACGGACCGCTCGGAGATCGTTCCCTACCACGGAAGTCCTCGGACTACATCCGGGGGTTGTTAGAAGGTCCTCGGACTACATCCGGGTGGCCGCAAAACCCACCTCACCCAAACACCTCCGAGGTCGGGCGATTTCTCCGAAAGCGCCACGTCCGCAGACACAGACCACCGCAGATACGGATCGCTTGGAGATTGGTCCCTACCTTGGAAGTCTTCGGGCAGCCTCTGGGTCACCAAAAACCCACTGTCAGTGCCGGATTAAACACCACTGAAATGAGCGAGGAACCAATCCTTAGGCCAATGGCAGTCGCCAACCGAAGGATGGCCGGTTGGACCAGCGGGTTCTTAGGCGGGATAGCCCTGCCCTCCGGCGTGCATTACTTGGAGGCCGAAGGGCACAGGCTGCGGATTTCGCAGCCGCTACAATCGGGAGACCGGGCCCCGCAGCGCCGCCGGCCGTGCCAAATGAGCCAGTGGCTGAAAAGGGTCCAATTGCTTGAGGCGACCCACTGCATAAGGTCTTGTTCGATCTTCTCGGGATGAGTGTGAGCGGTGAGCCGCAAGCGTTGGGCTAGGCGGGCCACATGGGTATCGACCACGATTCCGGATTCGATCCCAAAGGCATTCCCTAATACCACGTTGGCAGTCTTGCGTCCCACACCACTGAGGGCGAGCAAGGCATCCATGGATGGAGGCACTTGGCCATCGTGTTGCTCTAGTAGCACTCGGCAGCAGGACTGGATATTTCGAGCTTTATTGCGGAAAAGGCCAATGCTCCGTACGTCGAGGGTGAGCGTCTCGAGATCGGACTCGGCATAATCGCGGGCCGATTGGTATTTTTGGAATAGAGACTCGGTGACGATGTTGACCTGTCGGTCGGTGCACTGAGCCGAAAGAATGGTGGCCACCAGTAGCTCCAAGGGATTGGAGAACCGAAGTTCACAATGTGCCTGCGGATAGGTTGCTCGAAGGCTTTCTATTAGGGCACCGACCCGCTGCCGCCGGGCCGTCGCAGACTCGCGGGGCATACCAGTAAGTCTTCCGCGAAAACCGTGCGGGTCAATCACCGCCTCCCGTCGCTCTCAAGATCCCGATTGGATTTTCGCGGATTGGCTCCATCGTGACCGTCAGGGTTGCCTCAGCAGCTCACTTGTTGCCCACCATGTCCAAAATCCCTTCCGGTCATCCCGATGCCCTCGGCCCCGTCGCCCAGGGTCCTGCCACTCCCCGCCGTCGTCCGGTCCGGACCGAGAAGGAATCCTGGACCAAGCCAGGAGTCGCCGAGGTGGCTGCCCCATCCGAAAGTTTCACTTTCAAACTCAAGCCTCGAGAAATCGCACGGCATCTCGACCGTTTTGTTATCGGTCAGACCGAGGCCAAGAAAGTTCTCGGCGTGGCGTTGTGCGACCATTTCCAGCATGTGCGCATGACCCAGGAAGGGGTTGATGCCCCGTTCTACCAGAAGCAGAACGTCCTGTTGCTGGGTCCCACGGGCGTGGGTAAGACACACCTAATTCGATCGGCGGCCGAACTCATCGGTGTGCCTTTCGTGAAGGCCGATGCCACTAAATTCAGTGAGACAGGCTACGTTGGCGGTGATGTGGACGACCTGGTCCGAGATCTCGTGCGCAAGGCGGGTGGCAATGTGAAGCAGGCGGAGCACGGCATCATCTATCTGGATGAAGTGGACAAGTTAGCGACCCGCAGCGAGGGCGGCGGTCGGGATGTCTCCGGTCGGGGTGTGCAAACCAATTTGCTCAAGCTGATGGAGGACGGTGACGTACCGCTCGTCTCGCCCAACGACATGAATGCGCAAATCCAGAACGCCATGACTGCGATGCGTGGCAATGCATCGGCTCAACCCGAGACGATTAATACCCGGCACATTCTCTTTATTGTCAGCGGTGCGTTTGCCGGCATGGACCAGCGCATTCGTTCCCGAATGCTGACGGCGGCCACCAGCGGTGCGGTTGATGTGCCCTCGTCGGCTTCGAAAGTATCTCGGCTGAGCACCGATGAACTGTTTGCTGAGGCCATGACCAGCGACTTCATCCAGTATGGATTGGAGCCGGAGTTTGTTGGCAGGCTCCCGGTCCGCGTGGCGTGCCATGGACTCGATGCTGACGACCTCTTCAACGTACTACGCCGCAGCGAAAGTAGTTTGATCCGCCAGTATGAGCGGGCCTTCAGCGCCTACGGAATCGAAGTGGGTTTCACCGACGCTGGCCTGCGGAGTTTGGCCCGGATGGCCAGTCAGGAAAATACCGGGGCCCGGGGATTAATGACCGTGTGCGAGCGGGTGTTCCGTGATCTTAAGTTCTCGCTGCCGTCGAGCAAGGTCCGGAAGTTCGAGGTGACACCTGAATTGGTGGCCGATCCGCGAGGCACTTTGCGAGAGTTGCTCAAGGGCGGTCGCTGACCGGTCAAGCAAGTGAGGAATGAGTGTGGGATGAGTGTGGAGTGAAATAGGGCCTGAATTTTTAGTTCGCTGGCCCACAATTACTTTCCCCTCAGCCCTCGATTTCGTCGGACGCGCCGATGAGGCCCGCCAAGAGCCCGCCCAAAACCGTGGCGATGGCTCCCACGATGGAGATAACTACCGGGAGTTCGAAGTTGAGCGCGATGGCCCAAATGTGGCCTCCGCCAATGGACAGTCCCAAGCAGCCGAAGATGAGCAGCGTCTTCATGAGATTAAAAGGTAACGGCGTTTCACGGGTTGTCATCAAGGGTTTACAGTCTCTCTCTAGAACCCTGGACGGACGGATCAACGGGCCCGTAGAGCTTGAACGGTGGCGATCTTGGAGATGTACCAGCGACCTTCCCATTTTCGGAACCGCAGTTCGAATTCCTGAGCGGTCTGGCCATTCCGGGAACCTGTGTCGATCGCAGCCACCACAGTGGCCTTCGCCGAGGTGGGCATGAGATCGCTAATTTGGATCTCGCTGAGTTGGACCTTCAATCCGGGGAATTGTTGGGTGATTCCCGCCGCGGTTGCCCGAACCTCATCCACTCCGGCAAGATTTCCAGAGATCCCACCAAAGACATCCACCTGAATTTCAACATCGCGCGTGAGGCACTGGGTTAATTGGCTCACGCGGGCCAGCAGCGCCAAGCCATCGGCGGGTTTGCCCTCGGAGGAGACCGAAGAGCGAGCCAGCTCGAGGACACGGCGTATGCGCTCTTCTTCGGAGGGGATGACCCACCAAAGCGCGCAGACCGCCACGGCGATGAGCACTCCGATGAGGGTTTTCCGACGGAACGAACTCATGGGTTCATCAGACGCCCGACAACGCGGTTCTGATTTACGATTCCGAAATAATGGTCGTCCCGGCGCATGGATCGGTTGTCTCCAATGACGTAGAGTTCACCGTCTTGCAGTCGCACTTCTTCTACAGCCCACCGGGCGGGGTTCTGGACCCCATTGGTCGGGGGCAGCAAGTACGGTTCTTCGAGGGGTTCGCCATTAATGAGCACGGTGCCTTGCACGATACGCAAGCGCTCCCCCGGCAGACCGATCACGCGCTTGAGCAGGAGCACTTGCTTGCCGGCTTCGCGGATACCGATCACGTCTCCGCGCTGGGGCTGTGCAGATCGGTAGGCCAGTTTGTTGAGAAAGCGCCGCTGACCGTCCCGGTAGGTCGGTTGCATGCTGATGCCCTGAACCAGAATGGGTTGGATGGACATCCGGAAACCCACGAAGACGATCACCAGCGTGATAGCCAGCCGTATCAGTGTGGTTCGGGGGTTGCGGCCAATGGCCATCACTTGCCACCAAGGGATCGGGGTATCGATGAGTTGGGACATGCGTTCGGGGTGCTCAGAACCGGGAGCGGCGGAGAGGATCGCTCAGGGATTCGTCGGTGGAATCGGTAGGCCCGAAGTGGTCGCAAGGCAAGGATGGACCCATCGGTCCGCAATAAGATCCTCCGTCCTCACGCCAAGATCTCACGGATGACGTGGCCTTCGACATTGGTCAGGCGCCGTTGAACCCCGTTGTGCTCAAAGGTCAGGCGTTCGTGGTCCAAACCGAGCAAGTGCAGGACGGTGGCATTGAAGTCGTACAACGGATGGATGTCCTTCACGGCCGCTCGTCCGAGTTCATCGGTCACACCATGGCTCACACCTTTGCGAATCCCGGCGCCGGTCATCCAAGACGTGAAACCGTCTGGGTTGTGATCCCTTCCTTGAGCTCCCTTCTGGAAAAATGGCATGCGCCCGAATTCGGTGCACCAGACCACGAGGGTGTTCTCCAGAAGACCCCGCTGTCCGAGGTCCCGAATGAGGGCGGCGGCCGGTTGATCGAGGATGCCCGCGTGGCGGTCGTACTGTTCCTTGAGTTTGTTGTGACCATCCCAATTGAGTTCACCGCCACTGGCATAAGCCCCATTGAAGAGTTGCACAAACCGCACGCCCCGTTCGACGAGCCGGCGAGCCAAGATGCAGTTGCGGGCGAATCCGGCCTTAATGGGATTGCCGGTGTCGTCGGCTCCGTAGGCTCTCAGGATATGGGCCGGCTCAGTGGACAAATCGCTGATCTCCGGAACGCTGAGCTGCATCCGCGCCGCCAACTCATAGCTGGCGATGCGGGCAGCGAGTTTTTCGTCACCGGGGTGCTCTTCGAGGTGGCGCTGGTTCAACTGCCCCAGCAGGCGGCGGGCGGCTTGATCGGCGTCGCGGGTGATTCCTGGGGCTGACAGGTGACGCACCGGATTTTGAGCGCTCCACGTCGTTCCTTGAAAGGTGGCCGGCAAGAAGCCCGAACCCCAGTTGTTCGATCCATTTTGCGGGACGCCACGAGGGTCGAGGAGCGAGACGAAGGCCGGCAAATCCTGATTGTCGGTTCCCAACGCGTAGCCAATCCACGACCCGATACTGGGGAACCCATCCAGTGCGAAGCCCGTGGAGAGAAAATTCTCGGCAGGCCCGTGGGTGTTGCTCTTGCTGGTGAGCGAATGGACAAAGGCGATGTCGTCGGTCAATTCGGCGAGGTGCGGGATGAGGTCCGAGACCATCTTGCCGGTTTGCCCGCGCGGTCGGAACGCATACTGAGGTCGGGCCAAGTTTCCGGCCGGTCCCTGGAACGTCACAGCAGGTCCGCCCGGCATGGGTTTGTCATTCCAGCGGTGGAGCTCAGGTTTGTAATCCCAAGTTTCCAGTTGGCTGACCGCTCCAGCGCAGAAGATCACGATGACATTCCGGGCCTTCGGGGAGAAGTGCGGCGGACGCGGACGGTTGGGGTGGGCCAGGTCTGCAAGGACAGCGCTCACATCCGGTTGGGCTGCCAGAAGACCCTCTCGACCGAGCAAGTGGGTGAGTGCGACCGAGCCGAGTGCGGTGGCGCTGCGGCCCAGAAACCCGCGGCGGTCGAGCAGTCCATGCCCCTGGAAAGAAAGCGATTCAGCCCCGGGGTTCATGGAATGAAGAGAAACTCGTTGCTGTTAAAGAGGGCCCGGCACAGCACCTCGAGATCCTGCCCTCGCAGAGCCTCTAGGGCTTCTTGTTCTTCGGCCCGGGTAGCGGGTCGGGACAGGGTCAGTAGGAAGGCCCGTTGGACTTGGTTTTGCGGGCGGGCTCCGGCTTCGTGTCGCACCCGACGGGCCAAGGCGGACGAGCGTTCCAGCGTGAAGCGGCTGTTCCAAAGATTCAGGGCTTGGATGGGGGTCGTCGATTCGCGCCGCCGTGACGTGCTCTGTCCGGCATCGGGGCAATCGAAGGCTCCGAACACCGCCTCGGGTTCTCGGCGTACTTTATGGGCGTAAATCATGCGTCTTAGGCCGTTGGCCGGAAAGGACTCCACCGGTTTGAATCCGCTGAGGCCTCCGCGTTGATCGAAGAGGTCGAAACCCCGGCCACCGCGTTGTCGATTGAGTTCTCCGGCCACCGCGAGCATGGCGTCGCGAATGGGTTCAGAGCCCAAACGTCGTGGTGGGTAGCGCCAGAGAAGCCGAGCTTCGGCGTCCAGTGCCGCCGCCGCTTTCCGATGGCTTGAGGACTGTCGGTAGGTAGACGACAGCACGATCAACCGGTGCAGGTGCTTGGCGGATCCACCGTTGGCGATGAACTCGCGGGCTAGCCGATCCAAGAGGCCGGGATGGGAGGGTCGGCTGCCCGTGCGTCCAAAGTCGCTGGGTGTGTCGACCAGGCCGGTCCCAAAATGTCCCTGCCAAATCCGGTTCACCATAACCCGAGCGATCAAGGCCTGATCGGGTTGGGTCAGCCATTGGGCTAGAGCTCGTCGCCGCTCGGGCTCCGGCGCGTCGGCTGGCAGGCGCACGGTTCCCAAGACCTCCGGCACCGATGGAGCCACCTCGGGCCCGGGCTGTTCGGGGTCCCCTCGGTGTAGCAGGTGGATGCGGTCGGGTTTGCGGAAGATTCCAGCAAAGGCCTGTTGCGAGGCCACGCCGCCGGCTATGGCGCGTTCGAGCCGGAGGCGTTCGTCCAGTAAGGCCTGGGTTGGCTGGCGAGACCGAGGATCTAATTTAGCCAGGGCGGCGGCCGGCAATTCCCACTCATCGGCCGTGGGATTTCGGCCCTCAAAGGGTTTCCGGTCACTGGCATCGGCCACTGTGATCCAGTCGCCGGAGTTGGTTTCCACTTCGATGCGATAGGCCGTGGCCAAGCGATCGGAGAATTCACCCTCACGGTCGCGGGCCCAACTCACTCGGTCGATGCGCCGGGGCTCAGGGAACTCCAGGACCACCCATCCGCGACCCTTCTCGTTCGACATCCAGCTGTGGGAGTTGCCGTAGTGTCCGTCGTGGATCAAGCGCAGTTCGTGGCGGTTCTCCACGGTGGTGTCACCCGAGGAACGGACGTGGGTGCCCAGGCTCGCCAAGGCCACGTTGTGAGACTCCAGGTCCCAAACTTCTAATTCATCGATGCACGGTTCGAGAGAATTGGTCTCCAGAACGGTGAAGCGGATCCGCCGTGTGGTGACGGCGGCAAAGCGGTCGGAGTTCATCCGAGCTTTGAGCGCCACGCGTGCGGACGTGGAAACCGACGGAGAGCTTCCAGTGGGTGTACCCGGTCGAGCCAAGGGTTCCAGTCGGGACAGCGTGGCCACCACGGCTGCCTTGCGCTCTTTCCACCGGCGGATGTCCTCGCGGCGGGTTTGGGATTCAGGGTCCGTCAGCTCCCGATCTCCGTATTCGACCCCGGCGAAGAAGGCCTGCATGCCGAAATAATCCCGCGAAGAGATTGGGTCAAACTTGTGATCATGGCACCGCGCGCAGCCGATGCTCAAACCCAGGAAGCTCTGAGCGGTGTTGACCACGATTTCGTCGAGGGCGTCCTGCCGGGCCAGGCGCTTGGAAATATCGTCGGCTCCGATTTGCCCGGGCAGAAGCACCGAGGCGGTGACCAGAAACCCCGTGGCCGCATCGCGACCGTGCTGGTCTCCGGCCAGTTGCTCACGGATGAAGTCGGGATAGGGCGTATCGGCATTGAATGCCCCAATCACATAGTCCCGATACGGCCAGGCATGGGGGCGTTCGGTGTTGACCTCGAACCCATGCGTGTCGGCGTAGCGCACCACGTCCAGCCACTGTTGTCCCCAGTGCTCTCCGTAGGCCGGCGACTGCAACAGCGACTCCACCACGCGTTCGGTGGCATCCGGGCGCGGGTCCCGTTGGAAGGCCAGAGCCTCTTCTGGGGTCGGCGGAAGGCCGGTGAGGTCGAAGTGCACCCGACGCAACCAAGCGATGCGGTCGGCCTCGGGTGACGGCTCGATGCCCGCCCGTTCGAGCGCATCCAAAATCCACAAATCGGGAACGGTTCGGGCCCACCCAATGGCCTTCGGCTGAGGAGGCTCCCCTTGGCTCAGGGGTTCAAAGGCCCAGTGGGTTCCAGGGTTGTTCGTCGCTTCAGCCAACAACGCAGCAGCTCCCCAGAGCACGGGCGCTAGCTGACGGATCCAAACTGGAATGATGCAGGGCATGCAAAGGACTATCCGGGGAGATGAAGTGCCCCACAGCAGACCATCCTGCTTGCCGGGGTCAAGGGGTTGGCTGCTCGGACTTTTTGCTTGCCTGGGAATCGTTCCGGTCGAACGTATCACAGATATGAAGAAAATCCTCGCACTCGCCGCCACACTGTTCCTCTCCGCTTCTGTTTTCGCCGGGGAGTTCCCCGACATCAGCGTCAAGGAGGTCAAGTCTCTGGTGGCTTCCAAGAAGGCCGTGTTCATCGATGTGAACGGTTCTGAGTCCTACGCCAAGGCCCACGTCCCGGGAGCCTTGGATTTCGATGCGATCGAAAAGAATTTCGCCAAGTCGCTGCCGGCCGACAAGTCCTCGTTGATCGTCGCCTACTGCGGCGGCCCGCGTTGCAAGGCTTACAAGGCCGCTGCCGAAGCCGCTGAGAAGCTCGGCTACAAGAACGTGAAGCACATGTCCGCTGGCATCTCCGGATGGACCGCCGCTGGCGAGAAGACCGAGACGGCCAAGCACTAATCAGTCGTCGTTCGACCCATCTCCGGTCGCCCTGTCTTAATCCGTCTTTAGGTTTCCGTTGGGAAATCCAGGCACGGTTGCTCTGAGGATGGTCCGGATCACCGCGGCTTCTTCGTCACTCAAGTGGCGGGAAGCCGCGTTTGTTTTTTCAGCCGACAAAGACCGTTGGGTCGATGGCTCCAAGGCTCGGTCCAAATCTTGTAAAATTCTTCGGCGCAGATCCTGATCCAATCCATCGAAGAAGGGCGTGTGAACCAGATAGCTGCAGCGGAAGCGCAGCAGGCGGGTTTGCAAGTCCAAGTCTTTCAGGGAATGTCCGCCGATTGATTTCCGGTTTCGGGCAAACGCTTCACGGAAGGCCGGGGCTCCGGGCACACCCGATCGAGGCAGAGAGGCCTCTTGGGCAAAGAGCAAGTAGCCCAACAAATCGGCCAGTTCGGTCTCCAGATCCGGTGGGAGATTTTTGGGCAGTGCGCCTTGATTCTGGTGACGGAGTTCCCGGAAACGGTACTGGGCTCGGATAAGACGATTAATGCCTCCCACTTGATGCTCATGGAGCAGGTGGGCCAGCAGGTCGCTCGTGGCAACCGGATAGCGCGCGAAGGAGAATTGGGTACCGGGCTCTAGGGGTGTGGCACTGAGTTCACCTTGGTAGAGTCGCCCCATCCGATTGCCCCAGTGCTTGTCAAAGCCGCCGGTGCCCGTGACGTACCAACCGCCGAAGCGCTCAGCCAGCGGTTGGGTGTGGCCGGACTGGCCGGGATGGAAGGTGTCGAGGCTGCCACCACCGGGACCCGGAGCCACCGATTTTACGGACAATCCGGGGACTTGGAGCGTGTCCTCATTGGCGTGGCAGTTCATGCAGCGCCGGGCCCGTTCGACGATCACCCGGGAGTCGCTGCGGGGAATATCGAAGATGTAGAAGACGGCCCCGAGTTGGGCGTCGATGGTAGCGACCTCAATTTTCCCGCCAGGCACGTAGCCCAGATACAAGTCGTCGCTGAAATAAAGGGCCCGCGGATTGCCGGGGTTGATGAGGCTCAGTTGCAGGCTGGTGTTGGAGAAGACCAGCAATTGGGAAGACTCTGGAATGTCGAGAGCCGCCAGTAGGCTCTTCAGGAAGGCCCGTTCACTGGAGCGGTCTAAGGGGAGACGCCCTTCCGCGAGTTCAGGAATGCGGCGGCTGAAACGGTCGACGGCCGTTCGTTGAAAATAGCGGTGCGGCTCAGAATCTAAATCAGGCTCCCACTGCGATGAGTGCGCTATTCCGATGAGGCCCATTAGCCCAAGCAGTCCCAGGGATGCGGCTCCGACCGACCCTCTCCGATGCAGTGCGCCCTTCATGGGTTTCAAGGTGTCATCGACCCCGGGGTCGGACAAATTTCAAGATCGGATCCATCTGGTTCATCAACTCGGTATCGCGGGGCAGGTTGAATTGATCCCAATAGCGTTGCTTGAAGGGGTTGAGATAGGTGCCTAGCGCTTGTTCGTTGGTCACCGTTTCGGGAAGCACTTCGGTCCACCACGCATCGTAGGCGGTTTGCAGGCGGGCTACGATTTCGGGGTGACGGGCACTGAGGTTCTTGCTTTCCCCGGGATCGGTTTCCAAATCGTAGAGTTCGCGGTGGTTCACCAGTTTGAAGCGGGAGTCCCGGATGGCGCACAGGCGGTAGCGTGCGGCGTGCGCCTCGCCATAGTCCCAGCGACCAAAGTGGGTCACCAACAACCGGTTGGCCCACGGTGCCTGTGAATTTTCGAGCAGCGGCACTAGGGAGCGACCCTCAACTTGGCTGCGGACCGGGGTGAGGTCGGCTCCGGCGAGGGAGGCTAGGGTTGGAAAGAGGTCGATGTGGGCCGTGAGCGCCGCGCAGTCGGTGCCGCCGGGGAGTCGGCCTGGCCAACGCCAGAAGGCGGGCACGCGGATTCCGCCCTGATAGGCGGTCCCCTTCATTCCGCGCATTCCTGCGTTGAAGATTCCGTCCAACGAATGCCCGTTGTCGGTCTGGAAAATCACCAGAGTATTTTGGCTCAACTGCAGCTGATCCAAACGCGCCATCAATCGACCGAGCGCCGCATCGAGATGGGCGATCATGGCATAGTAGGCCACGGCATTGGTGGACAGCCCGCGGTTCCGATACGGTGCGGCCCATTCTTCGGAGGGGATCACGTAGGGACCATGCGGGGCATTGGGCGTGACCATGGTGAAGAAGGGTTTCCCTTGAGCTTGGCACTGGGCCATCCAGTCGCCGGCTCGGTCCATGAAGACATCGGTGCAGTAGCCGTGGGTCTTTTCAAAGCGGCTGCCATTCCAGAGGGATGGGTCGTGGTACTGGTTGCCTGGGGCATCACCGCAGCTTCCCGGGAAAGTTTGTCCGATGCCGCCGCCGCCGTGGATCAACACCTGGTCGAACCCGCGTCGTTCTGGCAGGTAAGCGTCTTCATCACCGAGGTGCCACTTGCCGAAGATCCCGGTGGTGTAGCCGGTCTTCCGGAGTACATCGGCCAAGGTGACTGCATCGAGCCGAAGGCGTTCCCGCTCAAAAATGGTGTGGGTGACTCCATTGCGAAACTCGTGCCGGCCCGTTAGCAAGGCCGAGCGGGTGGGAGCGCACGTTGGGCTGACGTGGTACTGCGTGAATCGGAGACTTTGCGAATGGAGTCGATCCAGGTGCGGGGTTCGCAGGATGGGGTTGCCGTGGCAACCTAGTTCGCCATAGCCCTGATCGTCACTCATGATGAGGACGATGTTAGGCCGGCTTCCGGCGAGACGACTCGATGGGGGCCGAGGGGATTCAGCCGGCCGGGATTCTCCGGTTGCCGACGCAGTGGCCCTCGCTGCGAACACGATCCAGAGCCCGATCCATATTCGGCAAAAAAGTTTCATGGCTCTGGTTGTTTTGGGGAGATCAGTCTGGGTAACCGTCCGGGTGTTTGACATGCCAATCCCAGGCCGTCTGCACAATCTGGTCGAGGTGCGGGTAGCGCGGCTGCCACCCGAGTTCGGTCGCGGCCTTTTGTGCGGCGGCGACGAGGCGGGGCGGATCTCCCGGGCGGCGGTCTTTCTCCACCACCGCGATGGGTCGACCAGAAATCCGCCGGCAGGCTTCGATGACTTCGCGCACTGAAAAACCGGAGCCGTTGCCCAGATTGAAGAAGCCGTGTTTGCCGGGAGCCAGGGCCTGAATGTGGGCCTGAGCCAGATCGGCGATGTGAATGTAGTCGCGAATACAGGTGCCGTCGGGCGTCGGATAATCGGTGCCGTAAATATCCACCTGATCTTTTTGTCCCAAGGCCACTTTCAGCACATTGGGAATGAGGTGGGTTTCGATGCGGTGGTGTTCACCAAACTGGGCGCTGGCCCCGGCCGCGTTGAAGTAGCGGAAGGCCACGAATTCCAGGCAGTGGAGGTCGCGGTACCACGAGAGAATCCGCTCGAACATGAGCTTGGACTCGCCGTACGGATTAACCGGCCGCTGCGGCAGTGTCTCGTCCATGGGCATCTTTTCGGGGATGCCGTAGGTGGCGCAGGTGGAGCTGAAGACGAATTTCCGAACCCCATGGGTCACACAGGCGTCGAGCAAGTTGATGCCCGAAGCCACGTTGTTGCGGAAGTACTTGGAGGGATTGGTCATCGACTCGCCCACCAGCGCGTGTGCGGCAAAGTGGATGACGGCCTCGGGCTTCACTTGGCCGATGACCGAGTCGATGAGGCTGCGGTCGCTGAAATCCCCGCCCACGAACGAGGCTCTGGGATCTACGGCGGAACGATGGCCTTCGGAGAGATTGTCGAAGACCGTGACCGAATGTCCGGCATTCAGAAGCTCTTCGACGCAGACCGAACCGATGTATCCAGCCCCGCCGGTAACAAAAACGTTCATGGCTCAGGAAGTATGGGCGGATGGCTCCGCAAAAAGCCAGAAGCCTCGCCGGTCGTCTGGGTCCGGATTGCGCTTAATTGAGGACTGAGAGTTGAAG
>Ga0255126_1000458_pt1 | contig 17881 bp, 18 predicted proteins | sample Law_Miss_RepA_8d_FD_188556 | JGI IMG/M metagenome (GOLD analysis project Ga0255126, IMG submission 188556) | Freshwater microbial communities from St. Lawrence River, New York, United States - Law_Miss_RepA_8d | ecosystem: Environmental > Aquatic > Freshwater > River | place: USA: New York... | reverse complement strand
GTCCTGTCACCTGAAAAGCGCTGGGTGGTAGTTGCACCTAGCTCACAAGGTGCTCGAATTTTGCTAGCAAAGGCTGCCAATGAGGCACAGGTGGCAGCTATTGGAAATTCAACCGGTGGTCGAGTCGGATTCTTTATGTATACAACTAACTTTAACGAGACCTATAAGAACTATTCATCTAAAGGAATTGAGTTCATTGAAACTCCACGCCAAGAGGAATACGGTCAGGTTGTGGTTTTCAAAGACAAGTATGGAAACAAGTGGGATCTAATTGAACAAAAATAGCAATGTCACTAAGGCAAGAATCTTTGAGTGGCTGGGTGTTGCAACTGCCATTGTTTATTCACTCCTAGTTGCTGCAAATATTGGAGCTGAGTTCATTGGCTTCACCTTGCTTCTGACTTCCTCTGCTCTTATTGGTATATGGGCATATCTTGGCAAACACCGTGGAATTCTTTTCCTGCAGTTCTTCTATGCAGCAGCTGGCATTATTGGAATGATTCGCTGGTTCTAAATGATTGTTGCCTACTTCTGGACCATCACTCCTAGCCGTATTCCCTTTGCATTAGTTGCTATGGGCATGGATCGCATTTTTTTGCGTTCATCTAAAAACGTAGGATTCTTTAAATCCTTAGGCACTGGCAAAGGTGAGACTTTCACACCTGCAGATGCCAACTCTCTTCGCTGGGGTTTAATTGCACAAGTCCATGACATTGATGCCTTTGATCAATCATTTGTTATCAAGCAATGGCGCAAAAATAGTGTGAGTGAATTTCGCGCAGTACTCGAACCCATCTCTTCTCATGGTCAATGGGCAAAACAAGAACCCTTTGTTGCATCAATAAAGGATTGGACTGGCCCTGTTGCAGCAATAACACGAGCGCGCATTAAGTGGCATCAAAACTTTCGCTTTTGGAGCTCTGTGCCACCTGTGACAATGTCTTTGAAATCAGCTCCTGGATTAATATCTGCCATTGGAATTGGTGAAGCTCCTATTGGTTTGCAAGGCACTTTTTCATTATGGGAGTCTGGAGAGGCAATTAAGAACTTTGCATACAAGGGTGCTGCCCACCAAAAGGCGATTGCAGACACAAGTACCTATAAATGGTATTCAGAAGAGCTCTTTGCACGCTTTGCGCTCAAAGATATTCGCGGTTCGATTAATAGTTAAGTAGGCAAATAGGGCAGACTTAAGCCATGTCGATCCGTCATTACACTCCAAGGCGGCGCCGCTATGGGCAGTTATCACCTCGCGTAAATGGCTTGCTCAACTCTGTAGTTGCCATCGCAATCCTGCTTCAAGTGATCTATCCATTAGTAAATGGAGAAGTTTTGCGATTGCTCACACTCAACGTTATTTACTGGGGTGCCGGTGCGATGTTGCTACATGCATTACTGGCCTATGGCACACGTTATGCAATTACATATTTTATATTTACCTTCTTCTTTGCTCTCACTATTGAACATGTTGGGCTTCTAACGCAGTGGCCTTTTGGTAGTTACACATATTCTGGGAACTTAGGATTAAAGATCTTTGAAGTTCCACTCGTTGTTCCTTTTGCGTGGGTCATGATGGCTCACCCCGTCCTAACTGCGTCCCGCCGGATTGCAGGTAACTGGGTATTTCTCTATGGCGGAGTTGTTCTTGCGGCATGGGACTTGTTCTTAGATCCTCTGATGGTTACAGCAGGTAACTGGACGTGGGTTGTCAATGGCGCTCATGTTCCCTTTCAACCTGAAATTCCTTTATCAAATACCTTTGGTTGGTTGCTTAGCGGAATGTTTTTGATTGGCGTGCTACATCTGATTACCCCACGCGAAAAGCGAAAGGGCGGTGCCACATTCCGCACTACCGACATATTCCTTTTATGGACATTGTTCTCAGGAATCATCGGCAACTTATTCTTCTTTAGTCGTCCCGGCGTTGCTTTCTTTGCTGGAGGCATCTTTGGCATCGTTCTTGCTCCTTACTTCTTTAACCGCTGGTTAGGACGCCCTTAGATTCCATGGATTACCTCTTAACAATTCCTTCCAGCTTTATTCTCCTCATCTCTCTGATCAACTTCCTTACTATCCGCACCCCTGATAAGAGTTCACAAGTTCAAGAATCAATCTCCGTCATAGTTCCACTACGCAATGAAGCCACTAATGTTGGTGAACTTGTTGCCTCACTAAAAGATCAAGAGAATCTCACTCATGTTGAGTTTCTACTTCTCGATGATAACTCTGAAGATGACACCTTGGCCTTACTGCAGCAACACGTTTCAGGCCTACCAAACTTTCAGATACTGAGCGGAACTACGCTGCCACAGGGGTGGATTGGTAAGACCTGGGCATTACAACAACTCTTTGATAAATCTTCTGGTGAAATCATTGTCTCTGTTGATGCTGATGTGCGATTGGTTCCAGATGCAATAAGCAAAGCAGTGACTCTGTTAAAGAACGCGCAGTTAGATTTCCTCTCCCCCTATCCAAAACAACTGGCATTGAGCTGGTCTGAAAAGTTAATTCAACCGCTTTTACAATGGTCGTGGATGTCCACAGTAATCTTGAGGGTTGCTGAGAAGAGTTCACTTGCATCAACGGTTGTGGCTAACGGGCAGTTCTTTGTTGTGAGAAAAGCTGCACTGGATCAAGTGAGTGGCTATGACAGCGTGCGAAATAAAGTGTTAGATGATGTTGAACTTGCCAGATCCCTTGTTAAAAATGGTTCCCATGGCTGCGTTGCAAATGGAGCAACAATCGCATCCACTCGTATGTATTCATCCTGGGTAGAAATTCAAGCCGGCTACGGCAAATCTTTACACGCAGCATTTGGTTCAGTTCTTGGTTCAGCCGTTGCAATCACATTTGTATTTCTAACTGGTATTGCCCCTCTTATTGCAGGTATCACGGGTTCTTCTATTGGTTGGTATGCATTTGCTGCAGTTACTCTTACGCGAGCAATGAGTGCAATCAAAGTAGGTAAAACTGGACTAGATGCATTCCTCCATCCCTTCTCATCAGCTTTGCTTATTTACTTAATCATTTTCTCTTGGATGATGCGTGGTCAGGTGCAATGGAAAGGCCGCACACTATGAAGATAGTTGTTATTGGCGCAGGTATGGGCGGCATGATGTCGGCGGCGCGGTTGGCTAAAGCTGGACACCAGGTTTCACTCTATGAAGCATCAGATCGTGTGGGCGGAAAACTACACACTGAATGGATTGGCAAAGTTGCCTTTGATACGGGTCCATCTCTTTTAACTCTGCCTGCTGTCTATAAAGATTTCTTTGCCCGCACTGGCAAACATCTAGGTCTGTTATGCGAAATTCAAACTGTTGATCCATCTTTTGATTATCACTTCGCTGATGGCACCTCTGTAAAGTTTGCCAATCTATCCAGGTATCACACGCTCAACAATCTACGTGCTGTCTATGGTGAACCTGTAGCAAGACAATGGGATCAGCTCATGCGCCGTGCTGAAAATATGTGGGATGTTTCGCGCGAGCCATTCATTGAAAATGAACTGCGCTCTCCCTTTTCACTACTCAAGCGCTTTTCACTCATCAGAGATCTTAAGATCATTGCTCCTTGGAAAACTTTAAGAGATATCGCAACGCAAGAGCTTTCCGATCAACACCTTCGATACATCCTAGATCGCTATGCCACCTATAGTGGCTCTGATCCACGCAGAGCTCCTGCAGTTCTCTCCACCATTGCCTACGTTGAAGAATCATTTGGTGCTTGGCATATCAAAGGTGGTCTTGGAACATTAGCAACGCTGGTGCATGAGCGAGCAGAGAAAGTGGGGGTTACTTTTCACCTTAACTCCCCTGTTGCATCCATTAATGTGAAAAAAGGAAAAGCTAAGGGAATTACTTTAGATAGCGGTGAAGTCATTGAGGCAGATGCAGTGATAGCTAACGCTGATGCCTCACTTATCTATAACGTTCTTATTAAAGGAAAAATACGAAAGATAAAGAAGGTCAGAAAGAACATTGCCAAGGCTGATCCTTCTTTAGCTGGATTCTCACTACTACTTGGCATGCGAAAAGATGGATCAGAGCCTCTTAATCACCACACTGTTCTCTTTCCAAAAGATTACGATGCAGAGTTTGATGCGATTTTCACCCATAAGCAGCCTGTTGCAGAGCCAACCATTTACATCTGCGCACCGCGCGATGAGTCAATGTCGAAAGATGAATTACTTGAAGGTTGGTTCGTTCTAGTTAACGCACCTGCCCATGGGCAAGAGAGCTTTGATTGGAGTAGTGCTGAGTTTGCAAGAAACTATGCCAACACAATTATTGATCAGATTGAAGCGCGTGGTATTCCAGTTCGCTCACGCCTTGAATCAATGACGATTAGAACACCAGCTGATTTAGAAAGCGCTGTGCGAGCACCTGGTGGCTCCATCTATGGAACTTCAAGTAATGGTGCACGCGCAGCCTTTATGCGCGCAAAGAACCGCTCACCTATTAAGGCTTTGTACTGTGTTGGAGGATCGGCTCATCCTGGTGGCGGATTACCTTTAGTGGGATTGAGTGCTGAGATGGTTGCTAATGCAATTGGGAGCGCGCAAAGCGGACAACCATTAAAAAGCCACTAATTTGAAGTGCTAAGAAAGCAACGGAAAGCGCAAATACTCCTGGCAGATTTAACTGCCACATAATCAAAACAACAAACAAAAATGATGCACGCACTGGTCGCTCTGCTGGTGTGACAACACCGATATCTTTGATCCCAAGTGAGACTAACTTGGCCCGTGCATACTCTTGAAAAGATGCAACGCTCCATAGCGTAATTACTAACCACGCTGGAACGCCGATGACATAGAGGGCATAGAGCCATAGAGCTTCACTAATGCGATCAACTACAGAATCAAGAGTTGCACCCCAAGCACTTTGGCGCTTTTGGAATATCGCAACACTTCCATCAATACCATCAAAGAAAAGTGAGAAAACAAGAAAGAGAACTGCCCACCACGAGGTGGCAGTTAACGCTGTCGCAGCTGCGGCGACAAGGCCTAACATTGTGAGAACGTTTGGTGAAATGCGCAGCAAGGTTGCAACTAGCCCGCAGCGATAGGAGATATTGAGCCACCATGCAACAACACCGGTAACAGGGGCATCGTTATGTAACGAACTCCATGTAGCGGTGAACTCTTGCTTAGTGAGCATTTTCTCTCTTCCTATTTCTGGCGATTGAGTATTAATAGTATAGAAGTGCAGGCTCGCGAGAGAGCCCAGAATGGCGCAGATAACTCGGTGAGAGTACCTTTACGCTGTGAGTTCAGCGACTAGGGCAGAGTTACAAGAGACACGCGATGGCATAGAGATTGAACTCACTCAATTCATGCGTGAGCAAAGCTCATATCTGCTTTCAATCTCACCTGAATTACATCCAGTCTCTTCGGCCCTTTCCTCTTTTTTATTAGATAGCGGTAAGCGTTTGCGGCCTCTATTTGCCTATGCTGGAATCAAAAGCGCAGGCGGATCTTTAACTCCAGCAACTACTAAAGCCATCTCTTGCCTTGAACTATTGCAAGCTTGCGCTCTTATTCATGATGATCTCATGGATGGTTCTGACACACGTCGCGGTAAGCCATCTATTCATCGCCACTTTGAATCTATCCATGTGCAAGATGAGTTAGAAGGTTTTGCACCTGCCTACGGATTAGCCTCTGCAGTTTTACTCGGTGATTTAGCACTTGTTTGGTCGAACCAACTTCTTAACACTTCAGGGATTTCAAGCGATGAGCTACGTCGCGTGATGCCAATCTTTGATGAGATGCGTGTTGAGTTAATGGCTGGACAGTTCCTAGATATTCATGAGCAAACACAAAAGAACACAGATCTTGCTCGATCAATCAAGATCGCCCGTTACAAATCAGGTAAATACACAATTGAACGACCACTACATATGGGAGCAGCCCTGTCTGAGAAAGCATCCCCGGCATTGCTCACAGCTCTCTCTGAATACGGACTACCTCTTGGTGAAGCTTTCCAATTCCGCGATGACCTACTCGGCGTCTTTGGCGATCCATCGGTTACCGGAAAACCTGCCGGTGATGACCTGCGTGAAGGAAAGCGCACAGCCCTTATCGCAATGGCCGATGCCAAGAGTACCGATTCCATGAAGGCTGAGAGCCGTAAATACTTTGGTAAAAATGATATTGATGAAAAAGGCGTGGCTATCTTGCAAGAGATGATTGTTTCAACAGGCGCAAAGACAGCGCTTGAAACTATGATTGAGGACTTAACGTCAAAAGCCCTGCGCGCAATTGAAAACCCTGCAATCGATAGCGCTGGGCGCGATTTACTCAACGAACTTGCCCTAATTGCCACAAAGAGGAGTATGTAAATGGTTGCCAGAGTTAAAGGCCCCACCGATCACGTTGTTATCGTTGGCGCAGGCCTTGCTGGATTAAGTGCTGCACTTCGTCTTGCAGGTGCTGGCCGCAAAGTAACCGTGTTGGAGCGCGAAAGTGTTCCTGGTGGTCGAAATGGCTTACTCAAAAAAGATGGTTACTCCTTTGATACAGGTCCATCAGTCCTAACAATGCCATCACTGATCAATGACGCATTTAACTGCGTGGGCGAGGATATGAAAGATTGGCTGGAGTTAACTCCACTCACACCGCTCTATCGCGCTTTCTATGCCGATGGCTCACAGCTAGATGTACACGCAGATACTAATGAGATGGAAGCAGAGATTGCTAAACACATTAGCAGCAGCGAAGCTGCTGGATACCGCAGATACGTAGAATTTGTTACAAAACTCTATAAATATGAGATGAATGATTTCATCGATAGAAATATCGATAGTCCTTTGAACTTACTCACACCTAACCTTGCCCGCTTAATCGCACTTGGAGGCTTTCGCAGACTCTCTCCAAAAGTAAATCAATTTATGAAAGACCCTCGCCTGCAAAAGGTTTACTCATTCCAGGCTATGTATGCAGGAGTCAGTCCACAACAGGCTCTAGCTATTTATGCAGTCATCGCATACATGGACTCAGTTAATGGAGTTTTCTTCCCTAAGGGTGGAATGCATGCAGTTCCGCGCGCACTAGCTGCCGCTGCCGAAAAACACGGTGTGGTATTTAAATACAACACCACGGTCACAAATGTTGAAGTAAGCAATGGCCGCGCAAAAGCTGTCATCACCGAATCAGGTGAGCGCTATGAGTGCGATGCAGTCATTTTGAATCCAGATCTACCTGTTTCCTATCGCGAATTGCTAGGCAAAAGCCCTGTCACTATTAAGCGATTGAAGTACTCACCATCGTGTGTGACTCTTCTCGTTGGCTCAAATAAGAAATATGACTTTGCTGCTCATCACAATATTCACTTTGGCCACTCTTGGGATGGCGTTTTTGATGAACTTATCAAGAAGAAGCAGTTAATGAGTGATCCCAGCATCTTGGTCACAGTGCCAACTCATGATGATCCAGATTTAGCCCCTGCTGGCAAGCACTCTTATTATATTTTGTTCCCAACGCCTAACTTAGATAGTGATATTGATTGGAACAAACAAGCTGGTCCATATCGCGATCAAATGATTAAAACTATTGAAGAGCGTGGATATACAGGCTTTGGCGATTCTATTGAAACCGAAGTGATGACCACTCCTCTTGATTGGAAGAACCAGGGAATGGAGATGGGCGCTCCATTTGCCAGTGCGCATACATTTTTCCAAACCGGTCCTTTCAGACCACACAATATGGCTAAAGGAATCGAAAACGTTGTCTTTGCAGGATCTGGAACACAACCAGGCGTTGGTGTTCCAATGGTTTTGATTTCAGGACGCCTTGCTGCAGAGCGAATTGTGGGACCTGTTAAGTAAATGAATGAGCTGGAGGCATCCTATGCCGAGTGCAAGAGATTAAATTCTCTACACGGCAAAACATATTACTTAGCCACACTCCTGCTACCTAAAGCTAAACGCAAATATGTTCATGCACTCTATGGCTTTGCCCGCTATGCAGATGAAATCGTTGATGATCTTGCATCAACTCTTACTGTGCAGGAAAAGGCAGATGCTTTAGGCGGGTGGGGTAAGAATATTCTGCAGGACCTAAAAACTGGCAAGAGTAATGATGCAATCGGCCGGGCACTCATTGATACCGTCAACACCTTTGCAATCCCTCATGAGCACTTTGAAGCGTTCTTGCACTCCATGACTATGGATTTATCTGTGCAGGAGTATCAAACCTATGAAGATCTTGTGGAGTACGTCTACGGTTCAGCAGCAGTTATTGGCCTTGAAATGGTGCCAGTGTTAGGCGTTCTTGATGAGGGTGCCTATGAATGTGCAAAGAAGCTGGGTATTGCCTTCCAATTAGCTAACTTCATCCGTGATGTGGGAGAAGATTTAGATCGCGGCCGTATTTATCTACCTATTACTGAGCTGGCTGAGCATGGCGTCACACGCGAGATGCTCGAAGAGCGAACCCTTACTCCACAGATTATCAGCGCACTTAAGTTTCAAATTGCCCGCGTGCGCCAACTACAGGCTGAAGCAACCCCAGGAATTCAAATGCTTGCAGCATCTAGTCGTCCATGTATTGAAGCTGCCAGTGAGTTGTATTGCGGCATTGTTGATGAAGTTGAAAAGATTGGTTACGACATTTTCAACAAGCGTGCCAAGACATCTACGGCCCGCAGATTACGTGTCTTTATTATCGCTTATCTGAAGCGCCTAGCCGTATCCAATTAGTTAATACGCCAAGAACTAAAGCAAAGCCAAAGAGCAGATCCTCCACTGGAGCCGATGCTATGCGCAGGCCAATAATGGCATCTGGGCTATACATCACGATATTTCTTGAAGTCAGCCACCAATTAGTCAGCAGCTGGAAACCAACAATAATTGCATAAGAAGTCCAAAATACTTTGCGCTTGAGTAACTGCGTATTAAAGAGATAGAGATCAAAAGAGATAGCAAAGAGGACAGCAAAGATTGCGATTTGTGTGTAGGTCACTTATAGACCTGCCAATGCTTTTTCACTGTGCGCACAGCCTCAATAGTCATCAGGGCCGCAATGGGCACAACGATGAAGAACAAATACTCTTCTAGTGGAATGCCAAAAGGCCCAAAAATTCCCAGGATCTGAGCTTTATCAAAATACCAGTGGCCACTTGCAATGGCGTATTTATCCCATGCGATAAAGAGAAAAGCTACAGGGGCAATAGCAAGGACTACTCTCTTAAACTGCTTGAGTACACCGACCTTTAAAAAGACTTCTAGCCAAAATGAGCCAACGACCGTGAAAACAATCATGGCAAGATATCCATACTTTTGCACGAGATAACGCTACTCTAAGAACCACGGGAGCCGCATGCGGCTGAGAGGGTTTGAAATTCAAACCGACCGATTGACCCGTCCGGTAATGCGGATGTGGAAAGGAAACTATGTCATTCACGATTTTTACAGCCTGGGGCTATGAAGTCTCGGTACTTGAATTCATCGCAGCGATTACTTCAATTACTGGGGTCTGGCTTGGTACGACTGGAAAGCGCATCACATGGCCATGGTGGGCACTGAGTAGTGCGCTATACATGGTCTTTTTTTATCAAGTTGATCTCTTTGCAAGTGCAGCTCTACAAATTGTTTTTATTCTTGCCGCAATCTGGGGTTGGCGCGACTGGGCGCCAACAGGTGCAGCCCCTGGCTATTTAAACAACCGTCATCGCTTATTCATTGGTGCAGGAACTCTGATTGCAGTCTCTGCGCTTTCCCCGCTCCTCTCGCGCGCAGGTGCTGCAGCGACATGGTCTGATGCATTTTTACTTGTTGGTTCATTAGCGGCTCAAGTGCTTATGGTCTACCAAAAAGTCGAAGCGTGGGTTCTCTGGCTCATTATTGATTTAGCCGGCACCATTCAATATGCCTACTTGGGTTATTGGTTCACAGCCGCTTTGTATGCACTCTTCACTGTTGTAGCAATCATTGGCTGGAAGCGCTGGTATGTCCTTAATCGCAATTGATGGCAGAGCAGGTGCTGGTAAAACAACGCTAGCTGCTCGCTTCTTTGAAGAACTATCCGTTGATAAAAGCGTTGAGGTCATTCATATGGATGATCTCTACAACGGTTGGGAAAACGCGCTGGATGGGGGTTTAACTCAAACCTTGGATGCAATTGTGAATGCGCATAACAATGGAATGAGCATTGAAATAGATATCTTCAACTGGCAATCAATGTCTTTTGATTCAAAGACGATGATAAATCCTGTTGATATCTTGATTTTAGAAGGCGTAGGAGCCGGACAAAAAGTAGTGCGGGATGCTGGTGCAACTCTGTATTGGCTCGATATCGATGCTGAAGAAGGAATACAACGGGTTTTGAATCGAGATGGCAATCAGATTGCATCACAGATGAAGCAGTGGCAGATTGCCCAAGAAATTCATTTCATGCGAGATAAGACACGCGAAAACGCGGAACACATTCAAAGCTCGTAAGGATTAAAGCCCTAAAATCGGCCATATGTCAGATCTATCGGGTGAGCTCATTGATGGGCGCTATCAACTCACTCGCCAGGTTGCCAATGGTGGAATGGCCAGCGTCTATGAGGCTATCGATACCCGTTTAGATCGAAAAGTTGCAGTAAAGATTATGCATCCCCATTTAGCCCAAGATGAAGCATTCGTTAACCGCTTCATCAGAGAAGCCAAAGCTGCTGCTGCACTATCACATCCCAATATCGTTGCTGTGCAGGACCAAGGGTGGAATCAAAATGGGGTTCCTGCCGTATTTATTGTTATGGAGTTGATTGAAGGTCACACACTTCGTGAATACTTAAATGAACGTGGCCGATTTGAAATTAAAGATGCGATTAACTACCTCACACCAATCCTTAGTGCTCTAGCTGCAGCCCATGATTTAGGAATCGTCCACCGTGATATGAAACCTGAAAATATTTTGATTTCTAAAGAAGGCCGCGTAAAGATTGCAGATTTTGGTTTAGCGCGCGGTGAACTTATTGGTTCAACAATGACGGCTGAATCCAGCGTCATTTTGGGTTCTGTTTCGTATCTCTCGCCTGAACAGGTACAACGCGGTGTTGCAGATTCAAGAAGTGATGTTTATGCCGTTGGTATCGTGGCTTTTGAAATGCTCACTGGCGAGAAACCTTTCACGGGTGACTCCCCCATCCAAATTGCTTATATGCACGTTAACCAGGAGATCCCATCTCTTCGTAGCAAGCGCAAGGAGATTCCAGAAGCCCTAGATACATTGATTTCGCAGGCAACAGATCGTGATCCAGATAAGCGCCCGCGCACTGCAGGTGAATTCCTTAAGTCTCTGGAAGCTATTCAAAACGAGATTGATCCTAAAACTAATCAGATGAAGTTAGCTCTTGATCTTCCTGTAGAGCCTATAAAGGAAAAGCCACGGGGAAAGATGAAGAAGGTGGTAGAGGAAGAAAAAGAAGAGAGTATTGAGATAAAAGAGACAACCAAAGAGATTAGAGCTGCAAGGGAAAAGAAAAAGAAAGCCAGCAAACGTGTTCGCCGCAACCGTAAGGTTGCAATCATTCTTGCCATCGCCCTTGGTATTGGTGGCTGGTACACATTGGTTGGCCCTGGTTCACGCGTAGTTGTTCCATCGGTAGTCGGTGGCACATATGACCAAGCTCTTTCCACACTGACGCCCCTGGGTTTAACGATTGTGATTTTAGAAAAGCGCTTTGATGAAGATATTGCTAAAGGTGCCATCATTGAAACTAATCCTCCAGGTGGTGGACGTGTGGACTCGGGTGGTCAAGTTAAATTGATCGTCTCAAAAGGCCCGGAGCGATACATCATTCCTTCCGTGACTGGACTCACACCAGAGGCTGCCACAACTGCCCTTGAGAAATTCCCATTGATAGTTGGCGCAAACACAGAAGTATTTAATAAAGAAATTCCTAAAGGATTTGTCATCTCTGCAAAGCCTGAATCAGGCACAGAAGTTAAACGCGATACTCCAGTCTCACTTGTCATTAGTAAGGGTGTGGAGACTGTGGCACTTACCTCTTACTCAGGTAAGAGTGGAGAACAAGCACTAAATGAATTAAATGATATTGGCTTTAACGTTGAAGCTATTTATGCTTTTAATGAGAGAGTTTTATCGGGTGTGGTTATATCGCAAACTCCAACTGGTGTAGATGTAGCACCAAAGGGATCAACTGTGGTTCTGATTATCTCTAAGGGTTCACAGTATGTATTTATCCCTAACGTCTTTTCACTAGATCAAATCAAGGCAACTCAAGCCTTGCAGGATCTACAGCTCAAGGTAGTTGTCAAGAAACTAGGAACTAAGAAGGTAAAGAAGGTTACAAACATCTCTCCAAAGGTGGGCACGAAAGTTAAACGTGGCAGCGTAGTCACAATTACCGTAGGGTAAGCCAATGCCTAAGGAGTCAAAGAAGCCACGTATTGGTGCCCACGTCCCAACTACTGGCGGAATGGCAAAGCGCTCCATTGAATATGCCCAAGAAATTGGTGCAAGTGCGATTCAAGTTTTTGCATCAAGCCCACGTATGTGGGCAATGCCTGCGGCAAAGCCTGAACTTGATGAGGCCTATAAAATCAAAGCTGCCGAGATGGACCTTGAAACCTATGTCCATGCTCCCTTTCTCATTAACTTAGGCTCACCGACTCAGGCCACATACATCAACTCATTGGCTTCAACTAAATATTCTCTCCAACGTGCTGCAGATATCGGCGCTCTAGGCGCAGTCATTCACACTGGCTCTGCTGTTGATGTTAACTATGTTGAAAAAGCATGGAAGCAGATTCATGAAGGCATGATGCCCATCCTTAACGCTCTGCCCGATGATGCTCCTTATTTGTTATTAGAGCCAACAGCAGGACAAGGCCAATCATTAGTTAAAAAGCTAGATGATCTAGAAAACTACTTAAAGGCTCTGGAGTATCACCCAAAGGTTGGAATTTGTCTTGATACCTGTCATGTCTTTGCTGCAGGTCATGATATTTCCGTTAAAGGCGGCATGAGTGCAACTATTGACTTACTCGTCCAAATCGCTGGCGTTGAGCGTTTCCAATTAGTTCACGCCAATGACTCTATGGATGTGTGCGGTGCACTTAAGGATCGTCACCAAAACATTGGTGATGGCCATATTGGTATAGAGCCATTTGCCGAACTACTTGCTCATCCAGCTATTGCTAACGCTCCATTGATTCTAGAAACACCGGGCTTGGAGGAAAAACACAAGCCTGAAGTTGCGCTGCTCAAGAAGCTACGAGATAAAAAGTGAGCGAAGCTAAACACCTTTTCAAGATGAAGCTAGCCCCTTGGGCACTTCTTGCAGTTGCTGCAGCATGGGGCTGGGCGTTTGTGATCATGAAAGATGCGATCCAGCGTCAGAGTGTTAACAACTTTCTTTTCACAAGATTTCTTTTAGGCACATTTGTGATGGTGCTTATCCGCCCTCAGGTTTTAAAACTTCTCAATAAAGACATACTTCTACGTGCTGGAGCTGCCGGCTCTTTTCTGGGTCTTGGCTACATTTTCCAAACCCTTGGACTTGATCGCACGGGTGCTGCAATTACTGGTTTTGTTACCGGTCTATATGTTGTATTAACTCCACTGATTGCCTGGTTAGTTTTAAAGCAAAAGGTCAATAGATTCACTTGGACCTGTATTGCTATTGCAACTATAGGACTTGGCTTGCTCTCCATTCGTGGCTTTACCGTGGGAATCGGTGAACTTCTAGTATTCATAAGCGCAATTTGTTTTGCCGCCCACATCATTTCATTAAGTAAGTGGAGTTCTGGTCGTGATGTCTATGCCATGACAGTGGTGCAGTTGTTTATGTGCGCTCTGCTCGCAGGCATCGCATCTATTCCAGAAGGGTATTCACCACCACCTGATGCAGGCGTGTGGGGTGTCGTGATCTTCACGGCAGTCTTTGCAACTGTTATCGCTTTCATTATTCAGACCTGGGCGCAGGCCCATATGAGCCCAACCAAAGTAGCGGTCATTTTGACGATGGAAGTTGTCTTTGCCGCTTTCTTTGCAATCATCTTTGGTGGAGAGCGCTTAACTCTGCAGAGCGCACTCGGTGGAATCCTTGTTGTAACTGCGATGTATTTGATAGTTATCAAAGAATCAAAGTAGGCTCACAACCATGGCAATCGATCTTCGGTCAGACACAGTTACTCAACCATCTCAGGCTATGCGTGATGCAATTGCATCAGCACCTGTTGGCGATGATGTTTATAGTGATGATCCAACAGTTAACTCACTTGAAGAACGCGTTGCTGCACTCTTTGGCAAAGAAGCCGGTCTCTTCACACCAACCGGTTCTCTTGCCAATCAATTAGCTATTCGAATGCTGGTTAACCCTGGCGAAGAGATAATTGCTGAAACAAACTCACACATTGTCCGCGCAGAACTTGGCGCAGCGGCAGTATTTAGTGGAATTACGACCCGTACTTGGCCAGCAACTCACGGACTACTAAAGGCTGCCGATGCACTAGAGATTGCTCGGCCAGACTCTGGCCCATATCTAGTTTCAACCACAGCCATAGCTGTTGAAAACACACATAACTTTGGCGGCGGAACTGTGCAGCCACTTGATGAAATTAAGGCCCTTCGCAAAGGCGCAGATGCAATGGGATTGGCTCTTCACTTAGATGGTGCTCGTATCTGGAACGCACATGTTGCAAGTGGAGTTTCCTTTAATGAATATGGAAAATATTTCGACACCATCAGCGTCTGCCTATCTAAAGGTTTAGGTGCCCCAATTGGTTCAGTAATGCTTTCAACTAAGGAGCGCGTTGCAAAGGCACGTGTGTGGCGCAAGCGTTATGGCGCCGGTATGCGACAGGTTGGTCTGTTAGCTGCAGCTGGTCACTATGCACTAGATAACAACATTGATCGATTAGCAGAAGATCACCACCGCGCTAAAGAGATTGCAGTAGCAATTGCCGCAATTGATTCTTCACTCATTGACCCAGCAACAGTTCAAACAAATATTGTGGGATTAGATCTTGCCCATCTACCACTAACTGCTGCGGAGTTAGCAACACGCTGCCGTGAAAAGGGTTTATGGATTAGCGCTCTTGGTCCAAAGTATGCGCGCCTTGTGACTCATTTAGATTTTGATGATGCTCAATGTAAAGAAGCAATTGAGATTTTAAAGGTAGCCCTCGTGGCGTAGTAGCCACTCTTTCTTACTGACTCCGTACGCATAATTTCCAAGCGCTCCCCCAGTTTTAACAACTCGATGACATGGGACAACCAACATAATGGCATTATTTGCGCATGCACTTCCTGCTGCGCGCACTGCTGCAGCAGATCCAGCTCGTTCTGCAATATCTGAATATGACATTACCTTGCCGCCAGAAATCTTGCGCATGGCTTTCCAGGCAGCTTGTGAAAATGGAGCACCTGGCTGGCTGACTTTGATCCCATTAATTGCGTTGATATCACCATCAAAGTAGTCATTAATTAAATCACTAATGACGGGAATTGATTTAACAATCTTCACATCTTTACCAGCTTTGAAAGCGCTGATTGTTGAAAGATTTGCACCGATTAATATCTGATCATCAGCAATGAGATTGAGATTTCCCACAGGTGTCTTATGGGTAGTTATTAAAAACGTCACAAGGAGAAAATTAGCGGTCGCGCAACATCTCAGCAACTAGGAAGGCCAGCTCCAAGGACTGAGAATGGTTAAGGCGCGGATCACATGCAGTTTCATAGCGTGAAGAGAGATCCTCATGTGAAATCTGCTCACCACCACCAACGCACTCAGTGACATCATCACCAGTGAGTTCGATATGGATTCCACCTGGATGAGTTCCGAGTGCTTTGTGGACTTCAAAGAAGCCTTTAACTTCATCCATGACATCATCAAACTTACGTGTCTTATAGCCAGTAGGTGCTTCATAGGTATTGCCATGCATGGGATCGCAGACCCACAAAACCTTTGCACCAGACTTAGTAACACCATCAACTAGAGCAGGTAGTGCTTCGCGAATCTTGCCAGCGCCCATGCGCGTAATAAAAGTAATGCGTCCTGGTTCTCGGTTGGGGTCTAACTTGTCAATTAAAGCAATTGCGTCAGCGACTGTGGAGTTAGGTCCAAGCTTGATACCAATGGGATTTCGAACCTTAGAAGCAAAATCAACATGTGCACCATCTAGTTGACGTGTGCGCTCACCTATCCAGATAAAGTGACCTGACACATCGTATGGATTACCTGTGCGTGAATCGATACGTGTTAACGCTTTCTCGTATTCGAGAATGAGCGCTTCATGGCTTGAGAAGAAGTCAACAGATTTAAATGATTCAGGATCTACCCCTGCAGATTTCATAAATGAAAGTGCACGGCCAATTTCACTTGCCATCTTTTCATAGCGCTCACCCACAGATGAATCACGGATAAAGCCCTTGTTCCATTCATGCACCTGGCGTAGATCTGCAAAACCACCTTGTGTGAAAGCGCGAACTAAGTTCAGAGTTGAAGCTGATGTGTTGTAAACGCGCACTAAACGCTGTGGGTCTGGTGTTCTAGATTTCTCATCGAACTCAATAGCATTTACTGCATCTCCGCGGTATGCAGGAAGTGTCACATCCCCGCGGGTCTCCATGTCATTAGAGCGTGGCTTAGCAAATTGGCCAGCCATACGTCCGACCTTGACGACTGGCAATGATGAGTAGTACTGCAAAACTGCAGCCATCTGCAAAATAGTTTTAATGCGGTTTCTAATTGAATCAGCTGTAGCTGCTGCAAATGTTTCTGCGCAATCTCCACCTTGTAGCCAAAAAGCTTTTCCCTCTGCAGCAAGTGCAATACGTGCCTTTAAATCATCACATTCACCAGCAAAAACAAGTGGTGGAAATGATTTCAGTTCAGCAACTGCTGCCTTTATTGGGGCGCCCTCTGGACCACCAGGCCACTGTGGTTGCTGGGCAGCCACAAGACCAGGCGTGAAGAGATTATCTAGAGGAGAAGTCATGGGTTAAGGATAGAGAATCAATTGATAATCGCGTACCGCAATTATCCGAAGAAGATCTCTGACTCCTTATAGCGCTCTAGGGGAACGAGTTTGAGCTGTTCTGTGGCAGATGCCAGCGGAACACGCACGATATCTGTGCCATGTAGTGCAACCATCTTGCCCCAGTCACCTTCATGGGCTGCAGTTATTGCCTGGAGACCAAATCGTGTAGCTAGAACACGGTCAAATGCTGTTGGAGATCCACCACGTTGGATGTGACCCAAAACAGATGTGCGTGCTTCCTTGCCAGTACGTGTTTCAATCTCATTGGCAAGCCAATCGCCAATACCTGAAAGCTTCACGTGACCAAATGAATCAAGAGTCTGATCCTTTGTGACCATATCGCCCTCTTGAGGAATAGCACCTTCTGCAATAACGATAATGGGTGCGTAGTGAGACTTGAATCGAGATTCAACCCATTCGCAAACCTTTTCGATTGAGAACTTTTGTTCTGGAATCAAAATACATGCTGCTCCGCCTGCAAGACCTGAGTGAAGTGCAATCCAGCCAGCATGACGACCCATTACTTCAACAATCAAAGCACGGTGATGTGACTCGGCTGTTGTGTGTAGACGATCGATTGCTTCAACTGCGATATTGACCGCTGTATCAAAACCAAATGTGTAGTCAGTGTTGTTTAAATCATTATCAATTGTCTTTGGAACACCAATGACTTTTACGCCCAGTGAATCAAGCTTCGTTGCAACACCTAAAGTATCTTCGCCACCGATTGCAATAAGTGCATCGATTCCAGCTTTAGCTAGGTTGTCCTTAATCTTTTCTACGCCGCCCTCAATTTTGAAAGGGTTAGTGCGAGAAGATCCTAGGATTGTTCCGCCGCGAGGCAAGATGCCACGAGTTGTCTCAACATTAAGCGGCATTG
>Ga0255126_1000455_pt1 | contig 17909 bp, 10 predicted proteins | sample Law_Miss_RepA_8d_FD_188556 | JGI IMG/M metagenome (GOLD analysis project Ga0255126, IMG submission 188556) | Freshwater microbial communities from St. Lawrence River, New York, United States - Law_Miss_RepA_8d | ecosystem: Environmental > Aquatic > Freshwater > River | place: USA: New York... | reverse complement strand
CACCCCAACTTCTCGCCGAGTTCTGCTTTGCTGGCAACTTACCCCTTTTTATCTACCACCCACCCTCCTACACTATGGGCATTCTTGAACGTCTAGCGCGAGAGCGTCACCCCTCCAAAAGGGGTGGCCGCCGAAGGTGTAAAGTGTCCCACAAACACTCAGGCAAAAGGACCGCTAGAACAAACGGAATCTCTGGAGAGCGGTCCTGATCGGACTAGCCATCGTCAAACCCTTCGCCTTGGCTTCCTCGGCTTAGGTCGCGATCGATGGATAGCATTTCCGATAAGCACCCACCGAAGGGGCAAACTGGCACTCGCCAGTGAATCTCTCAGGTACATGGACAGAGGGGCAGTCGATTGCACAACTGGCCGACTTAGCGTCGGTTCCGGTGCAACTTCCTGCATCCCCCTTTCTTTACCTTGTACCAGCCATGCCGATCTAGTTGCGCCGCTTTTTCATGCGCTGCACTAGCCAAGCTTTCCCACTTTCCCGATTCCATTCGTTCTCTATCCCTGTCTTTGGGTAACCATGCAAAACTCGCAACACAATCCTTCGCCGTCTGCTTCATCCCCTCTAACTTCGAATCAATCTCCATTCGTGTCCCGTCACCTCGGGCCCCGATCCGCTGACATCCAATCCATGCTCGAACGCTTGGGCTACCCCAGTATTGATGCTCTTACTAACGCTGTGGTGCCACCTCGCATTCTTGAACCCTCGCAAATGCAACTCCCCGAAGGTGTCAGCGAGGAATCAGCTCTCAGCGAGCTGTTCCAAATCGCAAGCAAAAATCGTCTGCTTAAGTCTTGGATCGGCGCGGGTTACTACAACTCGTTTCTTCCCAAAGTCCTTCAACGCAACGTCTTGGAAAACCCTGCTTGGTATACCGCTTACACTCCATATCAACCTGAAATCTCTCAAGGTCGTTTGGAAGTCTTGTTCTACTACCAAACGATGATCAGCGAACTGACCGGCTTGGAAATCGCTAACGCTTCGCTGTTAGACGAAGCCACGGCGGCGGCGGAAGCGATGGCTTTGGCTTTCCGCAACGCAAAAGGTGCGAAACGATTCCTTATCTCGAAATGGTGTCATCGCCAGACAATTGAAGTCGTTCGAACTCGGGCTGTGCCACTCGATATCGAAGTGATTGAGTTCGACGAGACGCTCGGCCCCGATTCTTGGGAAAATACTTTCGGTGTTTTAGCACAATACCCTACAACCGATGGTCGTGTGGTCTGTCCGAAAAGCTGGATTCAACAAGCGAAGCAACATGGTGCGATGGTCATCCTCGCTACGGATCTTCTGGCACTGATGTTGCTACCTTCGCCCGGTTCCCTCGGTGCTGACATTGCGGTGGGTAGCTCTCAACGCTTCGGCATCCCCCTAGGCTTCGGCGGCCCTCACGCTGCTTTCTTCGCAACTCGCGACTCACTGAAGAGAACGATGCCTGGACGATTGGTTGGTCAATCGGTCGACCGCTTGGGCAATCCCGCATTCAGGCTTGCACTGCAAACTCGCGAACAACACATTCGACGTGAAAAAGCAACGTCGAATATCTGCACAGCTCAAGCCCTCCTGGCGATTCTTGCAACGCTTTACGCGTGCTACCACGGCCCTGATGGACTTCGCGCCATCGCTTGGCGAACGCATCGACGAATATCTCAACTTGCTCGCACTCTTCGCTCCGCAGGATGGACAATATCTAACGATGCTTTCTTTGATACCCTTGCGATCCGAACCGCAGGACGAACCAAAGAAATCATGAACCGCGCTCTGGGCCTTGGGATCAATCTGCGCGAAATCGACAACGAGACCATCGGCATCAGTTTCGATGAGACTACCAGCCTTGAAGATGTAGCGTCGGTTGCGAAAGCTTTCGGTATCGAGAAAGTTACCGACGATGATTCCCCGATGTTGGATGAATCGATGATTCGGACCGATGTTGTTATGAGTCAGGACGTGTTCCATCGCTACCGAAGCGAAACGGAAATGATGCGCTATCTCAGACGTCTTTCCGATCGCGATATCGCTTTGGATCGAGCGATGATCCCGCTGGGTTCCTGCACGATGAAACTCAATAGTGCGGCAGAACTAACTCCCGTTACTTGGCCTGAATTCAACGCCATTCATCCACTTGCTCCCGCCGATCAGTGCGAAGGTTACCGCATCATGATCGATCAACTGGAGAATTGGCTTAGTGAAATCACTGGATACGATTCGGTCTCCTTGCAGCCTAATGCTGGTTCTCAAGGTGAGTATGCAGGGCTATTGGCAATCATGCAGTACCATGCATCACGCGGTGAACCGAATCGCAACATTTGCTTGATCCCAAGTTCAGCTCACGGCACCAATCCTGCTAGCGCTCAAATGGCCAACATGCAGGTTGTCGTCGTTCAATGCGATGCGCAAGGCAACGTGGACTTGAAAGATCTTGATCAGAAAATCGAACGCTACGGGAATCAGATCGCTGCAATCATGATCACCTACCCGTCTACGCACGGAGTGTTCGAAGAAGGTGTTAGTGAGATCTGCGAAAAAGTCCATCGCGTCGGGGGACAAGTCTACATCGATGGTGCAAACTTGAATGCTCTGGTCGGTGTTGCGAAACCCGGAAAGTTCGGGGGCGACGTATCGCACTTGAACCTTCACAAAACCTTCTGCATCCCTCACGGTGGTGGTGGCCCAGGGGTTGGGCCTGTGGCAGTTAAAAGTCATTTGGCACCATTTCTACCCAAGGACACGTTTCACTCATCACGCCAAGGGCCTCAAGTCTCAGCAGCAGCCTTCGGCAGTGCAAGCATTCTGCCGATCTCGTGGATGTACATCCGTATGATGGGAGCAAAGGGGCTTAAACTCGCAACACAAGTTGCGATTTTGAATGCGAACTACATCGCTGACCGACTCAAAGATTACTACCCGATTCTTTATAAAGGAAACGATGGGCTTGTCGCTCACGAATGCATCATCGATACACGTCCCATGGACCGCGACGCGCACGTCTCGGTCGATGATATCGCTAAACGATTGATCGACTACGGATTTCATGCCCCGACTATGTCGTTCCCTGTGGCTGGGACGTTGATGATCGAGCCAACCGAAAGCGAATCGCTCGAAGAGATCGAACGCTTCTGCCGAGCCATGATCTCTATCCACAAAGAGTATTGCTCGGTTCGCGATGGAAGTTGGCCAAGCGACGATAATCCGCTCCGCAACGCCCCGCATACGCTTGCGGATATTCTCGGATCAGGACCAAGTTCCTATAGCCGCGAAGTCGCTTGCACCCCCGACCCGTTGGTGCCAACCGCGAATAAATATTGGCCATCGGTGGCTCGCATCGATCACGTGTACGGTGACCGCAACTTGGTATGCGCTTGCCCGCCACTAACAAGCTACGAATCCACGGAGGAACTTGTCCATCCGTAAAGACCATCCAAGAGCATCCATAAAGATCATCCGTAAGGGCTGATCGAAGGGGCGACTCGTAGGGGTAACGCGTAGGGTTAACGGGTAGGGCCTATTCGCAAGGCGCAATCGTGTAGTACATCCGTGAATCGTGATTAGTTGCTTGATATCCAAGCGGATAATCGAGCTGCTAACTTTTCCGGATCGGATTTCGCAATCGCCCCAAAGCGATCTTGAGCAAGCACTTCTGGAACCGAGAGGATTTCGACAGAGTCGTCTCGGTCCGTTTCTTGGTGGAGTTGATTGATCTCATGTTGCTCGCTGAGAATCAATTGGTCGGTAACGACTGAGTCATTTGCGTTTTCGGCTATAAACGGACTTGGTCCGGCAGGCCGATGCATGGCGATTGATCGCAAAAAGAACATCGCGGTCAGCAACACAGCCAACATCGATAACATGCGCCACGAGTCATTAAGCCAATCGATGATCGCTTGGGGATTACCAATACCGGCAATCGCCGAAACCGGGGCATCGTAATGTTCTGAAACAGCGATTCGATCGACTAGCTCATTTGTGCCGATGGTACTCAGTAATAATGGTGCTAGCGTCTTGCGAATACGAAGGATTGTCTCGTCGCGAAGCTTTTGCAAAGTTGCAGGAGTCATCGCTGGAGCCGTTGAAGTCGACTGTCCTGGGTTTTCCCACTGCCATTGCTGTAAGTAGGCTTTTTGGTAGTAGGACGAAGGAAGCGATACGGCCAAGGAAACGGCCGTTGGGCCTAATTCCATCAAAGGTTGATTTGTCGCCTGTCCCTTGGACTGCCCCCTCGAATGAGCCACTGTAGTTCGTGTCCCCAGCGTAGCTCTGCGATTGGTAATCAAGCTTGGAGTTGAAGCAGAAGAATTATCCGACTTGCTCTCCGACGCTTCCTCACCTGTTTTCTCGGTCTGTTGGGCGGCAAGTGTCTCTGCCGGTTTGGTGGTTTGCGATGGTGTGTTGGCTTGATGCTCGATTGCCGATTGTGAACGACTCGCCTCTGCATTCCAATCCGCCGTCGCAACGACTTTTACATCGCCATACCCAGCCAGAAGAGCCAATGCCTTTCTTTGCAAATCCTCTTCGAAGTGTTTTCGCAGTTCGACCCACTTCCATTCGTTCGCAGTATTCGAAGCATCGGAGAGAGATTCAAATTCAAGACTTGGATCGGCGTAAGTCTCTCCGCGTTTCAAGTCCACCAGCACAACATCGGTAGCTTTAAGCCCTGGAAAGGATTTCAGAACCAGCCGAATAATGCTTCCCTTTTGCGACCGCGTTAACTCAACGTGGCTGCGAGGCTGAATCGATACGGTTGCAGATCTTTTTCGCTCGGCGGCAAAGCCATCGGTTTTTTCGTCATAAGTAACAATCGCTTGACGAATAAACGGAAATTCCGCGAGGGTGTCTTCGATTCGCTTGATGCGATACTGACGATCCCGTCGCTCGGAAAGGGATCTCGGTTCAAGAATCTGAAGCGTATTTCCTGCTAACTGTTCGTCTGCCAGGGATTTCGAAGGCAAGCACTTCGCTTGCGATAAAGCTTTTAGGTAGGCATCTCGGGAAGCCGTTGGGATCCGCATTCGATTTGTGGATCGCTCATATGCTTTTAGCCCTGCATTGCTGAACGCAAACTCGAATTGATCAAGCTGCTCGACCGAGAAGTCTTGGCCGTCGAGCAAAGCTTCCATCCGTTGCGAGAATCCATTTGAATTTTGAACTAGCAACGCAAGTCCGACGACCAGCATCGCCGAGCAAAAAAAGAGTGCAACCTTGGTCTGCGCATTGCTGCGCACCAAGAAAATTCTGAGGGATTCGTAACTTCGCAGCCATGGTTTCATAGACCATCGGTATTAGCAAATTACTTGCACGCAAACCAAGCCCAAAACAGCGAGGAAGTCCAGACGATGCGGATCTCAACTCAAGGAGCGGCGATCAGTTACATCCCGAAATGGGGGCTAGTGAATGCTATCAAATACTCTTTTTTGAAACACAGAGTCACAGAGGCACAGAGAAGAGGGAAGGGGGAAGGGGAAAGGGACGCGTAGGGAAGGGACGCGCAGGTTTTAGATTGGAGCTGGCTGGCTCCGTGAACTCTGTGCCTCCGTGTTTCCAAAGTCCGCGCCTGCGTTCTTGGTCTGTGACTCTTTCTTGAAACACAGAGTCACAGAGGCACGGAGGGAGGGTGTTACGGCGGTACGGGAGTAGAAGCGTGGGACTGTGGTCCCAATTGCTATTTAGAGCTTCGATAGTAATTAGAGCAGCGGTAGTAATTCGGGTTCGGGTGAACGGATGGAATCCCCCGTGCAGTGGTAGCGAGCTTCGGTGTACTCCGCGACTTGCTCGGCAGTCTCAAAGTACATTTCGTAGACAGCATCCTCGTCAAACTCGCAGTTGTCGGTCGAGTAATCGCGGCAAATTTGTGGCCTGGTGTAGTAGATTCCGCAGCGGTGGTCTTTTTGTAGGTGTTTGCAAGTTGTGTGGACGAGCAGATACCACACATCGTCTTCTACGAACACGCTCGCACGATCGTGGAGCAGATACCAACGCATGAAATCGAAGTCTTGTTCGCTGGAAGGCTCATCGATGGGAAGAGCAAAATACTTACAACATTTCGCCGTGCAATAATCGCAAAGGCATTCTCCTTCGGGAACTTGATCTCGTTTCGGCGTTTTCCCATCGATGGTTTTGGCGGGAAGTAGTTCTAGGTCTACAATGCTAGTCATCGTGCGCTCGTCTTGATGTTGTTCGTAGTCAGGATGTGGGTCATTGTTGGGTTATCTCGCCGCATTGGATTCGGCGTGATAGTCTATCGAAAGTATACCTCACGAGTGTGCATGAAAAGCGATTCACAATCAACCCCCCGCCGATGATCTCTCGCATTGATTCTTTACTCACCAAATCAGAAATTGGGGATTTCCTCCAAAGTCTTCAACTTCGGCCCTTGAAATCGGTTCGTTGCCGAGTAGACCGCTCTGATCAAGCACTCCCGTTCGAAACTTCGAATGTCCCTTGGTATCCTCGCTATGGACGTCAATTGCTCGACTCTACGGTGCGGCCTGGTTCTTTTCTCGCTTATGCGTCTGCTGATTATTACATCCAAGATTCAGCTTCGATGCTTCCCTTGCAACTCTTGGATCTATCCCCGGATGATTGGGTATGCGACTTGTGCGCGGCACCGGGTGGCAAGGCGACAGCGATCGCTGAATCGCTGGGTGAGGGGGGAGTGCTGGTCGCTAACGAAGTGATCGCTGGCCGCGTCGATGTCCTCCGATATTCCTTAGGTAGAACAGGTCGAGCGAATTTCATTCAGACCAATTTGGATCCGGAGCGGTTGGCGATCGAACTATGCGGACGATTTGACAAAGTTCTGGTGGATGTACCTTGCAGCGGACAGTCGCTCCTGGGGCGAGACCAACAAAGCGAGAGCGCATTCTCCGATACCCATGTGCTTCACTGCGCTGCCCGTTCCCAGCGGATACTTCGCCAAGCGATGTTGTTGCTGCGGCCCGGTGGGCGACTGATTTTCTCGACCTGCACTTTCTCCCTCGAAGAAAACGAGGATCAAGTGCGATGGATGCTGGATCTTTATCCGGGCAAGTTCCACCCCATGGTTTGCGAATCTCTCTTGTCTCAATCACTGAATCCTTGGAAATCGCCGGTCCAAGAGGGGGCTTATCGACTTTGGCCTCACCGAGATCCATGCTCAGGCGGATTCGCCGCTGGCTTGCAAGCTGGATCTGACTGGGATCCTCATCAAGCTTGTGCAGACCAATTGCTCCAAACAAAACCTACCAATACCCATGGGGAGAAGTGGAAGGAGCGACGAGAAGATCGAGGAGGACGCAGCCATGCGTCGAAGCGTAAGGAAAAAGCCGGGAATCGAAAAAACAACACCGAAGGTGATCAGGGTTTCGATGAACTTTTTGAAATCACCGCTGCGATCGGCAAATGCAACCTATCGATGGAGATTCAGGATTCGAAAATAATTGGGTTTGAGCGAGGAGCTTACGCGTTCCATCAGGAATTTCCCCATATCGGACAAGGTACCACCCTGGCCGCATATAAGCACGTCGCCCCTTACAAGACGCTCGCAACGAACAAACCGCAATCAGCCCGCAAATCGTCTGGTGCGAACTCCAAAGGAGTCGCCCCTCTAGAGCCGTACCACGCAATGGCAATGCTTCAATCACACCTGTTTGAGTCGAACTCTCGCGTTGAACTCGACGATGTCCAAGCACAACGTTTTGTTCAAGGGCAAGCGATCGAGGAATCGAGCTCGCAGAGCGTACAAGCCGGTTGGACGTTGGCTTGCTGGCAGGGAAAGCCATTGGGCTGGCTTAAGGGAGTTGCAGGTCAAGAAGCGAACGCAGGAAAAAAAACGGGGAGATGGAATAACCACCTCCCCGTTTGGGCTCGTTCAACTGCAACCGCAATTACTCAGTCTGCAGAGTCATCGCCATAACGACCGGTGCCGAAGCATCGCGACCTTTGACCAAGCTGATCTTCTTCATCGGTTTCTTCTCTTTTGGATTCACAGCGAAGTAACGGATTTGACGACCATCGAGATCGAAAGCGAATTCGCTTTTCGGAACATCGACGCGGCGGATGTAGTCAGCGAAATGCTCACCGTTGATCAACGGATGATCTTCAGTGGTGTCATCTTCATAAGTGATCCGAACGATCATGCTTGTGGATCCTTCGCGTGTCGCTGGATAAGACCAACCACCAACACCGCTCAGGAAGTGAATCGCGACAGCCGAAGCATTGCAAGTCACATCCACACTCTTTGGCATCTTCGGTGCCATGACACCGTTCGGGCCATTGAGCATAATCGCATTCGGAACTCGATCCTCTTGTGGATCGATCAGAACGAATGGAACACCCTTGAACATCTTGGGCTTCCAATCTGGGAAGACCAATCGCTCGGCCATACCAGCTGGATCGAAGAACATTCCACGGGTGGTGATCGATGTCGCAACCGAAGCGATCGAGAGTGGCACGTACTTTCCTTTGCTCGTTAGGAACTCGAGCAGGTCTTTCATTTCATCCTTGTTCATCTGGCTTTCGAAGCCTTCTGGCATCAAGGACTTCTGCGAACCAGTCATTCGCTCAATGTCTTCTCGAAGAACAACTTCTCGTTTGCCTTGAACGTTGATCAGTTCGATCGACGTCTTGCTTTCGCCAGCCATCATACCGGTGACAACCGTACCATCGGTGGTCTGAACGTTATAGGTTCTGAAGTTGCCTTCGACGCTACGGTTCGGATCAAGGATGTTGATGAGCAATTCTTCTTTCGGATGAACCGACATTCCGGTGAGCTCAGGACCGATCTGGTTCCCCATTTCGCCGTGCTTGTGGCACAGGGCACAATGCTTCTGATAAAGGAGCTTACCGTTGTTTGCATTCCCCTTGTCGTGGGTCGTATCGGTCCACGAGGCAACGAGTCGTTGTCGGTCGGCGTTCGGAATCCCACCGGAGGACTTCATCATCGCAACGGCTTTCTCCCGAATCTTCGCATCGGGATAATCGCGTAGGAGTTGGCGTTGATCGAGTTGCAAATCGTTGATGCTCAACGCGCCCGCTTCGATCGATTCGATCAAGTCCTTGGTGGAATCGGGACGAGCCAACATCACTCGGATGCTGTTTCTCAAGAAATCTGGTGGAAGCGACTTGGCTTTCTCGATCAGAGTCTTTGTCAAACCTGGAGCTTTCGATGCGCCGAGAGCTGCGACGATTCCGGACGAGAATTCTGGAGTCGATTGCGGCGTGACTTGATCAAGCAGCGTATCGACAACCTTCGGATTTACCGCTTCGAGAATCACCATCTGCTTGGCAGCTTGGAGTCGTTCATCGTTTGGCGAGTCTGCTTTGCCCAAGCGATCTACAAGTTCCTTGCGGATCGATGCGATAGCTTCGTCAAGCTTGCGAACGCCAAGGGCGGTTGCGAGCTGAACGACTTGGCCTTTGGTCTCAAGAGGCATGTCACCGGATAGCCAATCAGAGACAAGTCGGTTGCTGATATCCTCAGGCAATGTGACTTGGTAGTCTTTCGGCCAACCTTCGACTAACCCACGAATCACTGCACCGGTGATTTGTGGATTGGAGTCTTTAGCGATCATGCCGCCGAAGGCTTGAGGCGAGAGTTTGTTGCGCGCTGCGTGTTCGGCGACGATGGAAACTCGATTCAAGAATTCAGGGGATGCTTGAAGTGATTTCTCACGAAGCAAGCGAGGTAGGACTTCCGGAGCGTGGGCACTTGCGGCACTTGTCCACGCATCGAGTAGCCAGCGATCTTCAGGACCGCCACCTAGGGTTACCAAGCTTGGGTTCGAAAGCCGTTCACCGATCGACTTGGTCCCTGTGGAGACCGCTTCGGTTGGGCAGTCTGCGAGCTTGAGCATTGCAGCCAATCTCAATTGCGGGTCATCAGACTCCAACGCTCGGCTACCTAGAATCGCTTGCAAGGTAGCGCTGTTGGGTTCTGCGGCGGCGATCGCGTTTCGCAAAACTGCATCGCTTGGATGCTTGAGTGTACTGAGCAATGCGTCACCGTTCCATTTGCCATGGGCACTGAGCACCCAAATTGCATGGACTGCAGCTGGATCGTTTCCAATAGCATCGACTTTGTAAGCGAGGGTTAGAGCCGCGAGAGCCTTGATAGTCTCATCGGATAACGTCGCTTTCTCGATCAAGAGTCGTTGGGCAGCTTTGCGCCAGAACATGTTGGTGTGCTGAAGTGCTGCAACGAGCTTCTTCTCATCGGAAGCGTTCAAGCCACCTTTGACCAATGCATCGGAAGCTGCCAACTCTTGAGCTGAAAGCCCTTTCTCGCCGTCGTAGACAACGCGATAGACTCGGCCGAAGCGTTTGTCTCGCAGCTTGGTCTCGTATGCATTTCCCTTACCGGTTTGAAAACCGTTAGGAGTAGGGTTGTGTTGAACGATGAAGTTGTACCAATCGAGATACCAAACATTCCCGTCCGGACCGACTTCAGCCATGATTGGCGAAGCCCATTCATCGTCGCTTGCGACCAAGTTGAATGGGTTTGTCGAGCGGTAACCGGCTCCATCGCGATTGAGAACAAAACCACCGACGATGTGACCGGTTGGTTCGCAAACGAAAGCGATTCGGTTCCACCAATCTTTGGGGTAATTTCGAGCGGTGTACAGTGCGTGGCCAGCCGCAGCGGTGTAACCACCGTGCCAGTCGACTTGACGAACCTTATCGGTCACCGACGCGAACTTATAACCATCAGCGATGTTGCTCAAAACCTGTGGAGCCCACCCTGAGACTTTTTCGTAGTATCGGTTCGGTACCGGCATAAAAATGCTTGGGTTGCCGTTAGCGGTCGAACCGAAGATCAACCCATCTTCGCTGATGCCAATCCCCCACGTGTTGTTGTTCGTCGATCGAACGAATTCGAGTTTGGTAACACGCACGGAGTGTTTATTGAAATCATCGGTACGGTCGGCGGAAGCTTTACCTTCTTTGTCCAATGCGAATGCAGGTGCTGTTTCGTCCGAAGCGCCAGCGGTAAGAGCAAATCGCCAGAAGCCTTGACGGAACCCTTGTTGTCGCTCTCCGTTGATGACGGGTCGCGAATCGTTGTAGCCTTGCATCCCCCAAACCCAGTTATCTAGGCCCCATTGGAAGTTGCTTACGCCACCGTGGGTATCGCCCATCCCCCATCCTGTGATGAGTTCTTGACGGAAGTCTGCGACATCATCGCCGTTGGTATCTTTGAGATATACCGTTTTGGTACCGTCTTGGACGACGACACCGTCTCGATAAGCAACGATGGCCGTTGGGATGCTTAGGTGTTGAGCAAAGACAGTGAACTTATCAGCCTTTCCGTCCCCATTCGAATCTTCGCAAATTCGGATGCGGTCTCGGCCTTGACCTTGCGGTTGTAGTTCGTTCGGGTAGTCAACGGTTTCGCAAACCCAGAGTCGGCCGCGATGATCCCAATTCATAGCGATCGGTTTTCCACCGAGACCAGCGAGGCTCAAGTCGGCTTCGCCTTCGAGGGTGTTTGCTTCCATTGCCCAGAGTTTGACGGAGAAATTCTCCGGAGCAACGTAGTGTTTGATCGACTCGGTTGCAGTGAGTGGGTCCTGCATTTTAGTCATCGGTTCAGCTTGGCCACCTCGAGCACCGGGTTGATAGTTCGGGATTTCCTTGCCAACTTCGGTGAAGGTGAAGGGCGCTACATCAGTCCGAGCAGCCGATAGTTTAGGGATATCGAATCGGTTCGAATCGCGGAAAGCCGGGAGGGCTTCCGGGTTGCGTTGGCAAGCCCAAGAGATGCCGCGAGCGACGAGGTTTTGGAAGCCCGGGTTACCCCAAGTATCCATGTTGTGTCCCCAAGCGGTATAGAAGACGCGACCTTTTCCGTGGGTGCGTACCCATGTCCAAGGCTCGGCCGAAGTCCCTTCAGCAAGTTTTCCTTGGCGGCGTTCTTCAAGAACAATCCGATCCTTGGAGTTATGCATGTGGTGCACATAGGTTTCATCCCAGCTTTCGAAACCACCGAATCCCTTCATGATGGGGTGTTCGGGCTCGACGATATGGGTTGTGAAGCGTTCGCCACCGTGCTCTTTGAATTGAGCACCGACGAGTTCTACGTAGGCTTTCGAGTTGCGGAAGCAGTACGATGCGCAGTGCAAAGGAATGATCCCGTGGCCTTCGGCAACATAATCGAGCATTGCCTTTTCTTGTTCAGGCCCGAGTTGATCGATATTTGCATAGATCAACAACGCATCGAATTCTGCAAGTCGCTTTGCGTTCAAAGAACTCGGTACATCTTCGCTGTAAGTCAGCTCAATGCTGAACTTCTTCATCGATGGCCCCAGAACGCGGTACAAATCCGCTGGACGATGGTGACCTTGGTCTCCGAGGAAGAGAACCTTTAGCGGTTTACCTGTCGTCTCGTTGTTTTGCGAGCGACCGACGTTCACCGAGGAGAACAGGAAGGTAAGCAGGAGAGCGACCAGCATTGGGCCCCCTGCGTTAAGTGGCATGCGACAGGAACTGCGCTTGCCATAGAATTGCCTAAGCATATTAAACATCATGGTATCCTGAGGATCGTTGATAATGGTTGATTTCACTAGTGGATTGGCACCGGTGAGTTAGTTTTCTATTTGGCGACTGTTTAGCCGAGGGTAGAGTTAGCCGAGGGTAAAGCCTGGCAGTTGAACAATCTTGCCACCTTCGACGGCGCTTTGGTGAGCACAGATTCCGACGCAGGTCCAGTTTGCCGAAGTAACAGCATTGGGCCATGGATCTCGATTCTCTACCAGTGCACTTACGAACTCGTGGACCAAGTGTGGGTGGGAACCACCGTGGCCGCCACCTTGGATGAACGACAGGTGATCCGCGTCTTGGATGGATTGCGTAAATGGTCGAATCGGTTCAGGAAGCAGATGAGCATAATCGGGAACTTCGACTTCCGAAGCGATCTCATGTTCCGGCTTCTTGGCCGTGTGCATAATATGCGGCTTGCCTTCGACCAGCGACCATTCGAAGCTCTTCTTGGTTCCATACACATCAAAGCTTTCGCGGTATTGACGTGCGGTATCGAAGAGGAACCGCCAAATGTGGGCGGCTACATCGCTGTCCTTGATCTTGATGTGGCAAGATTCGACCGCGAAGGAATTCCCGGACTTCTTGGCCAGATCTGAGCGAATGGTTCCAGAGCCAAAACAAGAAACGTATTCTGCGCGACCGTTTAGAAGTCCGAGTACTGGGGAAACCACGTGGGTTGCGTAGTGCATGGGGATCATGCGTTCCCAGTATTCAGGCCAGCCTTCCATGTCTTGTGGGTGCGATGCAGCAAGGTACTGGATCTTGCCCAATTCCCCCTTTTGATACATTTCTTTCAAGAAGAGGAATTCGCGGCTGTAGACGACCGTCTCGGCCATCATGTACTTCAATCCGGTCTTCGCGACGGTTTCGCAAATCTGATCGCACTCTTCGATCGTCGTAGCCATCGGAACGGTGCACATGACGTGCTTTCCCGCATTGAGGGCTTTGAGACTCATCCAAGCGTGATCGGGGATCGGTGAGTTGATGTGAACGAAATCCACGGTCGGATCTGCAAGGACTTGCTCGTAGTCGGTGTACCGATTCGGAATCCCGAACTTGTCGGCCGTCTCATGCAATTCCTTTTCGTTGCGTCGGCACACGGCGACAACTTCTGCGTTGGGATGCCGTTGATAGATCGGAATGAATTCCGAGCCGAAGCCTAGACCGATCATTGCAACACGAACTTTTTTCGCCATTCAAATGCTCCTGGATGTTCAGTGGGAGAGGATTTTTTAAGTAGTTGTTTTCGACGCAAAGTGGTTTCAAGCGACCGAATGAAACCACCGTTCCATGCGATTAGTGGCGTATGAGGTTCCATTCCGCCAAGGGTTACACAAGGATTTCATCCCAACAATGTCGCAGAAACCCTAGCCGGTCGCCATGAAAAATTGCGCAAAAAACCTAAGATATTTTACACGGCTAATGCCCGTGCGGATGAGCGATGGGGCGTGTACTGTAGCTGCCTCGTTGACACTTCGGGTTACTGCTTCGTGGCCTTCGGCCACTTCATAACCCTCAAGAAATCGTTAGACACTAAAACCCTGAATAACCAAAAAAGGGAACCTGTGAACCTTTCGGAACCCTTTCTCAGCCATCCCAAGATTGACCATCCCAAGCTACCACGCGCTCGAGCCAAGCGACTAGCGCATCGCTGAAGAGATCCAATAGCAATGCACCCTTTTCTTTAGTTGCGAATCGGGGCTCACCGATGTAACCAGGCACCGTGCGATCTTGGGTCTTCCAAGCTCGAACTCCAGGGCGGAATGGGTTCCCTGTTGAGACCGACTCAAGCCCCTTGTAGTCGCGAACTAAGTCGGGGCGAAGTTGCAGTACCATGGAAGTTTCCCATTCACAAGCATGACCCATGTCGCGCTGAACGATCGTAGGATCGGTCGTCCAAGGTTCAACACCGAGCCCCCAATATGTCGTCATCAACAGGAGAAGGTCCTCGCGATGCGAGTACTTCTGCCGAATCTCAAATGTGGCTTGCTTTGCAGGTACATCATTGCCACCGTGACCGTTGATAAAGACGATACGTCGAAATCCTTGTTCGATGGCATTGTCCATCAAGCTGCAGAGCATATCGAGATACGTTCTTGGTGCGGCGGAAAGCGTACCGTTGAAATCGAGGTGGTGGTGGGAGTTTCCAAACCACTGCACGGGTGCGAACAGGACTCGATCATGCAATCGCGGTTCAATGCGATCGATCAAACCTTGGGTCAGCAACGTATCGGTCATCACAGGCAAATGCGGACCGTGTTGCTCGATAGCAGCTATCGGAAAAACGATTGGGGTGTCGGGTGCCAAGTCTCGGATTTCGGGAGCTGGAAGTTCATGGAACAACACGCGAATTTCGCTTTCTGATCCAGTGGATCGTCGGAGGGAATCAATCGAATCGAGGCACAACAGAAACTGGCTAAATAACGCCTTAGGTAATCTGTTGTTGGCAAAAGATGAAAGGTCTGTCTGATTGGCTTATGGATTAGGTAGCTCGAACTCTTTGGGAAGAGTCGCGTTGTTACCTTCAGCCCAAGCACGCGTGGTCAATTCAAGTTTCTTCTTTGTTGGACTGCTTGGGTCATCGAGCAACAACCAAACGACCTTCTGGTCTTTTTCATTGGGATTCTGAACGGTCGTCACTGGGTTTGCACGGCGGACCAACGCGGTTAACAAGTCGCGGACAGGGGTGTCGGAGTAATCGAAGTTGCGAATTTGCTGATTGCGTGTGATACCATCCTTTTGAAAGGCTGTCCCGTTGATAGCCATCGGTATTGGTTCGGTATCTGCGCTTTGGCTTTCCTTCAACTCCGTCGCTATGGCTTGCAAGACGACTTCGAGTGACTCTTGCTCGATTCGCAATTTCACTTTGGTTGCGAGCAAGTCATCGATTGATTTCGAAGCTGTCTTCGGTGCGGTAGTAGTCGTTGTTGGCTTTTCGCTTCCCGTCTTAGACTTTCCAGCACCACTGAGCGCGACATCGCTTCCGACTTGCAAAGCCATCCATGACCCGATAGCAAGATTCACAGCGGACTCTTTAGGAAGGTAAGCATTGAAGACGACTTGGCCATCTTCAGCGCCGGATCGAGAGTACTTGTGCAATGCTCTTAGCATTTGCGGGAAACGATTCGCGATCGGTCGCCAATAAGTTGCGGCAGGCTGGGCCGTAAGCTGACTTTCCACTGTATCAGCAGCTTCGGCAAGTTTCTTTCTAAGGTCGACTGCATCGCGAGATGCGCTTTGCAAGTCGTTCCCAAAGGTTCGGTATTCCACATAGAACTCGGGCTCGAAATGCACACGGCATAACAAGGCTTGAACGCGATCGTCGACGATCTCTCGCATCGCGTCACGCACTTTGCCTGAATGCTCTCCAAGCCACTCTTTACCATCCCCGAAAAGAAAACTCGGTGCTGCCAGAAAAGTAACATCCGCTCGAGAATCGGTAGATTGCAAAAGTGAATCAAGTTGTCTTCTTAGCGGCCCCGACTTGCCTTCACTCTCAAACATCGGCTTGAGCAACTCTAGCGGTCCGATCGTCAACCGCTTTACTTGATCTTCGGCTTTAGAGCTAAAATCATCCGTCACAACCGCATACGATCGCCCTTCGGAATCCTTTGTCCAATATCGATATTTTTTGCTCCCAACATCAAGCGTGTTGGATTTCCAAGACTCGAAATCGTTGAGCATACTGCTAAGTGGGCCGGGATCTTTTCGGCTCCAACGCAGGACATTGTGATACGTGCCAACGCTTGCACCCGGATACCAACCTACTGCAACAGTGTTGAATGCGTCAGTTGCGACGAAACCAAATTCCGGCAGACCACCAGTACCCGAAGTTTTGGACGACGGATAAACACTCGACCACCAACTCGAAAGTGCAGACACACTATTCGATGCGGACGCTTGGCCCGCAACAATCTCTTGCTTCAAGAACAATACCGCTTCAAGCCCAGGTGGAAGCATCTCGGTCGAGTAAGGAGCACCGACACTTGGAGGAGTCCACGGGACATTCGATGCGTCGCTCTGGATCGAGAAAAACTCCAGCATGGGATCGATAGCCGACGCACCCTCTTTGTTCGCTCCTTCAGTTTTAACAACTGGAGTCGCATTATTTGCAACTTCGTTCGGTTTCGGCCCCTTCTGAATCGTCACTATGCCTTTCTTGTTCCCTTGGAGAACAACAAGCAATAAAGAGAGCAGTAAGATGGAGCAACCGACAACCATCGGCATAAACCAAACGGGTCGCTTCGGTTTTGATTTCTTTTTGCCAGTAGGCATCCCTTTGCCCACCGCTTTCGCCGGCTTGCTTCCGTCTGCCGACTTCGACTTGGTTTTCGGCGCCGCAGTAGCCGCAGTTGGTTTACTTGAAACGGGCTTGCCTGAATTCGTTGTGCTCGGGGACTGTGTATTAGTCGTTGGCGTAGTTACAGACGGTGTACTTACAGACGGTGTACTTACAGACGGTGTACTTACAGACGGTGTACTTACAGACGGTGTACTTACAGACGGTGTACTTACAGACGGTGTGCTTGCAGACGGTGTGCTTGCAGACGGTGTACTTACAGACGGTGTACTTACAGACGGTGTACTTACAGACGGTGTACTTACAGACGGTGTACTTACAGACGGTGTACTTACAGACGGTGTACTTGCAGCCGGTGTGCTTGCAGCCGGTGTGCTTGCAGACGGTGTGCTTGCAGACGGTGTGCTTGCAGCAGGTGTGCTTGCCACCTTGTTGATTGTCGGAGGTTTGCTTGATTGGGGAGTGCTACCCGGAGGTGTATTTGTAGTCGGTGTATTTGTGGCTTTATTGGGAAGTGCCGGTGGAAGACTGGCGGATGGGGACTTTGCCGGAGAGGGTTGCGCAGAAGGCTGTTTTACGGGGGAGGATGGTGTTGGCCTGGATGCATCCTGTATTGGTTTGCCCGGTATTGCTTTGTCCGGCGTTTGTTTGTCCGGTGTCGATTTTGTTGGCGATTGTTTTGCCGGGGTTGGTGTTACTTTAACCGGTGCTGCCTGAGTCGGCTTGATTGGTTCGACCTTTACAGACTTCTCAGCAACTGTGTTCGCTTCATCTGGTTTGGGAACAATCGGTGCCGCATTTTGAGGGTCTGCACTTTTCGTTGACGGGGAAGATGCTGTTTTTTCGAGTGGTGCGTTGTTGCTTGGGTCAATGTTCTTCGTGGTGGATTCGGCAGGCAGAATCAGTTGATCTAGTGCTCGGAGCAACGGGTCAACATTAGCGAAACGAACAGCAGGATCTTTTGCCAAGAGGTGCATCAAGCATCGAACTTGGGTTGCCGGCATTCGTTCCGGTGGTGTTACAGGAACATGAGCATGGAGTTTCGCCCAGTTCTCAACTGGAGCATCTTTTCCAGGGTCAACGGGCCATT
>Ga0255126_1000454_pt1 | contig 17928 bp, 9 predicted proteins | sample Law_Miss_RepA_8d_FD_188556 | JGI IMG/M metagenome (GOLD analysis project Ga0255126, IMG submission 188556) | Freshwater microbial communities from St. Lawrence River, New York, United States - Law_Miss_RepA_8d | ecosystem: Environmental > Aquatic > Freshwater > River | place: USA: New York... | reverse complement strand
TACCCGGCTCAGGTCGCAGCAACCGCATCAGCAGCGTCGATACTTCTCGCGGCGTGTAGAACTCGCCCGCCTTTTTTCCAGCTTGCGCGGCGAAATTCCCAATTAAGTATTCATAAGCGTTTCCGATGACATCGAGGTCTCCGATGCGGGATGGACGTAGATCCAGGTCTTTCGTGGCGAAGTCATCGAGCAATTCCCTTAGTCGATCATTTCGTTCCTTGGGCTTTCCAAGGTTCGCTTCGCTATTGAAGTCGATGTTGCGGAACACTCCATCGAGTTTGCCAATGTTTGCTTCTTCAAGAGCCGCTAAGCCTTTGTTAATCAAATCACCAAGCTTGTCCGACATTCGGCTCTGGCGAAAAAAGCTGAAATGTGACTGTGGCGGCAACACAAACCGCTCGCGACTCATCGCTCGATCAACACGGTCTTTGTCTTTCTTGTATCGATCTTCGTACATGGCGCGCCGTTCGTCGTGCAAATCGGACACGTATTTTACGAACAACATGGTCAACAAGTATTCCTTGTAGAGTGACGGGTCGATAACTCCACGGAACGTGTCACATGCGTTCCAAAGTGCACGATTGATCGCTCTTTGGATGTCCGATCCAGACAATTCAGCGGGCGCTTCTTTAATCGCCTCGTCTATTGATTCAACAATCTCTTCGTTGACCTCAGGCTCGGATTTCTCAGCTTTCTTTGCGGCTTTTTTCTTGGCCATATCTATTTGCTTCTTTTGAGTTGATGGTTAAGGATGTTACTGCAAATGACTTCATTTTTTTGCGCCATCAGTGCCGTCTTGCGCTCACTCAGCCGTTGTTCGACAAGCATTAGCTCGTAGGCTTCGACAAGTGTTTCTTGAACATCAAGCGGGGGCAGTGGTACTTCAAGTTCAAGAAGATTCTGGCTCTTGAGATACGGTAGGATTCCGCCTTGGGCAGTTTTTTCGATCTCGGGCTGTAAAGGTCCGTGATTAATAAGCCAAGCGAGAAATCGAGGGCCGATCTTCCGAGTATCTGGAAATAGGATGTAGTAGTAGTACAACACGACGGCACGTCCCCACGGCGGAGGCCAAGGGGCAACGTAGCCTTCGCAAATCGGAACGGCGGTCAGTCGCCGACCTCGACTTAAGAGAAGGACAGTACCTTCTTGAAGCCGCTGCTCGGGTTTGCCGGCAGCGGCGTCAATTGGTTCAAGACTGGCGACCCAAAGCCGGCCCGGCCCTGGCACGCCGAACTCGTCAATATGTTCGCGGTCAGAATCTAAAGCCGCGACAGGAATAGCAAAGTCAATACCACCGGTTTGTATCTGATTGGACACAGGGCGGTAACCGATTTGCAATTCAACAAGCTCGGCGAGCGGGACGGATTTCATGCTGTATCCTTCGTCTTGTTTTTTTGAGCAGCTGCAGCCAATTCTCGCTCGTCGCGAGCAAGTATTACTCCAGCATCACGCATAGCCGAAACATATGCGTCGGCCATGAAACGAACCCAAACTGGGGTTACATACCACCAGCCAACCAATGCCATTAAACTGACCAGCAAGGTCGACCAAGGAAGCACAGGCCACACTGGTTTCCCAAAATCGGCGAACAGTATCAGCGAGGCGATAACCACACTGACCAAAGCGGATCCGATGCCCCAGGTCTTCAATCCGAACATGTTGCGACGAAAACCGTAGTTGCAGTTTTCATCAAAAACACGACGGAACTTCTTGGTGTCTCGAGTCAATGATTTCAATTCGGTTTCGAGATCGCGACAGCGGTCTTCCGGCATGTCCTCGTTAACATCCGTGTTAACGCCAATCTTATCCGAAAGGTAACTTCGAATACGTCTCCAGGTTGTGCGGTGCTCTTCCTCGCCACGCCCATTAATTGCAACCGCCAAAGGTGGCCCTCCCCAAATATGGAAAAGGTATGGTTCATGCTTTCGTCCCGCGCGCCCGACTTGATTGGCAAGCGTCAACAAAGCACCGACAATCAATCCAGCAAGCATGCCACCGGACAGTAGCTTGCCCACGGTCTCGAAGGTATCAAACAAGACACCTCCAACCATCGACGTAATTGCTAACGCCACTGGCAAGGCCAGAAGAACCACAGGGTGCAGCCTGGCTCGTCGGGTGTATTCATCAGGTATTACGCTCATTCGTCGTCTCCTGCGTCAACCGGCCCATCGTGGAAGGGAAACGGAGAGGCGGGTGATCCGCCGCGCGGTGGGCACGAACCGTAGTAGAAACGCATTGATGTGCCAGCAGTGACGAATACCTTTGCGCCCCGACGCCAATACGCGTTGGTTACTCGCGGATTGGGGTGCTTCATTTCGGGATTCTCCTTCGCACACGAAGCGATTACGTTCATGTGCGTTCTGCCGTCGTCATACTGCTTTCTTGGACCAACTAGAGAAGTCAGAATGCTAGGGCCTACGTTGCGACGACTGCCGTGGTGCGGAACCTGCTGCATCTTACATTTTCTGAGATCGACCCCGATATGCTCAGCCGCCTCGATGGCTTGGGTCAATGAAGTTACTTCTGCGTCTGCAGTGAGTAAAACACGCGTTATTTCCTGCTGATAATCAGAGCCAGTGTTCGCCTCGACTAACAGAATAACCGAAGAGCAATTCCACGCACTAATTACCTCGTCTTTGGGATCGGTCAGAGTTTCAATACTCCAGCGCTCCAGCAGGCGAGTGGCGACGGCTACTGCAGACTTCATTAACCTGCCAATAGCGCTTTCGATCAAATTCGTCGCCCCGGTTGCCTCCGATAATTCATCTACCAAAGATTCGTAAAACATTTCAGACGGCCCAAGCACTACGATCCTGCCTGCATTGTTGCCGAAAGTCTTTCCTGTAAATGGCTCAGCCAGCGGAATGCCACGTTGACGAGCAATCGCTTCGACCTGCTGTGCGGTAGTTAGGGAGGCTCGTTGCTTCTCGGTAAGATACGTTGCATTCGTTGCGAAACGCCCAGTCGAGAGCGAAGCGTTTAACTTGTCGTTGTGGTACCAGGGCATGTGCATCCACACCCCACCGATTTCGACGGAGTCGTCCTCCATGATCGCTTTGATGCCATTGATGTGATCGCTGTCTTCGTGGGTCGAGACGATGAGGTCAATGCGATTTGTTTTATAGTTCGTCCTTATGAACTCAATCGCTGCTACACCATCATCCGCGAATCCGCCATCCACCAGAATAACCACCCACTCTGATCGGGGGCCGTTCAAGTTTCCGAACCTAATGACGATGCAGTCACCACTACTTGAGTTGTCACCCACCGCCTGAACATCTACTTCCAAACCAAAATTAGCCATGCTGTGCCTTTCAAATGCACGAGGAAACAAAAAAAATCCTCGGAGATTCGCTGGCAGGTGTTGACCAATCCATCGCCCCGATCCATGATCGAGGTGTCAAATGCGTTGGGTGGTCAACTGCCCGCGTTCCAGCTCTCTCTGCCTTGCCGGGCAGTCGGAGCTGTTTTTTTTGCGTAACGCCGTAGAACAGTGATGCACTAGTTATATGATGACCTTGCCGTAATGTCAATCAGTTTCGGGTGCGTAACGGCGAAACGCATTGATTTCTGTCGCGTTTCTCTCGGTCGAAATGGCCTCATGCGGCCTCCGAAGCCGCGGCACGAAATGCCATAAGCCAATTCCCAGCAACACCTTACGGCGAATTCTTCGAAATCGATCGTCTGCCTTTCGACCGACGGCTACGACGGTGAAAAATTTTTTGGTTTTTAACTCGGCCCATCGATCTTGTTCATCACGCTCACCAAAAGAAGCTAAGAAGGCCGGTTGCCGAGATTGGCCCCCCAATCTTGTTGAGGGTGCAAGCTGTCCAGCTAAACTAGGACTCCGGAAGGGTTGGCGGCGGTTGCCGCCAACAGGGCGATCTGGAGGCATCACGTGGACTATGACGACTGGTCAAAAGCGCTTTCAAAATACTGGCTCGGCGTCTCGAGCGATGGGGAGGCTGTCCTTGCGCTTGAACCGCTGATACTAGTCGATGTTGCCTTACAGATTGGAGTTGAGTTCGAGTGTGCGGACGATGCCGTTTCCAGCTTCATTGCGGCAGTGCGAAAATACCAGATGCTAGGTCGCCCTTGGCGAGTCGAAACGGCAACAGGCAAGAGGGCACCTCGATTCTTAATTCTCATCGCAATTCAGGTATTCGCTGCGTCCCAAATGGATGACGCGGCAGGTGAGTACACGAGTCGTGCCTATTACGTGCAACTTGGCAAGCTTGTGGGTGATCGTGCGATGGGAGCCAACTTCGCCGCCGATCATGGCGAAGAACATCGAGCGCTCTGGCAGCATCTAAGGGCGTGGTTAACCAAACACGACCGAACCATCCATCTGCCACCCGACAGAAAAGGCACCCATGATCGAAACGTTGGACTTCCAAAATCACAGGCTCTTCTTCGACGGGCCGACCTTGCCCAGCTGCCAATCTTCTTTCGCAGTTGTGGTTATCGACCTGGCGCTGACTTGTCGGAGGATAGGGTAACAAGCGATGTTGAAATTCGCAGATCTAATGCAGAGTGCTTTCCTTCGAACTGGGCACGTCGTGTCCTTGAAGACGAACATCGTTTCCAAACTGCAGTGCGACAGATTTTTAATGAACTTCAAAAGTGGGACGGTGAGTGGGAGTTAGCGACTCCAGGCAGTGACACTCGTGACAAATTCGGCAGAAACAAGTGCTGGTTTGGCATCAGTGCGAAGCGAGCGCTATTAGTTGCAAAATTCGGACGATCAATTGAAACCTCTACGAGTATTTCGGTCGACGATCTTCAAAGCTTGATGTCCGGAAAGAAGGATTCAAACGGTCATCGATTGAACCTCATTGACGGCCTCTTCTTTGGACGTTTTGATGCTGACGATTGCATGTACCAACAAGTATCGGGCTTTGAACCGGGAGATCGGGGATTGATTGCCGCGGATACGCGCGATCCCAAGTCTTATAATCTTCTCGAACGATTGATAGAGTGCGAAAACGTCGTAACGAATTCCCAGTACTATGCGAGGGAAGATGAATTCCAAGGTGACGTCACTTCACTAACGGGAATTCCTGAAGCGTGCTTGTTCGTTACTTTCGATGTTTCCGATCCATTGCCATATGCATTCTTGGTAGACCCTATATGGCACCGATTTCTGAAGTCGCCTCGTCCGAGATTGGTCCCTGCTGGTGGCCTCCGTTTTGGTAGAAAAAAGAATTGGGTCGAAGGCGCAGGACCAGCTATTCGTATTGTGGGGTCTCGCCTACCAAGTTCGATCACGATTGACGGCCAACTGATCAGGGTCGATCAGCGTATTGTCAGTCACCAAGCTCTATCTGAACCGGGTGAACACACGATTTGTGCCACCATCGACGGCGTTGTATGTAAGCCATGCCGAGTAATTGTCAGCTGTCCTACCGAGCCAGCCTCGGTGATGGAATCAGAGCGTCGCTGGCGACTTGCCTTGAGAGAGGCTCCAGCATGGGTAAAGACTGAAGATGGTGAGAATAGCTTGATAGGAATGCACTTGCACTGGACAAGAAGCGAAATTCCAACGCTGGCGAAAACTTCACCTATTGAAGAGCGTCTGGCGGCGATCAGAGCTCTAGTCCGTTTCCCGCTCGCATCTGGGAGCACGTCCGCCAAGGACTTTCAACATCCGCTTACAAGATGGCTAAACGCGAACAAATCATGAATACGAACACCAGATGCAGATTAGTTAAAAAAGGGGAGAATTAACACAACATGCCACATCCCACTGACGAGCTGGTCGGCCATCGGATCGTATTTGCGTTAGCGCAGGTTCCAAAGGAAAGCGCATCGGGCCATCGAATGGCATCTCTTGCTCCATTGATGGATCTCGATACAGGAAAAATGGTTCAGGCAAACGCAAAAAACTTTCCATCCGATGGCTATGTTTTTTGGTGGTCTGTGCCGAATCTACAGCTTTCGCCTGGCGATCTCGTGGTGGGAGTTCTATCCAAAGCCAGCGAGAAGTTCTATGGCTCAATGGATCAAAGTTGGTATCAAGTTTCTCCAGACACAAGCCCATGCAATGGAGAGGTGTTTGAAATCGTAAAAGCGACGCTGGACGCTGGGACTAGTTTGCGTCGGTTGGTAGACGGTCGGAAGATGATCGATAACTCCTACGAACCACCGAGAATCTATTATGTGTGGGTCGATGAACAAATGGTCGGGCCGTTCTATCCACAAAGATTCGAAAGTTTTCAGTCGCCAACTGGATATTGTTGTGCTCCAGCCGATCGAGTCAACAATGTTGTAAAGGTGTTAAAGGGAAGCAAGCTTAGCGAGTATGTTTCGAACGAGGTCGGCTATTGTGAAGTTTACCTCTCGTCGACGACAAATCACCCTGCGAAAGACCCCAGAAGTCGATTCGTTCGGAGGTATCGGCTTATTCGCAAAGAGGATCTTGCTGGACTAAGTGACCACACGCAGGAGCTTGTGCTGCCTACTGATGACTTCGCGATTACAAAGGCGTGCAATCTACTTGAAGGAAGGAATAACAAACGTGATGCCAAGACCTTGTTGGCTACGCTGGTTGAGAAACTACGCACTGATGAACAGTTGCTTGCTAGCGGTGTAGTTCAGGCTGTTGAGGAAATTGCCACGCGAGTTACCGAGAATGACGAAGCTGTAGATAGGATTGCCACGGCCCTTGCGAACTCCGAAGTGGTCAATAAGCGAATCGCTGAGCTCGGGCAGGAACGAGTCGATGCACTGGTTCTCTCCAGAGCAAATGAAATACAGTCTGAAGCGGAGAGGCTCAGTGAGGAAGTCCTCGAGAAGCTCAAGGAAGCCGACAAAAAGCTGGAAAATGCAGGCCTTCAACTACTTGAGACGGAGGCGGAGCTAGAACGATGCAAAAAAGAAATCGACGAGAATGAATCACGCTTCGAGCGAGTTGTGAAGACGGCAACCACACGTTTGTCCCAAGGCCGCGATGAGCTTTTGTCGGATATCTCATTGCTCGGCCCAATCTTTGGTGGCAATCTGCTGGCCGAGCGAAATGGCCACGCGGCAGCTAGCTTAGTGGCTACCCAAGTCCCACATGCATCCAAGAAACGAACCACGCAACTCTTAGGAGAACCGCTCATCGAAATGCGGTACGTGGATTCTCGACTCGTGCCGGTCATGCGAGAATTCGGACTTGTTTTGCCATCGAACAAGGCTGCCGATTTTCATGCATTAATGGTCGCATCGAATCTGGTTTCTCTACCAGACGTTTCATGGGGGGTGGCATATGCAGCGTCCATGGGTGGATCAGCAATCAGTCATTGTGTGACCGTCGAGCCAAACTGGATGTCATTTTCACAGGTCTTTGATGGCGACTTAGGGAGAGCTTTCTCTGAAGCAGTCAACGATGAAGACAGGCTTCATATAATCATCCTTGATGGAATCGACCGCTGTCCCTCTCACGCATGGCTTCAACCGTTTTTTCAACTCAATGCCGGTTGGCGAGCAAGTCTTCCGAATCGCGATGAAAGCGGCTGGCCAAGCAATTTGAGATTAGTATTTGTCGAAGAAAAATCGTGTTCTTGCTTTCCCGTTCCGGAAGACAGGCACTTTCTGAAGAAGTGGGCAATACCATTTTTAACGGAACCCGCTCCGATACAGGAAACTGTCTCCAGTTGCGTTGAGGGGCATCTACCTTTTGAAACTTGGAAACTGAATACGTCGTCGGAAGAGGACTTCGCATTCGAGTCATTGCTTCGCGAGTTATCGATGGAGTCCTGTTTGCTGGAGGCAAGATTACAACGGTCGTTGACTCGAAGGCTACGCGACGTTTATGTTCGCCTTGGTCGAGATGAAGATCGAGTTTCTTCTGCAATTCGCTGGTTGTTGCGGATGAATGTCGCAGGTATGGAAAGTTCACCATGAATCGATGGGACTCTCTTGCTGGCTGGCTCTTCCAACGACAAAGTACTCCGTGGCAAAGAGTAAAGCAGGCCTGCCAATCGCTTTCTCAGGCGGCTGCATTAGGAGCTGACTGGTCGCCGCTTGGACATGCGACCTATTGGATTCGTCCGCTGCTAGAACTCGGAGTGGTCGAGTTCGATGGCAACAGTATCCTGGCCTGCCAGCCAGGTATCATTTGGACGCACGGACGGGGCCTAATGTTCGGTTATTGGACTAGAGCTCGTATCAAACGACTGCGTAATTCGGTCCGCGTGTACAGTAAGCAAACCGACCGCGGCCCAACCTGTCTTTCTGCAGTGGGCACGCGTCAAGAATTAGTGCGAGCAGCCGAGGACTGTGCGGCGTGGTTCTCGGACGATAATGGCGATCAACTACTGGCCAACATTCCCGGGGTCACTGATTGGCTACTTGCTCTCAATGAAGATACTTCATCGCCCACCGGCGATTGGGAAAAGCTAAGCTTCAGGAATCGTAAGCCAGTCTGGGTGTCAGCCAAGGAAGTTTTCGCACAGCCTGGTCTGTATCGTCGCCGATCTGGAAGTCCCGTTCAAGTTCACGTGGCTGCCGATATGCGTCGCGCGGTTACCAATCCAGACCAGCGTGCCGTTGCGATGTGGTTCGAAAATCCTCCGAAATCTTGGATTTTCCTGAATGAGAAAAACTGCTTGCTGATCCCAACGGCAAGCCCGCGTTTGCCTTTGCTGGTGGCACGAAGTTTAGTTATCGGGGCCGGCCATGTCGCTAATCGAGTTCGATATGATAATGAGCTATGGTGGGGCTATTCTCACGTTACTTTTAGGAAAGCAAAACTGGCTGCCTCCATTCTTGAACAGGATGTGATAGTGCGGTAATTGAGGAATTATTAATGATGCAAGGATCGTTGAATGACCCGTTCGCGCTCGCTGAGCGGTTGCATGAGCTTTACTTAAAGTACATCGACAGCGCGATGCCCCTTCGCGACGAACGGCTAAATGTTGAGCGTCAGATACTTCTGCGTGAGTCCGGACGCCTCTTTCAGCCGCCTAGGGTCGAGTTTGTTCCCAGGTATATCGAAGCCTGCAACTTGAGGACAGCGTGCGAACAGCTTGGGCTATCAAATGAATTCGCGTCTTTTGCGGCGTGCGGTCTTTTCCCTGGTAATAGGATGCTTTACGAGCACCAAACTGCCGCGTTGCGAGCGGTCGCAGTTAACAAAAAACACATGGTGGTAACGACCGGTACTGGCTCAGGCAAGACGGAGTGCTTCCTTTTACCACTTTTCCATTCACTAGTTAGTGAGTCTTCGAGGTGGAATTCGACAGGGCGGACGCGTGCGATGCGTGCGCTAATTCTGTACCCGTTGAATGCGCTTGCTGAAGACCAGATGGTTCGGCTGAGAACCGCACTCGACAGTCCAGACGGTCGCGATGAAAGTGGAAAAACGTTCGCGAGGGCTAGATCTTGGCTCAAGGCCAATCGTCTAGACCGAATCTACTTTGGACGATATACCGGCCGCACGCCAGTTTCGGGAAGTCCATCAAGTCAATCGAAGAAACGCGAGCTGGAGAAGGAAAGAAAACGGCTTGAGAGACAAGCAGCCTCAGTCGCCAATCGCGATGAGTTGCGATTTCAATTTCCAAGCCTAGACCCAGATAGCGCTGAACTATGGAATCGATGGTCGATGCAAGATGCTGCACCAGACATACTGATTACCAACTATTCCATGCTGAACATTATGTTAATGCGAAGCATTGAAGCTCAAATCTTTGAAGACACGAAGCAATGGTTGGCATCGGATAAGAACAATGTCTTCCATTTGATTGTTGACGAACTGCATGCCTATCGCGGTACAGGCGGTACTGAAGTTGCGTTTCTTATCCGCCTTTTGCTTGAGAGATTGGGGGTCAGGCCAGGCTCACCGCAAGTTCGGTTCATGGCATCATCCGCTTCGTTTACTGATACATTGGCTGGAAACGAATTTCTTGAGCAGTTCTTCGGTGTACCAGCATCGAGTTTTGAGATCATTCGAGCTTCAATCACTAAGCCTGATCCCAGTTCGATTGTTGAAATTAGGAACCACAAGCCAAAGCTCGCAAAGTTTGCGGAGAGTGGTGGCATTGGATCGGATGACGCTCTTCGGGAGCTAGCGAGTGAGTTGAATGTAGAAAAATCGCCATCAGCAGCGTTAACAGGAGCTCGCATAGTAGAAAAGCTGCGAGCTGACGAGGCTGCATTATGCGATGTACCGCATCCCGAAACGATCGAAGAGTTGAATGCGAGATTGTTCGGCAAGAATCAGCAAGTGCAATATAGTCGCTCCCTTCTGCAACTACTTTCAACAGCGAGAGTATCTGAGCAGCAGCAAGCCCCCGCCCCGCTGCCGTTTCGATTGCATCTCTTTTTTCGTAACGTGAACGGTCTTTGGGCGTGCTCAAACCGAGAGTGCACAGCGATTCCTAAGGGAGATAGTCCACGAAACGTTGGGAAGCTTTACTCCTCGCCCAGATTGGTATGCGATTGTGGATCGCGCGTTTTAGATGCGCTCATCTGTTCCCAATGCGGAGAAGTGTATCTGGGCGGCTATCGACTTGCTGACGATGAAGAGAGTTTCTCAATCGTACATGATCAACCTGACCTAGATTCGGCGAGCGCTGCAGGTCGCGAGAGGTTTTACAATCGATACGCAATTTTTTGGCCAGAGATCGAAGAACCGTTGTGCAAACAGTCTTGGGAACAGCGGGTAAGGACGATGGGAGCAAAGCATGATGTCAATCGACGATTTGTAAAAGCCAACCTTGAACCATCTACAGGTGAGGTTACCTTCGGACCAATCAGCTCATACAACGGATGGTTATACCAGATCCGTACCCAAGGCCTTGATGAGGAGGTTGTCCGAGTCCTATCGGCAATGCCTTCTCGCTGTTGCCGATGCGACGCAGATTGGACTCGTGTCGGTTCAACGACAGCGGAGGAAGCGATTGCGATTGAGCAGATCTCCAGTCCAATTATTCGACACAGAACAGGCTTCCAAAAGGTGAATCAAGTTCTTGCGGATGGGCTGATGCGAGAACTCACGGATATGCCACCATCGGCTCGCAAGTTGGTTGTATTTACGGATAGCCGTCAAGACGCAGCGAAATTGGCGGCCGGCGTTGAGCTTGACCACTATCGCGACCTTGTTCGCCAGACTCTTCTTCAAGGACAAAAGCAATTAGGCGGAGATCTTGAAGCCTTTTTGCGACTTCTTGACAAGAAGGTTCCCCCAACACAGAAGGACTTAGATGCTCGCAATCGGTTTCGCGAAGAGCGTAGAGCGGACGCGAATCTTCTTGAAGACGCGGCGAGCGGCTATCTGACCAATGCGCAAGACAAACAACGAGCGGCAGATTTAAGAAGTTCCGTCCGGGGGCCGTTTCGACTTAGTGCTCTTTCGAATCGAGTTGCATCGAGTTTAGTGCAATTAGGCGTAAATCCAGCAGGAGCAGTGCAATCGTTACTCGAAAGAGATAATCGCCACTGGTCAAGCCTCTACCAATGGAGTGCAAGCCCCGTCACAGAGAAACAGGTTGCTGATTTAGATGGTCCGCAGCGGGCCCTGTTCAGGGAAATCCAGCTAGAGTGCTTTCATCAATGCTTGAGAACGCTTTTCTTCCATAGACGCAAGTCAATCGAGGCACTCGCGCTAGGACGAGTTATGTTCGGAAACGACATTGTCGTGCCTGCATTCGCTGGACTTACACAAGTACAGAGTTCAGGCCTATTGAATGTTGCTCTCCGAATATTGGGGGAAAGGTTGAGATTTGCGTTTGATGACAACGGACGCTGGCCACAATCAACACTTCCGGCTCCGCTCAAGCAGTATCTGGAATCCGCTGCCGTTCAAGATAGCCATTCAGTCATGGCACAGTTGGCAGATTTCATGATCCAAAAAGCAATCATGAATTCTGATATACAACTGACCGAGGACAAACTGTACTTGCAACCCTCTGAGCAGACAGATCCCGTTTGGATATGCCCGCAATGTAAACTGCGGCATCTGCATTTCGCGCTCGGCGTTTGCGTCGGTTGCTACAGTCCATTGACCAAAGAGCCAAATGCTACGCCTGCTGGAGCAGAAACTGATTACTATTCGTTCTTAGCATCTCCTGACGTCAAAGCATTCCGACTGCATTGTGAGGAACTAACCGGACAAACTGAGAAAGAAAAAGCAGGAGTCAGGCAGCGGCAGTTTCAAAACCTTTGTCTTGGAGATGAAATCGAGCAGGTTGAAAGCATTGACCTGCTAAGCGTTACGACAACTATGGAGGCCGGCGTTGACATCGGTTCGTTGCTGGCTGTGATGATGGGAAACGTACCGCCAAGGCGCTTCAACTATCAGCAGCGAGTTGGACGCGCGGGGCGAAGAGGTGCTGGTTACTCAATCGCACTTACGGTGGGGCGTGGTAGGAGCCATGATGACACCTACTTTGCAGACCCGCTGCCGATGATCTCTGGTTCGCCTTCAGCCCCCTATTTGGATATGCGGAGAGATCGAATTCTCCAACGCATGTTGAATAAGGAGACCCTTCGCCAGGCATTCGTAGCTCTTGGACAGAACGGAGGGGCAGGTTTCAACGATGAAGAATCCGGTCCTGAGATTCATGGTGAGTTTGGTACGGCTGAGAACTGGCTAACGATCTCCAAACTAGTTCAGAACTGGATCTTGAATAATCGCAGCACGGTTGAGGCGATAGTTGATGTATTGCTCGTTGGCACTCTGCTAGATTCGTACCGAAAAAGAATGGTAGATTTTGTTTGCAACACTCTTGTTGATTCAATAACAGAAATAGCTTCGGATAAACAGAGCTTTGTTCAAGACAGTATCAGCGAACGACTCGCATTCGCTGGGCTTCTTCCGATGTTTGGTTTTCCAACACGTGTTCGAAATCTCTATGTGGGTAGACCCGAGAAGTGGCCAGATCCCAATGCCGTTTCAAGACCGTTGGAGATCGCGATTAGTCAATTTGCTCCTGGTAGTGAAACGGTTAGGGACAAGCAGGTGCTACAGTCGGTCGGCATTGTGGATTACGCTCCTGGCCAACCGAGTCCACGCGACAAAGAAGGTATCGGGTGGGAGTCGCATTGCGGTGTTTGCTACCGCTGTCAGTCACTCGTAAGTACTCCGTCATCGAATGGCTCTTGTCCTGTTTGCCAAAACCAAAAAAAGTTCAAGGTCATAGAAATTTGGGAGCCACACGGATTTCAGGTCGAGCCTGGTGAACAACCCGATTTTAACGGCAGGTTTGAATGGCAACCGAGAACTTCAAGTGGACGAATAGACTGCCAGGCAACAGGTGAGTTTCAGCAACTCGGCAAAAGCAATATTTCGATGTGGTCAGCTAGCGATTTGTCGGTAATGACAGTGAACGATAACGGTGGGCGGCTCTTTCCATTCCGCAAACTCAACAATGGGCATTCTGCATGGGTAGTTGCAGAGCATCTAAAACGAGTATGGAAGGATCGGGCAAAGGGAGATATTCGAGAAGCAGCTTTGGTTGCACGAAAGAAAACGGACGTGCTTTTACTTCGGATTGCCGTCGACTCACTTAACATCGAGCTTGAACCATTGAGCGAATCAAGAGCTGCTGGTGTGCGTGCTTCCTATCTGTCTTTAGCCCATCTTATTAGACGTCAAGCTTGCCGCGTGCTCGATGTTGAGTCGGATGAATTAAGCGTAGGTACTAGGATAGTCGACCTCGGAACAGAGAGAGTTTTCGAAATCTATCTTATGGACACGCTTGAGAATGGAGCTGGGTACTGCGATTTTCTGGGGCAACCTGAAGTATTTCGGGAAATGGTACTTTCGCCGTTATTGCCAGGTGGCGAGGCCTACAAGCGGCTGGTAAGTCATTCTGATCGATGCGATAGCTCCTGCTATGATTGCTTACGCGACTACGGCAACGCTGCAGACCACATCCTGCTCGACTGGCGGCTTGGTCTTGATCTTGCCAAAGTTGCTGCCTCGGAAGGCTCTGTTAGAGTGCCAGAGCTTACCGGCTACTGGGAACCAGTAGTGCAACGAGCTGCTTTAGCAATTGAAACTGGAATCACGAATGCATCGATAACTGTTCAGGAAGGTCTCACTTGCGTTCACTCTTCTGGAAAGCTTTGGGCCGTTCTCATCCACCCGTTTTGGCCTGTGCATCATCCAAACCTGCATCGACTCGCAAACGCGATTGGAGTTGGTTTGGCTACTTTGCCACTCGCCACGGTTTACGACGCTACACGAAGGCCTGGCATCATTGTTAGTCGCAAGTCGAAAGATCTTCCCTCATGGGCCGCCGAACCTCGCAAAAGTCAAATCGATGCGTCTGATCCGATCCGACTATCGGATCTACCCGATCGGTTGCCCCGCTCTGGTATCTTTGGGCTTCGAATTGATGACGATTCACTTGATCTGATTGCTTCAAGAGGAAAGAGCATAGAATTCAGAAAGCTCACTCAACGCGAGTCAAACCCAGAGGTGCTTAGATCAAGAATCATAATCATTGAGTCACCAGAAACTCCAGGTCGCTTTTTTGTAGGCAAATTCGATTACTTCGAGCGAGCAGCCTCGGACGATTCCGGTAGAGTGATTCTCGTTACCCTTCGCCCACAAAGCCGGAGTGATTATCCACGTCAACAATGGACGATCCCGATTGAAAATTGGCCAAAGGAATTCAAGCCTGTAGCCGTTCTCAAATAGAATTCATTCCTGCATTAGGAAACAACTGTACGCATGGCACGATTAATTCCAGACGTTGATCCAAATGATATTGCCCTGAGGCCCGAGCGAGATGTTGCAAAAGCACTCGTTCGTGACTTGCCGAAGGAATGCCTGGTTTACCATAGTTACTGTTGGTTACGACCCGATCGTGATTACCACATGAATTCACTGCTCGAAGGTGAGGCCGATTTTCTAATTCTCGATCCTCGCTTTGGAATACTTGTTCTTGAGGTCAAGGGTGGAGATGTACGACACCGGGTCGATGGAGATGAAGAAGTTTACTATCGCATCTTCCCCAATGGCCGGACGAAAGATATTCCGAACCATCCATTTCGTCAGGCGAGTGGAAACCTTCATGCAATCGAAGACATACTGAGGCTTAAAGATGAGCCCTACTGGTTTGGAGGTTGTCGAGGATATGCAGTAGCCTTTCCCGACTCTCGCAACGTAGGCCAGCTTCCAAATGACGTCGATCCAAGTATCGTTTTCTTCGCCGAACACCTCGACGATTACGATAGAGCTATTCGTGGTGCATTTCGCGCGTGGAATCGACTTAAGTCACCGTTAATTACTACGGAATCCATGCGTCGATGTCGCGAGGGATTAAGGCCAGTCTTCCGCTTGATTCCAGCAAAGTGGCGCAGTCTAGAGCAGGATGAGGAACAGCTCGTTAGGTTAACTGAGCAACAACAACTGGTAGTTAGTGGACTGCAAGAGAATCGCCGGATTGCAATTCGCGGAGGTGCTGGAACCGGCAAGACTATGCTTGCCTTATGGCAGGCAATCGAGTTCGCACGGTGTGGGAAGCAAACACTGTTGCTTTGCTTCAACAAAGCTCTCGTTGAGTGGCTTAACGACCGTATTCAAGCAGAGACGCCAAGTGACATCCAAGCAAGACTAACCATAGCAACATTCCACTCAATTTGCGCTAGTTTCTTTGCCAAGGCAAAGCTCCCGTTTCGGCCTCCAAGTGATCCGAAATCACAATCTGACTTCTGGGAGAATGAAGTTCCGAACAAAATGTTTGATCGAGTAATTGACTTGGTTCCACAGGTTCGATTCGATGCCATCATTGTCGACGAGGCACAAGACTTTGCGCGGGATTGGTGGCTGACTGTCGAGTCGTTATCTCGGGAACCAAATGGCCCACTGGTTATCTTCTTCGACCCAAATCAGAATCTCTTCGGCAAGGAGAACTCGTTTCCGTCTACTAATGCGAGTTTTCGTTTAAATGTTAACTGTCGCAATACACGGAAGATTCATGCTCAGAGCATGCAATTTGTCGATGCGGAAATCACTTCAAGCCCTGTGGTGCCTGACGGTGCAGAACCGTTAGTAATCACAGTCTCCGATGAGCAGGTGTCCACAGCGGTTGACGAAGTCCTCAAGCAATGGAGAACAGACTTCCGTTTGCAACCGCATCAAATCGCAATACTTTCTTCAAAACGACGGGAAAACTCTGTGCTTGCTTACCATCCCCGAATTGCCGGTTTACCAATAACCGAGGATCCGTCCCTCTGGCGTAAAGACGCAGGAGTCCTGTTTTCAACGATTACTGCCTTCAAAGGCCTCGAGGCTGATGCGATCGTCCTGCTACTGGACAGCAACGTAACCGATCGGTTCGACAGTTACGTCGCAACCTCAAGAGCGAAGCATTTGCTCGCAATTGTGAATGTCAGTAGCTGCATTAGTTAATAGGGAGAATGAGCTACTTTCCGAGGCTACGCAGAAGCCAATGGTGCGAAGTGGGCCCGAATTTCAGGATCCCGGTTCAAGATGGAAAACACGTTTTTCCCGGTAATCCAGCTGCCCAAATAGTGCCACAGACCCCCCAGTGCGGTGCGCGATCAGTGCGAATGTATTTGGGATGTCGACATAGTAGTCGTTATAGTAACCTCGCCATTTGATGGCCTGCGTTGCCAATTCCTACATCGTCTGATAAAGATGGTTTTTGGTAATCGACTTACGAGAAATGCCAAGTCGCCTAACATGTCAAAAATGTTCGGCAAGTCTTTTGCAGCAAAAGGACTGTCTTATTTAATCGCAAAATAAGTCAGTTCGTTAGGATTTGTTCAGGCCATCATCGCCAGAATCATTTCGGCGAGCGACTGGAGACTCAACATGTTGCGAATTAAAGCGGCGAGTGGATCTTGGTCTCGTTTTACAAATCGGTGCTAGACGCTCAACCCGATACTTACGTTCGACCAAATTCGATTCTTCACGCAACCGCTGAATGCTCCAGCGCAATCGCCGCTGCGATCAATACGGGACGACCCAAAATCTCGGATTGAGCAAAGTCGAATTCTTGCCTGAGAAATAGGGGCAGCTTACGCTTTCCGGGCCACTCATTGAGCCGCACGGAAATTCCAAGCGTTTCTTCGATGTACCCTTCGGCTTGCCTAATTGAATCGTTCATTCACCACCTTCGTAACCCTTTTATCGCATTGTAACTCGCCGTGTGTTACGGTGCAATAAAAATGTTACGATCCGCCAGATACTTTAGCCGAACACCCTCGGATAAGCCGCTGCGCCGAGCTTTTGCTTCTCACTCCACGGGATACTGACCTCATTGCTACGGCAAACTCGAACGCATTTCTACAGAATGCCCTGCATCGCTCGATGGCAATTAGTGACTTAAAGGCCAATGGTGCCCCATGATTGTTTCATCGTTCGTTTCATCGATTGTTTCACTCGCCGTCGTTCGCTTGATGCGCTGCGCTCGCTGATTTCTCAGAGTTCGCTTGTTTCTCTCGGTGTGCTGTTTTCTCGGTGTTTGCCTGCTTCTCGGTGTCTGTTGGAGTCTTTGCGGTTGCCTTCTCTGCGCTCGGTGACTTTTCTGCGCTCTGTGACTTCTCTGTTGCATGAGCCAACGGAGTATCTTGCGCTGATGATTCATCCACGGTTGGTTCGGGACGCTTGACCCGATCCTTCGCTATCAAACACACTTCGCGGCGATTGTGCGCAAGCTGCCGAACTTGAATGTCGGTGTATCCCCATGACTTCACTCGATCGATGTATTCACCAAGGTTCTCCGCAGACTCCCATTTCGGAAACTTGATCGTCAGTACGAGTGCTCGCATGCGCGACGTGGGATACTGCACGATGGACTCAACCGTATCAAGCGTGTAATTCGGTGTCACGTTCGCATCGCATACCAGAATTCGAAACGGCCGAAAAAGCTTACGCTTAAGTTGCAACGATCGGCTTCGCCAATGGGTGAAGTTCGGATGGGTCATGATCCGAGGATCCATCTCGGCTGGATCGACTCCTGTCACTAC
>Ga0255126_1000443_pt1 | contig 18066 bp, 15 predicted proteins | sample Law_Miss_RepA_8d_FD_188556 | JGI IMG/M metagenome (GOLD analysis project Ga0255126, IMG submission 188556) | Freshwater microbial communities from St. Lawrence River, New York, United States - Law_Miss_RepA_8d | ecosystem: Environmental > Aquatic > Freshwater > River | place: USA: New York... | reverse complement strand
TAAAAAAAAGGATCAGCAGGAAAATCACGTTGATCATGAAGAACGTGCTTTCCCAGCGGCGATCGCGGGCGTCCTCCGCGCCGGCCTTCATGCCGAAATCCGTGGTGGAGCGCTTACTAAGGTCAACCATCGTAGGGCCCTATTTGAACTGCCGCGCTTCGCGCAGCGAAACCTTGGCAAAACCGCCCGCGTTCAGGATGTCGATCACATCAATGGCGCGCTGGAGCGGCACGCCGGGATCGCTGGCGACTACCACGGGTTTATCTTTGCTTTTGGGCAGGGCCTGCGGCAGGTCGGCCATATCGCGGCGCTCACCGTCCAGCCACAGGCCGCCGTCCTTGTGCAGTTCTATGTAGAGGATCGACGACTCTGCGCTACTTGAGCCGGCTTTAATTTGCTCCTTCTTCTCGTTGTGCAGGTCCAGTCCGTGCGGCACCACAAAGCTGCTTTGGAGCATGAAAAAAATCAGCAGAATGATGAAACAGTCGACCAGAGGCACGAAGGTGATGCGGATCGACCGCCGCCGCCGCCGGCCCAGCGAGAGCGAAATTTTCTCGAGTTCAGCCACGTCCAACGCCGGTCGTCACAACTTTGGTCAACAGATTCGAGGTTTCTTCGGAGACCCGCTCCAGGCGCGTCTGAATAAGCGCATGGAGCGCAGTGAAGATAATCGCGATCACCAAGCCCACAGCCGTACACACCAGCGCCTCCCAGATACCGTTGGCCAGCGCGCTGGAGCCTTTTTCGGTGCCCGCCACCGCAGCCAGTTGGCGGAAGGCGTCGATCATGCCAAGCACTGTGCCCAGGAGGCCGAGCACCGGCGAGAGGTAGTACACAATTTCCAGCGCGCGCAGCAGCGAGCCGTAGGGCCGCAGGAAAAACATGCCGCGGCGGGAGAGCTCGTCGCGTAACAATTCGCGGTCGGCGGTGTGGATATGCTCCAGCCCGAATTTGATATCGCGGGCCAGTGCGAAATTTGAGGCGCCCAGTTTGGCGAGAGCGGCCTCGCGGTCACCGCTGGCCCATTGGTCGATGAGTTGGTCGGTCGCCCGAAAGCGACTGTCGGACACGGACAGATACTGCACAAATTTATAAAGGACCATCGCGAGGCCGATGGTGGAGATCACCAGCTGCACGGCCACCACGATGCCGCCAAGTTCCACCAGCGTGCGGGCGGATTCCCAAGTGTAGGTAATGAGGTCCATAGGGTCGCTGCTCTCTTTGGGGTCGCCGGCGGGCGATCGCACAACGGGATGAGTAATGCGCAAGCAAGGCGCGTTCGGAGTCTAACGACGCGCAGCGCAGAAAAGAAAGGGCCGGCATGTAGCCGGCCCTTCAAGTCTCAAAGTCGTTGTTCTTCGCTTAGAAGTAGTAGCTCACGCGAGCGAAGATTTCGTCCGCGAAGTCCAGCGTTTCGATCACGTCGTTGTTCTGCTTCGGCGTGAAGTCTTGCAGAACGTTGGCGTAGAGGTCGAGCTGCCACTTGGAGCTGGGGCGATACTTCACACCCGGCTGCAGCAGGACCGAGCCATCGAGGTCGATCAGCATCGCGAAGTCCGCGCGCCAGATGAGGTTCGGGAACGGCTGCTGGAAAGCGAAGGCCAGGTAGTCCGCGCCATCCTGACCCCTCGCACGACCGCAACCCTTCTGGCGAGCGCCAGTGGAATCGAGGCCGGTGACCTTCTGGCTGACTTCGGTCGCGTTGGGGAAGCACAGGAGTGAATCGTTGATACGATGGTCGTTGCCGCTCAGGTGACGACCGAAGAGGTCGCTCTGGGTGCGGTGCATCCACTGCGCCACCAGGTAGGTCGCCGGCAGGCCGGGCACTACGTTGTGGTACTTCTCGAGCACCAAGGCGGAGTTGACGTCGGTTTCTTCAATCCAGTTGCCAGCGCGCAGGTCCAGCGGGGTGAACCGCTTGTTCGGCGTCACGCTGACTTCAGCGCGGATGATCAACTGGTCGAGCCAGGTGCCCGGTTCGGCGTCAACGATGTAGTTACCCGACAGACCAACGACGTTTTCACGGAAGAAGTGACGGGTGATGTAGCCGCGCGGGAAGGCGAAGCCGTTGAAGAAGCCGTCAAGAATGTTCCGATTCGCCTGATACGTGTACGGAGTCTTGTTGTTCTTCCTGCCGCCGATGTTGTTCAGGATCATCTTCGCGCCATCCGGGTCGCCAAAGCCCGCGCCCGCCAGACCAAAGATGGCCGTGGTGAGGGTAGAGGCGTTGGTGCCGTCTTTTTCAGCGCCGCCGTTCAGGAAGCCCAAGGTGCCTTCCATCGGGTTGAGGCGCGAACGGCTAGCGTAGGTGAACCATTCTTTATAGGAGGCAGTGCCCAGCGGATCAGGGGAGGCGTTGGCGCCGCACTTTCCGCCCTTCATGGGGGTGAGCAGCTGCCCGACGTCATCTTGACCGTCCTGGTTCATGTCAAACGCACCAGTCAAGCCGAGGCCCGCCAACACGCGACCTGCGTAATTGTTGGGGCCGTAGCAGAACGGGTTTGGCGAGCCATCGCCCAGCGTCGTCGGGGCATCTGCCCAGGCCACGACGCCATCCGGGTTAACCCGGTTGACCGCCATGGCGCCCATCGTGAACTTCTCGGTCAGCGGCATCATCATGCGCGCGCCGTAGTTTACGTTGTTGAGCATGTCGGACTGGCCGTTATCCCGCCAGGTGAAACCGGAAGCCACCACGTTGTACGGGGTGTTGGTGTTCACAATGGTGGTCGGGGCAGACATCTGCACGAAGGAGTCCAGTTCCCAGTTGTTGGCGAAGGTGTAGCTCAGGCGCACACCCGGGGCCGAGACGCGTTTGTCGGAGAACTCCTCGGCGGCCACGTCCAGCGTGAAGTGACGACGGGTATCGAGACCGTTCGGCACGTCGAAAACGCGGAAGAAGTAGGCTTCACCCCAGGCAATCTGCTGTTGACCGACGCGAATCCACAGCGGGCCGGAGTTGTAGTCGATGTAAGCGGAAGGCAGGTCGAGCATGAAGCTCGGCGTGTTCCATTCCAGCACGTTGCCCGACTGCTGCCCGTAAAAGCCAAAGTCGGCAGCAAAGTGGCCGCCCGGGGTGCCGATCTGGTCGTTGAATTTCTCCTGATAGTCGGAGAAGGCGCGGAACTTGACGAAGGTTTTGATTTGGTCGGTCCACTGGGCCATCACGTCAATTTCAGCGCGCGTGGCGAAGAGGTTGAACGTGTTGTCGTCGCGCAGGCCTCTGGCGGTATTCCCGCAGGTGCCAGTGGCGAGACAGCCAGCGGCCGCGCCGGCCATGCGACCGGTCATGGCGCCAACGTAGGCGCCAGTTGCTGCCGCGCCGGAAGTGGCAGTTAAACCTTTGATTGGGGAGGTGAACCCGCCGTTATCAAACGGCACTCCTTTGCCGGTGAACACTGTTCCGCCGGGCGTCAGGTCGCCGCCGTTGCTGAGACCCACGCCAGGGTTGGTGACGTTAGGAATGACTCGGCCCATGAAGTCGTTGGAAACCGTGTTAAACGGGTTCCCTTCGTCGGACACCGACAGCGCGATTTCCTGCCGAACAAATCCCGAAATGTTGACGTCTACGGCGTAAGCCGCAGTGCCGGCCATCGCGCTGGCGACGGTGCCACCCGCGAGCACCAAGCCCTTTAGTTTATTTTTAGCCACTCCCGCTCTCCTCTGTTAATCGTGAGATTACGTCTCGTCCCCCAGAAGCAGACGGTGCATTACAAGGGGCCTGAATGGCCCGAATGCCGCCGTTTGCCGGGTTGTTCTTTTACAACAACCGATCCTTGTATCAGGGTCATGTGCGGCATTACCGCCACTTACCTGACCTTGTTCCGGAATCTAGCCCATGCCCAAGCATTGTTCAACGGTTTTTATCCGCCATATTGGGGATAAATTGCGTTGAGGCGATGATTAGGCCGTGGGCTTAACGTTGTGCTATCGCAACACGCGGGCGATTACGCCGTCATGGCCTGCGATATACACCACTTCTTGCACCAGCCCGCCACCTTCACCTTTGGTCTCGGATTGACCCGCGGCCACTGGCACGAACCAGTTGCGCACGACATCGGTGTCGGTGGAGCTGGTAAACGTCTCGCCCCCGTCGCTGCTACGAAGCAGCGCGCGCATGCCGGTCGCCACGATTTCGCCCTGGGCTGAGGCCCAGATGCCAAAAAGGTTGGCGTCGGACCCGCTCTTCAGCACCGTCCAGGTGTTGCCGTTGTCGGTGGTTTTCATCACGAGTCCTTCCTGACCAGCGGCGTAACCCGTGCCATTGGCCTGCAGGTGCATCGCGAAAATGGACTTCTCGCCCTTGTTCGCAAGTTTGAAGGTCTCGCCGCCGTCTTCGGAGATCAGCACGTAGCTGAACTCCGCACCAATGACGATGCGGCCAGAGTCCTGAACGTCCACCGAGTAGATATGTGGCTCGTAGCCGTCATCGCGGTAGGAAGCCCAGTCAAGAACGCGCGGCTCCCAAGACTTGCCGCCGTCCTTGGAGCGCAGGATGGTGCCGAACTCACCTACCGCGATGGCCAAGCCAGAGGCGTTCATGCCAACGTTTAGCAGGCGCTTGTCACTGCCAGACTTCATGGGTTCCCATGTATCGCCGTTGGCCACCAGCACGGTGCCCTGCTGACCCACGATGACGCGCCGGTCGCCATTGACGGCAATCCCGAAGAGGCCAGCTTGTGTGGGGGACTTCATGTCCGTCCAAGTCGCGCCGCCGTCTTTGGTCTCGAGAATGGCGCCGGCCGCGCCGGTAGCAAGGCCGTTCTTACCGACGAAATTCAACGCATAGAGGGCATCGTGCGGAATGCCTTTTTTCACGGTCGCCAGCATGGCAGACGGCGCCGCTTCGTCGGCGGCGATACTGGTGAGCGGCATGGTGCTCGCCAGCAACAGCGTCAGCCCGGTGATGAAGCGCGCGCCCTTGCGCTGAAAATTTTTGCTCTTGTCCACGTTGTCCTCGTTCAAAAATGGCTTGCGAATAGGTCTTTGTCAGGGTTCCGGCAACTGCCGGGCTTTACGCCCGGTGCGCGGTCAAGTCTATTTTCTCCGAAATCAGCTGATCTTCGGAAGCAATGAACTTGGGTTTAATCCACCACACCAGCAGCGGCAGCACGATAAGCGAAATGATCATGTTGATGGTCATGACCATCACCAGGAGCAGGCCCATGTCGGACAGGAATTTCAGTTTCGACATGAAATACCACGGCAGGATGCTGATGAGCACGATTGTCGCGGTGAAGAAAATGGCCTTACCGGAGGTTTGGATGGCGTGCTGGATGGCAGCGCCGTAATCCTTCGATTCCTGGTATTCCTCACACATGCGGCTGACGAGATAGATGCCGTAGTCGATACCGACACCGATACCGATACTGGCAATTGGCAGACTGTTCACGTCCAGCCCAATGCCGAGTAGCACCATCACAGCTTCCAGCATGGCGTTCGAAAGGTTCACCGGGATCAACAGGATGAAGCCGGCCACGAACGAACGGTAGGCGTAGCTCACCACAAACAGAATGATAACGTTCAGGCAACCCAGAATGAGCCACTTGTTCGCGTGCACCACGTCGTTCACGGATTGCTGAAGTGCGATAGCACCGGTGGCGAGGCGGATGCGGAAGTTGGGATGCTCAGCGCCCACCGACTCGACTGCCCGTTTGGCTTGATCGAGCGCCATGTCCACGGTTTCCTGCTTGTTGTTCTTGTACCAGAGCGACAGGGTGCCGTTCTGCATGGTGAAGTCCGTCACGTGACCGTAGTTCTTGGCGTTGGATCCCATCAGCAAGGCCGTGACCGCGCCGTCAACCGCCATATTGGTGTTATCCAGCGGCGCCATCTTCGGATTACCGCCACTGATCAGGCGGCTCGCTTCCGGCAGGTAATCACCAAAGGACAGCGTGGCTTCCGGTGGCTGAGGCTCGGCTTCCAGGAAGCGCTGCATTTTGAGCATGGTCGCGAGGGTTTGCGCCTGGCGCAAAATACGCGGCGCCTTCTCGCCCTGGAAGCTGGCGTCGGCGGCCTCGTCTTTGCCCTTGGCCTCAAACACGATTTCCAGCGTCATCAATCCGGGGAAATGGGAGTTGATGGCGCGGACCGCGGTATTGAACTCCGAGGTGTTGAACAGCAGGTTACTGCCTTCCACCGGGTTACCAATGCGGAGCTGGGTGGATAACCAGATAGATAGCGCCGAGATCACAACGACCACGACGGTGGTCATCCGCGCGTTAGCGCCGTGGGACAAACGACCGATGCTGCCGAGCAGGTTGATAAGGCTGTTGTGCCAAGTCTGCTTGTCGGACTTGCCGATGAGGACGTCGACGTTGCCGGGCGTCGGCAGATACGAGGCCAGCAGCGCGGACAGGAATACGTCGGTGGGAATCAGCGCAACCGCCCAGGTACCGGTAAAGATGGCGAAGCGTTCCATGACCGGAATCGGCGCGATGGCGATCAGGTACAAACACACGAAGTCAGTGATGATCCCGAGAATACCCGGCGCCATCATCACGCCCAGTGAGAGCATGGCGGCTTTTTGCTTGTCCTTCACCTCATGGAGGATTTCGTAATAGCGCTCGAGATACTGCACGCAGTGCGAGAACGCACGCGCCACGAGCAGCATGGGCACCACCATGATGAGCGGTTCAATGGGCTGATTCAGCCAACCGGTAAGGCCGAAGCCCCAAATGCCGCCGATGATGCTCACGGTCACCGGTGCTACCACGCCCGGGATATTCCCCATGTAGAAGACGAGCGACAGGATAAGTGCCGTCGCCGTGATGCCGAAGATGGTCAGCATCTGTACCTGATAGCGGTACACCCAACCGGTAAGCATCGGTTGGCCGGCGGCGTAAATTTCGTGGTGTTCGTCGCGGTTCTTCTCAACGAGTTTTTGAACGAACTCAAAGGTCTGGCCGTAGTCCAGCGTGCGTTCGATAAACGTGGCAGACACCAGCGTGGCGGTTTCGTCGCCCGAGATCAGGAAGGTGCGCACGTTGTTGGCGCGGTCGACGCGCACCTTGAAATCCGCGAGTTCTTCAGCAGTTTCGGGCGCTTTGGCGTCCATCAAGGGTTTGACTTCGACCCCATCAGGAGTGGCCTCGGAGTAACGGGCTTTCTCCGTGGCAATGGACAAAATCTGGTCGTGGTCGACCGACGGCGCGAGGTCGATTTCCTGGGTCAGGTCCCAGACTTTTTGCAGCGTGTCTTTGTTGTAGATGTCGCCGTCTTTGCGCTTGACCATCAGCACCACGGTGAGCGGGTTGCCGAAGTTGTTATGCGCTTTGTAGGTCTGGACGAAGGGGTGATCTTTGGGAAAAAGGTCGGAGAAGATCGTTTTGACCTGCACCTTGGTGAGGCCCACTGCGAAGAACGCGGTGATTGCCAGCAGGATAGCCAGCGAGAAATTGCGGTTATTAATTACCCAAGCGGCAAAGCGATGTCTCAGTCCCATTGTTTTCTATCCCGGAATTGGGACCGCTCGGCGCACAGCGTGTGTTCGGGACGCGAGGTTAATCGGTTTCCGAACGGGCTGCGGTACGAGTCGGAGCTCCCTTGGTGGAACGTAATTCATTTTAGTTTTGAGCTTCCGTTCCGATGCGAGAGCCGGCTGTTGCAAGCCTGCTCCGCCCCCCTCTGAACGATGCTCGGTGGCGCGTTCACGATCTTGACTCGTTTGAGACCGCTGGCTCGCCACCTGCCCGGACTATATGGACGAGGGTAAGGGGTGTCAATTATCTGATTTAGGGGAAGTTTTAGTGCTGCGACGCAACAGTTGAGTCCATTCCTATCGCGCAGCCAGTGTCGCTACTAACGGGTCGCGGCAAGCAAAAGCTTCCGGCTACGATAGGCTCCACGGAGGCCGTTTTTGTAGCGTGCCCAAAGATCAGGAAAGCAATCACGATGAATGAGCAAACCAATACACCGCGGCGAATTCTCATTGTGGGTGGCGGCACAGCCGGCTGGATGACGGCCGCACTGATGGCACATCACTGGGCGTCCAAGGGCGTTGAAATCTCGCTGCTGGAGTCCTCGACCATTGGCATCATCGGCGTGGGTGAAGGCGCGACGCCCAAAATGCGGCGCTTCTTCCAAACTCTGGGGATTCCGGATCAGGAATGGATGCCAGCCTGCAACGCCACGTATAAGTGCGGGATCCGGTTTCCCCAGTGGTCGACGCGCCCCGGCTACGAAAGCTATTACCACCCGTTTTTCACGATGAGCGACGACGCCTCAATCCGCGCCTTCCACCACAACGTCACGCTCCGCCAGCAAAACATCGACGTACAGGCCAATCCAGATTGGTTTTTTCTATCCAACTGGGTGGCCAAAAAGCGCTGCGCGCCGCTGCCGGATCCCCGCAGCCGCTATGAGTCGGACTACGCTTATCACTTCGATGCGCGGCTGATTGGCGAGTTTTTACGCCACTGGGCAAGCGCGCGGGGCGTGAGGCATCTGGTGGATACCGTGACCCGCGTCCAGCAGACCGAAAACGGCGACATTGCGGGGGTTGAGACCGAGCAACACGGTCTGGTCGATGCTGATTTCTTCGTCGACTGCACCGGGTTTGCCAATCTGCTGTCGGGCAAAACCCTCGGCGTCCCGTTTATGAGTTACAAACCCTGGCTCTTCAACGATCGCGCGGTGGCCATGCCTACGCCTCTGGAGAATCCGCAATCACTCCCATCAGAAACGCTCTCCACCGCCATGAAATGCGGCTGGGCGTGGAAGATTCCGCTGACCAATCGCTACGGCAATGGCTATGTGTATTCGTCCGACTTTATCGAGCCGGACGCCGCCGAGCGCGAACTGCGTGCCCATCTGCAACTCACGGATGACAGCGGCGAAGCGCGTCATCTGCAAATGCGGGTTGGCCGACTGGAACGCACCTGGGAGAGAAACTGTGTGGCGATTGGACTGGCGCAGGGATTTGTTGAACCGTTGGAAGCTACTGCGCTGATGATCGTGCAAGACACGGTCGAGCAGTTCATCGCCTCATTCGGCACCGCGCGCGCCCTCGAGCGCCAGCGCGATGAGTTCAACGACAAGATTAATCGGGTGTACGACAGCATCCGCGACTACATCCAGATGCATTACAAGCTGAACACCCGCACCGATACCGCCTACTGGGTCGCGGCGCGCGACAACCCCAATGTCTCGGATTCAGTAGCGGCTATTTTGGCCACCTGGGATGAAGGCGGTGACCTGCTGGCCGAAATCACGCGCCAGCGCGATCGCTTGGCCTACAGCCCAACGTCGTGGTTCTGCATTCTGGGCGGGATGGGGCGTTTTCCAAAGAAGCCACGGCGCGCCACCGGCAAGCATCAAGCAGTGGACCCAAGCGCCGCGCGCAAACAGTGTATGGAGATGCTGCGCTACTTCCCCGACCACCGTCAGGCGGTGGACGGGATGGCTAAAGTCACCGCTGCCTGAGCGTTGAGAGCAAGCGGCGCTCAGGCGACTTTGGGCGCGCTCTCGGGGAAAGGCCAGGGCCATTTGCGACCGCGCACCAGCCCTTGCCAGTAAATCACCGGCATCGCGTATTTTTTTAGCCAATACATGCTCAAGCGCTCCTTGCCCTGATCGAACGGGAAGGTCTCGCAGGGCTTCAGGTCGTAGTCGAACTCGGCCAGCATCAAACGCCCGTAACCGGTGATGAGCGGGCATGAGGTATAGCCGTCGTAGCTCGCGCCCGGCGCTTTGCCGCTCGCGACCGCCATGAGATTGGCCACCAACACCGGCGCCTGCGCACGCACTGCGGCGGCGGTCTTGGAAGTGGGCAGGCTGCTGGCATCTCCCAGCGAGAACACGTTGGCATAGCGAACATGCTGGAGGCTGCTGCGATTCACTTCCACCCAGCCGCCGGCGTCGGCCAAGGGACTTTGTTTAACGAAGTCTGGCGCGCCCATCGGCGGCGCCACATGCAGCATGTCGAACTTCTCAACCCGCTCGTTGCCCGTATCGGTGTCGCGGAACACCGCCTCGCGCGCGTCGCCGCGCACTGCCACCAAGTCTTGTTTGTAATTGACCTGGATATCGCGCGAGGCGCTGATCTTCACCAGCTCGGCGGCGTATTTGGGCGCGCGAAAAATCGCCCCCACACCGCAGTTGTAGACCACTTCTGTCTGCGGCCGACGCCCCGTACGCCGCAGATGATCTTCGGCCAGGAACATGATTTTGAGCGGCGCGCCGGCGCATTTGATAGGCGTGGTCGGAAAACTGAAAACCGCGCGACCGGTGGCCATTCGCTGCAAGGTTTCCCAGGTGTAATTGACGCTGTCGTAGCTGTAGTTGCTGCATACGCCGTTGCGTCCCAGCGCTTCGCTTAAACCGGTAATGGCCTGCCAGTTGATTTGGATGCCCGGTGCCACCACCAGAAAGTCGTAGGCGAGATGCTCGCCCGCACGCGTGATCACTGCGTTTTCTTCGGGGCGGAATTCGCTGACCGCGCTCTGCACCCAGCGCACGCCGGTCGGGATGACTTCCCGCAACGGCCGCTTGCTACTTTCGCGCGGGAAAACCCCACCGCCCACGAAGGTCCACATGGGCTGATAGAAATGCGACTCGGCGGGGTCGACGACGGTGACATCAAAGCGTCCGGCGTGTTGCAGGCGGGCTGCGACCCCTGCGCCACCGGCGCCGGCGCCAACGACAACCACACGTTGTTTCTTTTCAATCATCTTCGATGCACTCCCGTCTGCCTCTGCCAGTCACACCTGCGGCGCGTAGGAGCCGGGTGGACCGCTACTATAGAGCTCGATCCGCCGCACTCCAACCGGCAATTGGCTGAAGAAGATTCAGACTCGCCACACCCTGAAAGCCGCAGGTGGGCGAGCCCTTGCACGAAGATTATCCAGCGGCGATCACGGGCTTTCCCGCCTGCGCCAGAGCGACCGCGATCGATTCTTCCAAATCACGATCGTCCAGCGGTTCTTCCAGAACATCGGTGGCACCGCGGCGAATGGCTTCGACCGCAGCGTCGACCGCGTGGGGCGGCACAGTCACGATTGTCGGTAGAAAAACGCCTCTCGCGCGGATTTCGTCGATGAACTCCAGCGCCGTCATGTTATCCAGCTCGTGATGCACCACCAGCACCACGGTGTAGCGTGGTGGCGCGAGCCGCTCAATGGCGGCACGCGCGCTGTCAAACGACTCCACCTCGTGTCCGCTCGCCGTCAGGCGCTGCGTCAGGTATTCCCGACGCACCGGATCCGGGTTTACCACCATGACCGTTGCCTGACTGGCTGGCTTCACCGTGTCTGCCATCTTAGGCATGTGCGATGCCTACCGACTTCGCCTCGTGCGCCATCGCCTGCAGCCTGGGCATCGAGAGAATGCGGACGAAGCGCCGGTCTACCGCCAACACACCGCGACGTTGCAAATCGCTGAACAGCCGACTGATGGTTTCCACCGCCACCGCCAGATAGTTGGCGATCTCCTGCCGCGACATGCTCAGATTGAACTCGGTGCGGGAACAGCCGCGTGCCGCAAAGCGCGCAGAGAGCGCCAGCAGAAACGCCGACATCCGCGCCTGCGCCGACTTCTGACCCAGCAACAGCGCGTGGTTCTGACGGTCGATCAGCTGCGAAGCTGCCGCCCGCATCAAATCGCCGCTCACCGCGGTGGACTCCAGCGCCGTTTGCGCGCCACGCGGCAGCGGCAATGCGCAGACCGCAGTGGTTTCGAGCGCCACCACGGAGGTCTGGTGCGCGCCGCTGCCAATAGCGTCGAAGCCCAACAGGTCGCCGGGAAATTGGAACGCAATGGTCTGCTCGCAGCCGTCCTCGCTATCGGTGTAACACTTCACCGATCCGGCGCGGACCACGTACAGCGACTTCAATTCGTCGCCCTGGCGGAAGAGGTGCACCCCACGACGCAGCGGCGCGCCACAGCTCGGGCCTTTCGCCACGCCATCGCGACCGTTCGATTCCGCGTGGCGGGCCACACAAAAACGCGACCATCTGCAGGTGCCGCAAGAAGCGCTCGTCGGTGAAAAAGAAACGATGTTGCCATCCATTTGAATACCCTCCTGTTGTGCTTCGATTTGTGGAGTTCAATCTAGGCAGGAAGGCGGTGTCCCGGTATTGGGAGATTCGCGTAGTGGACTGTGGGAAGTACCTAGGGGGATGTGCCTAGGGTTTGGCGCATGGGTTGTTTCAGGACGCGGGGCTTGCCTCAACGCGGGCCAGAATGCCGATGAGTTCCGGCAGGGAGCGGGCGCCCGCCTTGGCCATCACCTTGGCACGATGGATTTCCACCGTGCGCTCGCTAAGGCCTAACTCGATCGCCACCACTTTATTGCTTTGACCTTGAACGACCCGCTCCATGACTTCCCGCTCCCGCGGGGTGAGTCGCGAGAGCCGTAGCTGAATCGAATTTCTCTCCAGTCGACCGCGTCGGCGATCGATATCGAGTTGCAAAGCCTGATTGATCCGCTCCAGCAGGTATTGATCGCGAAACGGCTTTTCAACGAAGTCGAAAGCGCCGGCACGCATGGCTTGTACCGCCAGGGACACATCGCCATGCCCGGTGATAAAAATCACCGGAATATCGAAATTAAGCTGGTTAAGCACCTGCTGGAGTTCCATGCCACCCAGCCCTCGCATGCGCACATCCAGCACCAGACAGCCGCCGCATTCGGCACGATAGCTGTCCAGAAAATCGGTGGCAGAGGCGAAGGTCTCTACGCGCAGGCCGATGGAGTTCAGCAGGATGGCGATAGCCTTGCGCACCGCCTCATCGTCATCCACCACGAAGACCGTTTGGCCGCGATCTACGCCTTCGCTTGCAAGCGATGATCGCGAGGGGGGTGTCCTGATCACGAGACTGTTTTCCTGTGCTCCAACAGAGTTTGCGCTTTTTCCATCAGGCGCCCTTTTCCATCATTACCGGCAAGGTCATCACCAGCCTGGCGCCGCCAAGGGCGTTAGATTCAACACTCAAAGTACCGCCGTGCGCCTGCACAATCTTCTGACTGGTCGACAGTCCTAGCCCCATGCCGTCGGGCTTGGTCGTGAAAAAGGGCTCGAAGATCTGCTCGCGATCGTCCGCCCGAACACCGGGCCCGGCATCATCAAAAGTCACCACCACCAGATTGCCAATCTGATGCGAATAAATGCTGATCGCCCGCTGCGCTTCCGGCAGCGAGGACATGGCTTCAATCGCATTACGGATGAGGTTCAGACACACCTGCTCGAGGTGAATGACGTCCACTTCAACCATTGGTGAATCCGATGACAGCAGAATGTTGATTCTGGTTCCCTTGGCCCTTGCTTCCGGCATCACAATGCCCAGCACGGCATTCAGGATGTCACCGATGGCCATGGCCTCGCGCCGCAAGTTGCCGTGGGTGACGAAGCCCCTGATGCGCTTCACCACCTGGGCGGCGCGCAACGCCTGTTCGGCAATGTCACGCGCAAGAATTCCGAAGTAGTCCACATCGCAGGTTTTTCCATTGCGGAGCAGATTTTCGCAGGCTTGTGCCAGCGCCGTGATGGCGGCGAGCGGTTGGTTGATTTCGTGCGCAATCGAAGACGCCACTTCGCCGAGAGCAATCAGCCGCGTGATGCGAGCACGATGTTCGCGCTGGACATGGTCCGCTATTTCGCGAATCAAACGCTGCGTTTGGTTAATGAGCGCGCCACAGAGGATTGGCGGCCGACCCGGGAACCGTAAGACGCTGAGGTAAAGCGAGGCCTCGATGGCCAGCCCTTCGTCAACGTGCAGGCAGACCGGGATTTCCTGCCCGCCATCTGCGCTGTGACGCACCTTTTCGAGGGACTGCAACAGTCTTGACTGGTCTTCCTTGACCACCAACTCATGGACCGGCCGGCCGCAGAGATCCGACGCCTGCAAATGAAGCATGGCGGTCAGGGATTCGTTAACAGCCTCAATCTCACCCTCCAGGGTGGCGATGAACATGCCACTGGCGATGGCTTCGTGCGGCCGCGTCTCCGTTTGCGGCGTGGCCCACGCCTCCGGGCTGGCGATCAACGATAAAGCTTTGCTGTCCATCAACGCCTCCCTGCGCAATCCGTTAGTGCCGTCCCTGACCTCTGGCAAGCGCCGAGGCTACATCAAAGTCTGCCGGGCCGCTGGCCCACAGCGCGCGCTAAATCGCAAAACCTGCCACCCGCTCAGAGACTCGCAATTGAGCCCGATCATCTTGCGTGCGCTTGCAGAAAATCTGATCGGGGTTAGGCGCGCCGCGCGCCGGCGCGTCCATAGTGCGGGACTCTACCCTGATCGGAGGTGCGCGATGGGATTTCCCCTCAAGAAACTGCTGGTACCGATTGATGGCTCCGAAGGTGCCGAACGCGCGGCCGCGCATGCCGGCGAGTTGGCGCGACTGTCGGGCGCTGCGGTTGTGTTGTTGCGGGTGCACAGCCCCGACCTCTACCAACTCAGCGTGCTCTCGGAGATTCCCCCGCTGACCGACTACGAATATCTGTCGGCCATCGAAAAGCAAATGAACGATCCGGCCAAGGACCCCGCTTTCGAGAAGGCGAGAACCGCGCTGGGCACGGTTTCTGGTGCGGAAAACGAAATCGCGTGGGGACAGGCTGCGGCCATGATCTGCGACTACGCGAAGGAACACGCCATCGACCAGATCGTGATTGGCGCGCGCGGCCGCTCGGCGTTCAACGCGCTGCTGGTGGGCAGCGTGTGTTCGCAGGTGCTGCATCACGCGCCGTGTCCGGTCACGGTGGTGCATTAACGGCCGCGCGGCGTGGCCCGCCTAGTGAAAGCGTGCCAGTGCGCTCAGCACCTCGCCTGTCTGCTCATAGGGCGCCATATGGGCGGCGCCCGCAATGGTCACCAGTTCAGCGTGCGGCAGCAGGCGCTGGAAGGCTTCGGCGTAGGGCATGGGCATGAGTTTGTCGGCGTCGCCCCAGACGATGACCGTTGGCAAGGTCGCCCGGTATAGGCGCTCCGACAGACCGCGCTCCGGGATGGGGAAGAGAATCTTGCCGGCAGTGCCCATGCGTCGCGCGTTCTTGATGAGGAAGTCCTGCAGGAATGTTTCATCCTGAAAACGCGTCATGAAGCTCACCAGTTCGTCCTGATTGCTACCAAAGTCGTAGCCCTCGGAAATAATTTGCGTGCCGAGGGCAGGGTCGCTGAACAACAAATCCGGTAATTCAAAGGGCAGTTTGGCGAAGATATCCGGCATCGGATAATCGTCGAGCCACAGGCCGGCGGCGGAAATCAGCCCGAGTCCCTTGAAGGCCCGAGGATTGAGTGAGGCCATCTCGGCGGCAATCATCCCGCCCATCGAATGCCCCACAACCACGGGGTGTTCGATGCCAAGAACTTCCATCACATCGAAACCCCAGAGGGTGAAATCGAGCATCGTGCGCAGATTGTCAGCGCCCTCGGAATCGAGATAGCCGGGCAGCGAAGGCGCATAAACGTGAAACTGCTGACCAAGGGCTTCAAGAAACGGGTCGTTCTCAACCACGCCACCGGCCGAATGCAGATACAACAACTGGGGTCCGGCGCCAGTTTCCAGCACGCGGGTTTGCGTGCGGCCGTTCCCCGTTTCAATCAGATAGGATTTCATCAGGCCACCCCGCGCAGTTCTCGATCGGGATGGCGACGATTGGCCACCGGGCGGCACCAGAAACGGTTGTCATCCGCATAGTCTGGCCACAGGTGGCGCAACTTGGGCATGACCTTTTCGCCAAACAAGCGCGTGGAGTGGCGCACTTTCTCGTTCGGCATATCGCCCAGCGCCATCAGGCAGAAGAGATTGCCAAAGCGCAGGTCCTTGATCATCTCCTCACACTGCTCGCGCACGGTCTCCGGGCTGCCGCAAATCACGTAGCGCTGGTCGAGCAATTCTTTCCAGCTCAACTGGCTAAGGGTCTTCACCCCTTTGGGCGTCAACTGCGGGATTGCACCGCGCTTCAGGGTCTTGATGGTGCGATAGCCCGGCGCTTCGCCGAAGCCCGGATAGACGTGCAGGCAGCGGTTGTAGAAGTAGTCGATATGCTGCTTGTAGAGCTTCTCGGCTTCGGCATCGGTTTCACCCACGCAAATCACCTGCGCAAAGCCTGCGCGATAGGGCGACTCGTCGACCGCACGACTCGCCACCTGATCCCAGTACCCACGCATCAAATCGCGGCCACGCAAATAGCCGGAGTAGCTGAGGTAGCTGTAGGAATAGGTGTTTTCGATGCAGAAATCGTAGGTTTCAACGGAGCCGCCGCCGGGGATATGAATGGCGGGATACGGCTGCTGCAGCGGGCGCGGCCAGATGTTGACGTAGCGCAGCTTGTTGTACCGGCCGTTAAACGCAAAGGGTTCGCGCTCGGTCCATGCTTTGATGATGAGTTCATGCGCTTCGGCGTAGCGCTCGCGAGTTTCGGTGGGTACCGTGCCGTAGGCATAGTTGGTATCCATCGAAGTGCCCACCGGGAAGCCGCCGATGAAACGCCCGCCGGACATCACATCCAGCATGGCAAATTCTTCCGCCACGCGCACCGCCGGGTTGTACAGGGCGATGGAGTTACCGAGCACCATGATCGCGGCGCGCGAGGTGCGGCGCGTCAGCGTTGCCGCCATGAGATTGGGCGAGGGCATCAGCCCGTAGGCATTGGAGTGATGTTCGTTCACCCCCAAGCCATCAAAGCCACATTGCTCGGCGTATTCGAGTTGGTCGAGATAGTTGTGATAGACCTCGTGCCCCCGCGCAGGGTCGTACAGACTGTTGGGCACATCCACCCAGACGGAGTGATGTTTTTCGCGAAAGTCATCCGCAAGATGCGGCCAGGCCATCAGATGAAAGAACGTGAATTTCATTGCAGTCTCCCCATCGTCACGTCATGTGACTTTTTTTTCGAGACTATAGCCAAGAATTTCCAAATCGCCAGCCGCCCCAATGGGGTCTCGATGCATGTTGCGACGCGCCAGATTCTGTGGCGCACTGCGACTCGGCAACGACATCGCAAGGAACGCGTTCATGACCGCTACTCGCACTCTCCATTCATCCACTGCCATGCGCGTGCTGCTGGTGGACGACAGCAAAACAGAGCGTCGCCTGGCCGAACGCGCGCTGGCGCAAGACGGCTTTGATGTGGTGACTGCCGATAGCGCTCAGGCTGCGCTGCTCGCGCTGGATGGTGCTGGATTTAATCTCATCATCAGCGACCAGCGGCTACGGGACCTGCCGGGCGTGGCGCTGATGGGGATGGTGCGAGAAACGGTTGTGCCGGCGCCGCCCATGTTGCTGTTGACCTCGGACGACTCGGCGCGAACGCGTCACGCGGCAAGCCACGCGGGCGTATGTCGGGTCCTGACCAAGCCCGTTGCGCCCGGCTCATTGCGCGAGATAGTGAAAGCGCATGCCTCGCCCACCCACACCGCGCCGTGCACCACACTGCTGAACGAAGGGAACGTCCAGGCTTTCCTTGGAGGAGGTCTGAATCTTGACGAACAGCGCCTGCTGCTTGCGCGCTGGCGCGCCGGCATGGAGGAGCAACTGGCCCGCCTGCAGGGCGCCGCCCAAAGCGAGGATGCGCGCCGGTGGGCGGAAGAGCTTCATCGATTGCGGGGTGCTGCGGCGCTGTGCGGCGCACTGCGACTCTCTGCAGCCGCTGCCGGCATGGAAACCGCAGCGCCATCGCAGGCCAGCCTGACGCTGCTGGAAAGTATCAATCAGGACACCAACGCGGCGCTTGCCCACCGCGTTGGCTTAATGGCTTGAGAGAACCCTCAGGCGCCGAGGCTCTGGCGACGGGCCTTGGTAGCGTCCACATCGACGGCCAGCGTGTCGTCTTCAATGGCGCCGCTGAGCACCACGCCATAAACATCAAACGCCCGTGCGGCGGTTTCCCAACGCTCCACCACGTCCCGCAGCACACGGGCCGGGTCGCGCTCCAGCGGATTGCCGTAGCCCCCCCCACCGCAGTCCACGCCGCGAATCCATTCGCCCGGTTGGAGCACACATTCCACCACACCCGGGAGTTTGGTTTCGTGCCCGTCGGCAGCCACCTTGAAGGTCGCCGCCGCGGGTCCGGCCTGGCCGCCGCGCACGCCCTGCGGCGGATGCACCTGGCCATCGCAAGACACCACGAT
>Ga0255126_1000439_pt1 | contig 18144 bp, 10 predicted proteins | sample Law_Miss_RepA_8d_FD_188556 | JGI IMG/M metagenome (GOLD analysis project Ga0255126, IMG submission 188556) | Freshwater microbial communities from St. Lawrence River, New York, United States - Law_Miss_RepA_8d | ecosystem: Environmental > Aquatic > Freshwater > River | place: USA: New York... | reverse complement strand
ACCAACAACCTATATCATCGATGCCCAAGGGGTTATCCGAGAGCGACTGGTGGGAATGCAACAGCTTGCAAAACTCAAGGCATCGATTGACAAGATTCTTGCCTCGGAAACCAAGCAGGACGTGCAATGATCACATGAATTACCCAAGAAACGTCATAAGCTAACAAGATCGCGGAACGTAACACAATCTCGCCGGTGGTACGTTGCGCGGTCGTATGGCCCCGTGGCGGTTTACTCCCTATTTTCCTTATAGCACTCTTTCCACACGCCCGCCAATCGATACCCAGCTTCAACCGCCCGGATCCTGTGCAACTCGTCGAGCATTTTTAAGGTAGTCCTCTGGTAGTTCCGTAACCTCCCGCTTGGCCACCAAGCCTCTTAGCCCAAGCGCCCCGGTTCGTAAAGGATGCTTGCTGGCCGCTCAATAGTTGCATGAACGGGAGCATGATGGTTTGGAAGTTGGGAATTGCCATGTAATCAGATCGCCTTCTCGCTTTGCAGTCCGGGAGTATCTTTGGGCTGGATCGGTAATGTGCAATAGTTGATAGGGCTTAGATCAATCATCAGCTTGCTACGTAATTCTGCAATCCTGTCGTCAGGAACGTTTTTGAGTAGATGCTCAACTAACTCCGCTTGACGAGGTTGCCCGAAAGCAAGTCGATAGAGTGCTAACGTTTTGAGAAGAGAGGTTAGTTTTGCTCGGTCTTTGCTGAAGGGGTAAAACGGAATGATGCGTTCAATCTGATAGCTGTCGGCCTTTACGTGCCAATAGGGAATCAACTCACTCTTGCCTGTTCCTTCACGTTCATTTTGTTCTGCGATAACGAAGAGAGCATCCCAAAGACCATGTTGGTCAATCATTTCCTTCGAGAGCAGGGAGCCATACTTAGCTGCAATTTGCTGTCTTATTACCAGTCCCTTGAATCGATTTATACGTCCTTCACGCTGTTCTAGATCGATAGGATTTTTTGGCAAATTCCAATGGACAATCTTTCGACAGTAGGTGTGAAAATCGAGTCCTTCTTGGCCAATCGACGTTGTTGCCAATACGAACGGTCGAAATGGGGAGTTGAAGTTGTATCGAATACCTTTAATACGATTTCTGCCATCTTCCGTTTCAATTCTCTGGTTCCCAAGATCAACGGCATAGTGACAACGCATGTTCTTACGTTTTTCGCTTAGGAAGCTCTTGAGGTCATCAACCTTGATCGAGGATGTCCCAAGATTCATCGAGTCTATTACTCTTTGGAACATATCCCAGATTGTTGGTGCGTCTGGTCTCAAAACGTGGAAGAACTCATCGAGCACTGATTGAAGACAGCCGCTTTCGCAGTAGTTGAGAACACGCTTCCAGTAGCTATCTTTACGCGTACTGAGCCGAACTGCTGCAATCGATTCCGGCTTGTTGAACAGAGTCAAGAATTCAGCAGCTAAATCAAATGCAAAGAGCAATCGGTCATAGTACGGGGCTTCGAAGCATTTCTCTATTGATCTGAGCGAGGTGACAGCGGGACTGGCGATGGCGATGTCAGCGAGCACCTCTGCCAAATCTGGCGGAAGGACGCCCAGACTAGCTTCGTTGGGATGAGAAAAGCAGTTTACAAACTCTTCAAAGTGCTTTTCCTTTGAACTGCTTTCTTCCTTCTTTTGACTTCCCTCTGTGGATGCTCCAAAGAATGTCGAATCGTTGGATCGAAGTACTGTCGTCAACCAGTCTTCGAGTCTATTTCGGATCGAAGGTGTACGTCGATCCAGCAACAGTGGTGCTGCCCAGTACCAGCGATCAGACTCCCCGGTAGGTGTTCCGAATTTGTGTAACTCAGCATCCTCGATGAGCTTATTTAACCTGACGACCAAATTCTCACGAATAGCTTGGAGTGAGTAGCCTCCCAGTCGTACCGAATCACAGGCAAGCAGGTCCGCCAACGATTGTGATGGATACAGCAACGCGAAATTGGACATGTTATTGGGAGATTCACCAACATCAGACTTCTTTTGAGAAAACGTTAACTGTGGGATCGGGTGGCGACGTTCGCTCTTGCCGTGGAAGTACTTTCTTTCTCTTTGCTCTTGAGAATCCATGGATTCAGCATGACCAATTGTTCTTCGTTCAATCTCGTATGAGATCAACGACGAAATCATTCGTGGAACCATCAACCACGACGAAAAAATCAGCGTCTTGGAGAAGCCAGCCGCATTGCTAAATGGCCCCGTCAACGGGTAGCAAGGTAAGCTTGGTGGAACCCATAGCAACAACTCCCCGTTGTTTGCGGTAACCTCCTCAAGAACCTGACTGAACTTGGAGTTTTGTGCGGCGTTGGCTCCATCTTGAAATAGCAACTCGTATTTGTTCACTTCACCGTGATTGATCCATGCACTACGGTTGAGTTCAAGCTGTCGCCGGACTTCAGGTTCATCTTTCCGAGAATCAAGCTGGGTTTTGATTTTGTAGTCATCAAGGAATGAAAGCGGAAATGGTGCCGACTTACAAAACTCAACGGGAGCATGCAGTGAATGTTGACTATTGTCGCCAGTTTCGTTCAGACATCGAACGATATTGTCGGTAGCGATAAAATTTTGGATGTCACCCGAAGTTACTTGCAGCGGTTGTGTCCGCCACTTGTCTACTGTCATCGCATTGAAGTCTTCTGACACGCTGAGTCGTTCGGTTCTACACATTACTCGCCGCAAGACTCGTTGCACTTCGTCACGATGCATCGAATCGATATCATTGTCGTTGTCACCAAGCTCAATAAGCTGTTTGAATAATGATTGACGATGGTGATCATACCTAGCGATGGCTTCTTTGTCCCCATTGAAAAGAAAGCCAAGGATGCGTCGAAACTCTTTGTAATGCTCTTCACCACTTTCCCAAGGTGCGTCACCAGTGTATGCCTTGAATGGAGTTGCTGACAGCAGAAGAATGCGAGCATCCTGCTTGCTGAAGATTCTTCGAGCGATTTCGGCTGCGTCGGATTCAACGTCTTGCGTCACCAGCTCCTTGAACCGCTGGAATTCGTCAAGAATATAGATGTCAGCATCAATGTAGTTAACGCAAACTTCCGACAGAGCATCCTTTAGTTCAGTAACCAGTTGATCTGATTCGGCACGAAACTGACCGAGGTTCTTCAACGTAACCAATTCGGATAGATGTTTCGTAGCAGCGTGGAGCGAGATCGGTCTCTTTAGTCCCAATGTTTCGAAAAGCGGGCTTTGGGAGTATGGTAAAACCTTCGCTTTTATTGCCGCAGTGAATCTCGAGCTACAGCAGGGCCGAAGAGGATAGCCGCACGGCCTGTCTCGTTGCGAATCGAGTTCTGTGAACCAATCGCTTGGTAGTTTCTGTACTCCTGCTCGGAGAATTGCCGAGATGGATTTTCCAAACGATTTCAGTTGATCGTCTTGCATCAGCAAAGAGTAAAGGATGCGACGTTCACCTTGTTGCCCAGTGCTACTTCCCTTGTTAAACGATGTCGCTGGCGTAAGTGTATTAAGACGAAGTATATTGCCGTCACTATCTTCCGGCTGAAAAGCCAGATAAGAAAGTCTGCTTGCAAATCGATCATGAGATCGCTTGTCAGGAAAGAAATCAAGCTTGCCGACGTTCTCGTGAGCGATTACTTGATTGGAGCAAATGTAAGTAACTTTTAGTGGGAGTTCACCACCGCTCACTAACCTGTCACGAATACATTGGGCAATTACGCCCTTGGCAACAATAGTCTTTCCAAGTCCTACTTCGTCAGCGACAAGCATTCGCTGTTGACCCTTGCGAAACAGGTTGTCATAAACAAACTCAACCGTTGCACGCTGGAAATCCTTCAGTGAGTCGAGAGCACGCTGAATAAGTTCCGCAGGATTGTGTTCATCACTCATCGTCCTTTCCTTTGCTTCTGAGGAACGATGGCCTTGAACGCTTCCCAAAACTCCAAGAACTCATGTGGTATGATGCGTCCGTTTTCCTGTTCGTCCCCCTCCTCACAAAGTTTGCTGATAACTTCGTCTATGGCCGCTAAGCGTTGAGGGGATCGTGAAGCTGCGAGAAGCAACTGCTCAAATATTGGGATCGGTAAATCCCATATCGACTCGCTTTCCGAACCACTTCTTTCGCCACGTGTGGTTGTCCCAACCGGTTCTTTTTCCAAATCGTCGGCCAACAAGAATCGCAGGTATTCGAAGAACCGGTCACGGCTGTTTATGATGCTCTTGAGGATTCGGCCAATGCGACTTTCTGGGATACCTTCAATGTTAACTTTGATTAAGAATGCTCTGAGCCGCTCTGCTCCCTGCCAGATCTCAAATCGCAGGAATCGACTTAGATTGCTTTCGCTGATGTTAGGAAAGATGAACTCATTAGATTTGCCGGATTCGAGAGTGACCGGATCAATCCCGTCCGAGTTGAATGGTGACACCCGAACTGTCAGATCTGGCCAAGTCGCTGAAGCGGGATCAATGACAAGAACTAAATCGTAGTTTTGCTGATTTTCGGAAAGTACAAGTTCCGCTTTCTTGACCTCAAGAACCTTGAGCAATTCAAACTCAAGAACACGCAGTTGTTCTTCCATTCTCCTGATGTCAGAATCATCGAATGGCGATTCTGGCTCATCGTAGGGCTGAAAGATCCCGCCTTCATCATTCTTACCAAGCAACTCCTCTCTAAGTCGATCAAGCTGAACTGCGGCACCGGTTCCACGAAGTTCTAAAATGAACTCGACGTTCCGTTCGAACGCAGCCATCGTCGCATTTGCCGAGCCAATGAACCATTGATTGCGACTTGATTCTCCCTGAAAAACAAAAAGCTTGGCATGAAGGTTCTGTTGCAGCATCTCCCCCTCGCCATCCTCGCAAGATTCGAGATTTTCACCATCAACGACGAGATCCGAGATGCAAAAGGTATTTACATCATCAAGTGAATTTGGTGGCAAACGACGAAGCTCTTCACGACGGCCCAACAAAACCAATTCTTCAAGTACATTTACCTTCAACTGGGCAATCGCATCCCCGTGGACGAATGGACTGATGCAAATGGCTTTGGAACCGGTCTGAGTAACAAGTGGATTTTCGTATCCCTCGATCCCAACCGGATGAAAGGAATAGTTTTGATTGAAGCCATTTGGCGTTTTGAATTGAACTCGGCGAAGATCGGTGAGAAACTTTTCATCTCCGTCGAACCCCTCGTAGGCTAGCAGGTACTTTACGAAATCAGCCAATGGTGCATTCTTGGATTGTAGTTCATCGCCTACTTCACCGTCCATGTGAACGGCAATGTCCCAGTTGCGGTCATAGGTCAAATTGCGGCTCAGCACAATCGTTCGATAGATGGTCGTATGGGATTCATGCTCGTAACGCAACACCCAAACCTTTGGATGAAATGCGGTGTAAGCATTTTCCGGCAAGATCCCCACAACGCATGGCTCTAGGAGTCCGTATATTCGATTGTGCTTCTTAGGAACGTAGATCTTCCCCTTTTGATGATAGATGCGAAGCACATCAGGACAACGTTGAATGGCTTCCAGAAGCTGAACTTTCTCCCGCTCAAAACTTCCTTCCATCGTCTGCGAAAAGAACAGTGCCACAGGTATAGAAAGCAGCGTGTTTAAATCCAGCGAGTAAGTAGCAGCTACAGCTTTCACAAGTCGATAGCCGCTAGGTGGAATCAGCATCGCACCGTAATCCAAACGGTTCTTTCTAACGTCTAGCATCGTTGCTCTCCGATGCTGACAGCCCATTGTGGATATCTCGGATAATCGTTCTAGCTTGGAAGAGTCGATAGTTCAGATCGCTGATTCCAATCCATTCGTTGACACTTTCCCGAGAGTTAGGCTGGAGGCGAGCACGAGATTTCTTGTTGTACCGTTCTTGGTTGGCAACCAGCTTGTCGAGCTTTTCAAGAGGCAAATGGTTTCTCAGTCCGTCGATCCAAGACTCTACAAACTGCACAGTATGTTTACGAATTGTACGCTGGTGCAATTTGACTTGATCCCACAATGCACCCGTGTTCCATCTACCCCAGTCAAAGGCAGCAAGTGCCTCCATCCATCCTTCCCACTCAGAGTCGAATTCACCCTTCTTGCTTTTCGTACCATGTTGCTCTTGAAGTAGGCAGTTGTACCGAATATGAGCACCGTGCATCAGTTGCCAAAAATCTCTTGCGGCAAAGATGGTTTTCGTGAGTCCACCTGGCAGTTGTTGGACGAAAGAAGCCTCATCTGCCAAAGTTGTAAAATTCCAGTTGTTTGGCAACTCGACAAATTGCTCCCGGAGATTGGGATCAAGAAGAGCTTGCCCCAACAGGCTCTGTGGGACTTTCGCTGCAATCTGATTCGATAAGAATGTTGCTTCGTCCACTGAGAGGTTTAGCGATAGTTGATCAATCCAGTCAGCATCGTAAGCTGGACAGACTATGCCTTCATTGCCATTTTCGAAGGCATCGGGGTCGTCCCCTTTTGATTTGTCAGTTCCTTTCACCAACTCCAAAAGTGATTGATCTGGGTTAGCGTACTTTCGGCAGAAGGCTTGCAAAGATAGTTCAGTGCGAATCAATCCAAACTGACGAATGCCCACCCAGTAAGCAGACGAGGGCTTCCGTTGGACTTCGCCCTGCTTTTTGTAGAAACGCTCGCCAATGATGCCATCTTGAGGATGCTCGGCATGATTTTTAACAAGTGCTTCCATGCACAGGTTCTCTTGAACATTCAGATAGTCGGCAAGTCGTTGGCGGCGTCGTTTGTTGGCAGGCAGCTTTTCATAGTCTCTGAAGATGCGTGGGACAGTGACAAAGTACTTGGCACGCGTTTGAATGGTTGAAATGCCGGGGAACAACGAATCGGAAAACGAATCTCGGATGACACCAATGCCAAGCTCATCAATCACACCGGGAGTCGCGAGCAAGTCGATCACCGACTTGACCTTCTCTCGATGCTCTGATGAAAAATCGACCCAACCAATTGCCGACATCAGCTATCTCCTTTCGCCTGAAACCACTCCCAACGCTTTTCCAAGGCCGCAGTTTGCGGGCGAAATTCAATTTTTGCAGGCACTCGAATTGTTACCCCACTCAGATAGTCGTAGGAGGAGCCTTGTAAGCATGATGCAATCTCAACCTTAAGTGTCTCAGGATGGATGCCAATCAAGTGGCGATCAAAAAGTGTGTGAATATCAGCACGTAGGAGCAGCCCATTTTGTGGTTCGCTTGATTCGACAATGCAGTGTGGTTCGATGTGAGCCGCTTCAAGTGCATCAACGACATCACAATTCGAGATGGAACACCTTCCCGCATATGCATCGAGAAGTGTTGCTCGAAACTCGCTTTGCCCAAGCCTCTGCCTAACCTCTCTGAGAATTCGCTCAAGTTCCAATACCGAGTCGGGCAGTGTTGTGCCACGCACAAATTCAGTGACTTGTCCCGCTAAACTTTTTATCTCTTCAAACTGTTCCTCAGTTATCCGCTTGCCCCATTGCCCAAGCTTGATTGACAGCTCCGAGAGTAGAATCGGTTTTTCATAGAGCGTCGATTTCTCAACAAGGTAAACGAATTGAACCCTTGGGTAGGCACTGCGGTCGGCATCCGTTGGCTTGACCTTTTCAGAAATATCAAAATGACCAAATGCCAAGCCATCTCGTGAAACGACAATAACATCAGCGTTTTTTGAAGAGGTGTATCGATATCTTCCTTGCTCCGAGTCGAAGATTCCATTTGAGATGTACTTTTTAAGATCGATGCGGTCTGGGAAACCTAGTTCCGTTTTGTCTGGGTTTCCAAAGATCCAAATTTCTCGTTCGTCGATCACGTTTGCACCCATCTTGAAAACATTCTTTCTGTACAGAAATCTACTCCGTTTTCACCGTGTACTGTGCGGCCAAGCCTGCGAGGGACTTCGACTCATCGATCGCACTGTGGGGAACCAGTACATATACCCACGGCTTGCTGCTGACACTGCTGGCGTGCTTGCACCAAAGTGCGGCAGCATGCGCCTTCGCATTGACCGTGGTGTCCTCCATCTCCTGCTCTGCTTTGGGCTCGCATAGGTAGTAACCGGCATCCGTCTCAACCACAAAGTCTGGCTCGTAGTTGGCATCTCCCTCATAGTGAATTTGAAACGTATTCTTGCTGGGCTTGACCCATTTTAAAACGGACTTGTCGTTCTCCAACATCACAGAAAAACGCCGCTCGGTGTCTGAATCGAACTTCTGCACAGGGAACAAACACTTACTAAAACCACCGAACAACATGGAGCGAATGTTCTTCTTCTCGTCTATCGGTATACGGAAAGGTCTCGGGTTCTCGTCGTTTGGTGCATTGAATGCACTCGGGGTCAGGGTCGTAAACCCCCTGCTCACATGCACCTCGTAACTCGGGCTCCCATCGTCAAAATGCTCCTGCATCTGGGCATGAATCAACCGCACATACTGATCGTTGCAGTACAGCAGAACATTTCGAATCTCCTCATCTTCCTTGAGGTACGTTCGTAGCTTGGCAATGAGCTGCCCGGCTAACTTGTAAATCAATGATGCATGTTCGTCATAGCTGATGTCGTCGTAGTCGATCAATCCTCGCACCAAGTAATTCTCAAGCCGCTCTTCTGTGCTCGACGCAAGACTTACCAGCCGATACTGCTTGTTTTCTCTCAAGGTGTGTATCAAGATGTCGTTAGCTACCGGCTTCTGATTGATATTGCTGGTGTCGAGATCGAAGTCTCGATACCCACAAGTCACCGTACCGGTTGGAACAAGGACAATACGCGGAATGTCGATAGACAACTTGACGTAGACCTCTGTTGCTTCCCGTACCACCTCTGCTAAACGCTTGTCATCAAGCTTCTCTTCCATCCCCGGAAGCTGCGATTGCGGGACTCGAATGGTTTCCTTGACGCGTTGGACGATCTCGGCACGAACCGCTGGCGATGTCAAATCCGATGACCGAGGCAACCGTTCGAATTCTCGCTTGATAATGTCCAGCGTGGTCTTGGCAACCTCGACCTCCCGCTGGTCATTAAACAACGATGGCTGTGTGATGGACTCAGAACCGGTACCAGTCTGGCCGGTGATGATCTGCAAGGCCCTCGGAACAACCTCTACCACTTTGGATTTCGTCTCAGGGATGTCTCGGCCAATGACAACGCCCGAAACAAGGATCGAATCCCCCCGGTTGGCCTCATCGACGATCTCTTGAAATTTATCGTGGGCGACAATGGTCAATCTGTCTACAGCAGCGTTCCCCGTCCTCTTGCCATACGGTAATCGCAGTCCTCGTCCAATCGACTGCTCTACCAAGGTCCGAGAGTCGGCTCGGCGAAGTGGAACGATGGTGTAGAGGTTGGTTACGTCCCACCCCTCCTTGAGCATGTTAACGTGGATCACAATCTCCACTGGGTTGGCAGGATCTTCGACAGTCAGCAGTTGCTGTACAACCTCGTCATTTTCCTCACCTGTTTGCTTGGAGTGAACGGTAATCACCTTACCCTTGTAGTCGCCATCAAAGAACTCCTGCGATTCAAGGATTGCCTGTATGGCATTGGCATGCTCTGTATCCTTGGTAACCACGAGCATAAAAGGTTTGACTCGCTTTACATTGTTCTCGCGAGCGTACACCTCTAGCTGAACCTTGGTCTCTTCGTGCACTCGCACTCCATCCTTGAGCTTGAGCAATTCAAGAGCCTCTTCGTCGTAGCTGCTCGCGACAAAGTTTTCTCGCGTTGCGACCGCTGGTTGTTTGATAAAGCCATCCGTCAGGGCGGAAGCTAGCGGGTAACTGTAGATCGCATTCTTAAAGGCTTCTGACTTGCTGCCTCGCTCCACCTGCGGCGTCGCGGTGACCTCCAATCCAAGGATCGGCTTAAGCTCGTTAATTGCCTTGATCCCAGCCGATGCCCGATAGCGATGGGACTCATCCATCAGCAAAACAAGGTCTTCAAGTCCCGCAAGGTAATCAAAGTACGAATCGCCGATGTATTCGTTGAGTCGTTTGATACGTGGGGAGTTGCCACCTCGAACTTCGGAGTTGATCTTCGAAATGTTGAAGATGTTGATGTGGACCGCTGCGTCTCCGAACAATTGACCTTGGCGTAGCAATCCAGAACCGTCAGTCGCCCTGACGCCAACCCCACTTTCGTAGTTGTCGCTGGTGATGATCTGCGGCGGATTGGTGGCGAATTCATGGATCCCTTGGAAGACGTACTTCGGCGAGCCGGGCGTAAAGTCGGCGATCAACTTGCGATAGATCGTCAAGTTGGGGGCAAGCACGAAGAAGTGCTGGACCTTTTCGGCTCGATACAGATAAGCGATGAACGCACCCATGAGACGAGTCTTGCCGACGCCGGTGGCCAACGCAAAACAGAGAGACGGAAAATCTCGCTCGAAGTCCTGTACTGTTGGAAACGTGGACTTGATCGCAGCGAGTTGCTGAGCCAAGTCAGCGTTCTTGTCGAGGTCAATGAGCTGGCAAACTCTGGCAAGGATCTCCAGAGACTCCGTCTGTGGAGCGCGCAGACTCAGTCGCTGGGAAATGTTTCGGACGTGCTGATTCATTCGGTATCCCCTTGTGGGTTCTCGCCTTGTTTCTCTTCTTGATTCTCGTCTTGATTTTCTGCTGGTTTCTCGCCCCGGCTCTCTTGCGGTCCTCGGAGTCGCTTGCGAAGTTCGTCGATATCGTCATCCAATTCGGCGTTTGCTTCGTCAGTCAGCCGTCGCGCGTGAAACTTGTCGTATTCGGCTTCCGCTAGTTGCTTGGCAACCTCCATCGACACATTCCCAGCGTTGTTCAAAATCTCTCGTTCATTGAATTGCAGGAACGCATCAAGCTTTTTTCGCCAGTCTGCCATATAAAGTGGTCGCCGCTTGCGAGCTTGATCCTCGGCGTAGTCTAGGTACATCACGACGATACGATTCAATTCACTGACTTCAGCTTGGGATAAATAGTTCTTGGCAACAGCGACATCCGTTCTCCGAACCTTGGGTCCCTTCCATGAAGTCAGGCCCATGTTGGGTTGAGTGCTATCAGCTCGATCGTTGATGATCTCCGCCGCTGTCTTGCCAGTGATCGCGAAGTGCAATTTGTTTTGAACGATTTGGAAGAACAACTGCGTCTCGCTCGCATCCTTGTCGTAATCAATCGACAACTTGTAGAGGTCGCGGATCTTGTGGTAGAACCGTTTCTCGGCGGCTCGGATATCCCTGATGCGTTCGAGCAACTCATCGAAGTAATCCGTACCGAGCTTGTTCCCTTCCTTAAGCCGCTCGTCGTCCATGACGAAGCCTTTGACCAGCAACTCCTGAAGTTGGCTTGTCGCCCAACGTCGGAACTGGACTCCCCGTTGCGAACGGACCCGATACCCCACCGACAAGATCGCTTCGAGGCGGTAATGGTCAACTAGCCTAGAGACCTGTCGATTTCCTTCGGTTTGAACTATTCGGAATTTCCGAATAGTTGCCTCAGGAGTTAGTTCCCCGTCGTCGTAAATCGTTGCCAGGTGCTCATTTACGGTGGGAATTGAGACTTGGTACAAGTCCGACAATTGCTTTTGGGTCAGCCAGACCGTGCCGCCGTGCAAGCGGAGTTGGATACGGTTCTGACCGTCCTCAGTTCGGTAGAAGAGGAGTTCCCCGGTGTTTTCGGGATCATCATCGGCAGGGATGAGGCTCGACATCAGGAATCACCCTCTAGATCGAAAAGGGTCGGCTGGCCACCTAACGCTTTGCGCGCTTTCCGTTTGTTCTTGGGCAAATCGGCAAGAACCGGATCAACCGGAGTGCTCTCGGTTGGCCGAGGATCAGGCAGAGCCTTGATCTCTAGGCTGTAGTCGTCCTTGCCCCACTCGCACTTCTGCATCACGGCCTTGGGGATCTTCTTGACGGTAAGCTGTGGGAACTCATCGAGCTTCTTGGTTCGATACGCTCCGCAGCAAACAAGGAGCGAGCGGTTAGGACCGACCTCATCATTGAGCTTTTGAAGTTGTTCACGGCTGAGCGTTTGAGTCGTGACGAAGATATAGTCGCTTTCGGTCGAGTGCCCGTGCTGCCAGTAGTATTCATCGCTAGGTGCGTAATGGAATCCTTCGAGCTTGCATACCGCTTCGGCAAGCATGGCCGAATTATATTCCTTGCTGATGACCCAATTGCCGAAAGTGTCTTCCTTCAGCAGGGACGGAGCAAGGGAGTAATAGCGAAACCCGCCGCCACCTTTCCAGTCGCACGCTTCGGTGACTCCACCTGGATCAGTCCCGTCGATCACTTTTTTCATGCGAGGAATGATGTGCGTATGGCAGTGTTCGCCAAGTTCCACCATGATCCAGCGTCTGCCCATTTTGTGAGCAACAGCACCGGTGGTTCCTGATCCTGCGAAAGAGTCGAGAATTATCTCATTTGGCAACGTTGCTAGTTCAATAATTCGGCACAGCAGCTTCTCTGGTTTAGGGGTTTGGAATACGTCCTGATCTCCAAAAAGTTGCTTTAAATGGATACTCGCCTCTTTATTGCTTCCGGCTTCCTCGTGCGTCCACCATGTATTGGCTGTTAAACCATCTGTCATTTCGGAGAGATACTTCTTCAGCATCGGACGTCCCGTCCCAGCCTTCCCAAAGGTTATTCGATTATCATCAAGCCAACTTCGGTATTGTTTCTCGTTGCAGCGCCAATAGCGCCCTTTTGGTGGAAGAAACTTTATTCCGGTTGGTCCATTAATTACGAATTGACCTGCGGAATAAAACTTTCCCGCTGATAAGTTTTCCGCTTTCCAAGGTCCACGTGGATCGTTGTCATGATTCGAAAACTTGGACTTTTGCTCATCGGTTCTCACAAGCTTTCCAATCGTAAACTTCGACGAGTCCTTTGCGTAAACTAAAATATGATCATGCGTGTTTGAAACGAATTTCGCAGTCTGGTTAGATGTGTAGGCCTTTTGCCACACGATATTGGCGATGAAGTTTGCTCTACCAAAAACCTCATCACATAGTAACTTCAAGTAATGACATTCATTGTCGTCAATCGTAATCCAGATTGAACCTTGTTCCGAAAGCAAAGCTTGAATGATAATCAAGCGATCTCGGATAAGCGAAAGCCACAGAGAATGCTCAACTCCATCCTCATAGTGCTCAAAAGCAGACCCGGTGTTGTACGGGGGATCAATAAATACACACTTCACCTTCCCAGTAAACTCCTGCTCCAACGCCTTCAACGCGAGCAGGTTATCCCCGAAGATCAGTCGGTTGTCGAAGATGTCGTTCTCACTCACACGATGGGGAGCGTGATACGACTTCGCTGGATCTTCCAGCAAAATGCGTGGCTCAAGACGTGGGCGGTTTTCCTTACCGATCCACGTCAGTTCCAGTTTCTGTTTTCCTGCCATTGTGGTGTGTTCCGTCTTTCGTTTGTTTTTAAGCCCAAACCGGATGTGCCTGCCAATTCGCTGTTAGTCCCATAAGTGCCGTAGCATTCGTTACAGCAGGTGGTGTCTCCAGAAGCGCTGTAACCCGATCTCGCCACTGGTCCGCTTCCGTCTTGATATGCGGACTTCGCAACATCAGTATCCGCAAAAGGAGCAGTGACGAGAATAGCCTTTGATTGGAGACTGTATTTACCCCCTGCCATTCAGGCCCATTGGGCAAGTCTGATTGAATAGACCATTTGCGATCCCAGAGCCTTGCATGGTGAGCACATAAGTTCCTTACGTAATTCAGATGCAGAGCTAACGAGAACAATATCCTCGCTGAAATTCCATACTCCATCGCAACATTCTGTCGGTCAGCTTTATGCATCGCTCGGATTAGACGTGCCATGCTGCCAAACGTCATGATCTCCGTCACGACCCAAACGGGAAGATCAGGGTATTGGGCGTACTTCCGCTCGAAGTGTTTGACAAAAAGCTCTTTTGAGCGACGTGATTCTTTGCGAATCTCCTCTAGCCAATCGCTGTGCGTTATCTTCTTATCGAACTGAGGGTGAAAGCTGGCTGGTGCGGTGTGCCCAAACGCCCCGTACCTTTGACCGAAGTAGTAGGCCACCACGGTGCGAAGATCAATTTCGATGATCTCCAAGGCTTCATTGAACAGATCGCGTAGGCACGCATCAAATATACACGATGCTTTGACGTGATCGAAAGTCACGCCAGCGGGAAACGCATGGCGTGGATGCTCGAAGGCCAGACAGTAGCCGGTGAAGTGGTAGTAATTGATGTGCCGCAGAAAAGTCTCGGCATCTGCACGGTCGTTGACCAGCAAGCCACGAGATTCCAATTTCTTCACCTGATCGGCGACGGAAAGCCAAGGCTTTGCGTAGTTAACCTTGGGAGGAGGACCGCTACTCATGGGGTACTCCTTGACGAACAAAGGTTTCGTCGGGGCATAAAAAAACCCATCCAAGGTGCACTTCACCGACTAGCGGGAGAGGTGGGACGGGTGTGATGCTAGAATTATCGGTCACGAACAGGGAAAAATCAAGGGTGATTGGCTTAGGCAACGAAAATGCCCAGCCAAGTTTGCTGAAAAGTGTTTGGCAGACGATGTTTACAACGTTTCGGCCCGTTTCGTTAGTCAGCTTCGTTACGAGGGTGCTGTCCCAGGAAAATCGACGATCTTCGCAACCAAAAGTCGGCAACGGCATTATTTAGTTGCTCCCTTCAGCATCCAGCGAATCGTGAAAAGTGGCGTCACACTCTGCCGCTGACTAAGCTGTCCCTCGATCTTCCCTATCAGTTCATCTCGACGACTGTCGATCTCGTCTTGAGCCTCATAAAGCCGCTTGCGTTTCTCTTTCCGGTTGCTTTCCAACACCTTGATCAACTTTTGAGCTTCCAGCTTTTCAGCAAGCGACGATGCCAAGGCTGCCACCTTTCTCGCCTCCCGAATTTCTTTGTCCAGTTCCCTGATCTCTCGCTCCAAACCCTGCTTGAGATCATCCGACCAGTGATCGAGCTTGAGCACCTCCTCGTCGAAGTGCTTCATATTACGCTGCTCGACCTCACGGACACGTTTAGCCATTTCTCGGTTCTGTACCACTGACATGTCCGGCGCAGAGCTCTCGACCGTGCCCTCCACTGAAGTGCAAACCTTTGCAGGCAGCATGAGCAATTTGCTGCAAAGCTCACAATCCAACTCCAGCCCCGAATCTGTTTGCCCCGCCAGCAGCAAGAACTCTTCAACGTCCAATGACTGGATCGAAAGCTTCGAACATTGCAACCATCCAGATTGGCCAATCAAAGGTTCCAGTAGACTGATCACCGATCCATAGGCGGCGTAGTCGAAAGTAAGGCTAGCCGTCGCCAGATTCCGGCCCAACGCCGACTCGATGAGTGCAGTCGCTAACGGATGCCCCTGACGGTAGAACTTGTCCCCGTGCTCGTTTGCCTTCTTCCAATCAAAGTGGTAGTAGCCTTGCGGTGCAGCCGTGCCCCGATACTGAAACCGTGGTTCTGATGCGTCGAAGAGAGCTTCACCGTCGAGTTCTGTGCGCGTCAGATTCAAAAGCCATCGCTCCCGATCCGAGAGACTCTCGAGGGTACGGTCCCGATGAACCTTCAAGCGTGTCGTTACTTCCTCGTCAAAGTTCTCCAGCAGAACTTGCCGCGTGTCCTCAAGGCGAGTCTGTATCTCACCATCCAGTTCCGACTGCAATCGATCGAATGCGACTGCAATTTGCTCGGGTGTACGACAAGTCTGATAGACCGCAGCAATTCGGCGTTCGATATCGACGCCTGATTCCAAAGCACCCAGCACTTGGTCGCTAGCACCAAAGACGCCATTGAACAGATTGAACTTCTCACTGAGAAGCTCAAAGACTCGCTCATCCGCTTGATTGCGGCGATTCAGAAAGTTCACCACCACAACATCATGTGCTTGTCCGTAGCGATGACATCGACCAATACGCTGTTCGATTCTCTGAGGGTTCCATGGCAGGTCAAAGTTGACCACCAGTGAGCAGAACTGAAGGTTGACACCTTCCGCAGCAGCTTCGGTTGCAATGAGGATCGTAGCACTCTCTTTAAACTCCTCCACGATGGCAGCTTTAATATCGACCGTCCTTGAGCCACTCACGCATTCCTGACCAGCATGACGCGTGAGCCAACCTTCGTAGTACTGCCGAGAAACCGGATCGGAGTTCGAGCCATTCATCAAAACAAGTTGTCCCGCATAGCCGTTAGCGGCGAGAAGCTCGAAAAGATACGTTTGCGTGCGGCGTGACTCGGTAAAGATCACCGCCTTGCGCTTTGCACCTAGCTGCTCTGCACGGTCTAAAGCGGTCTCCAGAGCAGGAAGCAGAGCTTGCCCCTTGGCATTGACTGTGATGCTGCTGGCTAGCTTTGAGAATCCGACAAGTTCCTCGATCTCCTGCTCAAGTTTTTTGGGATCAATGACTCCATCCTGCGGGTAGTCTTGATCGCTAAAGGTAGAGTACTCCGTGAGTGTAGAATCAGCCGCCGAGGTCGCTTCTCTTAGTATAAGGATGTTTTCATCCAATGCCTCTTCAGGGATCGAATCATCGATGGCATTCCATTCGTCTTGCAATTCGCAGAGCGATTCGAAGTCAGATTCGTCGATCAGCAATGACTCTGTGGCATCCTCGGAAGTCACCGCGTTCACAGGTCTGTACTGCAGCACAGCGGCCCGCTGCATCTTCCTGAGTCGGGTCACAAGCCCCTCAAGGGTTCCCGCGATTGCGAACGTGGAAGATGCCAACAACTTTCTAAGCACCAAAGTGATGAGGTGCCGCTGGCTGGCTGGCAGCGAGACCAGCGATTCTCTTTGAAGAAACGCCGAGACGCTCTCATAGAGTTGATGCTCATCGTCGCTGGGGGTAAAGTCCTGAGTGATGGGGATACGACGCGTGTACGAGACATACTCCAATACTTGTTTTCGCAAGGTACGAATACAGACGGGAGCCAATCGACTACGAAGCTCCTGATTGCGAACCGTTTCACTTCCGTTCTTGACGAACTGGTCTCGGAAAGATGCCGCGTCTCCGAATACGTGCTCATCGATGATACTGACCAGACCATACAACTCCATCAGGGTGTTCTGGAGAGGCGTAGCCGTAAGCAACAGCTTATGGGCCGAGCCGATGGAATCGGTGATTGCCCGAGCCATCCTCGCATGTGGTCGATAAACGTTTCGTAGACGGTGAGCTTCGTCGATCACCACTAAGTCCCAAGGGACCCCTTTGACGCCAGAAGCTTTGGACGCGACGAAATGGTAAGAGCAGATGACGATAGCGTCATCCTGCATGAAGGGATTCCCGTTTCCCGCATTTCTAAGTTGATTGAACTTAGAACCATCCAACACGACCGAGGGCAAGTAGAACTTTTCGTCCAGTTCCTGTTGCCATTGCTTGCGAAGGGTAGCTGGTACGATGAGCAGGATACGGCGTTTCCTCTCTGCCCATCTTTGCGACAGGACGATTCCCGCTTCGATTGTTTTTCCGAGTCCGACCTCATCGGCGAGAATCGCACCTTTGGACAAGGGTGATCGCAACGCGAAAAGTGCAGCATCGACTTGGTGAGGATTCAGATCGACCCGCGCGTTAGAAATCGAACGGGTGAGGTTTTCGATGCTACCGCCTGCCCCCTTGAGGGTAAGCAGATGTGCCCAATATTGGCTGTGATAAGGGGTCATTGCCGACGTGCGTGCCTCGGATGATTGATTAAACTGGATCAGTAATTTACAGTATGGCGATGTTTCAAGCAATCAAAGCAGGACCCATCGAGAGTGACGAAGTGTAGTTATGTCCTGTAGAAAACCGGGTAAAAGGCAGTGGATCAAGAAGAATCGATAGACGAAGACGAGCTTGCCTATAGACAAGCCAAGTATCCTATCGAACTTGACTTTGCCGATGCCGACCAAAACGACCTTGTTGCAGCACGCAAGGCGATTCGAAGAGAGTTCCGAGATGCCGCTAAATGGAAACGGCTTCGCTGTCGCAAAGTGAGGATGGTATCGGAGTCTGAGTCCGGTTCGATCTTTGAACTGGAAATAGGACACGCCGTAGAATTCGATTGGACTTGGGAAGGTGCCGTAGCCTTTCGTCCACTGCTGCTCAAGGAGTTTGAACAAGACCAAGCAGATATGTATCAGCACGGGTCTTTGGATCCGGATGTTGATGACTCGATTGTCTGGTCTGGGGAAGTGCTCGAAGTTGATGAAGCCACAGGACGCATGCTGC
>Ga0255126_1000427_pt1 | contig 18468 bp, 14 predicted proteins | sample Law_Miss_RepA_8d_FD_188556 | JGI IMG/M metagenome (GOLD analysis project Ga0255126, IMG submission 188556) | Freshwater microbial communities from St. Lawrence River, New York, United States - Law_Miss_RepA_8d | ecosystem: Environmental > Aquatic > Freshwater > River | place: USA: New York... | reverse complement strand
CCTTCCGGCGCGTTTCGATCTACCCGAAGACGCGCCGGAAGGCGCGCGTCGCGCTGCGCTCGCGCGGTGGCTGACGGATCCCCGCAACCCGCTCCCGTGGCGCAGCATCGTGAACCGGATCTGGCACTACCATTTCGGTCGTGGGCTGGTGGAAACGCCGGACGATTTCGGCCGTAACGGCGGTCCGCCCTCCCACCCCGAGTTGCTCGACTGGCTCGCGGCGGAGTTCCGTGACGGCGGGGGTTCGCTGAAATCCCTGCATCGCCTGATCGTCACGAGCGAAACCTACCGTCAGTCCTCCTCGGGTGATCCCGCCGGTGCGGCGATCGACTCCGGCAACACCCTCCTCTGGCGGCAGAACCGGCGCCGGCTGGAGGCGGAGGCGGTCCGCGACTCGGTGCTGGCGGTGAGCGGCCGTTTGGATCTGCGCATGGGCGGCCCCGGCTGGCAGGATTTCGTGATCGAACGCCCCGAGCACTCGCCGCACTACGTTTACGGGAAGGCGGACCCGGAGGACGCCACGACGTTCCGCCGTTCGATCTACCGCTTCATCGTGCGCTCCCAGACGCAACCCTGGATGACGTCGCTCGACTGCGCGGATCCCTCGATGCGCGTCGACCGCCGCAGCGAGAGCCTGTCCCCCCTGCAGGCGCTGGCGCTGCTGAACAATGGATTCATGCTCACCCAGGCGCGGCATTTCGCGGCGCGGGTGTCGGCGGAGACGGCCGACCTCGCGGCGCAGGTGGCGCGCGCGCACGTGCTGGCGATCGGCCGCGCGCCGTCGTCCGAGGAGGCGGCGCGGCTCGGGGAGTTCGGGCGCGCGCACGGCCTGCCGGCGCTGTGCCGGGTGCTGCTGAACTTGAACGAGTTTCTCTTCATCGACTGAACGCCGCGGCGCGACGGAACATGATCAACGACTCCCCCTACCATCGTGTGGCTCCCGGACGGTCCCCGACGCGCCGGGAATTTCTCTGGAGCTCGGGCGGCGGCCTTGGAGGGCTCGCGCTCGCGGCGATGCTCGGTCGCGATCGTGCGCTGGCGGCTCCCGCCGCCGGCGCGCCGGCCCCGCGGGCAAAGCGCGTCGTGCAATTTTTCATGGCGGGGGCCGCCAGCCACATCGACCTGTTCGACTACAAGCCCGAGCTCGTGCAGAGGAACGGCCAGCCGAGCGATTTCGGCGAACCGGTGGAGGCATTTCAAAACGGGCTCGGCCCTTGGCTGCGGCCATTGTGGGAGTTCCGGCCTTACGGCCGCTGCGGCAAGCTACTGAGCGAGGTTGTCGCCCCGCTGGGTGACGTCGTCGACGACCTCGCGTTCGTGCACAACATGACCGGGAAGTCCGGCGTGCACAGCGCCGCGACACTCCTGCAGGCGACAGGTTTTCAGCTGCCGGGTTTCCCCGGTGCCGGGTCGTGGGTGAGTTACGGCCTTGGCTCCCTCAACGACAACCTGCCGACCTTTGTGGTCCTTCCCGACCACCGCGGCTTCCCGTCCAACGGCGTGAAGAACTGGGATGCCGCGTTCCTGCCGGCGCAGCACAGCGGCACGCTGGTTTATCCCGATGCGGACGCGCCGATCGCCGACCTGCATCCCCACCGCGCGGGGGATTATGTGACCGCGGGCGGCGAGGCCGCCGCGCACCGGCTGATGGCCGAGCTGAACCGCGGGCACGCCGCGTCCCGCGAGGGCGATCAACGCCTCGACGCCCGCATCCGCAGCTACGAACTCGCGGCGCGCATGCAGCTGGCCGCGCCCGAGGCGCTCGACCTTAAGTCCGAGCCGGAGCATGTGATGAAACTCTACGGTCTGGACCGGGGCCCGCAGGCCTGGCCGAAGGAGATCAACGCGGAGGAGGAAACGTGGCACTTCTCCCGTAAATGCCTCGCCGCTCGCCGACTGCTCGAGCGCGGCGTGCGTTTTGTCCAGGTCTGGAGCGGCAACGACAACAGCTTCCCGCGCCGCAACTGGGATTCCCACGAGGACGTGAAGCGCGACCACGGCCCGCTGGCCCTCGGCATGGCCCGCGGCGCGGCGGCCTTCATCAAGGACCTGCGGCAGCGCGGGCTGCTCGAAGACACGCTGATCCTTTGGACCACGGAGTTCGGCCGCATGCCATCAACGCAGGGAGGCAAGGGCCGCGACCATAATCCGTTCGTGTTCACCAATTGGCTGTGTGGTGGCGGCATCCGCGGCGGGATCACGCATGGCGAGAGTGACATTTGGGGTTACAAGCCGCTCGACCGTTCCAAGCCCACGACGGTTTACGACATCCACGCGACGCTCCTGCACCAGCTTGGCATCGACCACACGAAGCTCACGTTCCGCCATAACGGCATCGATCGCCGTCTGACCGATGTCCACGGTCAGGTGATCCGCGAGTTGCTGGTCTGATCCCTGATCCACACCGAGGACGGGTCCTCGGGGTCATCGTCAGCGCGCCAGCGTGAGGGCGACGCAGCCGGCGACGGCAATGATGCCGCCGGTCACCGCGCGGCGGGAGGGACGGTCGCCTTCCAACCAGTAGGCGATCGGCATGGCCAGCAGCGGAGCGGTGGCGGCGATCGGCAGCACGATGCCGCTCGGCGTGGTCGCCAGCGCCCATTGGTAACAGCCTACTCCGAAGACCGGCCCCGCCAGGCCATTGGCGACCATCCAGCGGTAATCCCGCCGGCGCTCCTCCGAGGTTGCGGCGGGAGCCGCCGGGAATCTTCCCGCCAGTCGCAAGACCAGCAGCCAGACGGCGAGGAACGCGAAACCCGCGAGGATGCGTTGTTCGGCAGCTCGCCCGCCGCCACCGCGGCTTCGAGCCCGCGCCGGCTCACGAGCGCGCCGAGGCCTTGTCCGCAGGCGGCGAGGAATCCGAACAGAAACCCGATCGGCCGCACCGTCACGCGCGGCGGACTGGAGCGGCTCGGCATGATCGCGAAGGCCACCCCTGCGATAATCACCACGCCCCACAGCATCTGCGCGGGCGTGAGGCGGTGGCCCAGCCACAGCCATTCCCCGAGCGCCGCGATCGGTGCGGCGAGGCATTGGGTCAGGAGGACGGTCAGCCGCGAGCCGAGGAGCGGGAGCGCGGCGAACACCGCGATGTCGCCGAGCCCCATGCCGATGACTCCGCTCAGCAGAAACCATGGCAGGCTGGCGCTCGCCAGACCACCGCCGAGGGTGTGCGCGAACGCCGCCAACACCACCACGGCGACTGTCAGGCGGCCAAGGTTGGCCCGTGCGCCGCCCAGCGCCCGCGCACTGCGGTTGGCGCAGGTCGCGTTGAAGGCGAAGAAGAGCGCGGCGAGGAAGGCGGCGAGCATGCGGTCGTGAACGGCCAGCCATGGGGGAAAAGCGCGGCTTGGCAAAGCCGGTCCGTGGTTTTCCGCGAACGGCGCCGGCGGTTTTTGGGTGGCGAAGCCGGGGGGGTACGGGGTATGGTTGAGCGTTCCGCCATGAAGTCCAAACGCCCGTCGCCACGTTCGGAGGACCACAACGCCGCCCTCGCGGCCCGCAAGGGGCCGGTCTCCCGTTTCGTCGCCCGGCATTACCGGCATTTCAACTCCGCCGCGCTGGTCGACTCCGCCAGGGGTTACGAGGCGCACCTGCAGGCGGGCGGCAGGATGCTCGTCACGCTTGCCGGCGCCATGTCGACCGCCGAACTGGGGCTCTCGCTCGCCGAGATGATCCGGGGCGACAAGGTCCACGCGATCGTCTGCACCGGCGCCAACCTCGAGGAGGATATTTTCAACCTGGTCGCTCACGACCATTACGAGCGCGTGCCGCACTACCGGCAGCTCTCGGCCAAGGACGAGCAGGCCTTGCTGCGGAGGCATATGAATCGTGTCACCGACACCTGCATCCCGGAGATGGAGGCGATGCGGCGGATCGAGGCGGCGGTGCTGGCTGAATGGGTGGCGGCCGACCGGGCGGGCGAGCGCTGCTTCCCGCACGAGTTCATGTATCGGGTGTTGCGGAGCGGCAAATTGCGGAAGAGCTACCAGATCGACCCGCGCAACTCCTGGCTGTTGGCCGCGTGCGAGAAGGACCTGCCGATCTTCGTGCCGGGTTGGGAGGATGCCACCTTGGGCAACATGTACGCCGGGCATGTCATCAGCGGCCACATCCGCAACGTCCACACCGTGCGCACGGGCATCGAATACATGACGGTGCTCGCCGAGTGGTACACGCGCACCGCCCGCAAGCTGAAGACCGGCGAGGGCTCGATCGGTTTCTTCCAGATCGGCGGCGGCATCGCGGGCGACTTCCCGATCTGCGTGGTGCCGATGCTGCACCAGGACCTGCGGCGCAAGGGCATCCCGCTCTGGGGCTACTTCTCGCAGATCAGCGACTCCACCACCAGCTACGGCAGCTACTCCGGCGCCGTGCCCAACGAGAAGATCACCTGGGGCAAACTGGCCGCGAGCACGCCGAAGTTCATCATCGAGAGCGACGCCACGATCGTCGCGCCGCTCATCTTCGCCTGGGTGCTGGGTTGGTGAGGCCGGCCGCGCCGGCGCGGACTTTCCGCGGTTGGGCTTTGCGGACGCCACCGGGCTGTGCGTCTTTCCGTCGTCATGCCCAACGCCCTCGCCCGGGAGACCTCGCCGTACCTGCTCCAGCATGCCGACAACCCGGTCGACTGGATGCCGTGGGGCGACGCCGCCTTCGAGCGGGCGCGGCGCGAGGATAAACCGATCTTCCTGAGCATCGGCTACTCGACCTGCCATTGGTGTCACGTGATGGCGCACGAGTCGTTTGAGAGCGACGCCACCGCCGCGCTGCTCAACGAGCACTTCATCAGCATCAAGGTCGATCGCGAGGAGCGGCCTGACGTCGACCGCGTCTACATGGCGTATGTGCAGACGATGACCGGCCACGGAGGCTGGCCTTTGAGCGCGTGGCTTACGCCGGACCTGAAGCCCTTCTACGGCGGCACGTACTACCCGCCCGAGGACCGCCACGGCCGCGCGGGTTTCCCGACGGTGCTGCGGGCGATCGCCCGCGGCTGGCGCGAGGAGCGCGTGAAACTGGTCGCCGAGGGCGAGCGCGCGCTCGGGCTGCTCCGTGCCCGCGCGGAGGGCGCCGGCCGGGCGGAGACCTCCGAGCCCCTGGTGGAGGCCGCGGGGCGCGCCTTTGAGGAAGGGTTCCGCCACTATCACGAGAGCTTCGACGCCCGGAACGGGGGCTTCGGCGGCGCGCCGAAGTTCCCGCGGGCTTCCAATCTCGCGTTTCTCCTCCGCGTCGTGGCCCTGCAGGGTGCCGCCAGCGAGCTCGGCGCCGAGGCGATGCGACTCGCGACGTCCACGCTGCGAGCGATGGCCCGCGGGGGCATCCACGACCAAGTGGGCGGCGGTTTCCATCGCTACTCGGTCGATGAGGGCTGGCTGGTGCCGCACTTCGAGAAGATGCTCTACGATCAGGCGCAGATCGCCGTGAACTGCCTGGAGGCGCGGCAGGCGACCGGCGACGAACGTTACGCTTGGCTGGCGCGCGACATCCTCGGCTACGTCAGCCGCGATCTTGCCGCCCCCGGCGGGGGGTTCTTCACCGCGGAGGACGCCGATTCGCCCGTGGCGGACTCCACGGGCGCGATCACCGGCCACGCCGAGGGAGCGTTCTACGTCTGGACTCCCGCGGAGCTGCGGACGGCGCTGGCTGATGACGCGGAATTCGCCGCTTGGCATTTCGGGGTGGAGGAGCAGGGCAACGTGCCCGCCCAGCTGGATCCGCAGGGTGAACTCCGGGGCCGCAATATCCTCGTCCAGCGCCGCGGGCTCGCGGAGACCGCCCGGCAATTCGGACTCGACCCGGAGGCGGCCAACGACCGGCTGCTCTCCGTCGTCGAACGGTTGCGCTCCGCGCGCGCGCGGCGGCCGCGCCCGCACCTCGACGACAAGGTGCTCACCTCATGCAACGCCCTCATGATCTCGGCGTTCGCCCGGGCGTACCGCGTGCTGGGCGACGCCGAATACCTCGCGACGGCGACGGCCGCCGCCGACTTCATCGCGCGTGAGCTGCACGACGGAAACCGGGGGGTCCTGTTCCGCTCCTGGCGGCAGGGAGTGCGGGCCCTCACGGAGGGTTTCGCCGAGGACTATGCCTTCCTGATCCAGGCGCTGCTCGACCTGCATGAAGCCTCCTTTGAAGTGCGCTGGCTGCAATGGGCGGTCTGGCTGCAGGCGAAGATGGACGAGCTTTTCTGGGACGAGGCGGCGGGCGGTTACTTCAATTCGCCGGGTTGGGACACCAGCATCATGATCCGCCTGAAGGAGGATTACGACGGCGCCGAACCGGCGCCGTCGAGCGTCGCGGCCCTGAATCTCTTACGCCTCGGCGCGTGGTTCGAGGCCGACTCCGGCGGGCGTTCTTATCGCGAGCGAGGACGGCGCGTGCTTGAGGCGTTTCGTGACACGTGGTCGCGGGCGCCCCAGGCGATGCCCCAGATGCTTTGCGCGCTCGAGCTGGCTCTGGAGCCGGCGCGTCACGTGGTCATCGCCGGCGATCCGCGCGCGGAGGATTTTCAGGCGTTGGCCCGGGTGGTCGGCGCAAAGTTCGGCCCGTACCGGGCCGTGGCGGCGGCCGATGGCGGCGAAGGACAGGCTTGGCTGGCCGCTCGCGCGCCGTGGATCGGGGCGATGGTGCCGATCGGCGGTCGCGCGACGGCCTACGTCTGCGAGGAGTTTTCCTGCCAGGCTCCGGTCACGCTGTCCGCGGACTTGGAGCGGCTCCTTTCGCCGGGCTCTTGAGAAGCGTGACGGAACGGACTTCGTGACCAAATCGCTCCGCGGGTGAGCAACCACGAAGGGACGCGAAGGGACACGGCCGAGGCCGGCGCTGCTGCAGCCTCGGATCATACCGGGGATTAAACGGCCGGAGACGGTTTCGAAGATACGGGTCTTTCTTCGCAGACTGTTCAGCGGGCGACGATCGGGCGGTTCCAAGTGGCGCGAAACCTGCACGATGCTCCCGGCTTTTTTGCCCATCTCCTGGCTCCGCTGGGTGACGCCGGTTTTATCGCCGCCACTTTTCGGGATCAGGAAATTCGTGGTGGCGCCGCTCAGCGGTATCGCGCCATGTTCACCGAATGAATCCCGCCTCCGCGAACGGTCTTCATCGTCGTGACTTTCTGCGTGCCGGTGCCGGTGCGGTTTTCGGCTCGGCTCTAGCGCCGCTCGTGCGGTCGGCGGAGCCGACTGGGCCGCGGAGCGCGCGAGTTTCCATCGTGACCTGTCGCGGCTACGACCCGCGCGAGGTGCGCACGGCCTTTGATCGTAGCTTCGATCAGCTGGGCGGGATTGGCGCGCTGGTGAAGGACCGCACCATCACAATGAAGGTCAACCTCACCGGCTCGAAGTTCGGCGCCCTGCTCGGGCGACCGGTTGGCGAGAGCTACATGACGCACCCCGTGACCGTGATGGCCGTCACGTCCGCGTTTTTCGCCGCCGGCGCGCGGCGGGTGCGGCTGGTCGAGTCGACCAACCTGCGCCAGCCGCTGGAGAAGACGCTGGTGGATGCCGGCTTCGACTGGAACGCGCTGCAGGCGCTGGGTCGCGTCGAGGCCGAGGATACCCGCAACCTGGGCCGTTCGCGCGATTACGCCTCGTTCCGCGTGCCGACGGGTGGGCATCTTTTCGAGCAGTTCGAGTTGAACCGGTCCTACGCCGACTGCGATGTGTTCGTCTCCCTCTGCAAGCTGAAGACCCACATCACGACGGGCATCACGCTCACGATGAAGAACCTCTTCGGCGTCACCCCGAACGCGCTGTATGGTGATGACGCGCCGTCGGAGGACGGCGTGAAAGGCCGCGGACGGCTCCACAATCTCAAAGGTTGGGCCGTGGCGGAGAACGCGGCGCCTTTCGACCCGCCGGGTTCCAAGCGCGAATTCTTCACGCCCAACGACGGCGGTTACCGCGTGCCGCGCATCGTGTCCGACATTTGCGAGGCCCGTCCCATCCATCTCGGCCTGATCGACGGCATCACGACGCTGAACTGGGCCGAGGGCCCTTGGGTGAAGGGCCGCACGCAGCGGATCGCCTCGCCGGGCGTCATCATCTGCGGGTTCAATCCGGTTGCGACCGACGCGGTCGGCACCTCCGTCATGGGCTTCAACAACCTGCGCGCGCCGCGTGGCATCGCGCCGTTCCTGCCTGGCGACAACCATCTGGTGATGGCCGAGCGCGCGGGGCTCGGCCCCTGTGATCTTTCGCGCATCGACGTGGCCGGCGTGCCGGTCGCAAAGGTGCGGAGCCGCGAGTTCCCCGACCCGAAGGCGGGGTGACCCGGCCTAGTCAGGGCACCTCGTAGATCTCGACCAGCACGGATCCGGAGCCGCTGTCAGCGCTCGTGACCTGGGCGGTGTAGAGCCCGGCCGGAAAGGGCAGCATCACGACAACGTCGCGCGTTCCTCGCGGGATCGGGAAGGCGCCGCATCGCGCGAGCGAGTCGGCCAGGTCCTGCTCATAGGTCAGGCCGCCGACGACCGCGGGATAGACGTAGCCGTTTTCGTAAGGGCGCCCGGAGGCGTCGAGAACGCGAAGAACCGGAGCGCGCAACGGGTTGGCCACGCCGAATTGCGCGAGCGCCGGCCCCACGGCCCGCACGATGATCTTTTTCGCGGGTCCCGGCGAGGCCACGACGAAGCCGGCCGTGACCGCGGCCTCGGTGCCGGCGCCCAATTCCGCCCGCGTGGAAATGTTAAGCAGGCGATCGACTGGGCCGACTCCGAGCACGAGGGATTGAGAGGGAACGGGCAGCGCGGTGGGACTGCTGTGGAGGCAGGCGTAGGATCCGGCTTCGGCCGCGGTCACGGAGTTCAGGACGAGGCTGCGATCGGTCGCGCCCGGCAGCGCGCGGTTGTTGCGCGTCCAGATGTACCCGAACCCCGCGCGGGCCTCCGGACCAACCAGTTGCACGCGTTCGCCGGTCGGCACGGTGACCCGGGACGGTGAGATCGGGCGGATACCGGAGCCGACCTCGAGCAGCAGCGTTGTCTCGCCCGGAGGACGGACGGCCTGCCCGTGCAGCGGACGCGCGAGCGCAAGGACTAGCAGGGCGATGAATTGGACGGTCTTCATGGCGGTGCGGAGGGTAGGTTCGCCCGGTCCCGTCGTGGTCGCAAGGGGTTCAGCGGCGCTGGCGGGCGTTCGCGAGAGTGAATCCCGGCACGGCGCCTGCCGCCGTGAGCATCCGCATCGCCCGCGCCTCGGCCCGGCGCATCGCCCGCTTCCTGAGGGGCTCGAGGTCGTCATGGCCGGCGAGGTGCAACCAGCCGTGCACGACGTAAAGCGCCAGTTCGGAAGCGAACTCGCGCTCGTGTCGGCGGGCATAGGTGAGGGCGGTGTCCGCCGAGACGCAGATTTCCCCGGCGACGCCGAGCGCCGGGGCGCCCTCGAAGGTGATCACATCGGTGGTGGACGGGTCACCCAGGAAGTCCGCGTGCAGTGTGGCGAGCGCGGGATCGTCGAGGAAAACGACCGAGAGTTCTCCCGCTGGCATGGAGGAACCGCGCGGCGCGAGACGCGCGGCTTGAGCGTCGAGGATCGCCACCAGACGCTCGACGGAGCCGCGAGGCACGCGCAGCCGTGGGTGGCGGTTGGCGACCGCGACAGGACGCGGCGGGTGGCGCGCCGGCATCGGCTCAGGCTCCGGCCTCGGCGGCGGGCTTTTCGGGTGATGGGTAGGCGATCCGCGCGTGCAGCATGTTGAGCAGCGTGAACTGGAAGCTGTTCCGGATACGCGTGATCTCCTCGAGCGTGAGGGGGGACTCGTCCAGCTGGCCCTCGGCGATGCGTTCACCGACGATCCGGGTGATGATCTGCTGCAGTTCCTCCGCGCCGAATTGCTTCAATGACCGCGAGGCCGCCTCGACGCCGTCGGCCAGGGAGATGATCGCGGCCTCGCGCGACTGCGGCTTGGGACCGTCGTAGCGGAAAGCCGCCTCGTCCACCGGCCGCGCCGCGGCTTTCGCCGCTTCGGCCGCCTCCCGGCGGGCGCCGCGTCCGCGGACAGGTCCGCCCCGCGTTTCCTCCACGGCGCGATCGTAGAAATAGCGCACCAGGGACGTGCCGTGGTGCTGGCAGATCGCGTCAACCACGGCGCGGGGCAGGTTGTGGCGCTGCGCCAGCTCCACGCCGTCGGCCACATGCGCCTTGATGAGGCGGGCGGACTCGGCCGGCGCGAGTTGGTCGTGCGGGTTGGAGCGGTCGCGCTGGTTCTCGGCGAAATACTGCGGATGGAGGGTCTTGCCGACGTCGTGGAAGAGAGCGCAGACGCGGGCGATCAGCGGGTTGGCCCCGATCGCATTGGCGGCGTTTTCCGAGAGTTGTGCGACCACCAGCGAGTGATGGTAGGTGCCCGGAGCCTCCAGCTGCATGCGGCGCAGGAGCGGATGATTGTAGTCGGTGAGCTCGAGCAGGGTGATGTCGGTGGTGCGCTTGAAGAGTGACTCAAGCACGGGCAGCAGGCCGACGACCCCGATGCCGGTGAGGACGCCGGTGCCGAGGCCGGCGGCCATCTGGCGCAAGAGGGTTTCGATCGGGGTGCGGTCGGCGAAGCCGATCAAAGCCGCGAACGCGGCGACCGTGAGGCCGCCCATGCCGGCGGCGCGCACCAGCCGGCCGCGACGGCGCGCCTCGCGGCCGAAATAAATGCTCACCAGCGAGGCGAGGAACGTGAGCACCAGCAGGTCGAGGCGGTTCCCGTAGATGACGCCCGTGAAGATGGATACAAACAGCGCCATGAAGATGCCGGAGCCGGAGTCGATCAGGATGGCGACGATCAGCGGTGCGAACGCCGTCGGTGCGACGTAGGGCAGGGTGGATGTCCACGCCTCGTCGCGCAGGAAGAACTCGGCACCGCCCAGCGAGTAATTGGCGCGCACCAGCGCGAGGTTGCCGATGACCACCAGCGCGAGGAGTCCGCAGCGGACGTTGCTCCGCAGGGTCTCGGGATCCTCGATGCGGATGTAGATCAGGGAGGCGATGACCATCGCCAGCACGAGGAGGACGCGGCCGAAAAGGGTCAGACCTTCCTCCGTGTCGACCTCGGAGTGTTCGCGGAGGTAGCGGCGATGGGCCACCAGGGACTCGTAGACGTCGGGGGTCACGCGGTCGCCGGCCTCGACGAGGGTTTGGCCGCGCGGGACCTTCACCGCGACCGGGGGCACTCCCTTCGCCGCGGCTTCCTGGCGGGAGACGGTCGCGGCGCGGTCAAAGACGAGATTCGGCGTGAGCCCGAAGCGGAAGAGTCGGAAGACTGCCTGGGTCGAGGCGCGGGGAACCTGCTCAGACCCCAGACTCACGCGCAGCACGGTGAGCGCGTCCTCCATCGAGTGCACGGGCCGCTGCGCGAAGCCGCCGCTCTGCCGCGCGAGTTCGAAGGCGAGCGCGGAGCCCGGGCTCGACAGCCCCAGCGACGAATCGGCGATGCCCTGCGCGTAAAGGTCCCGCAGGTTGGCCAGGCCGTTTTCCAGGATCGCGGCGCGGGCACGGGCGTCACCGGCGGCGAGGAACGCCGCGATGTCCTCCGGCGTGGCGTGGTAGGAGCCGTGGGAGTTGAAGGTTTCGGCGATCGCGGCGAGCTCGGCGCGGTGCCCCAGGATCGGATCGAGGGCTCCCGGCCGCGCCTGCTCGAAGGCGGCGAGCTGCGTCAGCAGCATGCGGGCGGCCGCCTCGAACCGCCGCAGCGGCTCGGTGTCGAGCTTGTAGACCGGTGGCACGCGGCTGCGCAGTTGTTCCCGCGCGGCCCGGGTGCGCTCGGCGCTCTCGTACTCGAAGGAGGCCTGGGCCGAGACTCTCGTGGTGGCCGTCTGGTTCGGCAGCAGCGGCGCGTCGAGCGTCGTGAGACCGGCGGAACTGATGACGACAATCGCCATCACGGTCACGATGAAGATCAGCACGCCGACGAGCCGGCTGCGCTCGAGGAACTCGCCCATGGCCGAACGCGCTTCCGGCCGCGCGGAGCGACCGGCGCCGAGGCCGCCCAGAAGGAGCCGGAGCTGGTTGCGGACCGACATGGCTCAGGGTTTGCCCGTTTCCGGCGCGGTGCGGGTCATCGGGCTCCGGTAGGCCTCGTAGGCCTCGATGATGCGCGCGACCAGCGGGTGGCGCACGACATCGGCGCCGCTGAACGTGTGGAAATCGACTCCCGGGATGTCGCCGAGGATGTGCCGTACCTCCGCCAGGCCGCTCTGTTTGGCCCGGGGCAGGTCGATCTGGGTGATGTCGCCGGTGATGACCATGCGGGAATCCTCCCCGAGACGGGTGAGGAACATCATCATCTGCTCGGAGGTGGTGTTCTGGGCCTCGTCGAGCACCACGAACGCGCGGGTGAGGGTGCGGCCGCGCATGTAGGCGAGCGGGGCGATCTCGATCACGCCCTTCTCGCTCAGGCGGGCGACGTCCTCGGCTTCGAGCATGTCGTGGAGCGCGTCGTAGAGCGGCCGCAGGTAGGGCAGGATTTTCTCCCGGAGATCGCCGGGCAGAAAGCCGAGGGCCTCGCCGGCCTCGACGGCCGGACGGGTGAGGATGACGCGCTCCACCTGGTTCTGGAGCAGCGCGTTCACCGCGGCGGCCATGGCGAGGTAGGTCTTTCCGGTACCCGCGGGGCCGATGCCGAAGACCACCGGATGCTCCAGCATCGACTGCAGGTAGAGTTTTTGCGCGAGCGTCTTGGGAACGATCGTGCGGCGGTTGGTCGCGATGACCAGCGGTTCCTCGAGGAGTGACTGCAGCTGCGGGCCCTCGCCGCGGGCGAAGGCGTCGGTGATGCGGTGGAAGTCGGGCGTGCGGATCGCCATGCCCTGCGCGCGGGCGCCGTCGAGGAAGCCGAACAGGGCCTCCGCGCGCGCCAGGGGCTCCGGTTCCCCCTCGATGCGCAACCAATCCTCTCGCGTGGCAAGTTTTACCCCGAGGGTGCGCTCGGCGTGGACGAGGTTTTCCTCGCGGCTGGCGTAGAGGGCCGCGGCGTGGCGCGGACTGGGGAAACGCAGGGTCTTGGAGGCCACGGGGGCGGGGCTCAGCGCGGTGGAGGTTGGCGTTCGCCCAAGTTCACGGCCACGGCCGCCAGCTTCTCCCACGTGGCTTCGAGCGACTGCGGCAGAATGCGGGTTTGTCCCACCACGGGCATGAAGTTGTTATCACCATTCCAGCGCGGGACGACGTGACCGTGCAGATGCGGGATGCTGCCGCCGGCGGCGGCGTGACCTAGATTGAAGCCCACGTTGAAACCATCGGCCCTCAGGGCGGCGGCGAGGATGCGTTTCGCAAAGATGATCTGGTCGAAGAGGTCGGTGCGTTCGTTGGCGTCCAGATCCTCCAGGTTCACGACCTCCCGGTAGGGGACCGCCAGCAGGTGACCGGGGTTGTAGGGGAACCGGTTCAAAATAAGATACGTCTGACGCGAACGATGCACGATGAGCGCGGCGCGGTCGTCGCCCAGGGCGGGTAGTTCCGTGAAGGGCCTTCGCATCTCCGCCGGGTACTTTGGCGCCTCGATGTATTCCATGCGCCAATAGGGATGCAGATGCTTCATCGGGATGGCGGCGCGTTCGGCGGTGAAGGTCTCGGAATCGAGGGTCGGGCAGCAGAACCTGCACCGACCGGCGTGTCAAAACCGCTCTCAGCCTCTGATCAGGCAATAAGGCGGTGCTTTTCAGCGATAGCCTGTCCCCGAAAGGCCTGTCCCCGAAAGGCCGGCGGCATGCTGCTGCCATAGCCTGTCCCCAAAGTTGTGTAACCTGTCCCCGACGGGAGCTAAACAGCCTGTCCCCAGGAAATCGGGTTTATTTCAGGGGTGTTGTATTTATAAAAATATGATCATCATCACTTTAATGAATATTAAGCGTCCGATTCCGACTCGGTGCACCGCTGTCGGGGCTCGCCTATTCCCTAGGTCATTAACTGCCTAATCAAAAAGAGGGAGGGTATTCAGGCTGAATTCAGGGAAGGTGGCTGCGAGATTCGCCGAGGTTCCACCATGGCGGTTCAGGACTGCGCCGAGCACATTGCGGTAATTGTTCAGCACAGGAAGGTCGCCGTAGCCCTCCAAAACCCCTCGACGCTCCAGTTTCTCGGGAGCCAGTCCGTGCCATTCTCCGTGCATCCGGCCACCCCTAACGCCCCCGCCAAGCACCAACATCGTCGACCCGCGGCCGTGATCCGTGCCGAAGGCGGAGTTCTCCTCCACGGTTCGGCCGAATTCCGTCATCACCACCACCGTCGTCGTTGCCATCCTCAACCCTAGATCCCGTCGAAAGGCCGCGATTCCATCCGCCAGCCGCCCGGCCAGGGTGTCGACTTGGCCTTGCTGCGCGAAATGCGAATCCCACCCCGGCAGGTCGATCGAGGCCGCCTCCAACCCGACATCCGCCTTGATCAACTGGGCGAGCCGCGCGAGGCCGGCGGAAAATTCGTCGCGACCGTAGATCGCGCCGTTGTCCGGCGGACGCGGTGAGGTGCGCAATGCCTCGATCCGTACCAGCGCGTCAAACGTGTCCCTCGCGGCCGCTCCGAGGTCTCCCCGCTCCATTGCGTAAAGGCGCTCCAGTTGCGCGCGGAACGCTGGCGTCCCTCCGCCCAGGGAAAAGTCCTCGAAGGTCTGCATCACCGAAACGCTCGGCGCCCCGATGAGGCATTCCGGCAACGCCTTGCCCACCGCGACGCACGCGAGCGCCCCTGCCCCGGCCGGTGGCCGGGAGCGCAGGTAGCGCCCGAGCCAGCCGCCCGCAGCCACGCCGCCGTGCTCCATCAGGTCCTGCGCCTCGAAATGCGACCGGGTGTCATCCTCGATCCCGCAAGCGTGAACGATCGCCAGTTCCCCTTCGCGCCACGCATTCTCCAGCGATCGCATCCGCGCGTGCAGGCCGAAGAGATCGTCGAGTCGCACACCCTTTGTGGCGACCGCGGCCAGCCGGGGGCGGGCGCGATGAAAGTGGTCGTCGCCCAACGGCGGAACGAGCGCGAGTCCATCGGCCGCGCCGCGCAGGAAAATCACCACGAGCGTTCGCCGCTGATCGCCTTGGCCGCTGATGACCGCCTGCGTCGCCATGGTCAGCAGGCTTGAAACGCCGGCGACGCGAGCAACAGCGCCAGCCCGGAACGGGATTGGTGGTAGGCGACGCGCTCGGTTTCGGTCGGGAGCCGACCGAGCACGGTCGCCATCACGGCGTCGTCGCCCCCCAGTGTTTGCCTGAGGCCGGCGGCGTCGACGGTTGATCCGCGCACGCGTCCGCCCACGAGGGCGGTGGCGAAGTTCCAGCGCCACAACAGGGTGTTCCGCCAATGGCCCGCCTCTTCCGGATAACCGTCCGGTGTAGCCCACCGGAACGGTGCGTGGCCGAGGCGCACCAGGGCGTCGAGCACGTCGCGCGAGGAGTCGGTGCGGGCGTTGGTGGCGCGCAGCGCCGAAACAACGAAATGAAAGGGTCGCTTGAACTTCGCGGCGCGCACCCCGGGCGCGCCGAACTCCGGGGTTGCGAAGAGCGCGCGCAGGGTGGCGGGGATGGCTCCACCCGCCGCGGTGAACGCCGCCGCCACGGCCGCGACCGCCGTTTCCGGGGGATCGTCGGCGATGAAGCGCCGGCAGAGCTTTCCCGCGAGATGACGCGCGGTTGCCGGATGGCCCGCCAGGATGTCCAGCACGCGGTCGAGGTCACCGGGGCCGAGCCCGGCCGGAACCTCGTGGCCGAGCACGCGTTTCGGGCCGTCGTCGTGGAGCCGGGCCATGAACTCCACCCGTCCGCGCAGGAAGCGCTTGCGATCGCGGACCGTCCAGCCCGTGAGGCAGCGCGCAACCTCCAGCACATCGCCCTGCGTGTAGCCGCCGTGCACGCCCAGGGTGTGCAGCTCAAGGAGTTCGCGGGCATAGTTCTCGTTTGGGCGGTCGTTGCCGCCCGCGTGGCGGTTCACACGGCCGTCGAGGTACCAGAGCATCGCCGGGCTCACGGCACTGGCGCGCAGCAACGCGCGGAAATTCCCCAGCGCGTGTGCCCGGATCACGTCGCGGTCGTCGGCGGCTTTCAGCCAGCGGGATTCGCCCTTCGAGGGGTCGATGTTGAAGTGGTCGGTCCAGAACTGGACCATCACCTCGAGCAGCTGGCGCTCGCTCAGGACCGCGCGGAGTACGGTAGCGCGCGAGAGGTCCTCCAGCAGGGTCTTGTCCTTGAACTCGTATAGCTCGCCCACCCGCGTCGATTGATGTTCGAGCGCGGGAAACATCCGCGCGAGCGCGTCGGGCGCCCCGGCCCCGCGGGGCAGGAGGGAGCTCCGCGGATCGCTGAGGTGGTCGAAGCCGCGGCGGAGCACGCGTTCGCACAGGCGGTCTTCGATCTTTTCCGGCGCCAACTGCTCCTCGATGAACGCCGGCACCCCCATCGCCGCGACGCGCCGGTGGTCACCGGGCCGCACACCAAAGGTCAGCCGGTTCAACGCGTGGGAAACCGCATCAATCTCCCGGCCGGCCGGCGGAGTCACATCGCCACTGAGCGGCCGATGCGTGGGCAGGCCCATCCGGCTTCGGACGTCCTCTCCTCCGCGGCCGCAGCCGGTCCCTGTCGCGAGGACCGCACCGGCGCCGGTGGCGATGAATTGCCGACGGGTCGGCCTCATCCCGCGGCGTGGGTCGGGTCGGTCCCCGGTTTCCTGCGGCCGGCCAGCAACAGTGCGCCGAGTCCCGGCACGAGCGTGAGCGGGATCATCACGAGGGACAGAAATGTGAGCGCGAGCACGACGCCGCCCCGGAGCACGCGGCGCCACGGTTCGGCCCCGTCGCGGGCGGAGGCGAGCCCCCGGCCGATGCGAAGCGCGAGCCCCGTCGTGCCGGCCAGCATCGCGATCAAAGTGAGGATGAGCACCACGGCCGAGCCAAGCTTGCCGAGCGGGTTGGTCGAAGCGCGGCCCAGCATCACTCCGGCGGTGAGGAGCGGGATCGCGGCCCCGAGCCCGGCGGCGGCGCAACCGAAAGGCGAATCGCCCAGCCGCTCGGCGCACCGGGAGGCAAGCGCCGGGAACAGCCCCGCGGTCGCCAGCCAAACCGCGATGAAAACCGACAGCACGCCGAGGACGACGAGCACCACGGTGAAGACGTCGGCGAGATTCATGTTCGGCAGGAAAGGGAAAGGGTGGACCGGCGCAACGGAAGACGGCCCGCCGCGCGAGGGGTTGCGACTGAAGACGACTGCGCCTTCCGCCCGTCCCTATTTCTTGCGCTTGGCCGGTGCCGCCGCGGGCCCCGGTGGAGTCACGGTCAGCCACACTCCCGGAGTGGAGCGGATGAGCAGGTCGCGGTAACCTTGGGGCACGCCGTTGTTGAGGGTGGTCGAGACCAGCTCGTGCGCAGCGGTCCACCTGCCCGCGCCGTCCGCTTCGCGCAGGCGAACCTCGACGAGGCCGTTGAACGGCGCGGCGTCGGACGGCGCCTTCACCGTGAGCGTGAGCTCCTTCTGTTTTTCGTCGGCCGTCACCTCCGAAGCGCTGACGCAGTCGGGCAGCCCCTCGACAGAGGCGACGAGCGCACCCTTGAAGCCTTCGAGGCGACGCAGGGCCACCTTGATCTCCGCGGATTTCCCGGGTTCTATCACGCAGCCAGCGGCGTTGATGACCGCCTCAAACCGCGGATGCGCGTGTCGTACGACCAAACGGAAAAAATGATCAGTTCCGCCGCGGCGCAGCAGGTTGCCGACCACCGCCGTGTAGGTGCCGTCGGCAGGAGCCTTCCACTCGAGCAGGGGGTCGGCGCCGGTGTTCGCCCCGTCGTCGTTGCGGGTCAGTTCCTTACCCGCGGAATCCCTCACCACGACCCAGGCGTCCAGCGGTGAACCAAGCGCCGCGGCCTGCACGGCTAGCACGAGCGTGTCGCCCTTCGTGGCGGTGAACGCATGCAGGGACTCCTCGCCCGATCGGGAGATGACTCCCTCGGCGGCGAAGGGCGGTCGCGGCGCACCCTTCGGGTATTCCGCAAAGTGAAAGAGCGGGCCTTCCGCGGGCGACGGCGCCAGCGTCGGGGGGGCACCGGTGGTGAGCGTCAGCCGGTAGACGGCCGCGTCGGAGCCATGCAACCGCACCTCGGCGTTCGCCGGGTGGGCGAACCCGAAGACCTGTAGCGTGAACCGTCCAGCCGCGGCGGTGGTGAACGTGAGGAATGGATCCAGGTTGCGGCCGTTGTCGTGGTTGAACGCCACCTCGACGCCGCGCGCGTCGATCAGCCGCAGCGCGCCGTCGGCCGGCGAGGCGATCACCTGCGCGTCAAGGATGGCGTTGAGGGTCTGGCCCGCCGCGAGGTCGAACGCGTAGCAGTCTACGTCCCCCGTTTTGCCGAGTCGGCCGGTGATCACCGCGGGCAGCGCCGGCACCGGCTGCGCCCGCGCGGGGTCGTCGTTCGGCTCCGATTCCGCGAGCGGCGCCTCCTTCGTGACCAGCAGGAAACGCGGCACGCTCGCGCCGGAGGAGTTGATGAGCCGGACCAGATGCGGACCGGGGG
>Ga0255126_1000424_pt1 | contig 18531 bp, 9 predicted proteins | sample Law_Miss_RepA_8d_FD_188556 | JGI IMG/M metagenome (GOLD analysis project Ga0255126, IMG submission 188556) | Freshwater microbial communities from St. Lawrence River, New York, United States - Law_Miss_RepA_8d | ecosystem: Environmental > Aquatic > Freshwater > River | place: USA: New York... | reverse complement strand
AAACAAAACTCCTAACGCCAGAAACTGCAACCATGAATCGATCGTCGTCTCACCCAACCGAAATGACTCAATCGCCGTCTCGGTCGCTTGCCGTCGCCGCTCGATCAACTTCCTGATGATCTCGGCCCCTTGATCAGGACTTAGTAACTCCCCACCCGCGGATTCGTTGAGCTTCGATAATTGACCAAGCAACTGCCAGTCGGGTAAAGGCTGCATCGTCTCAACACTCTGGTCGATGACCACGAATGGCAATCGTGACTCAAGCCCTTTTCCCCCAGATCCAATCGTGGTCGCACGCCATTCATATCGTCCCGGGGTCGCTAGACCATTGAATGCTGCTCGCATACTCGCCGCATCCCGAACCGAAAGCGGAAACTCTCCAATTTCAATCTCCTTTGCAGGAATGTCTTCTTGCTGCGACTCCTCGAATTTCCACAACCGCAGAAACACATTCTTGGGCATCGCTGTCTGCGCGCTGCCGGGGATCCAGTTCGCTATCACGTCGGCTGGCTGCTGCAACAATAACCGACGACGATTCATCGACAGTTGCAAACCTTCTTCTACCGCCTCGCGTCGCAATCCCCATAAAGCGACCTGGCGCCAAAACTGCTTGAACTCTTTACCCTTCCCTTGTCTTAGCCACTGATAGGTGGAATCGAAAGCCAAACTCATCACCCTCCCTTGACCCGCAATCCCCGTAACCATCAAAGGTTGAACGGCATTACCGGTCAGGAGCACTTTGACGCCTGGCACGTTTTTGATCCCATCCCAACGATTCGCTCCTGTCAAAGGACGAAACTCTCGCCACAAAGCTGCGGTGTCTTCCCCAGGCTCCCCAAGCTGAAGCAACCGATCATTAGCAACAGGAATCAACGGCACTGGCCCTGCATAGTGATTTCTTAAATCGATTGGGCCATCAAGGGGCTGCCGTGTCCGCTCTCCCATCGCAATTGGCAATACGTCGGCAATCGCGGTTTGATTCCAGCCTCCCGGACCATACGTATGAAAACCACCGAGCGTGATCAAACCTGCCCCTCGTACGACTTGATCTGCAAGCAACTTGCTGCCAGCTTGCCCGATGGCACTTGCATCTAGATCCCCAAGGATAAACAAATCGTATACCCCGTTGCCGATCCGCTGGGCTAGATCCACTGGCCACTTCTGAACGGGCTCTCGCGCAATCCATAATCGATCGACTTGCATGTCGGGTGATTCAAGCAACGCGTTGGCGATGAACTTCGCCTCCGTTCGCGGCTCTCCTTCTATATAGAGAACCCTTGCCCCACCACCGCGTACATTCAAATACGAAGTGATGCGGTTATTCTCCAACACCCCTTCCCCTTCAAGCGGCTGGGCTTCGATCTGCAATTCATACGACCCAACATCCGGCGCAATCAACGGTATCTGAAACGAAAGACTCTGATCGGACTTCGTCGGACGAACTACAGTTTGGTCGACTAACCGCTTGCTTCCATCTTTCGCGACAATTTTCATTGTGATGGCAACGTCGCGATTGCTGGCCCCTCGCGCATGAAGCATCCCTCGGACGAAAATCTGATTCTTGGTATAAGCATCGAGCTGCTCGGGCACTCCCTCAACGCCCAAATCTCTGGCTTGGTCGCTATCCCCGCGTGGTCCAATCCCAACGAAATAAATCGGGATGTCCTGTCTTGCGAACTGCCTTGCCACCTGCTGTGGATCCGCTTTCGATGGACTTAACGTCTGGGCTCCGTCCCCCATCCAAATCACTGCCATCAACGGATTGGAATAAGTTCCATTCGCAACTCCTCCCAACGGGCCACCGATATCTGTACTGACCCCTTCGGCTCGCTGCGGCAATACCGGCGGCTTGGATTGCTCCCCAAGATCAAATTCCCCGAGCGGCTGAAGTTGCGAATCATAAAGAAACGGAGATAGCTTGACCTGTTTGCCAAGCTGGTCGCGGTTGCTCCACAAGGTATTCCAAAGTTCGAGTTGCTGGTCCCACCGCGACTTGGGCCCCTCACCCGATCCCAACTGCATGCTCGATGATTTATCCATAAGCACCGCAACGGTTCCACTCGGCTCCCGCTGCTTGGTCCAACTCATCCCAGGCTTGAGAATCGCTAAGAGTAGAACAAGGATCATCAACAATCGTAAGGCTCGGAGAACCGTTCGCTGCCAAAGACTCAAGCCTTGGGAATCGGTCATCACAAACCAGACAAAAAATAGTCCAGCCGCAATCAATCCCACTATCGCATAACTACCAAAGACTGGTGAGAGGCTCCACTCCATCAGGCTTTCCCCTTCCCACGCGATCCATAAAATCGACTCGACATGGTTTGCTCAGCCATGACCATCATCGCTAAGATAACCCACAAAAACGGCGATAAGTCCCGGCCATAACGCCCCTCGCCAATCGAACTCTGCACTTCATCTTTGCTCTTGGCTATCAATAGCTGTTCGCGACCTATACCCGCCTCAAGTTCCAGCCGATTGACGCTCTTGAGTGATAACTCATCGCGATCGATGTTCACACTAAAACCCCTGACCAATGGCCCCCGAGCTCGAACTCCTCGCAGCCGATACTGACCGGGTTGCTGCGTATAAGGATACTGCAACGCTTCTTCGTCAGCCTCCACGCGAATCATCTCACCGTTAGGCGCAAGCAATTCATATGCTTTGGGATACTCCTTTGGATTGTTCTCCAACACGGCTGTAGCTCCTACCGGATAGTTCACCGGATGCTTGCTCTGTGTCGCTAAATACTGAACGGTCCCAAGAAACAAAGCGAAACCAGGCCAAGCATCTGCACTGGTTGTGTAAAGCTCACTCCAGGCACCCTTCTGAGCATTGACCCCAGGCTCTGGATAAGGCAACGTCATCACCATGATCCGACCCGATCCACGTACCGATTCGGTCAACAAAGGATGCTCGGTCTGCGATAAATCGGCAATCACCGACGTAGACTCAGGTAACCCATCGAGAATCCAATACTGATTGACGGGGTAACTGACCCAAGGTATCTCCTTCGCCGGCCGCTCGAAGATATTCCACAAAGGATGATTCTCCAAACTCGGTTTGAGCACCACATTCGCACCACCGATAGCAGGATCCTGAGGATCGACCCGCTGCAATCCCATAACCCGGCCCGGCAATAAACTCGGCAATCCACCCACCGCATTTCCGGCAACTGCTGGCGTTCCCTGTTTCGAGGCCTGCTCAAACTTCGCGTCCGGACCCAATACGACAAGCAACCCTCCTCCGGCCTCCACCCAACTGAGCAACTTGTCCGCCTCATCCCCACTTAGCTCTGCCGGATTGTACAACACTACCGTGGAGTACTTCGATAACTCCAACTGGCCGATCCGATTGCGAGGCTCGACATCTACCCCCGTCGTTCTGCTCCCGCTTCCCCTCTCCTCCGGTCCACTCTTGCTACCTGCTTGCTGTCCGCCAGCCTGAGAGGACTCGGTTTGCGATGGCTCGGCTAATGGGTTGAGCATCAAAGCCACGATCTGACCATCGACGGAATTGTCGCTCACGACCAAGGATCGTCCTTGCTCCTTCGCTTCCACCGTCACAAACATGACGTTATCGCTCTCTAGTGGATCGGGTCGCGATAATCGCACCGTGGCGTGATTAGTCCCTTCTACTAAGTCTTTCCATTGCAATCGCAAATTGGTTCCGCCCGTACTGCCTGGCTGCACGACCTGTCGATCTAGCAACTTCGCTTCAGGAGCGACCCATTGGCCATCGCGCGAAATAACAGGGCGACGCTCGACGGGCTCCGCAAGCAACTCGACCATCACTTGCTCTTTGACTTCTCCTTCCAAGGCACCCAGGGTGACATCAAGCGAGACGCCACCACCTGGAACCACGCTCTCGGAAGATAGCTTCAATGCATCTAGCCCCCAGTTCCTTAAATCAACTTCTGGAACCCCTAGGTCGATTATTTGAAGCAATACTTTAGGTTGTCGTTCCGTTGCACCAAGCTCCCACTTCGAAGGTTCTCCCGCCGGAGTTTGCGTTCCCTGAGGCTCTCCCGAAATTGCGGAGGCAAGGTCTGCAGTGCCGATGTTCTTCCAAGCTCTCTCCCGCATATCGGACAAAACGTAAACTTCTCGTCGCTCTAGTTCGCTTTTTCGTACCACCGCTATCGCCGACTGGATCCGTTCCGAAAGATCGCTTGCCCGCCCCTCTGTTGTGACCCGATCAAGCTGGCGTTCAGCCGATAAACGGTCTTGATTCATGCGAATCGCCCCGTCGTTTCCAATGATCGCTACTTGGCTGCCCATCGGAAATCGATCCATCAACCACCGCGCCATCTCCTTGGCGTCTTCGAGCCGCGTGTGATTATGGTACTTGTATCCCATCGTAGGCGAGGTATCGATGATCAACGCTGCGGCCACCGGCCCGTCAGCATTCGACAACGGACTCTCATCCGAACGTTTGAGCACCGCCCAGCCAAAGTAGCTCGCCGCCCCCCACAACCCAACCGCGAGCACCAAGGGAATTGAAATAGCCAATATCCCACGCCGCTTGCCCCACAACACCAACGCCGCTGCACTCGCTAACGATGCTAAGACGGCCAGCAAACCACCCACCGCTGCATTGGCGAACAATCCCGTTGCCACGCGCGGAGATGCAAGTGCCATCACCAAAACCAAGACCATTAATACCCGCAGCAGCAACAATAACCAACGCTTCACACTCCAGCCCCGCTGCGCCTCGACCGCCGTCTTGCGCACAAAGCGAATCGCGGGAAACTCAAGCGTCTTAGGCTGACGCTTGCCAAGCAGATGAAAGAGGATCGGTGCGAAAGACGCAATGCTTCCTAGCAAAAGCGACACATGGAGAAAGGTCATCGGATTCCACCGTTGTCCGTTACAAAATAATCTGCTTCCAGACGCTCTTCGCTAAAAACGATTTTTGCGACTGATCAAATACTCCATCAACGCCTTATCGTAAGGAACACTGGTGTCGAGGGGAACATAATCGATCTTGGATTGTAGCAAAGCCGCTTTAAGTTCGGATCGAAAAGCTTGAACGTTCGCCCGATATTCTTCCCCGATATCGTCTGCATTGACCGATACCATCTCGTCATTCTCAGGATTCTTCAACTCAACCAACCCCTGAAACGGAAACGTCACCTCGGCTTCATCAAGCACATGAAAGACGATGACGTCGTGCCCGGCATGTTTGAGCATCCTCAAAATATCCGCCGACGATTCGGTATCAGAAAGCAAATCGCTCATCACCATGATCAAGGATCGATGTTTGAGCATCGCCATAAACTGCTCGATGGGCCCTCGCAGACTTGTCTTCCCGCCAGGCTTTAGCTTCGTTAATTGGCTGAGAATCGCCGCAAACTGACTTCGACGCGACCGAGGGAAAATACTGGCTTTGAGCTTTTCATCGAACGTTACCAACCCCACCGGGTCTTGCTGCATCAGCATCAAATACGATAGAGCCGCTGCTAAACAAATGCAGTAGTCGAATTTCGTCAGTTGCTGGCGATACGTGTAATTCATCGATCGGCTGGTATCCATCAAGATATAGCCGGTTAAATTGGTCTCGGCTTCGAATTTCTTGACGTAATAACGATCGGTTTTCGCAAAAGCCAACCAGTCGATATCTTTCGGGTCGTCCCCGTGCGAATATCGACGGTGCTCGCTGAACTCCACGGAGAAACCATGAAATGGGCTCGCATGCATGCCCTGCAAAAAACCTTTGACAACCATCTGCGCTCGCAAATCTAATCGCTTGATCTGCGAAGCGAGTTCCGGTTTGAGGTACTGCTCAACTGCTACCATCGCGATGCCTCAGATTTCTCGCGTCCCAGCGATCAGTCAGCCGCCCAAGGAAGTCGGCAGTATCCCCACTGCCCATTGTTCTCGTCGACTCCAATCTCAATCCAGTCTAACCGGTCTCCAATCGTCGGATACAACTTGGTTCGTATCCGCTCTGCAATCCAACCTGCGATCTCTTCGGCGGTCGTATTGACGATCGGCAGCAACATGCAGTCTTCCTTCGGAAACACCCATCGCTTCTGCCTAAACCGTACCACGACTTCGCTTTCCTGAACCTCCACCGTGATCAATGGATGATTCATCGCGACTAGCATGTGATGGTCCAATTGACGAACGATCTCGGCTAGTGCATCGCGGAATGCGATAAAGTCGATCACATAGCGGTTCTCATCGAGTGAACCGCAAACCTCCGCTCGCAACCCGTAGTTGTGACCGTGCAAGCACTCGCAGATGTCTCCCGCAAACGTGATAAAGTGCGCTGATGAAAAAACCAACTGCTCTTTATGGAGCAACACTCGAAACATCGATTGCTTGCCAGCTTGCGCCGACTCTCTTGCCGTACTCTCTTGCACTAGGATCCCTCTACAGCTTCCTCAGGAACAACGACCTTAACATCACATTCCGCGAATTGAATTTCACCAGCCAAACTCGGAGTGCCTAAAAACTACTTCGATTGAAACATGGGTGCTTTGGAGTCCCCACGCGACAACACAAAAGCGAGCAGGTCAAGCACTTCGTCTTCGTTCAATTTGTCTAACAGTTCTGCTGGCATCAACGAAATCGCCGAAGTCTTCTCCTGTTCGATATCGCTGCGATCCACCGTTACGGTCTTCGTCGCATCTTCGGGATTGACGACAATCGTTACCTTGCCACCAACGTCGTTGACGATTCGACCCGTGTGCACAGTGCCATCTTCCATCTGCAAGACCATGGTCTTGTACTGGTCTGAAATGACTTGACTTGGACGCACCACTGCATCGACCAAATCCCGAAGCGCAAAGCGACCTGCGACTTGGGTCAAGTCTGGGCCGGTGGCTCCACCGTCACCACCAAAACGATGGCACACGACACAGCGAGCGGCTGCGTACATGTTCTTGCCATTCTCGAAATTGCGACCCTTCATCCGATCAGCCGCAAGCTTTACAAGATCTTCGGTCGTGTAAGCTCTACCCGGTCCCTTCGGCTCAGGCAACTTCGTCGGCAGAGGAGCTGGCTTGCGAACCCCGAGAGCCTCGAGGACAAAGCGTTCTTGGTCGTTCGAAAGTGCATAAGCATCGTTCGCAGCGTTGATCAAGAATTTTTGATAGCTGTTGCCACCCTTCCATTGCTGGGCTTTCTCAAACCATTGGAAAAACTCTTTGCGTTGATCGACGGTCCAACCTTCCTTTAGGTTCCGCATCGAGAATGCCAAATGGAATTGTTGCAAGTCAGGTTGATTCTCCAACATCGCTGCAATCGAAGCACCATAGCCACGATTTCGCTGCAAAATGTCGGCATAGTCCGCTTCAGTCTTCTGCCTTTCCTTCGACAGCAACGGCAGTGCTTTTTGTGCAAGTACCGGAGACTGAAGGTACGTTAGAAGGATAACCAGTTCGCGATCAAGCGTCTCATCGTTCGAAGGGAACAACGGTTCAATAACTCCCAACAATCCATTGCGAAGCGGTTCATCGAGTTCACCGAGTCGGATGAGAATCAACTGAACGGCTCGCGTCAGCTCCAGCCGTTGCGAAGCGGAAAGATTCGCAGGCGAGAGTGTACCAAGTCGCATCAATAGCGGCTCTCGCATGCTCGTATCACCAACCCTCGCCAATCCCACGGTACCTGTGATCAGCGTATTCGGATCCGAACTTGCAAGGATCTTGTCTGCCCACTGCGTTGCAGGTACGCGTTCAAGAGCCACGCGTGCTGCATATCGAATATGCCGATCTGGGCTTGCCAATGAAGCGACCAATTTCGAAATCGTCGCCGCATCCTTCGGAGCGTCGTTGTGCAAGGTCTCAATCGCTTCGCGATCTACCTTCTCCTTCGTCGCTACTTCTGCGGGTGCCGCTCCTGTCGATTCCTTACCTTCATAACGTACCCGATACAATTCGCTCTGAGTTCCTCGGCCACCGACCGTAAAGTACATGTATCCATCTTGAGCGATCGTCACGTCGGTCAACGGCAACGGTGTACGCGCTACGAACTCTTCCTTCGTCGCCGTATAGGATGCTCCACTGGGCTGCATGTGGATGGCATACATGGTGCCAAACGTCCAGTCGCAGATATAAAGTGCCTTTTGATACTTCGCGGGGAACTTTGCTCCCGTACCAAACTCAACACCGACCGGAGAACCTGGTCCGATATCTACAAGTGTCGGTAAACTATCTGGATAGTATCCTGGCCACTTGCCAGTACCACTTCTCCATCCGAATTCACTACCGCTGGTCGCATGCACCACGCGCGTCGGACGATACCATGGGGTTCCCATGTCCCATTCCATGTCCGCATCATAGACGAACATGTCACCCGCCGGATTAAAATCGAAGTCGTATTGATTACGGTAACCAATGGAGACGATTTCCCAGGTGGAACCTTCAGGGTCCGTTTTCGCAATCCATCCGCCCGGAGCAAGAATTCCAGCGGCGTGCCCATTGGCATCCCACTGTCGGGGCAAGAGCAAGTCCTCATCCCAATTCGGTGCAATTCGACTGGTCGAACCTTCGGGCATCTTGCCGATCAACTGCTCTTTGCGAGCTCCACCCATCGTCTGTGGTGGGGCATTTGTAGTTCGATCTACCGGTGGAAGTGTGTGATTACCGCAATTGACGTAAATCGACTTGCCGTCGGGAGATAGTCGCAACGCGTGAGGTCCATGCTCACCACCTCCACGAAACTCCTTGAGCTTCTTCACTTCGTCAAACTGATCGTCACCGTTGGTGTCTTTCAACCGGTATAAGCCACTACCGATTCCACCATTGACGCAAACATAGAGACTATCAAACGCGTAAAGCAGTCCTTGAGCAGCCGAGATATTTACGGGGATCTTTTCAACTTGAGTCTCTTCCTTGGTTCCCGGCTTCGGAGGAGTCACTCGGAACAACCCCTTGTCGCCTTGATCGCTGACAATCAATCGACCTTTTGGATCTGTGGTGATGCAGACCCATGATCCCAAAGTGTCTTGAGGAACTGTGAAAAGCCGATCGACGACGAATCCAGGCTGGACCGAAAAAGCACCACGCTCTCCACCCCCGGATTGATTGAGGACTTCTCCCCAAGGCGCATCCCCATAACTCGCGATCACCTTCGGCGCTTTGCTTTCCGAAGGCTTATCCTTCGGGGCAACTTGCCAAGTCGCATCCGTCACAAGGTTCTGAACTTGACCTTGGCTATCGATCCACCCAAGCTTGGCGACAAGTGCTGCAACGCCCCCGGTGTTCCAAGCCTCGAATACAACTTCGTTCTTTCCTTCGACCAGCGAGGAAGTAACATTCGCTGTTAAGCCTTGTTCCCAAGCGTCGCTGCGCCCGACGTTTTTGCCGTTGAGCGTAATCGACATGCCATTGTCAGCCGAAGCCGTCAGCCAAGCTTCCGTGGCTTTCGTAGCGGTAAAAGTTTTGCGGATGATGTACCGCGTATCAGAATTTTCACCCCAAATCCACGCTGGCCTAGCTCCTCCTTTGAGGATCTTGTCCCGCATCGATCCACTTGCCGCTGCTGGCTTTGCCCCTTCTAGCGCCGCTGGCTCCGGGCTTTGACGGTAGATCTTGGACGCTTCTTGACCGATTCCCAAAACCGGTACAACGAAAGCATATCCGATCGATAAGCTTGCCAAAGAAATTGCTGTTCGAAGTCGACGACGGATGCGACAGGTGGGAGATTTGCGACTCATAGGGAAGGATAAATACAGAGAGTGGTGGGATTAAAAAACAAATAGGGAGCGGGTTTTCCCCCGCCCAAAAATAACGATCTATACCGTGCTACAACGATCTTTACCGTGCTTCAGTGTAGCTTATCTTTGGGGGTGCCTGCTAGCAACACGGGACCGCATGCTCGAAAAGAATCGATTGAATCTATTGTCAAGCCGAGGATTGCTCTAAAATGGCAGCAAATCATCGCCGGGTCGGCAGTTTAAACGGATCGACAGCTTGAACGGACGGACAGCTTGAACGGATCGTGAGGATTCAGTGCGTATCATTGTTTGTGAATCAGCGGAAGAAGTAGCTCTCAGGGCTGCCATAGAATCGATCGAATACCTCGGCGAAGCGCTTTCGACTCAAAGCTCAGGGAAGTCTGAGAACCCGGAAGCGTCGTGTGTCCTCGGCTTGGCAACCGGTAGCACTCCACTCGGACTCTACCGAGAATGGATCGAACGTTATCGAGCCGAAGAGATAAGCTTTCGAAACGTCACGAGCTTCAATTTGGACGAATACTGCGGAATTCCTCCTAGCGATCCGCAAAGCTACCACAGCTTTATGCACGAGAATCTGTTTCGGCATATCGATATCGACCCAGCAAAGGCCCATATCCCCGTGACTGACTGTGATGACTTGAGTCAAAGCGGTGAGCGTTACGAAGCGATGATTGAAGAAGCAGGTGGTATCGATCTACAAATCCTTGGGATCGGAAGCGATGGGCATATTGGTTTCAATGAGCCAGGGTCATCGTTTTCTTCACCGACGAGAGTCAAGACACTCACGAAGCGAACTCGGGAAGACAACGCAAGGTTCTTTCCTTCGGTCGATCATGTACCCCGCACTGCCCTGACCATGGGACTCGGAACGATCATGAGCGCGCGTGCTATTTTGTTGCTCGCTACGGGAAAAGGAAAAGCCAAGGCTATTCGCGATACCGTAGAAGGACCCATCACCGCGATGGTTCCAGCTTCGATCCTGCAATTTCACCCGTACGCGACCGTGATCCTCGATGCGGCTGCTGCAAGCGAATTAGCACTGATCGACTACTACGTCGACGCCGAGAGGAATCGTCAGTCATGAGTTCGATCGGTTCTAACACCGATAAAGTCGGGCCTCGCCAAATCGGAACTACCCAAGAACACTTGCGACTCGAGCAATCCGAACAAAGAGTCGGAAACTGGCAACGCTGGGGTACGTACCTCTCGGAACGCCAATGGGGAACTGTCCGCGAAGATTACTCCGATAACCAAGAAGCCTGGTTTTTCTTACCCCACGACCATGCCCGCTCGAGAGCTTATCGATGGGGTGAAGATGGACTGCATGGTATCTGCGATCGGCAAGGCCGTTTGTGTTTCTCGTTCGCATTCTGGAACACTCGAGATCCCATTCTCAAAGAACGACTCTATGGTTTATCTGGCCCGGAAGGGAACCATGGAGAAGATGTCAAAGAGTGTTACTACTATCTCGATGCGACTCCTACCTGCTCGTACGCCAAAGCGTTGTACAAGTATCCCCATGCCCGCTTCCCTTACGATCGACTGCACGAGACAAGTCGGTCACGCTCACGGTTTGAGCCGGAATTCGAAATACTAGATACCGAAGTTTTCGACGAGAACGATTACTTTGATTGCGAAATCGAATACGCCAAACAAGGCCCCGATGATTTGCTGATGCGACTGACCGTACACAATCGCGGAAGTCGGCCAGCGGTCCTGCATCTGCTACCGCAACTGTGGTTTCACAACTCCTGGACTTGGGGATGCACACATGATGGCTGTACCGCAAAACCTAGGCTGCGGTTGATCTACCCGAAAGACGAACCGACTGGAGTTGTGCTGTGCGATCATGAAACCCTCGGACACTTCGAGTTCCGCGTGCAGTCCGAAGTCGATCAAGAGCCTCCGCAATGGTTGTTCACCGAGAACGAAACCAACAGCGAGAAACATCCCGGCGCGCTCTCTTACGGGAAGTACTTCAAAGACGCTTTCCATGAGTACGTTGTTCAAGGGGATAAGTCCAAGGTGCAGCCCAAGCCCTTCGGCACGAAATGCGGCGCACACTTCATGGCCATCATTCATCCCAACCGCCCGACCATTCTCCGTTGCCGGCTTACTGGAGCTGAGTCAAACAACACTGCGAACTCCAATACAAACGCCGAGCAAGATACTTACCAAAACACCTACCAAAATACGGTCCCGGTCGTTGGCGATAAAATTCCCGACTCCTACCGACCCTTGGCAAAGATCGATAGCGATTTCGATTCGATCATCGCTACGAGAAAATCAGAAGCCGACGAGTTTTATGCATCCACCATCCCGAGCAACCTTTCGGATGACGAAAAGCTGGTTGCGCGACAAGCGTACGCGGGATTGCTTTGGACGAAACAATTCTACTACTACGTCGTAGACGCTTGGATGCAAGGTGACCCCGAAGGCCGGCCTCTGCCTTCTTCTCGCCTTCAAGGTCGAAACAGCGATTGGCAACATCTATTCAATCGCGATGTGATCAGTATGCCCGATAAATGGGAGTACCCTTGGTACGCCGCTTGGGATCTGGCGTTCCACATGATCCCGATGGCCAAGGTCGATATCGAATTCGCTAAGAGCCAGTTAATCTTGTTCTTGAGAGAATGGTACATGCATCCCAACGGGCAGATCCCTGCCTACGAATGGGCCTTGAGCGATGTGAATCCCCCCGTTCACGCTTGGGCTTGTTGGCAAGTCTACAAGCAATGCGGCGATAAAGAATTCCTGGCGAGAACTTTTCAAAAGCTCTTGCTCAACTTTACATGGTGGGTCAACCGGAAAGACACTCGCGGACAACACGTCTTCAGCGGCGGCTTCCTAGGCCTCGATAACATCGGAGTTTTCGATCGGAGCGCTCCACTACCAGGTGGAGGAATCCTCGACCAAGCCGACGCGACCGCGTGGATGGCTTTTTACTGCGGATGTATGTTGCAGATGGCTCTGGAACTCGCCGATGGAAGTCAAGCTTACTCGGACATGGCTAGCAAGTTCTTTGAACACTACGTTGCTATCTCCGAAGCTATGAATTCACTGCACGGTACCGGCCTCTGGGAGGAAACCGACGGGTTCTACTACGATCACCTTTACCGCGACGGAAAAAGCACTGCACTGAAAGTACGCTCCCTCGTTGGACTGATCCCGCTGTGTTCGAACGTCATCCTCTACGACTCTGTGATCGACAATCTGCCGGGATTCAAAAGCCGCATGGACTGGTTCCTCAAGAACAAGTCTCAAATGTCAGACTACATGATGTATCTGGAACGCAAATCTGGTGGAGATCCGACCAATCCGGAATCCAAAAGTGGGATGCGACTCTTGGCTATCCCCTCGACCGAGAGACTCAGGCGTCTGCTGACCTATATGCTCGATGAATCCGAGTTTCTCTGTCCATACGGTATCCGTTCTCTCTCAGCCGCTCACCTTGAAAAACCATTTGTATTCGAACATGCTGGCGGCACGAACTCCGTGGGATACGTTCCTGGAGAAAGCAATTCTGGAATGTTCGGAGGCAATAGCAACTGGCGTGGCCCGGTGTGGTTCCCGTTGAATTATCTCATCGTTGAATCACTTCGCTCCTACCACGAGTACTATGGGGATTCGTTCACCATGGAATGCCCTACAGGTTCAGGCAATCACATGAACCTGAAACAAATAGCGGACGAAATCGAACGACGCTTAGTGCAACTCTTCCTAAAGGACGCCCAAGGCCGTCGACCTTGTCACGGGCAAGATCAACGATTCATCGACGATCCGAACTGGAAAGATCTCGTGCTGTTCTACGAGTATTTTCATGGTGATGATGGTCGAGGTTTGGGAGCAAACCACCAAACCGGCTGGACCGCTCTGGTTGCAAGCATCCTTGAACATCAATCTGCGTGCCGTGAAAACGCTTGAGTTCTTTGCCGGAATCGGTGGCTTGCACGCTGCTTGCCCTTGGCTCGATATCCTTTGCGCTTTCGATATCGATCGCGATGCTCAGCGTGTATACCAAGCGAACTTCACGAGCCCTTATAAAACTTGTGAACTCGCCTCGATCAAATCCGATTTGCTAGATCGCTATCAAGCGGAGCTCTGGTGGTTAAGCCCACCTTGCACTCCGTTCACTCGCAAAGGAGCCCAAAAGGATCTCGACGATCCGAGAACCCTCGCACTCTTCCATTTGATCAACCAAGCTACCCGTATTCGCCCGAAGTATCTTGTACTTGAAAATGTCGTTGGCTTCGAATCTTCGCGAACCGCAGTACGCATTCAAGATGAGCTTGCGAACGCCGATTTCGAAATGACTTGGATCTGTAAGTGCCCGCACGAACTCCAGTGGCCTAACCGACGTCCGCGCGTCTATTTGATCGCTTGGCAAAACTCAGCCTTAACGCCCTGCATCCAATGGCTTGAACATCCATCAACCAACCTGCTCAATTCACCCCATGTGCCGAGTCGTCTTGCCGAGTTAATCGATCGAACGATCAATCGAGATAATCACCCGTGGCTATGGCTCGATGAATCGACTTGTGAGAGATTCAAGCATGCGCTCGATCGAGTCATGATCCCAGACCTAGTTAGCTACGGTGTTTCAGGTGATCCTTCGATTGCCGAAGCGACCACCACGGCGTGTTTTGCTTCCGGATACGCGACTTCTATCGTACGCTCTGGATCTGTGATCTGGCACGAGAAGGGTTGGCGAAAATTCTCACCCAGAGAAGTTGCAAATCTACTAGGGTTTCCCCCTAGCTTCTCTCTCCCTGGAGAGCTTGGTCCAAAGCGTTTGTGGCAACTGCTCGGCAACTCGTTATCATTGCCAGTGGTCGCCGGCTTAATGGCCTTTACTCGATTCCCAAATGCTCGAAAGGTTTGATTGCGATGCACATTGATCGATGGATGATCGGCCCAAGTAACCTGCGAAGCGCGGTATGCAAGATACTCTTGATGGTAGCGGTCAAGGTTACATTGCTCTGTGTCCCCTTGCTCTGTGTTACATCGCTCAGTCTCGCAGATAGCGGCTTTGCTCAAGACAATCAGCCACCGAACGTGGTTCTGATTCTGTGCGATGATTTAGGGTATTCCGATATTGGATGCTACGGAGGGGAAATCGATACTCCGTATCTCGATCGATTAGCCAAAGATGGACGCCGCTTCTCTCAGTTCTATAACACAGCAAGGTGCTGGCCGACGCGATCTGCATTGCTAACCGGATACTACGCACAACAAATCCGTCGAGATACCGTCCCCGGAGTTAAAAGTGGAGGACAAGGACAGCGGCCAGATTGGGCGAAGCTACTTCCCGAGCGATTGCGCCCCTATGGCTACCACTCATACCATTCGGGGAAGTGGCATATCGATGGACTGCCGACGAAGAACGGATTCGAAAAGTCATACAGCTTGCAAGATCACGATCGGCATTTCTATCCGAACAACCATACCCTCGATGATAAACCACTTCCTGCGGTGACCAAGTCCGAGAATTCCGACACGGGTAAAACGTATTACACCAGCCATGAAATCGCGAATCGAGCCATTGAGCAGCTTGATTATCACACGCAGCATCACGGCGCGAAACCATTCTTTTCTTTCATCGCCTTCACCGCCCCCCATTTCCCGTTACAAGCACCATTGGCAACTGTTGAGAAGTACAAGGAACGCTACAAAGATGGCTGGGAAACTGTGCGCAAGAAACGCTGGGAAAGAATGAAGGAACTTGGATTAGGACAACGCATTCGCGATCTTAGTCAGGCAGAGCAATCCATTGGACCACCGTACCCATTCCCAGCGGCCATCGAGAAGCTCGGCAGTGGGGAGGTCAACCGACCGATTCCTTGGTCGATGCTTACACCAGAACAAAAGGAATTTCAAATATCCAAGATGGCCGTCCACGCCGCGATGATCGACGAAATGGATGTTTCCATCGGGCGAATCGTCGAGCACATCAAACAACAACAAGGACGCTGGGAAAACACCCTTGTGATGTTTCTCTCCGATAATGGAGCCAGTGCAGAGATCATGGTGCGAGGAGATGGTCATGATCCTCAAGCTCCAGCCGGGGGAGGTGCAAGCTATTTGTCCCTTGGTCCTGGTTGGTCCACTGTAGCGAACACACCCTTTCGAAGGCATAAGACTTGGAATCACGAAGGTGGTATCGCAACTCCAATGATCGCCCATTGGCCTATGGGGATCAAACCGCAATCCAAGCCGATTGAAACTCCGAGACATGTGGTGGATGTAGTCCCAACGATTCTGGAGTTAGCGGTTTTCTCGAACCAAAAGGTCCAAGGTACGCGGGTGGAACCTGTCGAAGATGCGAGTCGTCAACCACCTGCGTTTGCCGGTGTGAGTTTCCTTGAAGAACTTCAACAGGACACAGCGCAGAGCACAGGGGAAAAAAGTGAACGACCTCTTTGGTGGCAACATGAAGGAAACCGAGCGTTGCGCTGGGGCGAATGGAAAATTGTCGCTGCCGGCAAGGATGCCCAGTGGGAGCTATACAACTTGAATGTTGACCGAAGCGAAACCAATGATCTTGCGAACCTTCATGCGGACGTGGTCGATCGATTATCCAAGAAATGGAGTGAGCTCACAGAACAATTTACTAAAGATGCAACTTTAGATCGCTAATGCCACCTTCCGCTACTAATTGTATTTTGCTTGGAGTTGCTATGAAACGTCGTTGTGTTTTTATCGTTTACGCATTTGTGTGCGCGGTGCTGTTCGAGTTCGTCGGCATCGATCATGCGTTGTGTGAACCACCGGAAGAGAAGCGACGTGAACTAGTCCAACAAGCGATGCGACTGCGGGATTCCTATTTGACGGTCAATCCATCGACTTCACAACGTACCGTTCATGTAGTGCTTTGGACTCCAAGCGACCGCGAACCTCTCGACGGGTATCGCGAGAGACTTTCTCGGGTGATGATCGATATCCAAGAATTCTATCGATCTGAAATGGAGCGGCTTGGGTTTGGCCCAATGACATTTTCGCTCGACATGGAAAGCGATAAACAAGTGCGTGTCCACTTGGTGCGTGGCAAGAATCCCTACTCGCAGTACAACGTTCGTAGTGGTGCTCCAATTCGACGTGAGTGCATACCTGTGCTTCGCGACGCCGGTATCGACGCGGATTTGGAAACGATCGTTTTATTTTGTAATATGAGTCAATGGGATCCGAAGGGGATGACCATCAGTCAAAACAGTCCCTACTACGCAACCGGAGGACTACGTCAGGGGACAGCTTGGCAAGTCGACTCCGCACTGCTGGATCCTGAACGATTGACTGACACGAAGCCGATCGTTACCGACAGGCAATACGGACGCATTTCCGTAGGTCGGTACAACAGCATTTTTGTAGGAGGTGTTTGCCACGAACTAGGGCATGCATTGGGACTCCCACATAATCGCGAAAGACCAGAAGTTACGAAACTGTTTGGAACGTCATTGATGGGAAGTGGTAATCGCACGTACGGTGAGGATCGGCGAGGAGAAGGAAAGGGATCCAGATTAAGCTTGGCAGATGGACTAAGATTGTCGGCTCATCCCTTATTCACACGTCAAGTCAATGGCATTGACTTGCAGCAATCTGCGAAAATCACAAGCCTAAAGATCGAATTGGCAAGCGATCAACGATCATTTGTTTTAAGTGGAAAGGTTACGGCAGAGCCAATCGCGTATGCGGTGATCGGCTATCTGGATCCAGCAGGTGGAAGCGATTACGACGCGACCACGGAGGTAGCTGTTCCCAATGATCAAGGGGAGTTTTCCATGCTATGTGAACCAGTTGCCCCGACTGAATCTGCAGTATTGCGAGTGGTCGTTTGCCAATCCAACGGTGGACGCATTCAGGATGAATCGATATCCATACCATATTCCGTCGAATCGGATGGCAAAGTGGATATCGAACTGTTTCGAACGAAGTTGGAGTTGGAGCAATTGCTTGCAGCGATTCGAGAGGAAGACGTCAACAGTGCAAAGGTTGCCTTGCAAGAACTGGAATCTCGCTACGGTCAGACTGAGCCAACAGTTCCCTTGCTTGCCGTCGCGCGTTCCCTGTTTCGAACCATCGAGGGGCCAACCCAACGATCGCTTGCTTCGATCGAATCGAATCCCTGTTGGTTGTCGGAGGCTATACCTGAAAACGCGAAGGTAGGGTGGGAGTCACCCATGGTCGATCGGGTTCCGGGTGAGGATGTAGCTCTATCTATTGGAGGGAAGTTGTTTGGTCACGGGTTTTATGCCCATGCACCGAGCGTTTACACCTACAAAATCTCTGGGAAATGGAGCCGAATTTCTGGCAACGTGGGGCTGGCCGATGGCCATGATGGCACGTGCGTGTTTGTTTTGCGGGGTGATGGAAAAGAACTGTGGCGTTCCACAGTGATAAACCAAGGGAGCTTGTTAGCGTTCGACGTGAAAGTGCAGGACGTGGAGGTCCTAGAGCTCATTGTTGAAGATGGTCAAGATGGCAACGGAGCGGACTGGGGACTGTGGACCGATGTGCAGTTGCATCGATAGAGTAAGATTTTGCGTTCGCACGAATCAATACACCCTTATGGTTATGGGGGCGTATTGATTCGGACCTTTCAAGCCTAGTCTTTCACGCGTCAGTTGAAGAATGGTCAAACCGATACCGACCACGCTCTGCACCAATCTCTTCGGACGGAAAGAACTAGCCTAGCAACGATCGAGCGTCGATTTGGTTATTTGTCGGTCTGTGGTGGATCTGCTTCTAAGGAAACACGTACGATTTGCTTGTCGTTGCGAGCGAAGATACTCTTCTGTGCAAACGCAGGGTGAGACCAGCAGACTCCGCCACGTTGCCCCAGTTGTTCGATCG
>Ga0255126_1000422_pt1 | contig 18595 bp, 12 predicted proteins | sample Law_Miss_RepA_8d_FD_188556 | JGI IMG/M metagenome (GOLD analysis project Ga0255126, IMG submission 188556) | Freshwater microbial communities from St. Lawrence River, New York, United States - Law_Miss_RepA_8d | ecosystem: Environmental > Aquatic > Freshwater > River | place: USA: New York... | reverse complement strand
ATCCTGCACCTGCCCCGCCACATCCTGCACCGGCACCGCCACAACTACCGCCTGCCGATCCGCAACCCGCCGTACCAGAGACTGATGCCCCACAACCAGAACCACAACCTCCAGACGTCGCGCCACATCCAGCCATGTTAGCCACCGACTTCTGATACGACCGATACATCGGATCAAGCGAACTTCCCTGCAACGCTGCAACTCCAAAAACTCCCATCGCTAAGAGAGGTAGCGTCGAGTCGGAGGCAAGCACATTCACCTCGCTCCGTCTATGCAACTCGACTGACTTTAAAATCTTCACCGAACGGCAAGCTGACTGAACGTCGCTCAAGAATCTCTTACCGCGATCAGTCAATCGTCTTCGCGCCATGATAACCAGAATGACGATTGGAATTATCACCATGTAGCCAAGCAGAAACATCACATTGAAATGCCGCGTGGCGATCGCAGCGATAAGCTTGTAGAGCCCGAGCCCCTCAAGCCCCAAAAATAACATCCATGCCATCGAGCGAACTCCCGCCCGATCACTGTGGTCATTGAGCAACTGCTCCTCTTGAACCCAATCGCGATACCCTCCCATCAGCCCCCTCGCCTTGAGCATGCACTCTGCCCCAAAAATACTTGCCGCATCCTTGGCTGAATGAAAATGCTCGATCAAGTACTCCTGAATTGCCGAAAACCTGTAGCCTTGTGAGACTTTCTCCGGATCAGAAACCCAATGTGTAAGCTTGGTCTTCACGAATCTCCCTTGTGTTACCTCCGTCTTGGTGATCAACCCTCGATCCACCAAATCGACCATAGCCGCCCGCAAAACCTCGGAGTCTCCCCCTCGCAAAAATGCGACCTTGTAAGGATCGAGTTTCTCGGGCATTCTGAGCGAAGGCCTCGCGTTGGCTTCTGCATTCAACGATTTCACTCGCCGGCGCAAAGCAATCATCCCCACGACGAACAAAATCGTATAGAAAATCAGAAAAGTGGGCCCACTCATCGATCCGATCGGATCGGAAAACCATTGCGCGAATACCATCTTGCGCTCCCCTTTCTCAGAAATGAATCTCTGAAATCTCTGCTTCTTGTTTCTTCTTTCATTCTACAAGGCACATTACGCGATTTCAGTAGGCGCACTTTTTTATCAGACAAGAACGCCAAAACGGAGGTTCACCATTTCTTCATAACAATCATTCATAAATGCAGAAAGCCTTGGGGGGGAATTTTCATCCCGCCCAAGGCTTTCTTGTTCTCTGGCACCGGGGTGCCCTATCGGAAACACCCCGGTGCTCAGTCGTAAGCTCTATCGCGAAGCACCCGCAGAGGCGATTGACCCAGTAACCGCCCAACCGCGAGTTCTATGCTGCTCCAACCCAGGAGAAAGGCCAGTCAAGCATTCCCGCAAACGCTCGACCAACGATAGAGCTTATGTTTGGTTCTTCTTCGTGCCGAGGAAGTTCATTTCTCCCTCAACACCATCGGAATTACTAAAGCCTATCGAAGGGCGTCAACACCAATCCTCTAAAATTTGATTTTTGTGTTGGGCAATTTTGCTTGAAGACTATCTACAGCTTTCTTGCTCAATCCGGTATTGGTCAAAATCAAGTCCTTCAAGTTCTTCAATTTGGCCAAATCCCCTATCTTCTCATCGGTCACAGCCGTTTTTCCAATGTGAAGAAACTCTAACGTTTCCATCTTCGACAAATGCTCCAACGCTCCGTCCCCAATGTTGGTGTCGTCCAAATTCAATCGCTTGAGCTTGCTGCCAACCAACGCAACCAACCCGGAGTCGCTCACTCGTGTATGCCAAAGATTAAGATCCTCAAGCTTCTCAAGCTTGCCAATCTCTACCAACGCAGCATCTTTGATGGTCGTCTCGCTTAAATCCAATGCGGTGATGTTGGGAAACTTACCAATGTGCTCGACGATCCCCTTGGTGGTGATCCCGCAATCGCGAAGCTTCATCTTCGACATGTCTTTTGCACCGCTGATCGCTGCCAATGCATCGTTTCCAACCCGCGTACGGAAAATGTCGAACTCCTTGAGCTTCGTCATCCCGGACAACGCAGTGAAACTTTGATCGGTCACACCGCAATCCTGAAAGGATATCGCAACCATGTTGGTCATCCCCGATAAATGCTTCATCCCCTCGTCGGTGATCCGAGGCCCCCAAAGACTCAAATTCCTTAACCGAGTCAGTCCGCTGATGTGCGACAATCCAACATCGCTGATCTGATTGCAGTCAGACAAATCTAACAACTCTAACTGCGTTGTATCCTTCAAATAGGCAAGCCCCGCATCGGAGAGCTTCGTTCTCGGTGCACGAATGCGTTTGATCGTCTTCGACGCCCCCAAGCTCTTCAAGCACTCGTCCGTGATCGGACTGCGGTCTAAATTCAAATCGTCGATCTTCGGAAACTTGGCGATCTCCGCGATCGTCGCATCCGTGATGGCGGCTTGCTCAAGCCGCAGAGCGCGTAAATTCGGCAACGATTTGAGCGATGAAATCCGCTCGTGCGTCGCAAGAGGCCCACTGACGGAAATGCTTTGAACGCTCGGAATCTCTAAAACCCTCGGGAAGGTGTCGATCCAATTGTCTCCGCAATTGCGAAAATCTACACCGATGACCGCTCCATCCTTTTCCTGAACCACTACCCCCAACATTCCACGGATCGCAACAATCGCCCCTTGCGCATCCTGAGCCGCCGCGATTCCCCCGCCGAACTCCCCAACGGCTGGAACGAATCCCACCAAAAGGGCCGCAGTTAACATCCCACGCTTTAGCCCAGCCAATCGCTTTGGTTCGTTCCGGTTCGCTTCGTCTCGCTTCGATGGAAAGGAAATCATCGCATACCTCTTTGATGTTGTTTAGTTTGGTTGGTCGGTTTGACTCGTCGCTCGTAATCTTCGTTCAGGCGGTTTTCTTTGACAAGCTCTCGAACTGGTTTTTACGAACCATTTCCTACCCCAATTCCCTGTTCCCAATTCCCAGTTCATTTTTCCCCATAACCCGCCATTCTGTAGGTACGATACTTTCTCCTCCCAAATGCCCGCACCGTCCTACGCACTCCATTCTCCGGTCAACGAACCGGCCAACCACAAACAAAAAACGACTCTTCGATGCTCATCGATCCAGCACAATCCGGTGCCCCCCCGTACACTCCACCATTCGGCGCTCGATGCACCCCCGATGGATGCCACTTCCATATCTACAGCCATTCAGCGCAAAGCCTCTCGATCCTGTTGTATCACTCCAAGGATGATCGTGACCCCTTCGAGATAATCGAACTCTCCGAGCAACACCACAAACATGGCGATATCTGGCACCGCTTTATCCCTGGTCTTCGCCCCGGAACGCTTTATCACTATCAAGCCGATGGCCCATTCCGCCCCGACCTCGGACACTGGTTCGATCCCAAAGCTCGCTTGATCGACCCCTACAGCGATGCTCTCGCCGGCGATTTTCTTCCTTCAAGCGACGGGGTGATCCGCCCTCCGAAATCGGTCGTCATCGACCACAACTTCGACTGGCAATCCGACAAACATCCCAAAACCCCACTTCGCGATACGATCCTTTACGAATTGCACGTCGCAGGTTTCACGAAAAGCCCTACAAGCCATGTAACCAAACCGGGGACATACCTGGGCCTGATCGAAAAAATCCCGTACTTACTATCACTGGGTATCACCGCCGTGGAGTTGATGCCAATCCATGAATTCCCCATCCTGCATTTCCACGGCAGCCCATTCAAACACCCGAACTACTGGGGCTACGATCCCATGGCGTTCTTCGCACCCCACCGCGGTTACGCTTACGATCCCTCACCAGGAGCCCAAGTCCATGAATTCAAACAGCTCGTTCGCGAAATGCACCGCGCTGGTATCGAAGTCATCCTCGATGTGGTCCTGAATCATACCTGCGAAGGAAACGAACGCGGTCCAGTCCTCTCCATGAAAGGACTCGAAAACTCTGTCTATTACCTGATGACCAACCAAGGCTCGCACTACTGCAATTTTTCCGGTTGCGGAAACACATTCAACTCGAACCACCCTGTCTGCCGCGAACTGATCTGCCACTGCTTGCGACACTGGGTCCTTAACTACCACGTCGATGGATTTCGCTTTGACCTCGCAAGCATCCTTTCTCGCGATAGGAATGGCAATCTCAGCAGCTCTGCCCCCATCCTCGAATGGATCGCCGAAGACCCTGTACTTGCCGATTCAAAACTCATCGCCGAAGCTTGGGATGCGGCCGGAACCTACCAAGTCGGTGCGTTCGGTACCGGACACGGCTTGCCATGCATATCCCGTCGATGGTCCGAATGGAACGGCCGATTTCGCGACGACACTCGCCGCTTCTGGCGCGCCGATCCACACACCGCCGGCCCCTTCGCTACCCGATTGTGCGGATCCTCCGATCTCTACGAACCCCACGGCCGCACCCCCGAAAACAGCATTAACTTCATCACTTCACACGACGGATTCACCCTCAATGATCTTGTCTCCTACTCTTCGAAACACAACGAAGAAAACGGTGAAGACAACCGCGACGGCGATAATAACAACCTCAGCCAAAACCTGGGGGTCGAAGGCCCCGCCACCAAAAAAACAATCGAACGCGTGCGACTTCGCCAAATCAAAAACTTCTTGGCAACACTACTCCTTAGCCAAGGTGTCCCGATGCTGAGCATGGGGGACGAAGCCCGACGCACACAACGGGGAAATAACAACGCTTACTGCCAAGATAACGAAATCTCTTGGATGGACTGGTCACTCGTCGAATCCAACCAAGACCTTGTGCGGTTTACACAATCGCTTATCCAACTCAGAAAAATACACCCAGCCCTGCGACGTACCGAATTCTTCGCCGGTAACTTTCGCCACGACCAATCCCCGCCCGATATCAACTGGTTCGACCTCCAAGGCAACCCGCTCGATTGGCAACAAACCAACAACAGCCTCGCTTGCTCCCTAACCTCGCCAACACGACACAATCGTTCTCACCGAACAGACTCTAATCAAACGTCGGCCCAATCTTCCTACAGACATGCGGATACGTTGCAACTTGTTGATCATTCTATTGCGAACCGCGACCTGCTGATCCTCTTCAACCCAACCACTCAAAACCTGCATTATGGCCTTCCGGAAAACCCCACGGGTTCCCCTTGGCGGCTCTTCTTCGACACATCGAAATCTCTACGCGATAGTCTTTCCCCAGAGGGTCTTTTCCCAGACGGTCTCGGCCCGGTGTTCTCGCCAAACCCAAGAAGCAAAATGATGAACCGCTCGATGATGCTCTGGATCTCTTCCGACTGAACCTCTACCCGAAAGCTCTAGTATCCACCGATAGGTTTATAAGCGGATTGCTCGAGCCTTCATCGCTTCTTCCAACCACCTTAACTCACGACTGATCCCCACATCCAACGACTCGCTTGCAAGGGACTTCGGTAGCACACTCCAAGCATACGTCTCGACTTCGTATTGCTCACTTCCATCAAACCAATCGCCATGCTCACGCACACAGTCGAAGAATTTCAAGATCTCCCCCCGCGTCGAATCGATCGCTCCCAACCGTTCCGCATAAATCGGCACGTGGAAGTGGATCCGCCACTGACACCCATCCACCCATTGCATCTGACCGTTACGAACGCGCGTTAACAACTTCGGTAAATCCTCAAACAGCTCCTTCGAGCCATCGGATTTGATCACTAAAGTCTGATGCAAGTATCGATCCTCAGCGAATAAACCGAGTTGTTCCAGAGCCAACGCTCGCTCCTCGGGCGACTTACCCACCCAGTCTACCCGTATCGCCGATGAGACTTGCACCTTACCAACTCGGATCCCCAACTGACGATCTAGCTCTATCGCCAACTTCTGATCTTCTGCCATCACGGCACTGTGACATATGTCATGACAAATCGTCAGATACTTTCTTGCAATCGCTGCACGCTTCGCATCAATTGCAGGTTCCGACCAAAAACGCTCGTAATAAGTTCGAAGTGACGCATGATCGGTAAATAAACAACCTGGCTCAGGCTCCAATGCAATGACGATCCGTCGACCGGTCTGCTCATAAAGCTCATTCAAATGCAGCGCTAATTCCAGTAGCTGATCAGCCGCCTGCTGCTGAACCATCAAGCCTACCTCACCCCGTGAATCATCGGTGTGCGACCAACTGATCGGCAACGTGGAAATCGAACCACCTACCCCCGTTGGCAATAGCTCATGGAGAATCGATACCAACTGCTTGGTGTACTCAAGCCTCTGAGGTTCCCACCAAGCCGGCTCATACACCCGATGCTTAACTACCGATTGATGGAAGTCCTTCTGAGGGAATCCATTGAGCGTGTAAGGAACCAACCCCATCTGCGACAAGCCATCGCGAAACTCCCCAATCCGCCGCTCCTTCTCAACTCGACTTCCAGATAACATCTCCAAAGCAGCGGATTGAGAGAACCAAAGTCCGATCCCCAAATTCTGTTTCCCTAAATGCTCGCGGACCCTCAACGCACATCCTTTGAGATTCGCTAAGATCTGCGCAAGATTCGTCCCAGCGTGCACGTTTGTGCAATACCCAATGGGACTTCCTGCTCCCAACTCGCTACCGACTACCCGACTATTCACTTCCTGACTATTCACTTTTGCTTCTTCGCCTTCTGGATGCTTACTCACGGTTCGAATGTATCCTTCTTAGAAGACTTCCCTCTCGAGCCATTGGGCCCCTTCGCACCAGCGGGCCCTTTAGCACCACCAGTCTTCGATACCGCTCTCTGAAAATCGCGGAATTCCTGCGGCCACGGGGCCAAAAACCGAACTTGCTCCCCGGTTATCGGGTGCGTAAATCCCAAACTCTCTGCATGCAACGCAATGCGTTTATACGGCCAAGCTCGGTGCGCCGCGAGATCCGGCCGATATCGCGGATCCCCCAATATCGGATGCCCCATCTCCGCAAGATGAACTCGGATCTGATTGCGCCGCCCAGTCTCTAACCGAACCTCGACCAATGCCGTCTCATTCCAGTCATGACGAAGCTTGTAATGGGTGATCGCTAACTCGCCGGTATACTCCCCACCCTCGCGATTACCAGATTTATCCCTTCCACCACCCTTCCCTTTACCCACCGCCCCTTCTCGAGACTCCGGCGCATTCTCATTCACTGGCCCTTTGACCGAATAACGATTCAAATTCGCATCCGTGGCCAAGTAACTTCGGATCGTTCCCGATCCCTTCTGCGGCACCCCTGCTACGATCGCAATGTACTGCCGATCCGGCTTCCTAGCCGCAAACTGCTCACGCAACAACTCAGCGACCTGCAACGTCTTGGCTAATACCAACACCCCAGAAACGTCGCGATCAAGCCGATGCACACAGAAGATCTTTGCTTGCTCATCTTTATCCCTGAGCCGTCGCTCCACCTTCGAAACCAGCGTCTGCCCCTCGCGATACATCGTCGGCACGGTCAGCAAATTCGGCGGCTTGACCACAACACATAAATGAGGGTCATCGTGCAAAAACTCAATCGGCCCCGGTCGGCTGGCACTGCGAGCCTCCGTACGGACCACCACGGGCATCGGTATCCAATCGACTTCTATCTGATCCCCAGGCTCAACTCGCTGATGTAACTTCCGACACAACCGCTCATTGATCCGTACACATCCATTTTCAATCAACCAATGGCTCTGGCTCGCCGGCATCCCAAGCAAATTCTGAAGCACGCCAGGAAGCTGGCGAGCTGGAAACGGGATACTGTCCGGTACGGTGATCGTGCGTAGTGTCATAACCTTGAAAAATTCGGTCCATCGGGAATTTTAGTGGCTGGTGTTGATTCGTATCGGTTCTGCAGCACCGTACTCGTGCTCAGTGAAACGGCGCTCGTGCTCGTAATCGAAAGCAGCCTGTAGTGGTTTTACGTTCGTTCAACTCACGACCTACCTCAGAATGCAACTAAACTGTTCCCGTTCTCCGAGCACAATCCCGATCACGAAACAGGGCCTGTATCGCAAGCATATCGGACACTACTTTTTCCTCAACAGCCAAAAATTCTAATAAAGAAGCCTCCTTAACATACCCACCAAGCCCTTCAGGGGTCAGCCATGTTTCTAAAAATCCCAAGGGATTCTGACCGGATGATTGCATTGCAAGCGTTTAAATCGTATCGTAGGGACTCGCAAGAACTCCAGCCGCCGCCCCTGAACTCTCTTGCTCATTGATTCACGTTCCCATTTCTCCTATCTGAGCTTCTACCTCATGTCCTCTCAGACCCCGCCGAACAATTCGGAAAATCCCTACGACTCCTCTTCAGCCTCCTCCAGTCAAGCAGCATCCACTACAACATCTGCAGCGACTAAGAAATCGCCATCTGCCCTGGTGTGGCTACTCCCCGTCCTTGTCGCCGTCGGAGCAGGCGCAGCCTTCCTGCCAGGCGTCCTTCAGAAAATGTATCTGGCACAGGAAGAAGCAGTCAAAGCTAAGGGCAACATCGTCGGCGAGCGGACCGACATGAAGCCACCCCCAGGGAAATCCACGGATCCTTACGCGTCGCTTAACCAGAATGGTAATGCCGGCAACGACTCCGCAAACAAAGACGACTCGAAAAAATCCGACGACTCATCAGCCCAGAAGTGAAAAGATCACGAGTAAGCCAACGATGATTCGGTAAACCGCAAAGGGTGTAAAGCCCCTGGCTTTGACCCACTGCATAAACCAAGCGATCACCGCTAACGCCACGAAAAAACTCGTGAAAAAGCCGATCGCTAAAGTCGTCCACTGAGCACTGCTGATACTCTCTTCGGACTTCAAGATGTATTGCAATAGCTTAAAGCCACTTGCTGCAAACATAACCGGTATCGACAAGAAGAAACTAAACTCCAAAGCCGCAGGGCGCGAAAGCCCCATCACCTGCCCGCCGGCTATGGTCGCCATGGAACGACTCGTTCCAGGAAACGCTGCCGCCAAAATCTGAGCCGCACCGATGACAATCGCTTGCTTCATCGACATCTGCTCCATGCTATTCGTCGTAGATTGCGAACCATACGTTCGGTCAATCCACACCATCGCAATCCCTCCGATGACCATCGCTAAACCAATCATCATTGGTGACTCCAAGTTCTCGCCAATGAACTTGTCCATGAGGAAGCAAGGGATCGCAGTGACGACAAAACTACAAAGCACCAACGCTAACGGATGACGCCACCAAACAGCAGTCCCTTCATTGGGCCCCCGCAGTGCTGTAAGGAATGAACCTAAAAACTCTACTAGTCGCGGCCAGAAATAAACAACCACCGACAGGATCGCACCAAGCTGAATGAAAACCGCAAACATCTTCCAGAACGGGTTGTCGAGCTCTAACCCCAACAATTTCTGCGCAATAATAATGTGAGCCGTCGAACTCACCGGCAAAAACTCCGTTAAACCCTCGACTATGCCAACCACGAACGCCACCAAATAATCCGACATCGCATCCCCAATCTTAAATCCCGCCGCAATGCAATTAAGCAAACAAAACGATCGGAATTATAGCGATGGTTCGAAAAGGAGATACCTCAAGCTGCATCGCGGCCCTGCCGCCTAAGCTTCTTTCGCTCCGCTTTGCTCAGCGGCCTCTGATTGCCATAGGATTCCTCATCCTCATCCTCGCTCTCCTCGCTACCCGTTCCCGGCTGCGATGCTGGCTGCGAAGCTTGCGGAACACTTCCTGCACTACTCGCACCGCCCATATTCGAACCCGACACAGCCGACTTTGGTGCCGCTGTTCCAGATGAAACCGATCCTGCCGCAGCCCCGCTTTTTGCCCCCGAACCAGAGCTTCCACCACCCGCAGTATCAAGCCCCTGGGAGACCGCCGACGAATCCTTCGGTGGCCTCAGCTTCAATCCATCGAACAACCCAAGTATCTTTCCTGCCAACTTCTTGGTTTTAGGAGCTTCCACCTCCCCAAGGATCTCGAAAGCCTCAACGCGGTTCGATGCATCCTTCGTTTCCGCACTGCGACGAAACGGATTCCAACCCTTCGTCAACCAAGAACGTTTCGGTGTTTCTGACCCTTCGGTCTCATTCTCCGAATCCTCACTCTTCCCAGCTAGACTCTTCCCGGCAGGACTCTTCGTTGCCGAATTCACAGTAGCCGAATTCTTCGTGTCACTGCTTACACCCGCTGCAGCTTGTACAGGTTTGCTCTGAGACGAATTCTGGACGGGCGCACTCTTCGCCATGACCGGTTTCGAAGCCCCACTCGAAGTATCCTTGCTCGCCAACGCAGTATCACCCGCACCAGCAACCAATTCGCCATCCTTCGCTCCAACAGCTCGCTTGCCAAACGAAGGGAACCAAGACTTCTTTTTCTCCGGTTCAGCCGAATCACTTTTAGGCTGTGTTGACTTTTGTACAGCCGTATCCGGAACACTCTTCGATTCCAAACCGCTGGCTGCATCCGACCCACTGGCTGCACGTCGTTGGAACCATCCAGGTTTCTTGGTCAACCCCTGATCGACAACCAATGCTTCATCGATTCGCAAAGGCTCTTCGATCGGTTGCTCATTGCGCTCTACACGGTGAGGAATAAACCCAAAGAGTCGCATCGGACGCTTCGGCGGACCAGCCTCTTCCTCCTTGGACTCTCCTTCTTGCTCGGATTCAATATCCTCGGATGAAACGGACTTTCGCTTCCAAGGCAACCAAGACTTCTTCGGAGTCTCGCCGCCGATCTCTTCTGCATGAGCCTGCTTTTCTTCTTGGCTCTCGAATTCATCTTCAACCGATTTCAACCATTGAGTGTTCGATGCCTTGGTAAATGCAATCCGTTCAATGAATCGATACTGAGCTTGCATGTAACAATAACGCAGCGTCAGCCCGACCGACTGAAAGACCGCTAGAACACCCCCCAGCCAACAAGCTCCCACGAACAAGTCAATGCTCCCGAGGGACCACTGCAATTTCAGCAAGCCAGTTCCAAGAAGTGCAGCGCATCCCCAAGCGATCAAGCCACCAAACCAAAGGGCAACCGCACCTGGAACAGCCCGCAATTCACCGGTCAATCGCAATCCAACTAACGCTACAACCGAAGCGTAAACCGCTAACACCAATGGCCATCCACCGTAGCCCATCTCTTTCTTGGTCCAAGGATCAATCGATTGGCCCAACAAATACAAAGCTGACGTGGAAGCATCGAAACTGGAGAATACAGAAACTCCTAACATCACCAGCCAAACGCGGTATGTCGCCGTGAAGTCATCAAGCCGATGTTTGCGAATGCTATAAAGCATCCACGAGGCGATGGCACAAAACATCCAAAGTTGACAAGTCAACCAGTTCGCAATGCTATGAGGACTTCGCAGATCAAAGAGTTGCAACAAAGGCAACGACGATCGCCCGATGGAATTGGCTGAGGAATGAAAAAAATAATGGGCTGCTACTAGCATGAGCCAGACAACCCACAGCGAAGCAATCGCTGCCGACAAAACAGTAGGCTTAATGGGGATCGCCTGTACCAAACGCATTTGGCAAGGCTTGCGCACCGAGGGACTATACGTTCCGGAATCAAAACCGCTCAAAAGTGAATTCGACGAAGTCCGCAATTGCTTGCGATTCCGCTTCGCCGCCCGCGCAGATTCCACCGCGAAATCCGAATCCGAAGCGACCGAATCGAGAATGACCCGTTTGCGTCGATCCAAGCGTTGGGAGCGCGAAAAAGGCATCTCGAATAAATCCAGGGTAAATGCTAAACCATCGACGTAGCTACCCCCTAGAACTCGCCGGACCTTCCGACAGCCTGGGTGTAGCCCTGGAGTGAATCCCAAAATCCCACGGATACGTCAAGACCAATGAGAATCGCAAGATCTCCCTAATCGATCTCCCTAATCAATCTCGCTGTGGCTTCAGCGAACCCGACCCGCATAGAACAACCAATAAGTCACCGGAATAACGAACAAAGTAAAGATCGTGCTAGCGATCAACCCGAATATCAACGACCAACCTAACCCCGAAAATATCGGATCCAATGTGATCGGTATCGCGGACAACATCGCTGCACCTGCCGTCAATAAAATTGGCCTAAGCCGAACGACACGACTCTCCAAAATCGCATCAAACAACGGGCGACCTCCACGAACCGCTTGTTCCATGAAATCGACCAAAATGATCGAATCGCGAGTCACAATCCCCGACAATGCGATCATCCCAATCATCGCTGTCGCAGTGAAATACACCGGATCGCGATACCCGCCCACCTCAGAAGCCATCAACCCATTAAGCATATAAAATCCAGGCATCACACCGAGCACGGTCAAAGGGATCGCTAACATCACGATCAACGGAATCAAAAATGAACCTGTCTGAGCTACCAGTATGATGTAAATCAACACCATCGCGGCTCCAAAAGCCAACCCCAAATCCCGAAACACATCTAACGTTATCTGCCACTCTCCCTCGCCGGAAAACTTCGCACTTACACCCTTGGATAACCCCCACGAAATCCCCGAGCCATTCCTAAAAAAGGATCTGCTCGCAAGCGGCCGTGGCTCTCCCTCCGCAACAAAACCAACGGATCCCCCACCTACACCCGCAGACGTTTTCGGATCTGCACCCACATGATCTGCCCCAATATGATTTTGCGCCGCATGATCTAGTGCCGCATGATCGGGTGCCGCATGATCCATCACCGTCTGATCAGCCAAAATATCGATGATACAATCCGCCGGCGGTCGCCCCGCCGTCTCTGCCATCACATAAGCAACCCTCTGAAGATTCTTGTGATAAATCGTCTGCCCAACCCGATCTGTGACCCACTTGCCTATCTCCGTCAAGCGAACCAACTGACCATCCACCCCACGCACTGCTAATTGACTTAACTCCAAAGGGTCTTGCCGTAACCCCTTCGGTAATCGCACGACGATCTCCAAAGGATGCCTCTCTTCATGCACCCTCAATAATCCGCTCGACTCCCCAACCGTCGCAGTCCGTACCGCCGAAGCGATATCGCTGACACTTACTCCCACCAAAGCCGCCTTCTCTTGATCCGGCACAAACGTCCAGCGCGCCATCGGATTCTCACTCATATCATCGACTTCGACCACACCTGGCTCTTTCTCCAACCGACGCTTCACAACCCCCGCACTCAGTAACAACTCCTCATACGATCGCTCCATCGGACCGTACACCTCCGCCACCAACGATGCAAGGACCGGTGGGCCAGGTGGCAACTCGACAATTCGCAACATCGCTCCTGCATCCGTTGCCACCTTCGTTAACTCATCGCGCATCCGCAACGTAATCGCGTGACTCTGCTGCACCCGATTCTTCTTCCCCACCAAATTGACCCGAATCTCTCCCTGATGAGCCCCACCGCGCAAGTAATAGTGACGCACCAACCCATTGAAATCGATCGGACTCGAACACCCAACGTAACTGGTCCAATCTACTACCTCGGCTTCTTTTGCGAGATTCCCCTCCAACTGCTGAACCACGGCGCTCGTTCGCTCCAACGTGCTACCCTCTGGCATGTCCAGCAAAATCAAGAACTCGTTCTTGTTATCAAACGGTAACATCTTCAATGGAACCAGCCGCATCGCTCCCAACCCCATCGCCGCGATCGTCAAAACTCCAATCAGGACTAAGAAACCTACCGCCCTGAAACGCGTCTTGAGCAACGGCAACATCACCGGCCGGAATATCCTGTATAGCAACGTCAGCTTGACCGCCTCAGGATCATAAGCAGCATGACTTTCTACCGCCCCCTCCCCTTCCACATCCGCTAATTCATCGCCATGCGGAAACTCTTTTTTCAACACGTGATAAGTCAACCAAGGGGTAATCGTAAAAGCGACCAACATCGACATGAGCATCGCTACAGGAACATTGAGCGCCATCGGGGACATGTATGGCCCCATCATTCCTGTGATAAAAAACATCGGCAAGAAACTGACGATGACCGCTAAAGTTGCACTGATCAACGGAGGACGAATCTCGGCCACCGCATCGAGCACTATGCGCCGACTAGCCCGTTTCTTTTGATGGAAATGCCTCGCAATATTCTCCACATCCACAATGGGATCATCGACCAATAAGCCCAACGCTAAGATCAATGCAAACAATGTCACGCGGTTGATGGTGAACCCAAAAAGCAGATTCACGAACAACGTCAATCCAAAGACTACCGGTACCGCAATGGCCACAATCAACGCTTCACGCCATCCCATCCCAACGGTCAACAATAAAACCACGATCAAGATGGCGATCCCTAGCGCTTCGATCAACTCGTTGACCTTTTCGTCAGCTGTCAAACCACTGTTGCGCGTTATGGTTAACTCAACGTCTCCAGGCAACACCTCCGCTCGCAGCTTCTCCGCCGCATCGATGACCGCTCCGGAAACAGATACCGAATTCGCCCCCTTTTGCTTGGAGATCGCAATCGTAATCGCAGGACGCGATTCAACTCCGAAACCACCTGCTTGTACTGCGACTTCCTGAGCACCAAGCCGCGTGCCGGGACTCCCGTGATGCTGCGGGAACTCTGCCGCCGCTCCCCAACCATGCCGCACGTAACTACTAGGCTCATTCGCCGCATCGACTACTTCCGCAACGTCTTTGATGTAAACCGGTAAACCTTGAAATACTCCAACCACCAAATTGTTCAACTCACCGGGATACCGCAAACCCGCCGAAGTCCGAATCTGCAATTGCGTATCATTGCGAGCAATCTGATCCCCTGGAATCACATCGTTCGCTGCTCGTATCGCCCCTTGAACATCCGCCAATGTCAATTGATAAGCTTGCAACCGGTCAGGCATGACCTCCACCCGAACCACGCGCGGCTCCCCACCGACAATATAAGCCCGGTTAACTTGCTTGATCGACGCTAGCCGCTCGACCATCTCCTCCCCAATCCGACGCAACTGGGAACTATCATCCCCCGCGCCAGTCAAAGCCAACGTCACGATCGGTACATCGTCAATCTCGACCGGCTTGAGCACCCAAGCCTTGACGGCAGATGGAATCGAATCCTGATTTTCATTGAGCTTCTTGAACAACTTCACCAAACTGCGTTCGCGATCCTGCCCCACGTAAAACCGAACAGTAATGATCGCTTGATCATCTCGCGACATGCTGTAAACGTATTCCACCCCGTCGATCTGCGAGAGCATCCGCTCTAATGGTGTCGCTACCAACTGCTCGACTTGCTTCGCATCAAATCCAGGCGCTTGGACGAACACATCCGCAAGCGGCACGACAATCTGCGGATCCTCCTCGCGCGGGGTAATCCACAACGCCGCTAATCCAACCAACGAAGCCGCGATGATCAAGATGATCGACAGATTGCTATCCAAAAACGCTTTGACAATCTTCGACAACAAGTCATTGTGGGCCGATTCTCCCCTGTTTAAATCTCCTTTCACTTGCGCACCTCGGTTCTATCTAACTCAGTTCTATCCGAGCTTGTTACCACTATGACTTCACCCATGCGCAACCCCGCAAGTACTTGCACTTGGTCTTGGAACTCCCGACCTAGCTGCACGTTGCGCCGGACCATCTTGCCACCCTGAGCCACTTGAACCATCGACAACTGGCCAATTCGCAGGATTGAATCCTTGGGTACCAAAATCGCCTCCTCCGTCCCAAGCGGCAGTTTCAATCGGCCAAACATCCCACTGTAGATTCCCTCCGGCACCGGCCCAATGACCTTGACCTCAAAGGAGTGTGTCGCCGAATTCGCTTGAGGTACCACCTCGCTGATCGTCGCTTGCGTCTCGTAATTCAAAGCATCAAGACTCGCAGTTATGCTCTGCCCAGGTCGCAACGATAAAGCCAACGACTCGCGAACCTGAGCAACCAACTGCATCTGCGTCGGATCGTAGATGCGAAAGAGGACTTGCCCCGGCACCGCCGTGTCCCCAGCCTTGACCTGCTTGTCCACCACAATCCCATCAAAAGGAGCCGCAATCGTTGCAAAGGAAAGCTGAATCTTCGCTTCCTCAATCGCTTGCTTCGATCGCTCCACTTCGGCGTTCGCATAGCGAATGTCAGCCTCCCGGGCTTGATACTCCGACTGCGATATCGCCGCTTGAGCTAACAGCGTGTTGGCCCGCTGAAACTCCGATTGAGCTTGCGCCTGCCTAGCCTGAGCGGCAACGAGATTCGATTCGATCTGCCCAAGCTTCGCTCGCAAATCCTGATCGAGCAACTTCACGAGAATCTCTCCCGAACGAACCTTCTGCCCCGCAGTGACGTTGACCTCCTCAACCCGGGCTAAGATCTTGCTCGCAACGGCTGCCTCATGCACCGCTTGAATAGTCCCGACCGCTGTCTCGTAACGTGGCAACTGCACGGCACTTAATGGCAATAACGTTGCTCCCTGAGGAACCTCCGTACCTGTCGCATCAAGCGTCGAATGAACCTTGGAATGAAACACACCAGCAGCCCACAGCAACATCCCGAGCACCGCTGCAAATCCCGCCAGCAAAACAAACCAAGCTCGCAATTCACGCGACAAGGTGGACAACCAAGCGAATCGCTCCGTCCCCCTCTTCAACGTAGTGGCTGAATCGGTCGAATTCCCAAGCATACTGCACCCATGACGTAAACGAACAATAAACAACGCTTCGAAAGTCGCTCGAAGCAAACTCCAACAGCGGTCCCGTACAAACAGCTAAACCCTACGAGCCCGCAGATGCCTTGACCTGATTCCACGGCATCCGAGCCAGCATCATCCCCATCATGCAACTGTTGGTAATCCCAGCATGCATCAAGCCCAGGCCGACCACACCGCTGAGCAAAGCCCATCTTCGGTCGAGTGTCAAAGCCAACACCGCGCCACAAAAAGCAAGCAACCCGGCAGCGATCCGCACCTGACGATCCAACGACATCACCCCCTTACCCCGTACCACCGGTAAGCCGGCTTTATCCCAAGCCATCGTCCCACCCTCGACATTGATCACGTTACCGATGCCACTTTGAAGCAGCTTCGCACACGCTTGTGAACCCCGCGCTCCGGAACGGCATATGACATACAAAGGTCGGCTAGTATCTCGATCAGCCCCCAACGCCTCCGGTGATAGGCGATCAAGCGGCACGTTTTTCGCAACACTGACATGGATCTCTTGAAACTCACCCGGAGTCCTCACATCGATCAAGTCGATCGGTTTGCCATCCTTCAACATCGCTCCAAGCTCTTGGACGGTAATACTGGTTTTTGACATGTTGGCTTAGTCTCCTTTGCGGTAACGAATGCTGTTAGTTGCGAGAGTGGTCAGAAGCTAGAGCGACATCAAGTCGCTGGTTTGGGGCAACTCTCATGGCACCCGAACCGCTCCTCAATGCAATGCAAGATCTTCTGCAACTGCGGCTCGACCACTTTGTAGTAGACCTTGCGCCCTTCACGTTCGCTCTCCAAGAAACCGCATCGCTGCATCAATCGAAGGTGTTCAGAAGCCATCGCGGTGGGCAAACCACAAGCTTCTGCGAGCTCGGTGACGGTGTAGTTTTCGGTCAACAACATCTGAACCATCCGCAAGCGATGCGGGTGGGCAAGAACCTTCAAACACTCCGCCGCTTCCCCAAGCGCTTCGAGACTGGTCAAGATCTTCTTGGTCGCAGACATGAAACTCCCCTCCGTACATCACCTTGTGATAATGTTTTCGACGACCGGTTTTCAGAAGCTTCGGAAGCAAAACCCACGAAGCGTCATTCCAATATATCGGAACATTCCGAACTGTCCAATAGTAATTCTAGATTGATCTGGCGAGCGGGTGTCAAAGTAGGGGAAGAAACCAATGAAAAACGCCCGAAGAAGGGGCGTTCGTAGGTCAATGAGTATGCAATGAAAGCGGTTCGAAGAATCCCCTTAAAAGTCTGACTTGTCTGACTTGTCTGACTTGTCTGACTCCCCTCTCAAGCGCAACTCCCCTTCTCCCGCTGGCGGGAGAAGGGGCCGGGGGATGAGGGTGGTGACCGCGCAATGGCTGCACTGACCGCGGCACGGGACGGAGTCCCATGCTACGGGATGGGTTTGTCTCAATCCTAACTACCGACCTGTCCGACCTGTCCGACCTGTCCGACCTGTCCGACCCGTCCGACTATCTACCGGCGACGCAGTCGGCGAACACCCCAGCCACCCACAGCAGCACAACCCAACAACATCATCGATGTCGGCTCAGGAACCGCCGTCGCATTGAACTGAATGTTATCAAGTCGATTGTTTCCCGACGCACTCGAAGCACCGGCGACCGTCAACCTAAGGTAAGCGGTTGCGGCGCCATCAAGTCCAGTGATTGTATTGAGCGTTTGCGCTCCAAAGGCCGATGGTAGATTGCCGAACACCTGCGTCTCAGTCCAATTGGTCGCATCGGTGCTAAATGCCCAAGTCTGAGAAGTAAAACCTGTACCCGTACGCTGTGTCGCGTAACTGACAACCAAATCCTTGAACCCGCCCATCGAAAACTTGAACACCGCCGACTTTCCATTCGCAGAACTGTTCAACAAAGCTAGCGAACATGGACCAGACGTTATGTTCGAGAAACCAGGACCTGCATTGACTAGCGAACCGCCGAACGCATTCAACTCGTTTACTGCTGTAGTAGCCGAAGCCACCCAGTTGCTCGAGTCTTCTTGCCCGTTG
>Ga0255126_1000416_pt1 | contig 18688 bp, 10 predicted proteins | sample Law_Miss_RepA_8d_FD_188556 | JGI IMG/M metagenome (GOLD analysis project Ga0255126, IMG submission 188556) | Freshwater microbial communities from St. Lawrence River, New York, United States - Law_Miss_RepA_8d | ecosystem: Environmental > Aquatic > Freshwater > River | place: USA: New York... | reverse complement strand
TCCCGATCCACTTCCCCGACCCCGGCCTGAGGGATCCCCAAGTCCGGGTCCGCGGGGCAACGATGGCGACCCTCGAAAACCCTGATCCGATTTTTTTAGCGCGGCACCTTCAGCGAGGCGGCCTGGAAACGCTTCAGGTCTGGGTCGTTGGCCCTCACGGTCTGGCTCTGGATGTAGGGCGGCATGCGGCCGATGCGCATCGTGTCGGGTGAGACAAAACGCCACGACTCAGCATGGCCATCGGCGAAGCTCAGCGTGGCGGCACCCGCATGGCGCACTGAGGGAAAATCGACCCAGAACCACTCTCCGGGCTGCGTCACGACAAAGCGCGCGTTCTCGATACTGTTCTCGTGTTCATCTAAGAAGACGAAGGCCTCGGACGGGGTGGGCAGTACGATTTGCGAGAGCTTATGCCAGCAACTGAGGACCTGCGGGTCCGGCACGTCGTTCATCGAGGCGCTCATAGAAACACTGCGCGATCGCGGGATCTTCCGGGCATCCCTCACTGTGGATCGATCGGCCGGGCAGTGGTAAATCCCCGAAGCTTGGTTGTAAGGAAAGAGCAACCCTCTGCGGATGTTGAAGTCGTTGGTGTCGGTGTAGGCGTTGCCCACCACCCAAGTCCGCGCGGTGGCATTGGCACCTTCGCGACCTCCTGTCAGCACGGTCTCGTTCGGTGGCAACTCCTCCTTGAAGTCATCGATGTACAACAACCAGGCCAGATTGAGCTGACGGTAGTTGCTCAGGCACTGGGTCCGCAGGGCCTTGTTTTTGGCCTTTCCAAGTGCAGGCAACAGCATCCCGGCCAGAATAGCGATGATGGCGATGACCACCAGCAACTCAATCAGAGTAAAGGCACTCAGACGCTGCGAACGCTTCTTCCGGGCATTGATCGCGGGGCTTTGCGACACGGATAAATTCATGGATTACTGGGTCTGCTTGGCGATGTTTCAGCCACGGGATCGCCAGCCACCGCCCTGTGTAGCTGGACCCTGGAGGCGTGAAAACCAAGATTCTCTGAAAGCCGATGGATAAACCCGATACCGCCCGATTTTGCGATTCACCATTGCCGAGGTCCCCCATTCCGCTCTGATCCTTCGCACTCCCACGCTCTGTCCGATGCCCATGCCGAGTTTGCCAACCCCTTGCCGCCCATGATGGATTCCCGTCCCCCTGCTCTCCCGCGCTGGGCTTGGCTCACCGTGTGCCTGCTCGCGCCCATCGCCCTGCTCAATTATCTCGACCGCCAGATGCTTGCGGCCATGAAAAGCTCGGTGATGACCGACATTCCCGACATCGGTTCGGAGGCCAACTGGGGGCGGATGCTGGGACAATTCAAGTGGGTCTATGCCTTCCTGAGCCCTGTAGGCGGTTGGATTGCCGATCGGTTCGGCCGACGGATCACCATCTGCGGCAGCCTCTTTGCATGGTCGGCGGTCACCTGGTGGACCGGGCATGTTCACTCGTATGGAGAACTCCTCACCGCACGATCCCTCATGGGCATTAGCGAGGCCTTCTATATTCCAGCAGCCTTGGCTCTCATTGCCGATTATCACACGGGGGAAACCCGTTCCCGGGCGGTGAGCTTTCATCAAATGGGGATTTATTGCGGGGTGATTCTAGGCGGCTTCACCGGCTATGCGGCCGAGATGCCCGGCTTGGGTTGGCGGGGAGCCTTTGGGTGGAGCGGCGTGGTGGGCATGGCCTTGGCAGTGCCGATGTTATTTTTCCTCAAAGATCGGCCACGTCACGAAGCAGCGCGATCGGACTCCGCAGCGGGCTTGGGAAGCGTCCGTGCCTTGCTCACCAACCGCTCCTTCCTGCTGCTGGTGCTTTATTTCACGCTGCCGGCGCTGGCCGGTTGGGTGGTGCGCGACTGGATGCCGGCCATCCTCAAATCCGAATTCAAGATCGGCCAAGGCAAGGCCGGTGTCTCAGCAACCCTCTACTGGCAATCCGCCGCCATCGTGGGGGCCTTCGTGGGTGGATGGCTGGCCGACCGCCGGATGCGAAAAACTCCGCGGGGTCGAATCCACGTCAGTGCCGTGGGCATGCTAATGATCATCCCAGCCCTGTTCGGGGTGGGGTTTTCTCCGCAAACGGGCGAACTCTGGGTGGCGGTGGCTTTTCTAATCCTCTTCGGTCTTGGCTGGGGATTTTTTGACACCAACAACATGCCCATCCTCTGCCAGGTGACTCTCCCGGAGCAGCGGGCCACCGGCTACGGGCTAATGAATCTGGTGAGCATCGGTTGCGGTGGACTGGCGGATTGGGGCTTCGGTCTTATGCGCGATCGGCACCTGCCGCTGGCGGCCATCTTCAGCGTGTTCGCCTCCGTGGCGTTGGTATCGGTGTTTCTGGTCCTCATGATCCGCCCTACGGAAGTACAGCCACCCTCCGACGCCACTCCCCCCGGACAACCCTAACCCCAGACAACCCTAACCCCAGCCCCGCATTGACGGAGGGTCCACGCCTGCCTGAGCGTCTTGCACATGCTCCCCACCGTCAGAACACGCCGGACCCATTGGATCGCCACGGCTTGGATGACTTGCGCCCTCATGTCGGCCTTGGCAGGCGACTGGCCGCAGTGGCGCGGGCCCACTCGAACCGGTCGACCGGCCGCCAACGAGCCTGTGGTAACCCAACTCCCATCGGCTCCTCGCGTGGTGTGGTCCATCGCCGCGGGGCCCGGATACGCATCGCCCATCGTGGCTGAGGGATTGGTCTTTGCCATGGAAGCCCAAGAGGGCAAGGAAGTCTTGAGGGCCTTGGAGGCCGCCTCGGGTACCGAACGGTGGAAAGCCATTGTCGACGAAACCTTCACCGACTCCCAGGGGCCCGCTGCTCCGCGCTGCACGCCCGTGGCCTCCGAGGGTCGAGTCTATGCCCAGTCCTGCCGGGGCAAGTTGACCTGCTTTGCTGCGGCTGATGGAAAAACGCTGTGGTCGGTCGACTACACCAAGGATTTCGCCGCCACCTTTGTGGGTGAGAAAGGCAACTCCCAGGGGGCTATGCGCCATGGCAACAATGGGTCTCCCTGGGTGGAGTCCGGGTGGTTGTGGGCTTCGGCCGGATCCACGAATGGCGCTGGCATGGTGGCGCTGAATCCGCAGACCGGAACGCTTCGCTGGAAGGGCGGCCATGAGGTCGCAGGATATGCGGCCCCGATGGTGGGAACCCTTCTGGGAGTGCGTCAGGTGGTGAACTTCATGGCCGACGCCGCCGTCGGGTTTGATGCGCAGAGCGGCCAGGTGCTGTGGCGGCATCCGCTCAAAACGGCCTTCGCTCGGCACGTGATGACTCCGCTTATTGTCAACGACCGGGTGATTCTTGGGTCCCATCAAACGGGCCTCATGAGTCTTCAGTTCGCTCACAACGGTGAGCGCTGGTCGGTCTCCGAGGTCTGGAACTCCAAGGAAGCCGCCCCCAACTTCTCCTGCCCGATTGTCGTCGGAGACCGCATCGTGGGGCTTGGAGCGCAGCGCGAGTTAGTGTGCATCGGCATCGATGACGGGAAGGTTCGTTGGACCCAGTCGGGCTGGATCACGAGCGCGGCCGACAAATCCCACGCCGGATTCATCGCCCTCGGCGGCACGTCCGTGCTTATGCTCACCGACAGTGGCGAACTCATCCTTTTCGATGCCGGAGCCACCGCGTGCCGCGAGCTCGGTCGGGCCCAGGTGTGCGGGGTGAACTGGTGCAATCCTGCGTTATCGAACGGCCGCCTGTACCTCCGCGATGGCCTGCGCAATGCCGGACATTGGATGTGCGTCGACCTGACCCAGTGAAAGTCTTTCCAGCGGTACCCGCGATCCTGGCGCCCTCCCGATCGATACCGTCTGCACGGATCGCACGGCGGTCGGATAGGACGGCGATCTTGCGAGTCCTCTGCGATTGACTATCTTGAAGAAAATCCGCGTTGGATGCGTCCGGATGCATCCATTTTCGGGTTTTGAGCGGATAGACAAGTACCATGCACTTCGGTCACCCACCGTCTCGAGAGTCTGACAATCAAAAACCGGCAAACAACATAACGGTTCGACCCGTTGGGTCGCTTTTAGTGCCTGTGCCCATGAAACCCATCCGCTCCCTTCCAAGGGGATTCCTCAGCCTACTGTGCCTCCTCCTCGGTGCCCTGAGCCCCGTCGGACTGCGGGCGCAGACTTCCCAGGATTTGGGGGGCGCTATTCAGGTGTTTCTCACGGCACCGGCGGCAGGCACGCAGCATCCCTCCGGGGTCCTGAAACTTGAGGCGGTCGCCATTGATTCCCTCGGTGGACCGATTACCCAAGTGGAGTTCCTGGCCGATGGTCAGGTGATCGCCCGGTCGGACCGCAGCGGCGATGTGTTCATCACCGTGATCGGCCTCAAGGTGTTGCATCAGGCCGTCTGGGAATCACCCACCCCGGGCCTCCACGTGCTGGAGGCTCGCGCCGTGCAAAACCTAAAGACCTTGGCCACGTCGGCCCCGATGCGAGTAATCATCGGGACCGGGACCCTTCCCCCTCCGGTAGATCCCCCAGTCATTCCCATTATCCCGCCGAATCTCCCGTCCGTAGACCTGAACGTCCTCGATCCGACCGCCTTAGAATCCGACCCCAAGGATTTGATGATCTTGGAATTCCGCCGCTCTGGCGACGTGTCGAAACCCCTTCGGGTGTATTTCAAGATCGGCGGATCGGCCGACTGGAACACAGACTTCACAGTCATCCCTGGCGGGTTGAAGTCGGAACCGGTGAGCGATCCCAACCTCGCTTCGTGGGTGCAATCGGTGGTCATCCCGGCCGGGTCGGCCGTCGGAAAACTCCCGCTGGCACCGATCCCGGATGACAAGGTCGAGGGCGACGAAATCCTGTATCTGGCAGTGATCCCGAAACCCGCGACCGTGAACGACGGTACGGAACCTTTCGACTACCAGCCCGGCATTCAGCCGAACGCCCGGGTGATGATTCGGGACTCCATCCCACCGGCCCCGTCTGATGCGCCGACCATCCGCATCCTCGCCGTTCAGTCGACCACCTCGGAGCCAAATCCCTTCATTCGGGTCATGCCCGGACGCATCGTTTTCCAACGGTTGGGGAACCCGGCCGAACCCGTCCGCATCCGCTACGCCGTCGGGGGCAGTGCGCGCAATGGTGAGGATTTTTCACTGCTCGACGGAGACCTCACCTTGGGAGCCGGAGAAACCCAAGCCGAACTCCTCATTGGCGCTCTCGAAGACGACCTCAAAGAGCCGGAGGAAACCGTGGTCATCAAACTCATCGAGGATCCGTCTTACCGGCTCGATTCGTCCAGTGCTTGGGCCCAGGTCACCATTTTCGATTCCACCGTATCCAACAAAGCCCTCCTGAAATGGGTCGCTCCCTCGACTGGCGAGCGACTGCGGATTGGCAGCGAGTGCGCGCTGAAACTCATGGCAATGGATCCCAAAGGTTCCCTTCCGACGGTCTCGTTCTGGGCCAATGGCAAACCCATCGGTGAGTCCCAAATCCAATTTTTTAGGGCCCCAGATCCGGGGACACCCATCGAACACAACCTGGTCTGGAAGATCGACTCAGAAGGCCCAATCCGACTCGAGGCCACCGCTGTGGACGCATCGGGGAACCGGGTGGTTTCGGCAGAGGTTTTTATCCTGGGTTTGCCAGCGACCGATCCCATCGAACGCAGTGTGATCCCAGCCGACAACGCACCGGCCGACGGGGTCCTTTCCGACATGGAATGGCTGATCTACGCCAAGTATTGGCGCTACGGAGTCCCACTGCCACCGCAGGCGGCTTCTGTTCCTGTCGGACACCTCTCCAGAGCTGGATTCCTCTGGCGATCCGGTGGTGCCTATCGGCACGACGCCTCCGTCGGCTCGTTCCCCCTGGGGTGGGTCCCACTCGAAGGCTCCGCCGGAAATTCTGGCAATGCAGGTCCGCTCCCGCCTCTGTCCGGGTTGGTCGGCAGTTTGGGCACCAACGGAACCCCGGATCGCTCACCGACCTCCTACCTCCTCGGTGAATGGACGGCCGACTCGGCCGATTCCATGGTTCTCAAGATCCACTTGGGGCCAGCAGCCAACACCCGTTGCCAGGCAGTCGAGATTTTTGTCGGGCGCACTGCCGTGGTCACAGCCATTTCAGATGACGGACAGTTTGATCCGAGGAGCGGAATCCTTCGATGGGGTCCGTTCTTGGATGACTCCATTCGGGGATTGAAGGCAAGCGTCTCGGGTGCCAACCCCTTGGAGTTCTCTGGTTTGGGTTCTTTTGATGGGATTGATCTGAAGATGCTGACCCTCGGTTCGAAATCCAACGCCGAAGGGCCGGCGGCTTCCACCCCTCGACTCACTGCCATTCCCGCGTCGGCCCAGGGAGATGTCCGCGTGGTGCTCCTCGGCGCCGCCAACGGCAGTGCAATGGATCTGGAAGTCTCTGAAGACATGGTCCAATGGCGACGCATCGGAACGATGCTCGGCAATGGCGAATCGCAACTCCAAGTCGACACCGATGCGGGAGCTTCCACACGGCGGTTTTACCGGGTCATTCCTCGTCAGCGTTGAGGCTCCCTCTTGCCTCCGCGATGGATGTATCCAGTTCAGAGTTTTCAGCGGAAATAAAACCACCCTGCACTTCGGATACTCATCCTCTCGAGTTTTTGTGAATCAAAAACCCGTCGGGATGAGAGTCTTGCGGCTAGTTTCAGCTCAATCGTTGCGATTCTAGGAGTATTGCTCGCCATCCAAGCCCGGACCGGCGGCCAGCGCATCGACATTTACCGGGCGCCCTACAGATCCCTCACCTCAGTGCGAATTCAGGGTAACGACGGCGTCTGGCGCACACCGTAGAAGGCACTACCCAGTCCGAAGAGATCCGCAGAGAACCCGCCCTCGCCTCAAGGATGTTGGGCGGGAACCTTATAGCCTCGGTGCCAAGTCAGGGTCCAGAGACGATCGAGCTGAATGGCTTCAACGTGGCCGTCGACCAGAGCGAAGTTCACAGCACCCGGAATCTTGGAACCGGGCGACACGGTAACCGTGCCGCGAAAGGATGAACCATGACGTGAGATACAGAAACGCTGCATCATCGCCTCGTTGCCACCCGCCGCCAGATTCCGAGCCGGACGGTCAGTGGCCAATGGCCAGGAATCCGCCCAATTACTATCCCCAAAAATCGGGGTGGTGACCGGAACTTCGTAACTACTCTCCTTGGCAAACGCCTTGGTAGGATCGCTGGCTCCCTCGCCCTCCGGGGAATACTGCCAACCATTCATGCCATAGCTGCTCTCGAAACCGGTGTTCCATTGCACCGGGGATTTGACCGGGCCGTACCAAGCGGCGGTGGCCGTCCCCATGGCCTCGCCCGTCAAATTGCGGTTGGCAGGAATCGGTGCCGTGGGACAAATACGGATCTTGTCGGAAGGCACGTTGTTGGTCCTCAGAACGGCCATCCAGAATTTGGCAGGCGTGTAGGCCACCGGGAAGGTCTTACCGGTGTCGTTGAGGTACATGAAGAACCCCAAGCCCATTTGCTTGAGGTTGTTGAGACACACCACCGAGGCCCCCCGCTGCTTGGCACGACTGAGCGCCGGTAAAAGCATCCCGGCCAAAATCGCAATAATGGCGATGACCACCAGCAACTCAATCAAGGTGAACGCCTTGTGGCTGAGTCCGGCAGGTCGATCGGTTAGAAGAGATTTTGAAACGGGCGTCGTGTTCATGGGGAGGAGATCACTGAGGTTGGCTGGCGATGCAAAAGAGATGGGTGTCTCCACGGAGGATAAGCCGATCCATCGCGGGCACAGGGCTGGCTATAATGCGCTCACCCATGGGGTTTTCTGAAAGAAGCTTAAAGGCGCCGCCGACCTGCGCGGCAAAGACCACCCCATCCTCTCGGGCCGCATAGAGGACCCCGTTGGCCACGACCGGGGATGCGTAGTAGGGGGCCGTCGCCTTGGGCAATGTTCCCGTCCACAGCGTCTTTCCCGTGCTTGGATCCATGCAGACGACTTCTCCGCGGTGACGCAGCAAGTAAGCTCGCCCCTCGGCCACGGCCGGAGCGGCGACAAAGACCCCGAGATCATGCCGCTCCCAAACACGGTGTGTCTGGCTCACATCGCCGGAACCTCCCATACGAATGCCGTAAAAATTCGCCTGACCCGGACGATCATCACGCCCTACAGGTACCAAAAGAGTGTCTCCATTCAGGACCGGCGAAGCGATCGCCGGCCAGTAGCCGGTCCCTGCGGGGTTGAAGCCTCCGGCCGTCCACAGAACCCGTCCATCGTCGAGCGCATGGGCCGTCAAATGATCCGCTCCCCAAATGACCACGGCCGGTTTGCCTGCATGATCAATGCGCAAGGGCGTGGCGTATCCGTTGTTGTTTTCGGCGGGCACGACAAAATTGCGAGCCACCTTCCAGCGTAGCTCGCCGGTTTTACGCTCAAAGGCTGCCACCCATGATTCGCCGTCATGCAATCGGCTGAGGATGACCGAATCACCGACAATCAACGGAGAGGTCCCCGAATCCCAATAGAGTTTTTCCACACCAAATCGCTCGGTCAAATCGACCTTCCAGAGAACCTTCCCCTCGAGACTCACCGCGGCGAAGTGACCGCTCTTGAACTGCGCATAAATCGCCTGGCCATCGGTCACCGGAGACGCATTGCAACTCGATCCCAGCGTTCGGTGACGCGGATCGACGAGGGGGCCGACCGGGGTCTCCCACAGTTTGCGTCCCTGCAAATCGAAGGCCAGAAAGGCGTCCTGCCCGGCCAAGGGTGAGGTGAGGTAAATCCGCCCCCCGGAGACCACCGGCGTAGAGGTACCCTTCCCTGGCAACTCGGTCTTCCAAGCCACCGAATCCAAAGACCACCGTTGCGGAAAACGTCCGGAGATTACACTGCCTTGAGCCGAGGGCCCACGCCAAGAGGGCCACTCTCCGGGAACTGCCGCCACCAACGACACGCCCATCAACCACCCTGCGCACACTGCTTTTTTCCACGGGGTCATAAGATGAATCTTAACCCTGTCGCAGGGATAAGGAAGCCCGAGATACAGAGTTCGCCGACAGCGATTTCTACTGAAGCACTCGTGCGGGCTGCGCCTTCTTGAGTCACACCCTCAGTTTCCTCCCAACTGAATCGCTCCGGTCTGCGCCAGCGCCCCTGCAACGGCAGGAAGTTCTCTAGACACTTTTCACCAACCCAGACCCCACCAAACCCACCGCCGCTCGAATCAATGCGCCTTGATCTGAGGGCAGGACCGGCCGAGCGTTGGTCCGGTTTCATCCTACACCCTTCCATGACCACGCCTCTCCGCCTCGGCATCATCGGCACCGGCTTTATCGCAGACGTCATCGCTCACGCCCTAAGAGGCACGACCGAAGTGACCCTGAACGCAGTGGCCAGTCGACGGGTCGAAACGGCCTCCGCCTTTGCCTTGAGGCACGGCTCGGTAGCGGTTTTCGAGTCGTGGGAATCCCTGCTCGAATCCGGGACCGTGGACGCGGTCTATGTGGCCACACCCACCTCCGTCCGAGAACCCATCTGTCTGGCGGCGGCGGCCAAGGGCTTGGCAGTCTTGGCCGACAAGCCCTTTCTCAACCGAGACTCGCTGCAGAGAATCACCCAAGCCTGCACTCAGGCCGGCGTGGCATTCCTCGACGGAACACACTTCACCCACCACCCGCGCACCCAAGCGGTCCGCGAGGCATTGCCGCTAAAAACCGGCCCCCTCCAAGGGTTACGGACCTCGTTCTTCTTCCCGGCCCTCGACCGGAACAACATTCGACTTCAGCCCGATAAGGAGCCCACGGGCGCCATCGGCGACATGGCCTGGTATTCCATGAGAGCCGTCGTCGAGTACTCCGGCAGCGATGCGCCGGTGGCCGAATGCCGCAGTTGGGCCCAACGGGACGCGGTGACGGGCGGATGGATCCGTGGCACAGGTTTCGTGCGGTTGAGCGATGGATTCACTGCGACTTGGGATGCGGGCTACACGGTCGGGGCTTGCCTGATGGATCTGGACCTCATGGGAACCCAAGGAGTGATTTCCATGGATGACTTCGTGCTCGATTGGGAGGGCGGCTTTGGGAGCCCCGACACCACTCGGCCGGTCGGATTCACTTACCGATTCGGGATGGCCAACCCGGCCACCTGGGTACGCACCGAGACTCCTTCCCCCCAACGCCAGTCCACCCGAATGCTCGAAGCCTTCGCCCGTTTGGCGCAGAATCCCCGCGGTCCGGAGGTGGCCGAGAGCATCCGCCGCAGTCTTCGCACACAGGAACTCGTCGATGCTGTGGTTGCCTCGCTGCACGATTGATCCAGTCGCCCCTGCCAGTCTCACTGATTCACCGTCATGAATCCCACCATCCAAGAACTGATCCGCCGCTACCGATTGGAACCACTGCCCGTCGAAGGCACCCTTTTCGTTGAGTCGTATCGGAGCGCCCTAGAACTTCAGCCGGGCCGACCCGCTGGAACGGCCATGATCGGCCTCTACTGCGAAGAGCCCTTGAGTCACTCGCTCTTCCACCGACTCACCTTGGATGAGGTCTGGCATTTCTATGGCGGAGACCCCTTCCGACTCCTCCTCCTGCGACCCGATGGATCCACGGAGGACATCCTCCTTGGGCCCGATCCGCTCCAGGGACATTACTGCCAGTATGTCGTACCGGCCGGAGTCTGGCAGGCCGCCCACCTCATCTCTGGAGGCCTCTACGCGCTCTACGGCTGCACCCTGAGCCCTGGCTACGCGCCAGACATCTTCGAAGGTGGAACCCGCTCCGTGTTGGCAGCGCAATACCCGTCCCGGGCGGTCGACATCGAACGGTTCGCCTGTCCGGACGGCGAAACTCGCATGCCCTTGTAACCGGGTCTTCGTGAACTCCGTCAGGAGCAACTGAAGCCATTGACCCCATTTAAAATTGAGTGACTTTGTGCCATCACCGTCCCAATCAGGAACCACTTTCCACCGTGCCGGCCAACGCCGTCCCCTCGGAAATGAGTCCTTCAACCGGTCCGGTCTGACTATGAATACTTTCGTAGAACGGTGGATTTCGAGGATGGGGTGGCTGGCCAGCTTAACCGCAACCCTTTCGGTCCTGGCGGTGGAACTTCCGGCCCGGTTGAGCACAGCCGTCGTGCCGGTCCAACCGAAGTCCTTGGCGGTGAGTGCGCTGAAGGCTTTGCCCCCGCAAGTCACGCTCCGACTTGCTGCGCCCGATCTCTCCGTGGTGCGTGCTGAAGATGCCTCAAACCTTCAGCAAAATGCCAAGGGGCGGGCCCGTGTGGGCATCCGGCGTTTGTTGGCGGATCCCATCCGGGTTCTGGGCAGCAAAACTTCGTGGACTCCCCTGCCCGATGGCACCCGAGTTTGGAGTGCTCGATTGGAGTCTGAAGAGGCATGGGGCGTGCGAGTCCATTTGGAATCCATTCGATGGCCGACCGGAGTTGAACTGCGAATTTTCAATGCGGAAGATCCCACTGAGATCCAAGGCCCCTTCGATGCGACGAGTCTTGGTGAGAGCGACAATTTTTGGACCCCCAGCCTCTTTGGATCCGCAGTGGTTCTGGAATGCCGGGTCTCTCCGGGTTCCAGTCTGCCCTCCTTCCGAATCACCGAACTCACCCATCGGTATGTTCGCCTGGGGGAAGATTCGAACAGCAAAGCAGGAGCCTCCACGGCGTCTCCCAAGACCGCGGCCAGTTGCAATATCGACGTCACTTGCGAACCGGCGTGGGCCAAGACCTCGCATGCTGTTGCCGGGATCGGTTCAGTGGGTGTGGTGGGTGAACTCTTCTGCTCGGGTTGTTTGCTCAACGATCTGAACGAAGCCAAAAATACCGATTATTTCATCACGGCCGGCCATTGCATCACCAGTCAGTCTGAGGCCGACACCACGGAGTTTTATTGGAATTATCAGACGACTCTCTGCAAAGGAGTCCTTCCGAACCCCGCCACAGTTCCCAGGACCGTCGGCGGTGCGAGCATCCTCTCCACCAAGAGCCGTGGCTCCGGCAACGACCACAGCTTTCTCCAGTTGCGCGGCACCGTCCCCGGTGGCGTGACCTATGCCGGTTGGAACTCCGACTCCCCAGCCTCCGGTGAGGTCTTGGCCTCAATCCACCATCCTCAGGGTGATTACAAGCGCATTAGCATCGGTGTGACCCAGGGCGAGAACGCCAACTTCCGCACGGTGCGATGGACTCGAGGAGTCACTGAAGTGGGTAGTTCTGGTTCCCCGCTCTTCAATGCCCGGCAACAGTTCATTGGGCAGCTCTACGGAGGTGAATCGGATTGCTCCAACCTCGACCCGTCTCAGCAAATCGACGAGTACGGCCGATTTAACGTCACCTTCCCGACGGTCCGTCGCTGGTTACTAAATGAAGCGGTGACGGTCCCAGCCAATGATTTCTTCTCCGCGGCCCAGGCGCTCTCGGGTCAACAAGGGTCGATGAGCGGCAACTCAGTCAATGCGTCCCGCGAAGGTGGAGAGCCCAACCATGGTCAGGGCGGCGGGCGCAATTCCATCTGGTACCAGTGGAGCGCCCCCTTCACTGGCACGGTGACCTTTGAAACGATGGGGAGCGATTTCGACACCACCTTGGGCGTCTACCAGGGCGACACGGTGAGTGGTTTGGTTCGGGTAGCCGCCAACGATGACTTTGAACTGGGGCAAACGAGCAGCCGAGTGGGTTTCCTCGTCTCGGCAGGAACCCTTTACCGAATCGCCGTGGATGGGCACGACGGAGCCCAGGGGACGGTCCAGTTGACTTGGCGTCCGGGCGGCATCCCTACGCCCCCGCCCAATGACCTGTTCATCAATGCGGCTGCTACGGTGGGTTTCGGGGGGATTTATCACGCCTCCAATTATGGATTTACTCGGGAGCCCTTGGAGCCCTCCCACGCAGGAGGGGCTGGCCAGCGATCGGCCTGGTGGCGATGGACCGCTCCCATTTCAGGGCCAACGGTCATCAACACCGCGGACAGCAGCTTTGACACCTTGTTGGCGGTCTACATTGGCAATTCTGTTTCCACGCTGCGGAAAGTCGCCGAAAACGACGACATTGACCCTATTCTCGATCAGATCCAAAGCGAGGTGAGCTTTGGAGCCACCGCGGGGATCACCTACTGGATCGCGGTGGATGGATTCACCGACGGCATCATTCAAGAGGAGGGTTCTATTCGATTGGAAATCTCCCAAAAAGGCGGGCAACCGACTGGCAACAACGCGTTTGCCAATGCCACCCCCCTCAGCGGATCCCGAGGTGCAGTCACCGCCAACAATTTGAGGTTCACCCGCGAAATTGGGGAACCCTCCCATGCCGGCCTCCGAGGGAATCGCTCTGCTTGGTGGCAGTGGTCGGCCCCGAGCGATGGCACCGTGCGTTTCGAAACCACCGGTTCGGCGTTTGACACGCTACTGGCCATCTACACCGGAGATTCGGTCAACGCCCTGAAACTGGTGGTGGAAAATGACGACATTATTTCCGGCGATGTGTGGCAAAGCCGCGCAGAATTTGCGGCCAAAAAGGGAACGCTCTACCGCATCGTCGTCGATGGTTTCTACGAGGCCGGCCCCCCCGTGTTCCAAGACGAAGGCAACATCCGCTTAGCGTGGGAACAGGTAATTCCCGTCCAACCCTTCGTGGTGACTGCGTCTCAGGGAACCGATGGCCGATTTGAAGTTCGGCTGATGTCTCAATCGGGCATTCGCTATGCGTTAGAGCGCACTCTCGACTTGTCCCAACCTGTATCGCCTTGGAATCGGATCGCCACAGCCGATGGCAACGGCTTGGAGCTCATCCTTCAGGACACCGATCAACCCAGTGGGCAGGCCAGCTACTTCCGAGTGGTGAGCGTTCCCTGATTCGATCAAACTGTTTGCGTGATCCCTGCTGGCACCTCATCGAAACAGGCGGCTCCGGTGGCCCCGTTCCGTCTGCTGCTGCAAATCAATGCGCTCTCCCTGGGGCGCAAGGTGTTGATGCTGCGTCAGAAGTCGCGCCTCTGGGTGGGCGTCATTGGACTGTTCCTTGTCGGCTATGCGGTGATGGCCTACGGCCTGTTTTTTCAGGGACTCCGTTTCTTGTCCCGATTTCCGGGCTTGGGCGGGCTTCTGGTCGAACGGTTGATCTTTCTGCTCTTTGCCTGCCTTTTTGGCCTCCTGCTGCTGAGCAACCTGATCATTAGCTATTCCAACTTCTTCCGTAACCGCGAGTCGGAGTTTCTCCTGCCGCTACCGATTCCTCCGGAGACCATCTTCCGTTGGAAATTCCTCGAATCGGTCCTGCTGGCCTCCTGGGCATTCTTGTTTCTCATCACGCCATTGCTCATCGCCTACGGGCATGTTTATCGGGTGGATTGGCACTTTTACCCCGTCACCGGGTTCCTGGTGGCCCTCTACATTATCCTTCCTGGGGTGGCCGGTTCTGGGCTTTCACTGCTGCTGGCCCGATTTCTTGACCGGCGTCTCTTTCAAACCCTTTTGCTGACTACGATCGCCGCACTCATCGGCGTCTTCATCTGGCGAACCCAGCCCACGGCCGTGACCGAAGAGATGCTCTTGGAAAACCGGGTGCTGGTGGTCATCGACCGGCTTTTGGACAACACCCGTCTCGTCCAATTTCCGTTTCTGCCCAGTTATTGGCTGAGCTCAGCGATCCAGAATTGGGTTGAGGGGGCGTATCGCAGCGCGGTTTTCTATGGTGGGGTGCTGCTCAGCTACACGCTGTTCTTCGGGTTGGTGTCCATGACCCGATTCGGTGCCGTGCTGTATGAATCCAGCAGCTGTGTGCGCAGCCGCGGTTCCATTCTCGGGCGCTGGACGTGGCTGCGCCGACTTCGGACCTCGCCGGAGACGCCGGTGACCACACGAAGCCTGCTGGAACGGTGCGTCGAAGCCATTCCAGGACTTCCCGGTGACGTGGGTGCCATCTTAGTGAAAGACATCCGCGTCTTTTGGCGCGACACCACTCAGTGGGGACAAACCCTCATGCTCTTCGGGCTGCTCACAGTCTACCTGATGAATTTGAGGCATTTCACCCGGCAGTCGGACTCGGCGTTCTGGGTCTCCATCACCAGCTTTCTCAACCTGGGTGCGTGTTCATTAAATCTGGCCACCATCACCACCCGATTCGTTTTTCCGCAGTTCTCGCTCGAAGGGCGGCGGGTTTGGTTGATGGGCTTGGCACCTTTGGGATTGGCGCGGGTGGTGTGGTGGAAGTTTCTCACCGCATCGGTGCTCACGGGTTTTCTGACACTCAGTTTGACCCTTTTGAGTTGCTGGATGCTCCATCTCGATGGAGCGCACACGGTGTATTTCGCGATCGCAATGGGTGTGATGACGTTGGTCCTCAACGCCTTGTCCGTGGGCCTCGGAACGCTCTATCCCAACTTCTCCGAGACTAATCCTGGGAAGATCGTCAGTGGATTTGGTGGCACCTTCTGCCTGGTGTTGAGTTTTGTGTACATCCTCGGCTCAGTGCTACTGCTGGCCTTTGGTAGTCCGTGGGGATGGCGGGGCGAAGAGCAGGACACCGCCCGGGCCGGACTCACCGGGCTGGTATTCGCCGTAGCCTCTCTCGCGGCCGGCGGCATTCCGCTGCGCCTAGCATTGCGGCGCGCGGCCACCATGGAACTTTGATCCTCAATCGGGCCCATCCCCGGTTTGATACTGGTAATGGTCATCGATCAGCCCGGTCTACGAAGCGACCCGTTACCACCGCATAGTCGAGAGTTAGCCAACGATTTTAAATAAAACGCAGAAGAGTAAAGTTGGGGGCCGAGGCAGAGTAGGCCAACCAGGGCTTTCCCTCCTCTGCTTTGGCCCATCGGAGCGCGCCGTACGAGAATCCATTGATAGATCAAACCGCTGGCTCTGAAGCGTTCTGCAATCTTCCAGAGCGCCCCTCCATCCGTGATTAGCGAACTTTCCTTACAGAATAACCGCTTCAATCTCTCAACAATCTTTGCCTCACCCTGAGCTTTGTGCTTCTCAAATAGGGCCTGCTCGGGACTTGGGCCCGTCAAAGAGTGCGCCCTGCCGGGCGCACAACGAAAAGAGGCCGGGCTTTCGCCCGGCCTCCGTGTCACTCACGAATTATTGAGTCTACTGTCTTAGCGCTTGGCGCGGATGAACAGAGCCGCACCGTCTACCGTGATCTCATCTCCGCTCTTAATCGCGGAGTCGGCAAAGGCGCCATTGAGGGTGGTAGAGGTTTGGAGCGTTCCAGCGCCATCGAAGGTGATCTTCACCTTACCGTTGGCACCCACAGCTGCCTTCAGGTTACCAATGACGGCCGCCGGAGCGGCGTTGAAGTCCCAATAAGCGATCAAGCCCTTGGCGGCCGGGAGGGCCGTCGGCAAGGTGCCCTTGGACAAGGCGACGACATCGGCCTCGACCAACTCCTTACCGTAGACGGAGAAGTCATCGATGATGGCGTGGCTCTGCTCACCACCGTTGGCACCGGAGCCCATGTAGAAGGCGTCGATGTCCACCGGCAAGGCGGCCGTGCTCTCACCAGACAAGAACAGTTTACCGTCAATCCAGATGTTCTTGGATGCACCCTTCTTGGTGAACACGAACAGGTGGTACGCGTTGGTCCACCAGGTGGAATCACCGGAGTAACCGGGGAAGGTGTCGATTGCCGCATCGATACGCTGGGTTGTGCCATTGCAGCAGCCCACGGTGTCGAAATAAATGCGTTGATTGCTCCACGGCGCATGAGCATGGAAACCACGGCCGCTGCCGCTACCCGGGGAGTTCATGGTGAACGCTGAGCTGTCGGCGACATCCAGCTTCTTTTGCCAGAAGGCGACCGTGAGCTCGTCGTTGGCCGTGGCTTGGTTGACCTTGGCCAAGAACGCACTGTTGAAGCTAACCACGGGGCCACCCTTCATCGTGAGATTAATGGCCTTATCGCCCGCTTTGCCCGTGGCACCAGCGGCATCAGCCGTGAACACCGAGGAGCCGGTCATCAGGCCGGGGTATCCAGCCACCTTGTCCTCGGTCGTGCCACTGTAGGCACCCGAGGTGAAGCTGTAGTCGTAGGTGGCGGCCTTGCCACCGGCATCCAAATAACCCAGCGAGACGGTGTGGACCGCCAGGCTCGCCGACAGGGCCGGCGGGGTGTACTTGATGGTGATGACATTGCCGTCCTTGGTGACGGTCGGGGTCACGGTCTGGCCGTCGTACTTCATGCTCACATTGGCCGCCGTCCATGCGGTCTTGCCGTCGCGGTGCACGAGGGTCACGGAGGCCGCCGGGCTCACGCCCTTAGCATTCGCAGCCGGGCTAACCTGGGTGTAGGCACCGGCCGGATCGGACGGGAGATCCACAGCGGAGCTCAGGAACTTGCCCGGGATCGGGGTCAGTTTGCCAGCAACAGTGGCGTCGCCTTCTTTACGCCAAGCGATCTGACCGTAGTCGCCGCCGCCGCCCTCTTTGTAAACCTGGCGGACGAAGTACTTCTTGCCGGCGATCAACGCGACGGGCTCAGAAGTCCGGGCGCTGTCGGGCTCAGTGAAGAAGTTGCAGCAGCCAGTCTCCTCGGCGACCTGTGCCAAGTTGGCCTCCTTGTCGTCGGAGCTGATGAAGAACTGCGAGGCATCATCGGAGTAGATGAAGAAGCGGTAGTTGCCGCTCTCGGTGGGGGTCAAGTAACCTTCCATCGACGCACCGTAGTTTTCGTTCGCGTCGCTGGGCAGGGCATCCCGGCTGTTGAACGCGAAGACCGCCTTGATGTAGTCCGGCGAAGCGGGCCAGCGAGGGTCCTGATAGAGGTTGTCCACCGGAGTGCCGTTGATCTTGCCCCAGAACGAGAACTTCAGGACGCCGTCCTTGATGTTCAAGAAGGAGTAGAACGAGGCCTTGCTGTTAGCCACGACCGCATTCTTAGACGCGTCGACCACGTTGTTGACCGTGACCGTGTAGGCCACGGCGCCCGGGGTCTGGGCGGCGGTGGTCAAGGTCACCACGTTCTTCTTCACGGACGCCGCGGTGACCGCGAGGTTCGGGCTGAAGGCGTAGTTGGCCAAGGTGGTGGCGGAAGCGGCTTCGACGGCTTCGGAGAAGGTCAGAGTGACCGTCTTGAAGTCGCCCGAAGTGGCTGCCGAGACGAGCACCGGCTTGGTCACGTCAATCGGGTCGGTACCAGCAACAAACTCTTGCAAGTTGGTAGCGCCGTCCTTGTCGAAGTCCTTGGCAGCATCCGACGCATCGTTGGGATTGAAGCCATTGGACTTTTCATAATCATCCGGCATCCCATCTTTATCGGTATCGAGAGCCACACCCAACTTCTCTACAGTGACCGCATTCAATATTGCATTGTGGTCGGTGTAATCAGCGCTAGCCTCACTGCCGTCGAACCGCAGAACTACAGTGCTTGATTTTGGAGTATATGTATAGGTGACGAGAGCTTCTTTTTCACCTTGAGCAACCCGCTCATGAGCAACCCCTGGATTAAAGTCTTTTACTACCAGCGCATCATCGAAAAAGATATCGAATCCACGATTACAGCACTGCTCACCAAACATCATCTGAAACTTGTATTCTGTGCCGATCTGCAAGTTATCTAGTGTCAATGTTACAAAATTAGGCGCGGCGCTCCAGCGAATACTGCTGGTCGCTGCCTCTAGAGCATCATCATTTGCTGAATCTCCATAGTTAACTACATACCAATTCTTGATTCTGTTTTGCGC
>Ga0255126_1000413_pt1 | contig 18769 bp, 9 predicted proteins | sample Law_Miss_RepA_8d_FD_188556 | JGI IMG/M metagenome (GOLD analysis project Ga0255126, IMG submission 188556) | Freshwater microbial communities from St. Lawrence River, New York, United States - Law_Miss_RepA_8d | ecosystem: Environmental > Aquatic > Freshwater > River | place: USA: New York... | reverse complement strand
ATTGGGTTATTTGGGGTGTTGCCGAAGGATTCGATGCGGAAATTCAGTGCGGCTTGGAAAGGGGTGTTTTGGGGCGAAAGCCGGATGGGATGCACATAGCGTCGGCGCTGGGGAGCTTGGGATGAGGCCACGACCGAATTCGACTTCCGCGCCGTCGGCCATCTCCCGGTGATGCCGACAGCTCGGGACTCCTTGGACCAGGCATAGGGGACCGCCTCGAGGCTCATCAGTGGCACTTCATGCGCCGGGTTGGCCTTGCGGCCGAGACTCAGCATGTCGAAGTCGAAGTGCCAACCGCGTTGCAGTGGGTCGCTAGAAAAATCCTCGCTGAGTGTCTCAACGGCTTCGGTGCCGGTGTTGAAAGTCCGGTTGCCGATGGCCGCCAAGAACGGGTTGATGCCCGCCGCAGGAGTTTGGCCGTAGTGCGTGTGCTCCGACCACATCCACACGTATTCGTCACTGTAGGCCAATGCCAGCGGCAGATTGCTCCATAAGGAGGATTTAGTTCCACTCGGCCATCCGGGATAGAGGTTCCACGGGTCATCCTCGACCCACGCCGCCATCCCGGTTTTCACAAATCGATCGTACTTCGGCGGGTTGCCGCTCAGCGAACGCCATTCTTTAATCCAGGCGCGTGCCGCCTCATAGCGGTCGCGATCCCCGGCGAAGCCTTCTTGCTTGCCGTCGTTGGCGGCATTGAACGTCCCCGGTCCCTGACCGTAGTAGAACGTGTTTTCGTAGCCATGGATGAGTTGGCCCGGGGACTCGATGCCATCGAGCACACCGTCCAGAAACGGAATGCTCCCTTGCAGCGGTTCGTAGCCCACCGCATCGGGAGACCAGGCGAAGGTCAGAATGATTTTTACGGCCGGCAATTGCGCCTGGACGGCTTTGATCCATTGGGCTCCCCGGCGGCGCAGCACTTCGGGAGAGTCCTTCCCGAGGGGGAATTTGAGGTTGGCTGGTCGATGGGTCTCAAACTCCGGGACCCCCGACTTCGTTCGCCAGCGGTAGTTGCCGTACTGTTCTGTATCTAACCAGAAGCCCTGGAGATGGGCTTCACGGCACAGCCGTGCCGCCATGGCGGCATTGTGCTCCACGATGGCCCAGTCGCGATCGTTGGAGAGGTCAGGAGTGAAGCGACCGCGTGCCCCGTCGACGAGTGTGCAGTTCAGAAAATTGTCGGTGAGCGTTCCCCAGCGCACCGAGTTGAGGTCCGCCACGATGGGAGCGATCGCTTCGTAGGGCAGTTCCACGGTGTTCCACAGCAGTTCGTGGAGGAAATATCCGCGAGGAGCCAGTCCCAGTCGTTCTCCCCATTCGGCCGGCAGGATCGCGGGCACGACGTACCCATCGTAGGGAAAGGAGGCCGCGAACTCGGGGTGTTTTGCCAAGTAGTGCGAAGTCACGGCGTTCTCACCGCCGGTGGTGCCAAACTGGCCGCCACCGATGCTCTTTTTCCCCCGCAATTCTTTCGGACGCGCCCACGGCTCAGGCTGGGGATCTCGGTGGGTCTCCACTCGAACCCAAGCCACGGCGACCGAACCGGCTTGATGACTAGGATCTAGACGTAGCCTGACGCCTGTTCCCATGGGTGGAAGCGGGATGCGGTACTCGTGCCACAGTCCGTCGTTTCGAATAACAAAGGCTCGGCTGTTGCTCTCCGAAAAAGTGGTCCCGTGATAAATCTGCCCCATCGAATCGGCATTCGATCGCATCCGAATCGTGACTGTCACACATTGATCGGGTGGAAAGTCCACCGGTGGCCCGGTGAGGTTCGGATCGGAAGCAGTGACGGCCATCGTCCAGCCTTCCCGAGTGATGCGCTCGTGGGTCACTCCGGCGTTGGTTGTCCAACCTTGGGTTCCCCGGGCAAAGTCCCAGAATGCGAGAACGCCCTCGCCGCGGGCGGCCAATGCCAGCAAAACAAAACACCCAGCCAGAAGGAACCGAGCATGGAAATTCGTCATCAAAACCCAGCCACTGGAAAAGCCACGAGGCGACGAGGAAGTAATCATTAGAGCAATGGGTCGTTAGGGCTGATGGTGAAAGTCTTTGGGAAGTGAGGAAGGTTCGACTTCTTCTGCCACCTGCTGCTGAGACCTCCCTTGCTGGTGTGGAGGCTTAAGTGAGCAAGGCGTCGACGGGTTTTCCTTTTCCGTCTTTGGTGACGTAAAACGGGCGACCTTCTGTGACGTAGTTGGTGTCGGCGCGGATTCCGAGCGCTTTATAAATTGTCGCATACACGTCGATGAGTGGGACTGGGTTCTCGACGGCGAGCATCGGATGACGCTCCGCAGTTTTTCCGTGGACGTATCCCTTTTTGAATCCGCCACCAAAGAAGGTCATGCAGTTGCAACTGCTGAAGTGGCCGTGGAAACCATACATCTTCTCATTAGCGATAATGAGATCCTCTCCGGTATGGCGCTCGGCAAAGCCCTCCGTCTCGGAACCGGCCGACGGAGCACTGGCAATGGTTCGACCAAATTCTGTCATGATGCACACCAGTGTGCGCTCCAGAAGGCCGCGCTGTTTTAGGTCGCCGATGAGTTGGGCGATGGGGCCATCGATTTGGCGCTTCATTTCCTTCATGCGCCGGTGGCCGTTCTCGTGCATGTCGAATCCTTGGAAAGGGCCATACTGATATTCGACCTGCACAAAGCGGGCGCCCCGTTCCACCAAGCGTCGTGCCAGGAGCAGCCCGTTGCCGAAACGGCTGCCATTGAAATATCCCGGGTCGAGCTGCTCGGAGGCGGCAATCTTGGGTTGGTACGCAGCGATGACTTCTGGCTTTTCCTCTTGAGCGAAGTCGAAGGCGGCCTTCACCGGGGAATCCATCATCGCGCGGGCTTCTTCCAAGGTCTTGAGGTGCTCTTGAGCCTTGGGAGAATCGCGGAGCTCTTGGGCTGATAACCCGGCGATTTCCTTGAGCAATCCTTGGCGGCGGTCGAGACGATCCACCGTCATTCCCGCGGCCGCAGTGAGGGTCGCCATGCCTTTGGAAGGATCGGGCACCATGAATGGAGCGTGGTTCACGCCATAGAATCCCGGCCCCAGGTATTCACTAATGAAGAGGCGCTCGGCATCCGAGGTGTCGATGTCCCGGCCGATGTAAATGTAGGGCGGCACCGCGGGATTACGACGACCCAATGTGCGACCAATCACCGATCCGATGCTCGGAGCCTGGACCCCCACCGGAAACAGGTAGCTGGTCATGGCGTAATGTTGCGCCTTGAGATGAATGGCCCCGAATTTGGTGTCGTTGGTGAGGCTGCGCAGAAGGGTGCCTTGATCCATCACCGAGGCGATGGACTCCAATCCCTCTCCCAAGAAAATTCCGTCGGCTGCCGTGGGGATCTTCGGGCAAGTGCCGAGCAATTCGCTGCCCTTCATGCCCGACCGAAACGGAGTGTGCTGCTTCGGATCCCAGAGGTCGGTTTGCGCCATGCCTCCGGGGAGCCAAATCAAAATCATGGCGTCCGCCTTCGGGGTGAGCGGGGTTTTCGCGGCCACCTCCGCCTCGGCGGCACTGGCCGTCCACGGGTTAAACCCGGCGGCAGCGGCGGCAGCGAAGGAGCTTCTTTGAAGGAATTGTCGGCGGTCCAATCGGGTGTTCATGGCGCTGGGTGGGCCGGTGTTTTGGGGGAGCGGGGTTGGGTTAAAATGCGATGCGGCCAGGACTATCGGATGTATTGAAACTCGGGGCTGACGAACAACACCCAGAGAATATCACCGATTGCTTCCGAGAGAGCCTTTGGCCCATTCGCGCCGGACAAATGGTAAGTCATCCGGGCGCGTTCTGCCGCGCTGGGCATTCGGCTCAGCGTGAGCCAGTAAAGACGTTGCACCGTCTCCTCAGGCGACGCTGCGGACTGGCTAAAACCTTCGATGATCTCAGCCGAAGACACCATGCGGTGGAGCTCGGGTCCGTTGAGAAGTTCGAGCGATTGTACGACCGCGGTGTCGTCGGGCCGAGCGGTGCTCACCTCACTGCGTGCAGCGGGTTTTCCCAAGGCGCGGGTGAGGGGAGTGGAGTCTTCCTTGCGATAGGCCCGGTCTTCGTTTTTCCACCCCTTGCGGGTCGCCATTCGGATGCTGTCCAGCCATTGCTCCGCGGTGAGACGCCTCAGCGTCGGAGATCGGAAATAGCGGGGGTTTCCAGGGTTCAAAATATCGAAGCGGTCGGCACGCTCCGGGCGATACGCCGTCTGGTAGGTGCGGCTCGTTAGAATCCATCGGAGGGTGTGGCGGAGATCAAAGTCGTGCCGCACAAGATCCTGTGCGAGCCATTCGAGCAATTCGGGATGACTGGCGGGAAGGTCGCTGCGGAAATCGTCCGCGGGCTCGATCAATCCCAAGCCCAAGTAGCGCTTGAACAATCGGTTCACAATGCTCTTTGAGAAACGTGGATTGAGCGGATCGACCAGCATCTGCGCCACCCGATGGAGGCGATGGGTTAGATCGGTGGGAACCTCCAGGCTCATGCCATCGAGTTCGAAAGGAAATTTCGCCGGGATGCGTTGACCGGTCCGGGTTTCGCAGCGGATGAGTTCGAGGTCTCCAGGAGCGAACATCCCGGCAAAGGCCATGAAGCGCGCCTGTGGCCATTCCTTATTGAGGAAATGGCTGTGGCAGCTCGCACACTTCATTCCGGTACCGAGGAAGACCTGACTCACATTGGCAGCACTTTGAAGCGTCTCCTCATGGGTCTCATTCTTGATGTAGCCGCTGACGACATGCCGTCCGTTGGGCGTATATTCTTTGGGCTTCCGGAAGCCGGGCAGCGTGGGGTCGATGAGCTCAGCGACGAACAAATCGAAGGGCTTGTTGGCCATGAAGCTATCGAGGATCCACTGTCGATGGTTGCCTCGGGATCCGATGCCACCGTTGATGTCTGTGGGGGAGCTTCCCAGCGCATCTTCCCAGAAGGGGGTCCAGTGCGCGGCGTAATCGTTGGTGCGCGAGAGCAAGCGCTCAATGAGAAGGGTTCGCTTGTCGGGTGTTGGATCGGCAACAAACGCCTGAGCTTCTTGGAGGGGCGGAATGAGACCGGTGAGGTCGAGATACGCGCGGCGTGCGAAGGTGGAGTCGTCGCAGAGGGCGGGTGGCACCTCGGACTCAGGGAGTTTTGCCTCGCGCCATTTCGCACTAATAAAGGCATCGATGGGATTTCCCGGACCGGGTGGAGACGTTTGATCCGGTAGAAAGGAAACTCGATACCGGCGTGTCTGCACAAAACGCTCCTGGGGTGATAACGCGTCGTAGACCAAACGATCGAGAAGGCGGCCGGCTTTGAGCGCAGAGTGTTGGGAGGGGTTGGGCGCTGAAAGTGTTTTGGCTGCGGCCATGGAATCATCCAGAGCCCCTGCGGCGATCCACTGTCGGATGAGATGCAGTTCCTCCGCGTTCAGCGCCGGTGCCCCCTTGGGCATTTGAGCCGCGTCGGCCAAACCGCGGATGTGGCGCACCATCGGGCTTTCATCGGGTTTCCCCGGGATCACTCCGGGACCATCTTTTTTGCCGCCCCGTTTCAGGCCATCCACGGTCGACACATCGAGGCCGGCCTTGTGTTCTTCGGTGGAATGGCATTCGACGCAGGCGTCGAGCAATATGGGGCGGATATCGCGTTGGAAACTCACCCGTGAACCGGAAGCCGAATCGAGAGGTCGGAGAGGAATTAAGACCGAAGGCTTGCGAGTCTCCGCGGCCTGAGCTGACAGCAGAAGTAGCAGCAGCCCGGTACCCCCAATGGAGATCAGGCGGCCGCACAAGTCGGACAATGATCGGAGGTAACGCATGCGAGTCTTTATCAAATTGGCAAAGGACCTCTTCGGTCGCGACGGTGGGGTGTGAGAGGGGCGAGGCTGACCGGTTAGCCGAAAACTTTCCAAGGCTTTGTCCGCTTCCCAGGACTTCGCCATGTCTGTATTCGTGATGAATAAGTCGGCGGTTCTGTGGCTGCTGCCATCTTTTCCTTGGCCGATGGGCCTCGTCTTTCTGGTGTCAGCACGGTGCCAGATCCAAAGTCTGAGGCCGATTGGATATCTCGGAGAATGAAGAGTGAAGAAGGGAGATCGAGTGACCTGTCCGACGAGGAAAATCCCGTAGCTTTTGCGCGCGTCTACCAGTCGGTCTGAGGAGTTTATCAACAGATCATTTTTCAACCCGAATGAAACAAGTCCTTCAATTACTCCTCGTGCTCGCGATTTTGGAAGGCATCGCTCGCGGAGAGAACGCAGAAACGGTGATCGGCAACCAATACCTGGAACTGCGCTTCCAAAAGACGGGTGACCGAATCGCGGCAACCACTTTGCACCAGCGTGTCTCGAATCGGATCATCACGCTGAGCGCCGATGACTTTTCGTTGAGTCGGGAAGGACAGGCACCGCTGCAATCCAAGGACTTCAAAGTACATCAGGTGCAGCGCACAGGAATCCCAGGTGGCCAGCGCCTGAGCCTGCTTTTGCGGGGCGGAGCGGGCGATGTTGCGGTGGTTTATGAACTGTTGGATGACGATTTCTTCCTGCGCCGTCATCTCGAGTTTTCCCCCACTGCGCCGATGCTGTTACGCCAGGTCGAGGTTTGGAAAATTGGGTTGGAGGGCCAGTGTCTCGACCAGGAAACCGGGCCTCCCGAAGAATTGTTAAACAATGTTTGGGGCGTCGATCGTAAGACTGGTTTTGGAAAGCCGGTTTTTCTCGAAGACACATTTTGGGGTCTGGAATTTCCCGCCGGCTACAATCACTACGCCTCTGGATTCCTGACGCTCAGTCATCTGCCAGGTCGGACGATCACAACGAAGTTCATCAGCAAGACAGCCGTTCTTGGTGTCGCGCCTGCCAAATCGGTTGCCTCCAGATTTCGCGCCTATATTGCCCAGGGCCGCCACCGTCCGGCGTTGCCCGCTGTGCAAGTGGACTACAACACGTGGACCACCGTGTCACCCGCCACAGAAGCAAACAGTTTGGACCTGATCGGGCAGTTCAAACGAAACCTCTTCGATCCGCACCGGGTTGCCTTTGACAGCTTCACCTTGGATGACGGTTGGGATGCGAAGAAGAGCCTGTGGGATCTAAACACCAATGGATTTCCCAATGGATTCAAACCTCTGTTGGCTGCGTTGCAGCCCATGGGAACGAAGCTGGGCCTGTGGCTCTCACCTTCCAGCGGGTATGAGCATGCGGCCTGGGGCGCAAAGCAGGGGTATGCACGGAATGCGACGTTCGACTGGTTTCTCTGTCAAAGTGATCCCGGCTATCGCCGCGCCATGAGCCGCCTCGTCCCGGATTTGATCCGCAATCATGATGTGGGTTTTTTTAAAATGGACGGCTTCTGCGCCAGTTGCGACACCCCCTTGCACGCACACCATCTGGATGGCGATTACGCCCGCGAGGCCAATGTGGATGCCTTCATTGAAATGCTCACCGCCATGCGGAAGGCCAAGCCCGGTGTGTATTTGGACCCAACAAGTGGGATGTGGCTCAGCCCGTGGTGGCTGTGGTTTGTGGATTCGGTTTATGCCGATACCTACGACGGAACCGCTCCAGCCATGGTGCCTTCCCCCAATGGGTTCGACGGTGCAACGACGATCCGCGATGCGCTATTGCGGCGCAGAATCGCAGCAAATCCTGGATTCGATCCGGCCGCCATCGAAACCCTCGGAGTTTATCTAGACCCCACTCTGGCCATTGATCCCGCCAGTTTTTTCGATAGCTGGCATGACAACGCCATGATGGTCGCCGGCCGTGGAAACCGTCTGCTCACCTTCTACATGAACCCGGCGAAGTTCCCGAATCCCGAGCGGGATTGGCCATTCCTGGCGCGTATGATCGAGTGGGCCCGGCACAACGCGGCGACACTCGCTCAAACGGAGATGATCTTGGGCGATCCCTACCGCGGGGAGGCCTACGGTTATGCCCATTTTCTGGGAGGGCGCGGAATCCTGGCTCTGCGCAATCCCTTCATTCAGCCCCAGACGGTGCACGTGAAGTTGGATGAATCCAGTGGTTGGAAGCCAAGCGACGCTGGAAACGGGACGTATGCCGCCACGGTGGTCTTCCCGTTTCATGAGACGCTGCATCGAGGTCTTCGGCATGGCGATTTGCTCACACTGCAATTGCAGCCTTACCAAACGATCCTCATCGAAATTGAAGCCAGCGGAAAACTGTCCCTCCCCTTCGCCGGGGTGCGGGTTCGCGAGATGGATCGCTCGCAAAGAAGGATTTCTTGGGAGGCTTTTGGATCCCCAGGGGCGAAACTCTCGGTGCCGGTTTCAGGATTGCCCAAGCCCGGCAAGATTGAATGGGCGGGTCGGGCGATCAAGAGCACTGGAAGCGCGGGAAGCATGAAGCTGCCCCTGACTTTCCCGGGTGAAGCGCAGCGTAGTTTTGTCGAATCCGGCCGCCTCCAGACGGTTCTCGCCACGAACAGCACGAGCCAATTTGAAGGCACGGGAACGGTGACCATCGGGAAAGGAACGAAGGCCTTCCTCTATGTGCTGTGCCAGGATCCATCGCCCTCTGATTTGCAATTTCAATGCCGGGCGACCCTCAACGGAATTCCGGTTCCGGCCTCGGCCCTCCACACACTCGTGGGCTCAAAAACCACTTTGCGGGAGGTGCGAGAGTTGCCCTTGAAACCGTGGGTTTTCTTTCGGTTTCCTGTGCCGGAAGGGAAAAACACCCTTCGGGTCACGCTCAGTCCTACCACTCCGGAGACGAAGACTTTTGAAGTCCAGGCGGGATGGTGGCTCTGGACCGAAGAGCCTCTGCAACGGGCCATCCTGACGATGGAGTTTGATGAGAGTTTGCCGCCAGCCTTGGCGGAGGTTCTCCCGAGTCCCTCCGGGATGGAGATCCAACGGCAGGTCATTCCCCTGCAGGGGTTGCAGTCGTTTACTTCAAGATCTTCGATACGCCTGAGCGAGTGAGCGCTGAGGGAATGGAGGCGCGGGAGTTGGCGGCCTGGCCGGTCGGGCGGGCCGGAGGTCGGTCGGCAGATCCAGGGGCTGTGTTCCAGAACACCCTCTTGAGCGTCGAAGGGTGAGCGTTGCCTTATCCGGCGGCCTCGTCGGTCGGGCTCCGTCGATTAGTCTTCGGTCGGCCCTCGAAGGCGTAGCAGGGTTATTTCGACCGACTGGGTGTCGTCACTAACCCATACCGATCCGTCTTGGACGGTGATTTGCAGCGCCATGGTCCGTTGGACCAACACGGCGAGACCTTGGCTCTGCTTGGAGGGAATTAGCCAGACGCTCAGATTGCGCAGGCGGGTGAGCCGGTTTTCGAGGTCCTTCCACCAGGCCAGTGCATTGGAATGGAAGTTGTAAACCGAGAGGCGTTCGACGCGGGCGGAGGTTCGGAGCAATCGCTTTTCGTCCGGTTGACCGAGATCGATCCAGTGGGTGACGCGCCCGGTGGCATCCTTTTGCCAGAGACTCGGTTCATCGGGCTCCCACATGTCCTTGGCCAGCTCGAGCGGGCTTTCGTCCAGTGAGGCCGGTGCGTTGAGTGCCAAAGCCAGAAGGCGAACCACCAGGCGCTCATCGGTCTCGGAAGGATGCCGTGCGATGGTCACGGAATGGTCGCAGTAGAGGTTGCGATCCATATCCGAGAGCTGGAGCTGGGCTTTGTGAATGGTTGCTTTGAGGGCCATGGAAGCGGTTTCGAACTGTAAACTAGCAGACGCCGGTCGTCGGGAACATCTCGATGAGGCCGGATTCGCTGCCAGCAGCGGTTTGCTGGCCACGGGCGCATTCTCCCTGACGTCGCAGATTTAGCGCCGAATTTGGGTCGTTCAGGCGATGAGCGACATCGACCAGCGTCCGAGTGTTCGACGACAATTATTCTTCCCCCCTTTGGCGGCATTTAAAATTCCCCACTTGAGGTGAGTTGAGGTTGGGTTTGTAGCAGGACTCCGTGATTTAGCCCAATGACCTCCGAGGTAGGGACCGATCTCCGAGCGGTCCGGCTCCGCGGCGTTCCAATCACTGCGGTGGTCCATGTCTGCGGACGTGGCGCTTTCGGAGAAATCGCCCTATCCCGGAGGCGCTGAGTCATGGATTGCGAGCGCAGGCTGCGAACTGCAACTCATCCGGGGATTCAGCCCGAAGCGGGGGTACGGTGGAACTTTAGGCCCACTACGGGTGAGCCTCCGAATCCCAGAGAACCACGGCGAGGCTGGATCCTGTTCAAGGATCCCTCCACCGCTCCTAACGGCCGCTGTTTATCCTATTGGCCGTTGCCTAGCCTATTGGCCGCAGCACTTCTTGTATTTTTTGCCGCTGCCGCAGGGGCAGACGTCGTTGCGGCCCACACGGGGAACCGCATGCACCGGTTGCGCCTTGGACAACACTTCGTTGGCTTCGCTCACCAGGTTGCTGGACTCAGCCATCGAGGCTGGATCCTGGAACGGGGCTGCCGTCTCGTGGGTGGTCGTCTGCGGCAGGTTGTGCAGGAACTGCTCGAAAGCCATGAGACTCGAGGCGCTGCGGAAGATGTTGTGGCAGATCTCCGACTTGATGTTGACCATCAGGGCGTCGAACAGCTTGAAGGCCTCGGCCTTGTACTCGATGAGCGGATCCCGCTGGCCGTAGGCGCGCAGACCGATGGAGTTGCGCAGTGAATCCATCCCGTAGAGGTGTTCCTGCCAGAGTCGGTCGATGGCATCGAGGATCGTGTAGCGCTCAATGTTGGTCAACGCGTCGATGCGCTCGAAGCTCACCTTCAGCTCATAGGAATCACGGATGGACTTCGAAATGAAGTTGAGCACCGAGAACTGAGCCTCGCTCAGACCATCGAACATCGACCCCTCCACCGGAGCCACCTTGCCCGCACGGGCGGCCTTGAGGATCTCTTCCTCGGGCATCCCCAGCGGGAAGTTCAGGTTCACCCAGTCGGCCATGCCGCGGATGTCCCAATCACCCGGTTCCGAATCGCGGTGCGTGAACTGCGCCACCTTCTGCAGGACGACCTCTTCCATGATGTCCATCAGGCGATCCCGAACATCGTCGGCATGGATAATGTCGTTGCGGAAGCCATACACGACCTCGCGCTGCTTATTCATCACGTCGTCGTACTCGAGCGTGCGCTTGCGCTGCTGGAAGTAATGACCTTCGACGCGCTTCTGCGCCGTCTGGATCGACCGGTTGAGCAGCGGGTGCTCGAGCTCTTGGCCTTCTTCGAGGCCCATGCGCTCCATGACCTTGGTGATGCGCTCGGAGCCGAAGAGACGCATCAGGTCGTCTTCGAGCGAGATGAAGAAATGGGAAGAACCCGGATCGCCCTGACGCGAGCAGCGGCCGCGCAACTGGCGGTCAATGCGGCGCGATTCATGGCGCTCGGTGCAGAGCACGTGCAGGCCGCCCAACTCGGCGACCCCGGCCCCCAGTTTGATGTCGGTGCCGCGACCGGCCATGTTGGTGGCGATGGTCAATGATCCCTTCTGACCCGCGCGGGCCACAATTTCGGCCTCCTGCTCGTGGTATTTCGCGTTGAGCACCGAATGGACGATGCCTTCCTTTTTGAGCATCCGACTGAGCATCTCGCTCGACTCCACGGAAATGGTTCCCACCAAGATCGGCCGACCTTGCGTGTGCAATTCCTTCAGCTCCTTGAGCACCGCGTTGAACTTCTCGCGCCGGGTCTTGTAGACCGTGTCGTTGGAGTCTTTGCGGATATTGGGCCGGTTGGTCGGGATGGTCAGCACCCCCAGCTTGTAAATGTCGAAGAACTCCTGAGCCTCGGTCTCGGCCGTGCCGGTCATGCCCGCCAGCTTGGTGTAGAGGCGGAAGTAGTTCTGGATGGTGATCGTGGCCAGCGTCTGGGTTTCGCGCTCGATCTGCACGTTCTCCTTGGCCTCGACCGCCTGGTGCAGTCCCTCACTCCAACGCCGACCGCTCATCAGACGGCCGGTGTGCTCATCGACGATGATGACCTTGTTGTCTTGCACCACGTATTGGACGTCGCGCTCGTAGAGGCAGTAGGCCTTGAGCAGTTGGCTCAGCGCGTGAATGACGCCCGCCTTCTCCTCGAATTGCGCCTGAATACCGCCCTTGGCTTCCATGCGCCCTTTGGCGTCGAGCTCGGTCGAGGTGTCGATCTGGTGGTAGAGCGTGGGCAGGTCGGGCAGCACGAAGGCGTCCGGATCGTTCGGGCTGAGATGGGCGCGGCCCTTTTCGGTGAGGTCGGCCTCGTGGGACTTCTCCTCGATGGCGAAAAACAGTTCCTCCTTCTGGGCGTACAGTTCCTTCTTGGACTGGTCGGTGAGCAGCTGAGCTTCGTAGCGCTGCACCAACTGCTGGTTGCGGGGCTCCTCGAAGACGCGCATGAGGCCTTCGGAGCGCGGTTGCCCGAGTTTGGATCGGTACAGCAGCATGCCGATCTCTTGTTCCAGATCGGCGGCGTTCTTGGGCGGGACGCCGTTTTCAGGGCGCAGCTTGGGAATGAGGGCCTCGGCTTCGCGCAGGAAGCGGTTGCACAGTTCCTGCTGCGCCTGAACCAGCCGTTGGACCGACGGTTTGAACTCGACGAACTTCTGGTCCATCGACACGACCGCGGGGCCCGAGATGATCAGCGGGGTTCGCGCTTCATCGATGAGGATGGAATCTACTTCGTCCACGATGGCGAAATAATGACCCCGCTGGACCTGCTCTTCTTTGCGGGTGGCCATGCCATTGTCGCGCAAGTAGTCGAAGCCGAACTCGGCGTTGGTGCCGTAGGTGATGTCACACTGGTACATCTCCCGACGCACCGACGGCGGTTGGTCATGTAAAATGCAGCCGACGCTGAGGCCCAGGAACGTGTAGACATGGCCCATCCAGTCGGAGTCGCGTGCGGCTAAGTAGTCGTTGACGGTCACCACATGCACACCACGTCCAGTTAGGGCGTTCAGGTAAACGGGCATGGTTCCGACGAGGGTCTTGCCCTCGCCAGTGGCCATTTCTGCGATCCGGCCCAGGTGCAGCCCCATGCCACCAATGAGCTGCACGTCGAAGGGCACCATTTCCCAGCGGATGGGATGTCCGCGGACCTCGACATCAGTGCCGCAGAGACGGCGGCAGGCGTTTTTGACGACGGCGAAGGCTTCGGGGATCAGGGCTTCGAGCTCACGCTTCAGCTCATCGTTGTCCTGGATGGTCGACAGTCGGGCCTTCCAAGCGGCGGTCTTCTCGCGAAGCACCGACTCCGGCTGTGACTGCAGTTCCTGCTCGATCTGGTTGATCCGGGCAACGAGCGGACGGAGGCGCTTGACCTCACGGTCATTGCGGGACCCGAATATCTTACGGAAAATCAGACCGATCATGGGTGTCTCAATTTAAAGAACCGGCAAGCTAAGTAACCCCACTCCCAGCGTCAAAGGCTTTGACCGGAACTCGGCGGCCTGTTTCAGAGCAAGGTCCGAGGTTATTAGCCTCTTCCGAGGGTGTGATGAGGCTTCGCGGGACAAAGGCAGAAGCCTTGCTTCTCTAGAGCACGCCCTGACTTTGATCTGGCGCGGAATTCCCCGGCCCGGGCAGCTTACCGGAATCCGTATGAAGCGCTTCGTTCACCCCCTGATCTCCAGCACCGTCTTGGCCTTGGTGAGCGCTTGGATTGCCAGCGGTTGCAAGCCCGCTGAAACGCCCAGTGCGGCGGCGGCCAAAGGGGCTGGAGGCATGGTCTTTCAGGTTGTGGCGGTGGAGGCTCGCCTGCAGCCCGTGGCCGAGGTGGTCTCGTTGGTGGGAACCGTGACCCCCAATGAGTCGGTAGAAATTAAATCCGAAACCGATGGTGTGGTGCAGACCATTTTCTTCTCTGAGGGTCAGTCGGTCGAGGCGGGTGCGCTCCTGCTGTCTCTCGATCATACTAAGTTCCAGGCAGCCCTTCAGGAATCGGAGGCTTCGCTGGAGTTGAGTCGGGCCAATTTCGAGCGGGCCCAGCAAATGTTCCGAGGCAAGCTCATCGCTCAGCAGGAGTTCGATCAGGCATCGGCGACCTTTCAGGTCAACCAGAGTGCCGTCGAGCTGCGCCGACGGTTGCTGAAAGACGCCCGCATCGTGGCTCCCTTTTCGGGCACCACCGGGGCCCGTCAAATTAGCCCGGGCCAAGTCATCTCCCGCAACACGCCGCTCACCACCTTGGTCGACCTTTCAGTCATGAAGGTGGAGCTCAGCCTGCCGGAACGGTTCCTCGGCCAGGTGCGCATTGGCCAGAAGGTGGACTTTCATGTGGACGCGTATCCGACGGAGCGTTTTTCGGGTGAGGTCTATTTCATTTCCCCGCAATTGGACCCAGGCACTCGGACCGCCTTGGTTAAGGCTCGCGTGGCCAATCCGGAGGCGCGCCTTCGGGGTGGGATGCTGGCTCAGTTGGACTTGTCGGTGCGCCTTCGGGAATCGGCATTGGTCATTCCTGAGCCGTCGGTGATGGCCAGTGGAGACACCAACATGGTCTTTGTGGTCAGTCCTCAAAATCAGGCCGTGATGCGTCCGGTTCGCCTGGGAATGCGCTTGGCCGGCAAGGTTGAAGTTCTCAGTGGTATCGAACCGGGCGAGAAGGTGGTGGTGGAGGGTGGGAAGAAAATTTTCCCTGGGGCTCCCCTCAAGCTTTCGGGACCGGAGTCCACTGCACCCTACTTGCAGTAATCGCTGACGAGTGTCTGCTGGGCTGCGGGCCTGACGCAGAGAGGTTGTTGGCTGGGATCAGAAACAGATTGACCCCAACAGAGTGTCCGAGGCCTCATTTTCGGTGTTACCCCTGTTACACCGAGCATGAGCGAGGCTTTGTCCATGACCTTGCGCCAGCGTCTGGCCACCGTGCGTGCTTGTGAGCCCGCCGACGTGGGTCCCTGGGCGTTGATGGAGTGCGTTTCTCCCTGGAAACGGCCCCAGTATCAGCTAGCTCGATGGATTCAGCCCAAGGCCTTTGCTCAGGATGTTAGCGTGGTGGAGGACGCTCTGAATGCCACGCGGCCGGAGCAGGTGAAGCTGGCCATCACCGACTTGCATGACCGGGCCCGCCGTCGGCCGGTCTTTTGGAGGGATTCGTTGGGTTTGCGGGTCTCCGGGCGACGCTTGTTGATCGTGGCCCAGTTGGGTTTTCAGAGTGCGTCGTTGGAGTGAACTCCTCTTCGGTCGCTGTTCTTCGATAGCACTTTTCTTTGGGTGACACAGCGTCCCCAACAAAAAAGGCGCCTGCGTTGCCGCAGGCGCCCTTGAGATACGTTGAGTGGATTATTCCTGAGCATCAGAGCCGCCGCTGGCGGACTCGCTGGCAGCAGGTGCCTCACCCGAAGAGGCTTTTTCGCGCTCTTCCATGGCAGCCTTGCGGCTGAGGCGGACGCGGCCCTTTTCATCCTGACCGAGGAGTTTTACCCAAATCTCGTCGCCGAGCTGGACGATGTCTTCGACCTGTTTGACGCGGAAGTTGGCTAGCTCGCTGACGTGCACCAGACCTTCACGGCCCGGGAGGAACTCCACAAAGGCTCCGAAGTCTTTGATGGTCACAACCTTGGCCCGGTAGATCTTTCCGATCTCCAGGGGTTCGCCGGAACCTTCGCCTTCGCCACCGGCCGGGGCGTCGCTACGACGGCCACCGCGATCTCCGCCGCGAGCACCACGGTCTGCGACACGGCCACCGCGATCACCACCGCGATCTCCGCCACGAGCACCACGGTCTCCACCGCGATCGGCTCCGCGCTCAGGGTTGCGCTCGGGGCGTTCAGCCCGCTCCGGACGGGCTTCTTCGCTGGCTGCAGGGGCTCCCTCTTCCGGGGCACCGGTGGAGGGCGGGATTTCTCCACGCTCTTCCATGGCGGCCTTGCGGCTGAGTTTCACGCGACCCTTTTCGTCGACTCCAATGCACTTCACCCAGATGTCGTCACCCATCTTGATGACGTCTTCAACGCGGGCGACGCGCTTGTTGGACAGCTCACTGACGTGCACCAGGCCGTCTTGACCGGGGAACACTTCGACGAAGGCGCCGAATTCTTTGATGGTCACGACGCGGCCTTTGTAGACCTTACCGATTTCGATTTCGGCGCTGAGCGCTTCGATCTCGCGGCGGGCGATTTCCATGCCCTCCGGAGAGACGGAGAACACCTTCACGGTTCCGTCGTCTTCGATGTTGATTTCGCAACCGGACTCTTCGACCAGGCGCTTGATGTTTTTGCCGCCAGGTCCGATCAGCGCGCCGATCTTCTCGGGGTTGATCTTCAGGGTGACGATGCGCGGGGCGTACTTGGAAATATCCGAGCGCGGAGCCGGCAGCGTGGTGAGCATGTGGGCCAGGATCTCGCCACGGGCGATACGAGCCTTCTCGATGGTCTGCTCCATGATCGGCAGCGGGATGCCCTTGAGCTTCAGATCCAGCTGGAAGCCGGTGATGCCCTTCTCGGTTCCGGCGATCTTGCAGTCCATGTCGCAGAACGCGTCTTCCCAGCCGATGATGTCGGTCAGGAGCTTGTAGCGGGAGATCTGGTGATCGGCACCGTACTCGGTGCAAATACCGATGGAGATACCTGCCACCGGGCGGGTGATGGGCACACCGGCATCCATGAGGGCCAGCGTTGCGCCGCAGACCGAAGCCATCGAGGTGGAACCATTGGATTCCATGATCTCGGCGGTGATGCGGACGGCGTAGGGATACTCGGTGAGGGGAATCACCGGGCGAACGCTGCGCTCAGCCAGAGCGCCGTGGCCGATTTCGCGGCGGCCGGGGCCAGTGATGCGGCCGGTCTCACCGACGGAGAAGTTCGGGAAGTTGTAGTGCAGCAGGAATTGCTTCTTGGTTTCGCCACCGGTGTAGGAGTCGAACTGCTGGATGTCGTCGCTGGTGCCCAAGGTGGCCAAGCAGACGGCTTGGGTCTCGCCGCGGGCGAACACGGCTGAACCGTGGGCGCGGGGCAGGAAGCCCACTTCGCTGGTCAGGGTGCGAATTGCGTCGAAGTCGCGGCCGTCCAAACGCTTGGAGTGGTCGAGAACGAGGCTGCGGATCGCTTCCTTCTGGATGTAATACTGGGCGTCCTTGATGACGAATTCGGTCACCTTGTCGGCACCGAATTGGGCGACGAGCTTCTGACCGACTTCGGCGAAGATCGCGTTGACGGCGGCCTCGCGGGCCAGCTTCTGCTGGGTGAGGAGGGCCGGGATGATGCGATCACCGGCCAGCGTCTTGGCGGCGGTGAGGATCTCTTCCGGAACGATGGTCACCGTGATGGCGCGCTTGGTCTTGCCGGCCTTGGCAGCCAGTTCTTCCTGAGCGGCGATCAAGGGTTGGCAGGCGGCCTGAGCGAATTTCAGGGCGGAGATAAAATCGGCCTCCGAGATTTCGTTGGCGGCACCTTCGTACATGACGACGTCGGTCTTGTTGCCGACGTAGACGAGGTCGAGGTCGGACTGGGCCTGCTGTTCGTGGGTTGGGTTCACCACGAACTCACCGGCGACGCGGGCGATACGGACGGCGCCGAGCGGGCCGTCCCAAGGAATGTCGGAAACGGTCAACGCGGCCGAAGCTCCGAGGATGGAGAGGATGTCGGCGTCGTTCTGGCCGTCGGCCGAGAGCAGCAACGACTGGACCTGAACTTCATTGTACCAGCCCTTGGGGAAGAGCGGGCGGATGGGGCGATCGGTCAGGCGGCAGGTGAGGATCTCCTTCTCGGAGGGTCGGCCTTCACGCTTGAAGTAACCACCGGGGTAACGGCCAGCGGCCGCTGCCTTCTCGCGGTAATCCACGGTGAGGGGGAAGAAATCCTGACCGGGCTTGGCCTTGGAGGCCGCAACGGCTGCGGTGAGGATGATGGTTTCACCGAGTTGAACGGTCACGGCGCCGTCGGCCTGCTTTGCAAAGCGGCCGGTTTCGATGGTGATGAATTGACCACCGACGGGGATTTGAACGGTATGGGACATACTATCAGTTGCCCGACCGCCCTGAGGAACTTCACTCGATCTTCAGCGAACCTTTCTTGATGAGGAAGGTTTGTTAGTGGAGAGCGAGTGAAATTTCCCGGGCGGACCGGGCGTTTCTTTTTAACTTCTTTGACGCGTCTTTGGGTTTTTGGTGCGGGTGACTTTGCGCGCGCGTCGAATGGGCGCGGCACCCGCAATTGTCCGCTTGGGACAATCAGGACAACCCTGTGGTCGCGGCAATCGTGGCCTGCAGGGTCTCCTAAAGCGAAAACCGGGCTGGAGGCCCGGCGTCGCAAAAAATTACTTCCGGAGCTTCAGCTTCTTGGTCAGCGCTTGGTAACGGGCCGAATCCGTGCGGTTCAGATAATCGAGCAAGCTGCGGCGTTTGCCCACCATGAGCAACATACCACGACGGCTGCTATGATCCTTCTTGTTCTTCTGAAGATGCTCCGTCAGGGAGTTAATCTTCTCAGTGAGAAGGGCAATCTGGACATCGGCAGAGCCGGTGTCTTTTGCGTGGATGCGGTGTTCGGCGATGGTTATGTTTTTTTCGAGCATGATTCGGTGTCGGGAAGCTTGGTGCCTCCCAGTAAGCGGTTCCGTTTATCTTGAATCCACAACTTACGGGGCTGCGGTTAATGGGGCAAGCCCGGAGTTTTCTCACTCTAGGCTAGTCGTTTTTTTAGGAATCAGCGGGTTGTGTCGTGGGTGGGGCTCTGCGGGATAGGTCCTGCGCTCGCAGGGAACGTTGGGACAGGGGGAGCTTTCGCGCTTTCGCGCGAGGGGGATCAGGGTGTCGACGTTCCTATGCTCGCTTCGGACCTATCCCGCTGCCGCCCGGGGGTGTTGTTTGGGGGCGTTGGGTCGATTTGGGGAGGGGATTAAGAA
>Ga0255126_1000411_pt1 | contig 18780 bp, 14 predicted proteins | sample Law_Miss_RepA_8d_FD_188556 | JGI IMG/M metagenome (GOLD analysis project Ga0255126, IMG submission 188556) | Freshwater microbial communities from St. Lawrence River, New York, United States - Law_Miss_RepA_8d | ecosystem: Environmental > Aquatic > Freshwater > River | place: USA: New York... | reverse complement strand
AGAAGGCTTTGAACCCGATCCGTCGGCCAAGCCGCAACCGATTGAAACCGGTCGTGGGCAGCAGCGCGGCCCGCGTGGCTCGTCGGGCAGCGGCGGCAACGATGCCGTGCGCAGAAACGATGGCAACCGCCGTCCGTCGCCCGGCAACGAAGCGCCACGTCGCTCGGGTCCGGTGCCAGAAGGGAATCGCCGCAGCGGACCGGCGCCCGATGGCAATCGCCGTGCAGCCCCCGCCGGCGACGCGCAACGTCGCGCGCCCGTCGACGGCAATCGCCGCGGTGGTAATGCTGGCGGTAATGGTGGCAATGCCAACGGCAACACCGGCGGTAATGGCAACGGGAACACTGGTAACTATCAGCAGCGCCAGCGAGGTCGCTAAGACCGGTCCTTAGCGCTGGCGGGCAAGCTCGCGGACTGGAGGTTCGCGAGCTTGCGCGGGGCGTCAGGCGGTCAACGCCGCAGTCCTGTTCCGGCCTACTCGCTCAGCGTGGCCGCTCTCTCATCAACCGCCCGCCAACTCATCGCCCTCGGCATGGCTATCGGGCAGGCGAGTCACCAGCACCTTGTCGATCCGCGGCCCGTCCATGTCGATCACTTCAAACAGGTGGCCGTCGAACTGAATCCGCTCGCCCTCTTCTGGCAGGCGCTCGAACTGCCACAGCAGAAAGCCGGCAAGGCTGTCGAAACTGCGATCGACGGGTAAGGACACCAGCCCAAGACGGTCGGAGACGATGTCGATCAGCATGGTGCCGTCGATCAGCCAGGAGGCGTCGTCACGTGCCCGCATCGTGGGCTCCTCGGGGTCGAATTCACCCAAGTCACCAAGGATGGCTTTAAGCACGTCGGTAATCGTGACAATCCCCGCCACTTCGTCCGCGTCGTCCACCACCAGCAAGAGGTGCGCGCTGGTATTACGAATGAGCTGCAGCGCCTCGGTGGCCGGTAAATCGAGTCCCACCCGTGGCGGTTGACACAGAATGCGGTCGAAATCGACCGGCCCGGCGCCCAGTTTCTGGCTGAGCAGATCCTTTGCCTGTAACACGCCCACCACCCGCGGCGGCGCGCCACGCTCGGCAATGATGCGGGTGTGACTGGTGGCTTCCACCGCCTGCCAGATGTCCTCGGGCGAGGCATCGAGACTCACCGTCGCTAAATCTTCGCGCGCGGTCATGATGAGTTCAGCCCGGCGGTCGGCCAGCCGCATCACGCCGCTCAGCATTTCTTTTTCAAACTGCTTTAGCACGCCGGCCTGCGCGCCTTCATGAATGGCCGCGCGGACTTCTTCTTCGGTAATCGCCTGCGAGGATGAATCGCCGGCGCCCGCGAGCCGCAGCACGAAGGCCGAAGCCACATCGAGAATGCGCACCGCAGGCCGCGCCACCCGTAGCAGCCAGCGCAAGGCGGGCGCCACCGCCACCGCGATGCGCTCCGGCTGGCGCAGCGCCAGCTGCTTGGGCACCAGTTCGCCAATGACGATCGATAGCAGCGTGATGGCCATCACGACCAGCGTCATTGCCACCGCTTCTCCGTGCGGGGCGATCCAGGGCACGCGGTCAAGGATCCCGCCAATTTCCTCCGCCAAGGTCGCGCCGCCGACCGCACCGGCGAGCACGCCGATGAGCGTAATGCCGACCTGAATGGTCGACAGAAAGCTGGTGGTGTCCTCTGCCAGCGCCAGCGCAATCCGGGCCCCGCGCGAGCCGCGGTCGGCCAGCAGTTTGAGGCGGGGTTTGCTCGAAGAGACCACCGCCAGCTCCGCCATCGCGAGCATGCCGTTAAGCACGATTAGCAGGAAAACGGTAAGTGCCTGAAACCAGATCACCACGACTGTCGCCTCATCCTGCCGCCAGATGCGCCCGGTGCACGCTGATGGCGAGGCGATAACAAAGCTCGAGCGTCGGCATCGTGAGACCCAGCTCACGGCCCAGCCGGAGCCCGTAGCCGGCAGTCTCTTCCACTTCCAGCGCGCGACTCCGCTCAACGTCCTGCAGGCTCGACATCCGATGACCTGGCGCGGTGCGGGCAAAGGTCGCGCCTAGTTCGCGGACGATGGCGACCGCCTCGTCTTCACTGCCGGCGAGGATGCTGCGGGCCGGCACCGGGGATTGGTCGCGCAGCGCGATTCCGCGCGCCGCGGCCAGTGCACCCATTTCGCGGGTAATGCGGGCTACCACGCGGGCGCTGTCCGGGTCGGCGAGATAGGCCGCTGTGCCCTGACGGGTCAACACCGCCATCAACATCAGCGCCACCCAGCCCACATACTTCGACCAAATGACCTCGTTAATAGCCGGCGACTGCCGCGTGACGATGCCGGCCGCATCAAGCGCCGCCGCCACTGCCGCCACCCGCGCGGACTCGCCGCCCTGCAATTCGCCCAGATGAAGGCACACATTGCGGGTGAACAGCACCGTGCCGTCATCGCAGAGTTCGCCGCTGAAATCCGCCATCGCGCCCAACACGCAGGCGGGGTCAAACGCGACTGTGAGCGCGTCTTCTTTCATGACGCCATTCTGCACCGAGCATGCGAGCCTCGGCCTGAGGCCGAACAAGGGCTGGAGCGCCGCGTGGGTATCGAAGGTTTTAACGGTGTTGATGAAGAGATCGGTGGTGGTGAGCGTGGCCGGAACGGTGACCACCTCGCAGGGCAGATTCAACTCGGTCAACCCTCGAATCTGCAGCCCCCTCTCACGCAAGGCGAGCGCGCGCTGGCCGCGCGCGACCAGCGCCACCTGGTGGCCGGCCTGCAACAGATGGGCGGCCAGGATGCTGCCCAGCGCGCCCCCTCCCAGAATTACACAATGCATGCTTGCCTCAGCGAGTTGGGCCGTTGCCCGGCATCGCCCATGGAATGGGCTGCGATGGGAACCGGCAAAGTGGATAGGTGGGCATGCAGACCATTGCGAGCGACAAGGTGACGCTTATTAAGTGGCGGTCAAAGGGAGCGGCAAAGACAAGGTGCGGCTTCAAAAGGGTGGTCTGCTGGAGGCTTCGTCGCACTATACTCGACCTCTCTGAGCTGTTGATAAACCCGACCCAATCCTGCGGGAGTCTGAAGATGGGAATCGCCCCCGAGTTACACCACAGCGCCTGTCCCCACGATTGCCCGTCGACGTGTTCGCTGGTGGTAGAGAAGCTCGAGGGCGAGCGCATTGGCAAAGTGCGCGGCGATCATGACAACCCCTACACGGCCGGTGTGATCTGCAGCAAGGTGGCGCGCTACGCCGAGCGCATCCATCACCCCGACCGCCTGTTGTATCCCCAAAAACGGACCGGCCCGCGCGGCAGTGGTCAGTTCGAGCGCATTAGCTGGGACGAGGCGCTGGATGAAGTCGCCGCCAAACTGCTCGCCGCCGAAGAACGCTATGGGCCGGCAACCGTCTGGCCCTATTTCTACGCCGGCACGATGGGCCTTGTGATGCGCGATGGCATCAATCGCTTGCGGCATGCCAAGCGTTATTCCGGCCAATACTCCACGATTTGTACCACGCTGGCCTGGAGCGGCTGGCTCGCCGGCGCCGGGCGTCTCTCCGGTACCGATCCGCGCGAGATGGTCGACAGCGATGTGGTGGTGATCTGGGGCACCAATGCGGCCAGCACCCAGGTCAACGTGATGACCCACGCATTGCGCGCGCGCCGCGAACGCGGAGCCAAATTAGTGGTGGTCGATACCTATCGCAATGCGACGGCCGAACAGGCCGATCTTTTCCTTAACGTGAAACCGGGCACCGATGCCGCGCTCGCGTGTGGCGTGATGCATGTGCTGTTCCGCGATGGTCTAGCCGACCGGGCTTATCTCGAGCGCTATGCGCGCGGCACGGCGGCGCTCGAAGCGCACCTCGCCACCAAAACGCCGGCGTGGGCCAGCGCTATCTGCGGCGTACCGATTGAGCAGATTGAAACCTTCGCCCAGTGGGTGGGCCAGCATCCGCGGAGCTTTTTCCGGCTGGGCTACGGCTTTGCGCGGCAACGTAACGGTGCGGTGAACATGCACGCGGCCTCATGCATCCCCGTCATCACCGGGGCCTGGCAGCATCCCGGTGGCGGCGCCTTTCACAACAACGGGGCGATTTTCCACTGGAATCGCACGCTCATCGACGGCCTCGATGTGCGGGACGCGAGCGTGCGCCAACTCGATCAATCGCGCATCGGTCCGGTGTTAAGCGGCGACCCGCGCGATTTGGGCGACGGCCCACCGGTGACCGCGCTGTTCATTCAGAACACGAATCCGATGGCCGTCGCGCCGGAGTTGAATCTGGTGCATCAAGGCTTCAATCGTGAAGACCTGTTCATCTGCGTGCATGAGCAGTTCATGACCGAAACCGCCGCGATGGCCGACATCGTGTTGCCCGCCACCATGTTTCTTGAGCACGACGATATTTATCAGGCCGGCGGGCAGCAGACCATTCAGTTCGGCCCAAAGGTGGTTGAAGCGCCGGGCGAGTGCCGGAGCAATCACGAAGTCATCTGCGCGCTGGCAGCCCGGCTTGGCGCATCGCATCGCGGGTTCGAAATGAGTCCCCGCGAGATCGTGGACTGGACGCTGCGCGAATCGGGCTGGGGCGATTTGGCGGCGCTCGAAGCCCGCCGGTTTATCGATGCGCAACCGGCCTTCGAAACCGCCCACTTTCTGGAAGGCTTCGGCCACAGCGACCGTCGTTTCCATTTCGATCCAGATTGGGCGCCGCTGGGGCCTGCGCAGTTTGGTCCAGGTCTGGCGCCGCCTTCGTTGCCCGATTACTGGCCGGTGATCGAAGAAGCCACGCCCGAGCATCCGTTCCGGCTGGTGACCGCGCCGGCGCGGCATTTTCTCAATACCAGCTTTACCGAAAGCCCCACCTCGCAGCGGCGCGAAGCACGCCCGACCGTGATGGTGCATCCAGAGGACGCGCGCCAGCAGGGCATTAGCGAAGACCAACTGGTGCGACTGAGTAACCCGCGCGGCACCGTGCTCCTGCATGCGACGCTCTTCGACGGCCTGCAGCGTGGCGTGGTGATTGTGGAAAGCATCTGGCCCAACGCGGCGTTTGTGGGTGGCATTGGCATCAATGCGCTGACCGGTGCGGATCCGGGTGCACCGATCGGCGGCGCCGCCTTTCACGATAACCGCGTGCGCATGGAAGCCGTCGCACAAGCCTAGGACCGCCCTCTTCAAGCGCCGCGCATTACGCAGGAACCTTCATGGAAAAAGCAGCCCAACTGGCCTTGGCCGACCGCCTCCTCGATTACATTGATCGCCAGACCCTGCAGCTTAGCGACAAGGTGTATCGCCAAGCGGTCGCCGAATACACCGACGAGCCGCAGGCCACGCGCGAGCACACTCAACTGTTCCGCAGCCGGCCGCTGTGCGTCGGGCTGAGTGGCGATCTCCCCACCCCGGGCTACCAGCTGACGCACGACGCCAGCGGCCTGCCCTTGCTGCTCACCCGCCAGCAGGACGGCAGCTTCAAGGCTTTTCTCAACGTGTGTCGTCATCGGGGGGCGCGTGTGGCCGAAGGCGCGGGCGAGAGCCGCGGCTTCGTCTGCCCCTATCACGCCTGGCGCTACGGTCTGGACGGGCGGCTGGTCAGTCGGCCGGAAGAATCGTCGTTCGAAGCCTGTCCCCGCGATGACCACGCGCTCACGCCGCTGGCCGCGGAAGAACGCCACGGCGTGCTGTGGGTGCATCCAACGCCCGGCGAGGCGCTGGTCTTCGGCGAGGAATTCGCGCCGCTCGAAGCCGAGCTTGCGGGCTATGCACTGGCCGGCTTTCATCCTTTCGCCACCCGCGAGCTGCGCCGTGATATGAACTGGAAGCTCGCGCTGGATACCTTCCTTGAGTCCTATCACTTCTGCGTGCTGCATAAGGATTCGATTTGCGGGATTTTTCATCACAACCTCGCCACCTTCGATACCTTCGGCGCGCACTTCAGGCTGGTCACGCCGCGCCGAACCATCGCCAAACTGCGCGAGCAGCCGCGCGAAGACTGGAACCTGCTGCCGCACCTCGTGGTGATTTATGTGCTGTTCCCCAACACCGTGCTGGTCTGGCAAGGCGCGCAGGTTGAGATCTGGCAGATTTTCCCCGACGGTAAGGACCCAAGCCGCTCGGTCTTGCGCCTGACGCTCTACGCGCCGGAACCTGCGGTCAGCGACAAAGCCCGCCAACACTGGCAGCGCAATCTGGATTTGGTGCTCCACGTGGTGGAAAACGAAGACTTCCCGCTGGGCGAAGGCATCCAGCGAAGTTTTTCCTCTGGCGCTCAGTCGCACATTGTCTTTGGACTCAACGAGGCCGCGCTCAGCCACTTTCACGCGGCAATCACCGCAGCGACCCAAAGCTAGGCCATGTCGGGCGCTCAATACCCCACAAGTTTCAGGGCGGAGCGCCGCTACGGGCAATGATGTCAATGCCGTCAACACTACATGCGTGAGACCGAATTTCCACTGGTGCTGATCGTGGACGACGATCCGATGGTGCGCTTTCTGGCCGGCGAGGCCTTGCGCACGCGCGGATTTCGGCTAGTCGAAACGGACAACGGTGAAGAGGCGCTGCGGCTGATGCAGGAACTCGGCCCGGACCTCATCCTGCTGGATGTGATGATGCCGGGCATTGACGGCTTCACCACCTGTTCCCGACTCCGGGTACTGCCGAAGGGGCAGCATATTCCGGTACTGATGATGACCGGTCTGGAAGATGCCGCCTCGATCCAGCACGCCTATCAGGTGGGCGCCACTGACTTCATCACCAAGCCCATTAACTTCGGGCTTCTGGAGTTCCGCCTCGAGTACATGATGCGGGCCAAAGTCACCAGCGATGAACTTCGTCAGAGTGAAGCAATGCTTTACTCGGCCCAGCGGCTGGCCCACATGGGGCATTTCGTGATGGGGAGCGACCAGCGCTTTAGCGTCTGGAATTCTCAAACTCAGGCGGTGCTCGGTCTGGAGCAAGAACCGAACATCACCACGCTGCCCGAGCTCTTGCAGTACATTCGGGCGGAAGACCGCGAACCCGTTGCGCTGGCGCTTGCGAATCCTGTCGGGGATTTGTCGATTCCACCACTGGAATATCGCATCCAGTTAGCGAACGGCCCGACGCGCACGATTGTTCAGCACAGTCGGGTGCAAACCGATGAATTTGGGATTCGCGTCATCGGCACGGTGCAAGACATCAGTGAGCGCCGGCAAGCCGAGCGCACCATTCATCAACTGGCTTATTTTGATCAGATTACCGGCTTGCCCAATCGCATTCAGATTGAGCAACGCCTGTCAGACCTGACCCGCGCAGCAGAAACAAACGGCGTGCAGCTGGCAGTGATCTCGCTCGACCTCGACCACTTTCAGCGCGTCAACGACAGCTTCGGTCACGAACTCGGCAACGAACTCCTGCGCGGCGTATCGCGGCGACTCATCCAATGCCTGCGGCTCTTGCATCGACAGCATGAGATTGAAACACCGCCGGCCGAGATGGTGGCCCGCAATGGTGGCGATGAGTTCTGCCTGTTGTTGACCGGGATCGCTTCGCGCGAAGCGCTCACAGGGTTCACAGCACTGCTCCGTCAGACGCTGCGGCGCCCGTTCGCGCTGAAAGACGAGGAAGTGGTGATTACGGCCAGCATGGGCACCGCAATCTACCCTGACGACGGTCGGGAGCCTGACGTCCTGCTCCGGCATGCGGATATCGCGCTTTACCACGCCAAGCAACGCGGGCGTGATTGCAACGAGTTCTTTGATTCCAGCCTCAACCAACGCATGCAGGCTCGTCTGTCGCTCGAAAACAGCCTGCGACAAGCGCTGGGAACGCATCAGCTTTCGCTGCATTACCAACCCAAGGTCAACACCGAAACCGGCGCGCTGACGGGAATGGAGGCACTGGTGCGCTGGGAGCACCCCACGCTGGGCCGGATTCCGCCCTCCGACTTTATCCCCGTTGCGGAAGAAAGCGGCCTCATCCTGCCGCTGGGCGAATGGATTCTGGGTGAGGCCTGTCGGCAAACCGCCCGCTGGGCTGCCAGCGGACTCAGGGATTTGGTGTGCGCGGTGAACCTCTCTGCCTTGCAGTTGAGGCAGGCCGATTTCACCCAGGTGGTCGCGCGCACGCTGACCGCAACAGGCCTGCCAGCCGCCAGCCTCCAACTCGAATTGACGGAAAGTGTGCTGATGGAAAACAGCGAGCACATCCGGCTGCTCGAGGCTTTGAAAGACCTTGGCCTCACCCTCGCGGTTGACGACTTTGGCACGGGCTATTCCTCGCTCAGCTACCTCACTCGCCTGCCCATTGATGTGTTGAAAATCGACCAGTCGTTTGTGCGCGAGTTGCGCGACGATGGCTCAGACAACGCGATTGTCTCGGCGGTGATCGCCATGGGGCACAGCCTCGGTCTGAAAATTGTCGCTGAAGGCGTTGAAGGAGCAGAGCAAGTGGGCTTCTTGCGCCGGCATCGGTGCGACGAATTGCAGGGCTACCATTTCAGCAAGCCCCTGCCCGCAGCTCAATTCGAGGCTTGGGCACTTGCCCATCAACAATCACCTATCGCGGGAGCAGCCTGAGTGATGCCCGAGAGCTTCATTTCGCGCTGGCTCGGCCCCACTATCCCGGCGGGGATCGAAAACTGGGACGCCTCACTGGTCTCTGAATGGCGACAGGCGGTGGCCGATCAGGCCTATGACAACGCCTCAGCCGCCGGCTTCGGCAGTTTCTCCGCTGCGCTGGTGGTTGTGGGTGGGTTACGCAACGAAATCCACCCGGCCATTCTAGGCAGTTGGGCAATTCTGATTTCCATCTGCGCGCTCGTTTGGACTTGGCATGTCTCGCGGTGGCGCAAGGCGCCTACCGACGCCGAAACGTTTTCCCGCAACGCCTACGCGTTCAGTCTGCAATACATGATCATTGGCACGCTCTGGGCGAGCACGGCAGTGGCCATCCCAATGGTCCACGAAACCGAGTTGCAGCTCCTGCTGGGTGTCGTGATTGTGGGCGTTACCGCAGGCAGCGTCTCGGTGTTTTCGCTGGCCTTGCGCCCGACGTGGATTTTTCTCGGCATTACGATCCCACCGATGGCCATCGCTATCGGTCTTTGCATGCCTGAACTTGGCCCTATGCTGGCAGGCGGTCTCGTGGCCCACCTCGCCTACACCGCGTACTGTGCCGGCACCGTTAATCGGACCTCGGTCTCCTCGCTGGCGCATCGCTTTGCGAATGCGCAGCTGGTCTCCGAAATTTCAGAATCCAAGCGCAACACAGAGCAGCTCAATGCGCGACTGGGCGAACAGATAAGCGTGCAGAAAGAAGTCGAGAAAAGCTTGATGGCCGCGCGCGATCAGGCCGAACTGGCAGCGCGATCCAAAGCGGAATTTCTGGCTAACATGAGTCACGAAATCCGCACGCCGATGAATGGCGTGCTGGGCATGACCGAACTCATGCTAGGGACCGAACTCAATCGCAAGCAGCGTCACTTTGCGCGCACCATCCATCGCTCGGGTGAGGCCTTGCTGGGGATCATCAACGACATCCTCGACTTCTCAAAAATCGAAGCCGGCAAACTGGAGTTGCAGGCACTGGTCTTCGATCTGCAGCAGTTGATGGAAGACATCGGCGTGATGTTTGCCGAACGGGCGCATCGGGCGCGACTCGAGTTACAGGTCATATTTCCCCCGGCGGCGCACGCGATCTATCGCGGCGACCCCGACCGTTTACGGCAAATCCTGACCAATCTTGTTGGCAACGCACTGAAGTTCACGGAGCGCGGCGACATCATTTTGAGGGTGCGCATAGAACCGCCGGAAAACGACATCGCCCTGTTGCGCTTTGAAGTGAAAGACACCGGCATCGGGATCGACGCAGAGAATCGGGACCGAATTTTCGATTCGTTTGCGCAGGCCGACAGTTCCACCACCAAGCGATTTGGTGGCACGGGGCTGGGGCTCGCGATCTGCAAAAGACTTACCACGCTCATGGGCGGCACCATCGGCGTTAACAGCGAACCCGGACGGGGCAGCAATTTCTGGTTTACCTGTCCCCTGCCGATGGCTGACCCCAGCGCCTTGGGCAGGCGACGGACCGTGCGGCCCCTCCTCACCGGTCGCCGGATCCTGATTGCCGATGCTCATCCAGTCAGCCGTGAGGCACTGGTATCTCAACTTGAGAACTGGAAAGCGCGGGCTGTGGCCGTGACCTCGGCGGAAGCGGCGGTCGCCCACATGATGCGGGCGGCCAAGGAAGGCGAGCCGATCGAACTGTTGCTATTCGACCGGAAGATCACGGATGACGCGCTCGACTTCGCCCTTGAGGTTCGCCGCAACCCCCGTATCCCACGGCCGCAGATTGTGGTGCTGGGGCAAATCGATAGCCTGGCGGAGACCGGGCAATGGTTTGACGCTGGCATTTCAAGCTACCTGTCAAAGCCGGTAAGACAATCCGAACTCTACGATGCGATAGCCGACGCCCTGGACCTGACGCGTCCGCTCACCGCGATTTCGGCAGAACCGCAAGAAAACACCAAGGCTGCCGAACTCCCGCGCTTCGACGCGCGCATTCTTGCCGTGGAAGACAACCCGGTGAATCAGGAACTCGTGCGACTACTGCTGGAAAACCTCGGTTGCCGCGTCACGCTGGCGGCGAACGGCAAGGAGGCGGTAGACACCTTCACGGGCACCCCGCTGGACGAACTCTACGACCCCTTTGCGGCCGTGCTGATGGACGTGCAAATGCCGATCATGGACGGCTTTGCAGCCACCGCGGCCATCAGGGCCTACGAAAGCGAGTTTGTCGAAGGCAAACGGGTGCCCATCATTGCACTCACGGCCAATGCGCTCGAAGGCGACCGGGAACGCTGCCTCAAAGCGCAAATGGATGACTATCTGGCCAAGCCCTTCTCCCAGCGCCAACTGGCAACCACGCTCGCACAGTGGTTGCCTCAAGTCGGCTCGTCGCCCGATGGCACCCAGGAAATCGAGACCAAACTGGGGACGAACACTCAGGCAGCGCCGGTTTACACCGGCGGTGCAGTCATACTGGACCCACTCGCGCTAGGCCGCATTTCGGCGCTCCAACGAGATGGGGCCCCATCGGTGCTGGGGCGCGTAATCGAGCTTTACTTTGAATCCGCCCCGGTGGCGATGTCTGAAATTCGCGAAGCGGTGGAGGGCTGGAACCCGAGCCGTTTGGAGCACGCCGCGCACAGTCTGAAATCCAGCAGCGCCAATCTTGGCGCAGCCCAGATGGTTGAACTGTGTCGCGAACTTGAGCTGATGGGCCGTGAAAGACGGGTTGAAACCGCCGATCCCATGCTTCGTGCGCTGGAGATCGCCTACCGCAGTACGCGGGCTGCCCTCGATCAAGAGCGGCGGAAACTCGGGATCTGAATCGCTCGGCGCTCAGACCCGAATGAACTCCCCAACCTCGGGCTGAGCCCTGAGCTGCGCGAGCGCTGCGGCATCTGGTAGCTGAGGACGGTCACGCTGTGCGTTGACCATGCAGAGAAATCCGAGCGGTGTATCAGCGTCGGCACGAAACTGATGCCAGCTCAACGCCGGCACATGCACCAAGTCGTTGAGCGCGACCGACATTACCTGCTCCCCCACCATCGCCCGACCCGCACCGCGCACGATCATCACCGCGTGGACGTGTTCGTGGCGTTCCAGCGTGCTGTGCCCACCGGGCGCGACCTCGAAGTAGCGCAGCTGGCAACCCAGATCGGCGTCTTCAAATAACACCTGACGGGTGACATCCCGGAACGGCGCCGTGCCGTCCTGCTTGTAGGCCAGCACCGGCACTTCCTCCCAGGTGAAATCACCATGGTGCCGTCGATGGGGTTTGTTGCTCATCACACTCCGCCTCCCGGCTGCGCCGTGGCAGCCACTGCATTCACAAAATCAGCACTGCGCTCGAAGAGTTCGGCCCCGGCCGAGAGCAGCGCGCCACCAATCAGCAGAATCACGTCTTCGCCATATACCGACAGCATTTCCGGTACCCGCGCGACGCTCATACCACCGGCGGGCACCGGCGCAATGGCTCGCAGTCCATGCCAGGGCAAGCGCGCCGCATCGGCCAGTGCAAGGCAAGTCTCCGGGCTATAGCTGAAACGTCCGCCGTAGTTGGGAAAGATCGTCGCATCGGCGCCAAACAAGCGAAACAGGCGACCGAGTAATAACGGAGGGGCAATGCGCGCCGCGCCCGCCATCGCCGGGTGGGCGATCAGGGGCACGCCAAGACTCTCCGTCGCCATCTCCACCAGACTGCCCACGCCCAGCAGCATCGGACATAGCAGCACCATGCCAACGCCTTCCTCGCGCACGATTCTGAGCTGCTCGGCAACCTGGCGGGGTCCGCCCGAGATTGAAGGGGCATAGACGCTGCGTCCGCCGGTGACGGCGTTCGCTTCACGCAGGGCGCGCTGACAGGCCTGCACGCGAGCTGCGAACGGGGCGTAGTGCTGATTGGCGATGCCATGGTCGTCTTTGATGATGTCGAGGCCGGCGCGGGCAAAGGTCCCGCAGAGACTGGCGAGGGCGTCCGCTCCTAGCCCCTGCGGCTTGAGGGCGGTCATCGTGAGCGCACGACCGTGGGCCCCTACGCGATCCCGGATACCGTCGAGGCCAAATCTTGGCCCCGGAAAAGCGGCGACAAATTCGTCGGGGAAAGACACATCGACCAGCGTGACGTCGTCCTGCAGGGAGCAGTTGCCGAACAGCATGTTCATCAACTGCCCGGCTTCCATGCCGGTCGTCACCGTCGCAATGCCGAGCATCACGGCAAAGCGATGGGTATCGAGCTGCTGAATGCCTTCAATGGTGGCGATGACCTCGTTGCGCACGTAGGCGTTGGTCACCGCCGCGGGCGGCATCTCGATACTTTGTTCAGCGGCCAGCGCCTGTGCACGTCCTTCGATGGACGCGCTATCGGCAGTGAGGTGATAAAGGGCGTGAATTCGACTCATGCGCGCATTGTAGCCGTGTCGATGGTTCATTCGCGATTCAGCGCAGCGGGCCGAGAGTGGCCGACACACACCGGAGCCTCCGATCGGCGGAGCGCTTGAGGGTGATTCAAGGGAGCACTCGCATGATCGCTTTGATGAAGACCCGTTCACATCTCACCCCCGTTCGCACCCGCTTGCTGGTCGCCAGCGTCCTGCTGGGCGCGAGCCTTGGCGCGCACGCAGACCGTGGCTGGGAGCACGGCCGGCATGGGTGGGGCCACGAACATCGTCATCACGGCGGCTACTACGAGCGTGGCCCTGCCTATGGCGTCAGCACCTCGATTTACCTCGCGCCGGCTCACCCGGTTTACGTCGCCCCGCCGGTGTATTACGCGGCCCCGCGCTACTACACCCCGCCGCCGGTGTACTACGCGCCCCCGGCGTACTACGCGGCACCCGTTTACGGCACCACGGTGTACGAGCAGACCAGCGCCTATCCGGGCGCTTATTACTCGCGGTCGTACTACCCAACGACCGAGGCGCCGCTGCTCAATCGGGCAGTGCTTGGCGCGGCCGGCGGCTTGCTCGGCTCGCAGTTCGGTCATGGCGATGGACGTGCCGCCGCCACTGCGGCAGGTGCGGTCGCGGGCTGGGTGCTGGGCGGCGCGCTGGGACGCTAAGAAAGCGTTGAACATGTCTTTTCTGGTGCTGTGAGCGTTCGCACATCCATGCGCGCCAGGCGGCGCTACATTGTGCAGCGCTTCCCTCGGTGCTCACCGCGCGGCGCTGGGCGGCACCCCGTACCAGCGCCGAAAAGCGCGGCTGAAATTTGCCGGATCCCGATAACCCAGCGCGGCTGCGATATCCCCCAGCTTGCGCTGGGGTTCAACCAGTAACTCGGCGGCGCGCTCACGTCGGGCCTCATCAACCAGCTGTTGATAGCTCAACCCGGCTTCCGCCAGACGCCGATGCAGCGAACGCACGGAGAGGTGCAAACGTCGGGCAGCCTGGGTGACGGTCGGCGGCGTGCGGGAAAAATCCCCGCTATCGAAACTACGCAGCAGGAGTTGTCGCAAGGTATCGGCCACCGGGCCTTGATAGCCCTCGCGTTCCGATAAAGCACAACGGCGCAGCGACGCGCGCCACAGCACGGCGTCGTGGCCGGCATGCGCCTGCTGACACCAGATTCTGGGCAGGATGAGCGCGTTGCTCCGCGCGCCAAAAGAAAAATCAGCTCTGAATCGCTTGCTGTAGCGCTCAGACGCCACTCTGGGCGAATGCTTGAGTGCCATGCACAGGCCCTGCACGCGGCCCCCGCGCAGGGTTCTCACATAGGCCAACAAGGCGAGTAGCGGAATCTCGATCAGGATCGGCCCAAGCTCGCCCAGCGGCATCATGGACTCCACTTCGATGCGGCAAACATCGTTTACCACGCGTTCCCGCCACACCAGATACGGAATGCGCGAGGGCAGATATTTCACGTAGGCGTTCAAACCATCGCCCAGCGTTGGCGTGCTGAACAAGGCGCTCGTGAGCGGGCCATGAAAATGCTCGCCGATCGCTTCCGCCCACTCGAAATGCCAATCGGGCCGGCGCGTCATCGCCGCCGCGTTGCGGGCGCAGATTAGCTGCTGCTCAACGGTAATGGGGGCATCACGCAAGAGGACATCTTCAACGCTGAGCCCGCTACCGGCCATCACCCGGGCTGGATCGCGCGAGGACTGCGCCATCAGCTTGAGGTAGGTATTGGGCATCAATGCGTGCTCTGGCCTATGCATGACTCGAGTCTGGCATGAAATGACAACCAGATGGCAGATAGTCGCCTCACCCGCAGAACCGGCCGTGATTACTCTGCGAGCCTAAAGAGTCGGCCATTCAGGACGCACAAGGAGCACTACCGCCATGAAGTTTCACTGGTTCAATCTCATGCCCTGGCCTTACTTGCCGGACGACTTCACCGAAAAACATCGCAGCGTGTGGGTGGATGTCGACTCCCGCCTGTTCGATCCGGTGAAGTCGAATCGCGTCTATAACGATTATCTTGACCTGCTCGAATTCGCGGCCGACCAAGGCTATGACGGCGTCGGCATCAACGAACATCACCAGAACGCCTACGGCCTGATGCCGTCACCGCAGTTGATGGCGGCGACGCTGGCGCGCCGTACCCGCGACGTCTCCATCCTGCTGCTCGGACAATCGCTGGCGCTGTATGACCCGCCGACCCGCGTCGCCGAAGAAATGGCCATGATCGACTGCATTTCCGGCGGCCGCCTGATTTCCGGCTTCCCGGTCGGTAGCTCCATGGATGACAACTACGCCTGCGGCGTGAACCCCGCGACCTTGCGCGAAAAATATCTGGAAGCCCACGACCTGGTGCGGCGCGCGTGGTCCGATTCGGATGTCTTCGCCTGGAACGGCAAGCACTACAAGCTGCGCTACGTGAACCTGTGGCCGCGGCCCATTCAGGCGCCGCCGCCGATTTGGATCCCCGGCGGAGGCTCGGTTGAAACCTGGGATTTCTGCGCGGCTAACCGCTACAACTACAGCTATCTCTCGTTCAGCGGTTACATCCGAGGCGCGCAGTTGATGGACGGTTTCTGGCGGCGGATGGAAGAACTCGGCGCCGAATTTAACCCCTATCAAGCGGCCTTCGCGCAACAAATCTGCGTGGCGGAGACCGATGCCGAAGCCCAGCGCCTGTATGAAAAACACGCGCGGTATTTCTTCTCACGTTGCCTGCATGTGCATCCGGGGTTCGCCGATGCGCCAGGCTACCGCACCGAAGCCACCATCAAGGCCGGGCTGCAAAGCCAGATGGCCGGACAGTCCTCCGCCATGAATCAAGCCGCACAGCTGAGCTGGCAGGACATGATCGACAAGGGCTTCATCATTGCCGGTAGTCCTGATTCCGTCGCCGAACAAATGGAACGCGTGGCGCGCACCCTGAAGGTGGGCCACGTCGTCTGCCTGCTGCATTTCGGCGATATGCCAACCTCGCTCTGCAAGTACTCCACCGAACTCTTCGCCAACCGCGTGATCCCGCGCATTCGTCCGATCTGGAATGAGTACGAGGACCACTGGTCACCCCGTCCCATGCCGAAAGCCGAGCGCGCGGTGCCGCGCGATTGCCCGGGCACCCCGGACGAAACGGCCGCTACGGTGGCACCTTTGGCGCGGGTGGTCTGATGGAACTTTCAACGATCAACGTGGGCCCAGCGCAGCGGCTGGTTTACTACTATCGCGCTGGTCAAGGCGAACCACTGCTCTACCTGCATCACTTGCTGGGACTGCGCGGCTTTGAGCCCGCGCTCCAAAACCTCGCCTCCCATTACGACGTCATTGCCCCCTACGCACCGGGCTGGGGTCCGGCAAAAGATGACTTAACCGACATTGATCCGGGAGCGCTCGATTTGACGCTGCATCACGTTGACCTGCTGGACGCGCTGGGGCTGTCCCAAGTCAAAGTCGTTGGGATCAGCATTGGCGCGTGGATGGCGGCGGAGCTGGCGGCCATTCAACCGTCGAGGGTCGAGCAGCTGGTGCTGGTCAATCCGCTTGGGCTGTGGCTCGACGAGGTGGGAGGAGAGGACGCCTTCGCCCAGCATCCGGGCTTTCCGTCGCGCGTGCTGTTTTCCGAACGCGGGATGCGCGAAAAGTTTCTGATTGAAGGGCGCGACAAAATTGAAGCGCACGTGGAAGAACTGCTGAATCTGCGGGCAGGCGCCAAATTTCTGTGGCCGATTCCCGATACCGGCGTGAAGCGTCGGCTACCGCGTATCAAGGCACGCACCCTGGTGGTCACCAGCGAACGTGACCCCATCGTCCCTGCGGCCTACGGGCCGGCGTGGCAGGCGTCCATCAAGGACGCCGCGCTCGCCACGCTACCCGGCGCCGGTCATATTGCGGAGCTGGAGCAGCCCGAGGCTTTTTCGACGCTGGTGCACGAGTTCCTCAATTAGGCGGAAGCCTGCAGGCAACGGCCGCCCGCCGGTCCGTTGCCTGCCGCCACTATTGGCGGATTCCTTCAATCCCGAATTCAAGCTGCACGACTTCGGCGCTGGGCCCCAAATCATGCGTGATCCCGAAATCCTTGCGGGTCATGCTGTAGCTCCCGGAGAAGCCTGCGCGGTAGCCGCCCCAGGGGTCTTTGCCTTCACCCACTTTGGTGACTTCAATCTGAATCGGCTTCTCGATCCCGTGCAGCGAAAGAATGCCCGACAAGGTGCCGCCTTTGGCGTTCCCCTTGAAGCCGGTGCTCTTGAAGATCGCCTTGGGAAACTTCGCCGCGTCCAGAAAATCGGCGCTGCGCAGATGCTCGTCGCGCTTGGCGAAATTACTGTTAATGCTGCCCGTATCCACCGTCACCTCAATGGCTGACTCAGACGGTTTATCCGCGTCGTAACGCAAAGAACCGCTGACGGCATCAAAACGACCCTGCAGCCAGCTATAGCCCAAGTGCTGGATCTTGAACTGAACGAACGAGTGCGAGGGATCGATTTGGTACTCCGCTGCCTGACTCGGCGTGCCGCCCGTGGCGAGCACAACTCCGATCAGCAATAGATGTGATGCGCGCATAAAAGTCTCCCGTTGATTTGTCTGTGTTTGAGATAGCCTTACCAGCAACCTGTCGATGAGTGCCCGATCCGGCGGTGGTTCCTTCAACGCAGGCCTCGTGCCCGGCTGCCTCATGCCGTGCCGCTACGCTGCGCTCCGAGCTTAACGGCTGGCATTATCGAAGTGGAGGCATTCCAAACCAATCGTCAAAAATGGAAACTCTTTGTTTCCATAATCGGGACAATCTATGGACAGACTCTCAGCGATAGCTGCCTTCAGGGCTGTGGTGGACCATGGCGGATACGCGGCAGCATCGCGCGCCGTGGGGCGTTCCAAAACGGCACTCTCAAAGGCGGTCGCAGATTTGGAGTCCGAGTTGGGCGTGCGCCTGCTGCAAAGGAGTACGCGCCGAATCGCCTTGACCGATCCGGGCCGCCAGTTCCACGGCCGATGTGTGCTGCTTTTAGCGGATCTGGAAGACGCGGAGAGCGAAGCACGCAACGCGCAAACCAACGTCCGCGGTCAGATCCGCCTCGTAGCGCCCCAAACCTTTGGCGAGACTTTTCTGATGCCCGTCTTGGGTGAGTTCCTGGCAAAGGAATCAGAGATCACGCTAGACCTGATGCTGACAGACCGCTTCGTCGATCTGGTGGAAGAACGATTTGATCTGGCGGTGCGCATTGCCGATCTGCCGGACTCGAGTCTGGTCGCCAGACGGCTTGGCGATATGCAACTCGTGCTTTGTGCAGCGCCCGCTTATCTCGCGGCGCACGGCGTGCCCTCGGCGCCAGCAATGCTGGCCGCGCACCAGTGCATCATCGACACCAACCTGTCTCAGCCCCGTCACTGGCTGTTTAGTCGGAGGGGACGCGCTCTGCGGGTGCCTGTGAGCGGACGGGTGCAGGTGAACAGCGCCAATGCCGCGCGGGCAATGGCGCTGGCCGGACATGGCCTCGCGCTGTGTCCCGATTTCGTGGTGACACAAGAACTGGCAGCGGGAAGGCTGGTGCCGCTGCTCAACGACTATCAGACCGCACCGCGCGGCATCTATGCCGTCTACCCGCATCGCCGCCATCTGCCCATCAGGGTGCGTGCCTTAATCGATTTTCTCGCCCGGCGCCTCGGCGGCGCGCTCGGCGCTTACGGCGAATACGCGGTGCCCGGGGCGTAGTCCGTAGGCCTGAGGTGAAAACGTTGCGCATGCGCCTGCCAGCGCTGACCGGCTTTCATCGCGGCCACCATCGCCTGCGCGTCGGTAACATAAACCCCGCCGACACAACTAATGCCACGTGCGAACAGCAAGTCTGGAAAGAAACCCGCCGTAGGCCCTATG
>Ga0255126_1000403_pt1 | contig 19011 bp, 23 predicted proteins | sample Law_Miss_RepA_8d_FD_188556 | JGI IMG/M metagenome (GOLD analysis project Ga0255126, IMG submission 188556) | Freshwater microbial communities from St. Lawrence River, New York, United States - Law_Miss_RepA_8d | ecosystem: Environmental > Aquatic > Freshwater > River | place: USA: New York... | reverse complement strand
GACGTACACAGTTTGGCCTTGGTCATCGGAGGATTGAAGCCCTGGAATGCCTTGCGGCGGGACACGACTGAGTTCATAGGCGAGGATGACATAATCGCCTCGGAACAGATCGCGAGGATCTACCGGTACGACGCGCAGTAGGATCGTCTCGCCGGTGAGCAGCGTTGTTAAAGGCGCCACTATCATCCCGATGAGGACCATGAGTTGGAAACCAATACCGGCGATCAGTATGGTTCCTTCCCGGTTCTTGATCCACTCAAGTCCGCGGTCTAGCCACTCGACCCCGGCCAAATTGGAGCCCCTTGGTTCAGCGGTAGTGTTAATCATGTTACCTTTGCTTTCGGTTGCGCCAATAAAATCCCACCCCAAACAGAGCCGCACCACATAGGAAAAACATCAACGCTGCGCCCAGCATGCCGCCGAAATCACCGAAAAGGTCGACGTATCGCACGATAGCCCAGAGCAGAAAATACATCAGGCCAGCCGCAAAAGGCCGGCCCCGGTCCTCTCGAAGTCCGACGCCCATCAACCAGAAAGCTAGGATGATCATGGCGACGTTTGCTACGATGGTCGGGAGTAGTGGCTCGCCGATGATCAAGTGCCAAGCGAGCAGGATGACCATGACCACTACTAAACCGATCGGCAGGCATTGCTTGCGCAGAATCTGCTGAATCTGCTGTGGAACCGAGGGCGGCTCGGGCGATTCACGGCGTTTAAGCAGTGCTGCCAAAAAGATGGTCGCTGCCGAGAGGCTCAAGATAACCAACGCTGGAACTAGAGTTCCTGCTTCAAGTCCAGAACGCTGAATCGCGTCGCTGAAGTCATAGAAACTCATGGCTAGTAACACGCCAGCCGCCAGCAGTACTCCGAACAGGCGATAAGGAATGGCAAATCGGCTGCCTGTGGGGTGGCTTTCGGCAATGACAAGCATCAGGCCGCCGACAGCACCAATGAAGTAGACCGTCTCCTCCTCCAATTTCCAAGCAATGGGTTGCAGAATGACCCACCAAGCCAAAAGCGGGACGTAAAGGGCGACAGTGGCGACGGATCCCTTGCGGTAGGCCCACATTAGGCCGGGCAGCGCCAACAACGGAAGCGAGTATGCGCCGTTTGCGATAAACCCCCAACGTCCAAAGAACCACAATCCGGCATCACCGAATCCGATGATCTCCATTCCGCACCAGATCGCCAGCAGGGAGACTAGCAAGGCGTGAAGCAACAGAGTATCTAGGCAAAGTGCGAAAGGCAGTACTCCAAGAGCCCACCACCAGACACCGGCAGGGTAGTGAGCGTTGAGATTAAAAATTTGAGCTACCAGAAAAATACCAGCGCCGTAAAAAAGGCAACCCAAGAAGAATACCACCTCCGACAACAACATCGCGTGACGCCTGAAACGCAGAAGCAATGCTGCGGTTTGCGTTCCAGAGAGAACAGTGAAGATGATAAACAGCTTCAGTACATCCGGCATGGCTTGCGAGTCAATCAATCATTGAATGGTGTGCTAGGCCGTTTGGGGGCTAATCATCCCGTATCGAAGGACAACGCGAACTTCCCCTAAATCTCTGTCCCGACAATGAATTCCGCTACAATTCGAACTGACCAGGATCTAGTCCTGCACCTCCACTAAAAAACCACATACTATCGCCAGAAAACCCAAGGGTTTGGAGACGACTCTTGCGCCCCACAGAACGAATCACTGAAACGATATTGGGATCCAAGGTATCGCACAAGACGATGTTTGCGACAGGGGCTGTACTTGCAGGCATCGACATGCATGGATAGGCAGGAAAGCCGAATCAATTGGTCAGAAATGTGAAAAGCATCTCGCGCTTCTGTTTGGGATGATTAGCGAACATCGCAAACTTCTCATCAGACAGCGGTGTATTCCTCAGACGGAGAATCTGCAACTCAGGGTATTAAGCGGTGTAAACCTCGGTAGTTTACTGGTCTGGGTTATCCATCAATGACTTGAGGCGATCGGACAAAGGTTTTGGGAATTTCGCTATCCAGGCTTCATCCAAAAGCCCAACCTCAATCATGTCTAACAGGTGAACGCGGTCCTTGAGTCGAAAGGAGTTCAACTTCATTCGAACAAGTCTCTCCAGTGGCAAGATCCGAATTCCATCCCCGTATTCAACCGGCTCGACATCCGGGTTCGGCTCGAAATCATCTTGCTTGACCATCCGATTCGCTAATACGATACGAATCGCATAACGTACCGAATCCTCTTTCCCTTCGAGAAACATGTCCAAGCCCGCAGCTTTTCGGTAATGGTATCCATTTTCGGCCATCACGTGCTTGAGTTGGTCGAGATCCTCGGGACGAATCAAGATATCAACATCATTCGTAGCACGCACAGCTCCAGGATCGACCTGAGCAACCCATACTCTTACCGCATTTCCTCCGACGATCGCGAATGGAATCGAGGTGGACTCGAGAATGGATACGGCTTTCCTAAGACGCAACTCAACTCGATCCATCGATTCCCCAATTCTTCGCCAGAGTTGATCTCCGACCACAGTTATTGCTGGATTCATGATATTCCCCCTCAACCTTGGACATCACTATACCACAAAAATGGAGCCCATCTTCGTAGAAACACGACGATCCTCGACAATCGCCAGCCATCACGGCGATGGGCTGGAAGAACGCAAAGTTACGCAGCGAAATGACACGTTTGTTGCGCCGCGCCGGCGTCTCGGGTTGGCCACGATTGTTCCACTCTAGATAGCTTCAATTGGTGCAAGCCATTCGGCAGACGAAACGTCAACGCTAGTTCCCGTTGCATGTGGCTTGTTATGGGCTTGGCATTTCACCAAACATTGCTCAGCAGAATTATCTGCTTGTCACCGAGGACGATTTCGCCAAAGTGGCTGGGGCCAAGAGGGTCATGGTGGCGGGGTGAGTCAATTGGTGGTGTGGGGAGGGTGTCCGGCATCGGGCATCCTTACCCGAGTTATACCCCTTTTGCCGATCGGAAGAGGTCGGACAATCGAGGACTCACCTCGAACAGGCCCCGCGACAATATTTCGTCCGGTTGATCACTGACGTCATGGTAAACTTGAAAAACCGGAGGGTTATCACCCCGATCAGTTGGAATAAAGTACGAGTCACCGCTGCCGAACGGATCGCATCCAATGTTCACAAAACCGCGTTCCAATATCGCGAGACCGGGGTAGCACTCAATCGACTCGCTTCGGATGCCGTTAGCATCCGCCCACTCGATTGAACCATCGAGATTGTTTGCCTGCCAGTCCACTTCGAGACCACACAATGGGACAGTCGTAATGAGGGAAATCAACCATTCTGGAATGCGGTTCCCCATCTCGGCATTGAGAATAACCAGTGCTCCTAAGTCGCCAAGGCGCCCACTGCGACCGGCTGCGGATGCACGCTGCACGAACTGGCTGGCCTCTTCTGCAACGTGACGGTTCATGGTTGATCTCATTTGGGAATAACGTTAGGCGTCACAAAATCCGGCCGTCCAGTGATCGGCATCGAGTTCGTATTCTTCAATCTGGAACCCGTCAGGATAGTCGCGAAATCCAGGCATCCTGTCCAATCGCGAAATAGCGTTTCGGGCGGCTTCGACAGTTCGGTACACGCCAATCAACTTAGCGTCATCTGCATAAGTGTCGTCTGCCCTTACGTGCCAAAGCAATTGGACTGAGTTCATCTGCGCGCGAGTGCTCCACGATAACTTATTTTATATGGATCAACCTACACGCTACATACTGCCCCAACGCAACCTATCACGCTAGGTAGCAATGCCGCGTGGTTCAATGATATCAGGTACTGGCAGCGGAGCAATTAATTGATGGAATGCTAGGCTGTGTCGACCTGGCGATTCTGAACCCTATGCTTTGGCTCACCGGCAAGTGGAATCTACCGCCTCATAGTTAACGAAGTTTGAGTGCAACCTGAATGGGTATTTCTCCGCGTCGCGCGGCGAAGGTTTATCGCATAGTTCCGAAGTCGGAATGGAAGGGAGCAGATCCTTGTAGGTTTTACTTGGAAAACATCCACCAACCTGATGTCTGTCGTACTCCCCTGAACGGAGACCCATCCTCGACGAAGTGTTCGAAATCTTTGGCGACAAGAGCGAATAGGTGGTCGCCTCCCCTCAGTATCGAGCCGTAGCGAACATAGCGATGGGTTGGAAGAATGCAAGCCTACGCAGCGAGCTGACTCGACTCTTGCGCCGCGCCGGCCTCTAGGGTTGGCCACAATTTTTCCACTCTGTAAAGCTTCAATAGGGGCGAGCCCTCCGGCAGATGGAACGTCAATGCGAGTTCCCGTTGCATGTGGTTTGTAGCTGATTGGGTAACTCGCCATGGATCACTCAGCAGAGTTACCTGATGGTCACCGAGGATGATTATGCAAGATCTGCTGGCATGGCGAAGATGATGGTGGACTGTTAAGTGATTGAGGGTGGAATAGAGTACCTGAAACAGCCATCCTTGCCAAAATTTTGACGTGTATGCTCATCGCGGTGGATACGCCCGAAGTCGCTCGCGAATTTCCTCTGACATCGCACGTAGGTTCAGGTTCGACAGAGCAAAATCCATGGACACCCACTCGAAGTTCTCCCACGGCGGTTGGGTTGAGTCACCAAATGTGACCCGCAGAATCCCCGTGCCCGTTGGCACAAACTCCGCGTTGTGGCTGTAGGTGGTCCGGAGTCCGCTGCCCAATACGGCGAAGGACAGTGCATGGCTCGTGAATCCTCCGACTGACGCTACGTCGGGAACCTGTCCGGCGTCGACCACATCAAACCAATCGGCCAATGCCGCGAGAGCCTTGATCGAGCAGTATTTTCCACGAAAACTCCAATCGCCCCGGGGGTGCTGAACGATTCCGTCCACGTTCAGGCAATTGAACCCATCGCCGTACTCACCCTCGCCAAGTTGATACCCGGCGATCTCAAGGTTCAGCTCGCCCTCGATGTTCGTCAATCTCACTCCTAGCTCCCTTCTCGACGAACGGCCAAAATCAGCCGGCCGGGTGCATTTCATTGTGAGGCGAACCTGGCCATTCCAGCAGTTTGCGTAGGTGAGGCCATCCCTCACAATCGTAAGTGCCATTGGTTGGGCACCACCATGCTTCTCCGCTTTGAACATTCACTGACTCATGGTCAATTTCGGATGGCTCAATCATGATGAGTGGCTGCCCCAAGTGAATCAAAGTGTCATCTGAACACAGCCATTTCACAATCCCAGTACGCGGACATGGTAAATCGAAAGCCGCTTTCTTCGTTTCAAACTCCAAAAGCTTTTGACCAGCACAGACTTTATCGCCTTGAAGTACATACCATTTCAAGGTTCCTTCTGCTTCGTTGCATGAACCGATGCTCAATAATCGATAATCGAGATCTGAAGTCCCGATATTCTTTCGCCTGAAATGATCAAGCTCGACCGGAGATTGAAGCAACGTATGAAGTCTCTCGATCCATCGATCCAAAGCAGGTTCAGAGTAGCGGTATCGCCGGTATTCGGAAAATGATCTACGATCAATCATGTGAGCACAGAGCGCCGCGTACTTCTCAACCTCCAGTTCACGATATGGAAAACGAAACATGGCCAGTGCCGTTTGCCTGTCGTCTGCCATGGGACGTGATTCGATCATGAACTCTTCTCCTCCGAAGAAGATCTCCAGTTGCATACACTTCGTTTACGGATTCTTCTGGGACGAACCAAGGAGAACTGCGCCAGCAATTCCAGAGATAACCGCAAAGAAAATCGAATAAGTTGTTGCGAGTGGAATGTTTGGAACAAATATTGACTGAGTTGTCATCTTTCCCGTTGGCGAGTTACTCAACAATTGGTTTGCAGTCTCCACCGCTTTTGCATTAGATGAATATCGTTCCCATGCGACGAACATCATCAAGACGGTGAAAACCATACATAGGTAGCCTGCGATTTTCATGTTACTTCTGACCATTGATTGCCTTGTAGCTAGCGAAGGGCCGAACTTGTTTTTAATCGGATCAGCCTAAACCATATTGACCGCACCAACGCAGCCTATCACGCTAGGTAGCAATGCCGCGTGGTTCAATGATATCAGGTACTGGCGAGCGGAGCGAGTCTTGTGGTGTGAGATGGGTGTGCTAGTCCGTCCAGCTAAGAAACTTGCCACCACCCAGAAAATCTAAACCACTGACTCCCTGTGTGAGCATCGATGAATTGAGGTCAGCCAATTTCCGCCTCTGGCCTGTTGATAGTCGAAAGATCTCCAAGGTGAGAGTAGACCAGTTATTCAAAAGTATCGCAGATAGGTGCGTTTCATCGGGTGACCATTGCAGATGAACTGGGAGTTCCGATTCCAAGGACCAAGTTCGGATCGGCGACGCCAAATCAAGTTGCCCAAGATCCTCGCTTCGATATACACGAATGTCCGTTACTTTTGCGAAATCACGAATGGATCCCACCACGAGAGCGAAGTAGCGATTTCTCGAAGACATGACTATTTTGACTCGAAACATCCCCGGAACTTCGTCGATTCCCGCTTGGGATAAGGCTTGTTTGTCTGCAATCAATTGCGTTGATTCATCGCTAAGCGACCAACGGTATAGACCAGTGAGTTGTTCGCGTCCGGGGTTCAGTTCATTACGGCCGAAGTTAAAGTAGATTACGCTCCGGCTGTCTGGACACCATTCAGCGACGGAGTAGCCGTCGGTAACGCGAAGAGAACGATTGTTTTGCAGGTCGATCACAACCGTGCTTTCCCAAGAAATCAGGACGTGCTTTCCGTCGGGTGACCACTTGAAAAGGTTAGGAGGATTTAGTGCTTCAGCCGCAATAACACCCTTTGGGAACCTGACCCGTTGCATGATTTTCCCAGTGTCGGGATCGATCACCAGGAGTTCGAATTCGACGACTTGGCCAGTCGCATCCTCGGAGACTTGAATACTAATCACGGCAATTCGAGTTCCGTCCGGCGACCAAGCGGGATACCATTGCAGAAACTGGTTCTTAGCGGGGGATAGGAGCTTAACCTTTTCTCCAGATAAGTCTCCTGACCAGAGTGAATACTGGTCACTCTCTTTCTCTAGGCTGAAATAAGCGAACTGTTGGTGGTTCGGACGCCAAACCGGCGAATAAAGGTCGTTGATTGATTTGAGTTTCTCGCCATTCGCCTTGCGAGCAATCGTCACGACTTGTGATCCGAGCATCAATGGCTGGGTAAGATCGAAGTGAAGTATGGGACGGTTGAGAAAGTGTGATGGACTCCCAGGATCCAATCGCTGAAACTCGAGGCGATCGGCATCCGCCGCAACTTGGTTCCCGATGCCGACATTCGCGTCTGCACGAAGCTTATAGGCTTTCCCTAAATCAGGGTCGATAAGTATCGCTTGGTCACATTCGACAATCGCTTGTTTGAAATCGTTACGTGAAAAAAAGATCTCAGCCCGTGCAACAAATACTACCGGCTGATTCGCGTTTCTTCCGATTGCCCTATCGAGGTCTCGAAGCGCGTCGTCATGTTGGCCTAATCGAATCCTGGCGGTCGCCCGGTTCATGTAGGCTATGCCATTATTTGGATCCAGATCGACTGCCTTGCTGATGTCAATCAATGCATCGTCGTTTTGATCTAGTGACAACTTCGCTACGCCACGACGCAAGTATGCTTCCGAATAGTCACTATCGAGTTCAATGGCTTGCGAATAGTCGGCAACCGCCTCAAGGAATTTTCCCTGCTCTGAGTAGGAGTCGCCTCTCATTCGAAAGTACGCTGCATTGTCTGGATCGAGCTCGATTGCTTTGGTTTGATCCAAAGCTGCTTTGGCAAATTGCCCTTCATAGTGCAAGATTAGGCTTCGGTAAGCGAGTGCGACATGCGAAGCTGGAACATCGCGTAAGGTGCGAGTGTAATAGCTTTGCGCATCCTTAAGCAAAACGGCATCGGATGTTCGAATTTCTTGCTTTCCCATTACTAGACAATCTTCACGGATCGATTCAACGGTCATAGGCCAGTTGGTTTTCTTCAAGTCAGGAAATGGAGCGTCCACTTTGGGTAGGACTTTCTTGGCGAACCACTTACTGCGGGTCAACATCGCATCCAGTTGTGGCGCTCCAGCATCGACGGAGGAGAGATCCCAAAGTCGAACAACACCGGTTCGTGTATTTGATACGGCAAGTAGTTTGCCGTTTGGACTAAAGGTAAGGCAGGCTATCTCGCCACCGTCATCAGGCAACGTCCGCTGTACCTCAGCGGACGAACGATCAGCAAGTGCAACATCGACCTTATCGATCGGATAAGCAATCTGCACAGAGATAGGAGAAAAGGCAACCGATAGCCCAGTGCCCAATGATCGAAGGGACTTTCCTGTAGCTGTGTCATAAAGTTTGACTTGGTTGTTCAAACTTACTGCAAGCGATTCTCCATTTCGATCGAAGTCGATCTGCGCTAATTCCACCGGTACTTTGGTCCTTCCTACGCGAATCTTGTGGCGAGGAGTTCCATCCTTGTTCCAGATCACCAACATCCCATCCAGACTAGCACTTGCCATCGTTTGCGTCGTCCAATCAAAACGTATCGCACACACATTGCTTGTGTGCTCCTCAAGCGTTTTGAGCTCTTTCTGTTTGTCCAAATCCCAAATCTTGACAGTGGTGTCCTCGCCACCAGTGACAAGCTGTTTACCGTCCGAACTGAAGTCGAGTGCTGTTACGGAAGCGATATGCCCCTCGCCAGTCTCGAAGAAATCCCTAGGCCCACTCTTTGGTAACGTTCCCTGCATAGCGCCCGAATCCGGATTCCATAGGGTTACAGTTCCATTGCGGTGCCCTGTCGCGAGCGATCGTCCGTCCGGACTAAACTTTGCGCACACAACATCAGGTTCCGGAGTTCGAAGAGTCATGATGATGGAACGTGATCCGATATCCCATAATTGTGCTTTCCCATCGAGTCCCACAGTCAGTAACCGAGAGGAATCAGGGCTAAAGGAAATCTGGACGACACCGCCAATATGTCCCGCCAAGCTCTGAAAAAGTTCAGCACCGATGTTCCTATTGGTCAGTCCGATGAGAATGATCAGACACAGTGCTAAGATCCGCTCAAATGCGAATCGGTATGTCGCTTGCATCATCATTTCTTGCCTCTGATCTGGTGTTTGGGAGATCGTGTCGAACGCTTTGTTCCTCGATGAATGAAAGCGCTGGCGTACCCTTCAGAGCCTTTAGCCGCTCCAAATTTCATACATTTGCGCAGTATCGCCGGTAATCTCCAACTTCGAATTTCTTAGTCTTCCGGCTGAGCCACGATTCAATCGAATCATCAGGGCTTGGCCGTCGGAAGTCAATTCTTTGAATGATGCTGTTAGAACGACTCGATTTGTGTATTGCGTCGCGAAATGCAAGCCCCGCACGACGCCATGCACCGAACCAGCATGGGCGCTACAGCCGTCCAAAAGAACTTTGCCGAAATGACAAAAGACCATCGAAAAACAGGGTTTTGAGCGAATAGGACATGAGCCGGACTTACTGGAGTTTTCTGGGGTCCAGTCATGCGTGGGCGGCGGGAGAATAAGAGTCCATTGGGGAAACAACCATAGAGTACGACGAAAACCAGCCGGAGTTACGAACAAACGTTTACCCCGCGGTCAACGGCGAGGAAGCAGCTATTTTGCACTCATGTCGTGCTGATTTCATAGTCAGAATCTGGTGATGCTTCACCCGTGATGCAGGTGAAGCATCCGTATCCAGCTACTGCCGAACCAACAATCCAAATCTGCTCACCGCAACTACACCGTGTGCCTTCTTTGTGCGCAGCAATCGCGTTATCCAAACGTGCAACGACATTGTCTCGTCGTTCCGAGGGGTTCGCTTTCAAAAAGCGATCGATATAAGCATCTTTCGAGATCAGAGTGAATCCGGTTTTTGATTGTGTCATGGTTGAATGTCGGTTAGCGCTTTGGTCTGGAATGCCCCCGATGGCCGAGCGGCGGATCAGATTCGACATAATTTGGAAAAAACCACAACCCGCATTTTTCTTGAATGATCTTGATGCGATGGTCGTCGAAATAACGGACGCTCGAATTCTTTAGTCGCAACCGGAAGAAACTAAACGAACCTCCACCATGCGTACTCGCTCCACATGGTCTGCTCGTAGCTTTGCAATTCACCACGCATCCCACAGTAGAGTTTCTTTCTGGCAACCGAGGATGATTATGCAAAGGCGACGGGTTGAAGAAGATAATGGTTGAAGGGTGAGTGATTCGTGATGTAGGGAAGATGCCGGGCGACGGGCACCCCCACCCGATTAGCCATTCTCCGTGAACAGTTCAGGTTCTGACTTCAATAGCCCCCACTTCAATTTTGGTAGGCGGCGGAGGTTGTCATATACTCTCTTTACGTCTTTATGCGGGCGGAGACTCAGATGCTCTAGTTGCTGCAGATTCAAGATCGGGCTGTAATCATTGTCTCGAAGTCTTATAGTCAACAGCGTCAGGAAACGCAGTTGAGGGATATGGCACAAGAATTCGATCGAATCAACTGAGATGTACTGTGGGCCCATACCGTCTCCACAAATTGTCAAGCTCTCCAATCTGCTCAATTGAGTCAGCTCAGCGTAGTCTTGGACTTTTTGGAAGTTTTCAACGTAGAGGCCTACCAAATTCGGAAGCATACCAGTTGGTCGAACCGATTCAACACCGGCTCCAGATCCTAGATAGAGAAGATTCAAATTCTTCAGGTTCTGAATTGCAGACAGATCCTTGTAAACACCCCATTTGATCTCCAGATCCCGGAGATCCTGTTGATGACAAACAGCATCAAAAAGCTCCTGTGGCATCCGGGTGCCAAACTTGAGGACCTTAAAAGCCTTTGGATTCTGAACTAAGAATTCGCACCATTCGGTCAACACTCGCTTCTTTTCTTTCGACGACTTGTAGGCCGTTCCAAGCTGCGTGCAATTGATAATGAGCTCTTCTTCTCCTGCATACTCGGACACTTCGGTCACTCTGGCGATATCTTTCTTTCTATCCGCGAAATGATAGTAGAAACCGTATTGAATTTGTTCGTCAGTCAGTCGCATCAGCGTGTTGATTCACTCTTGGGGTTAACTTGTTTTTACACGGATCAACCTAAACCCTGTAGACCGCACCAATGCAGCCTATCACGCAAGATAGCCTCGATCCGAAGTTGAATGAATGATATCCGGCACTGCTAGCCGATCAATCATTGGATGGAGTGATAGGCTGCTTCGGGTTGATCATCCTATATCGGGGACGACTCTGGCCGCTCATTCGCACGACTCACTGAAACGCTTTTGTGGGCCAGGGCAACCCGCAAGACGATGTTTTGTAAAGGGCCAGCAACTGCAGGGCGAGACATGCATGGATAGGCATGAAAGCCAAAGCAATTGGCCCGAAATGCGATAAACCCTTGGAAAACCAAGGTTGTACCAGCACGGGCTTCAGACAGCTAACGCAGAGGACAGGATTCGAACTTTTCATGTTTTCCCCGTGGTTTTGAAGAGTTCGAGAGGTGCTTTCTGAGCATTCCATACGCCAAAAATTGAGCGTATGGAAGCATCAAGTAACCACTATCGAAGCGATGATGATGAACCAATTTCTGGAGTCGTTTGCTGGTTACCATCTGGGCAAGATTTGGTGCGCCCCAAGGGGCCTTGGTCGGCTAAATCGATAACCCGCTCGGACAGATCCCTCTGTATCGCAGAAAAATATTCGACAATCCGCTGAGGATCGTGCTGGATCTCAACGGACATCGCGTGTCGAACACGACGAATTTCATCCAAAATGGGTGGTGTCATAACTCCCAATCCTCTCCGAGTAATTCCATCGGGGTAACAAGTTCCGGAACAAACGGTCCAAGCATACCATTGACTCGTCTGATGTGCCCGAATTTTCGCGCATTGGCAAGATGTTGACAATTCCAGGTCACCAAAAAGTCACACCGATGATACGATGCGAGTGCCAAATGCAGGGCATCCCCAAACGGATCCTTTGGCATTATTTTGTGCTTGTCATAAGCGGCAACAATCTCAGCGACAGCGGCGTCGATTCTCAACAACTCAAGGTTTGCAAGCAACTTTAAGGCCGAATCGCGTCCGGGAAAGTCCCCACTTTCTAATTCCGCAATCACCGCTGCGCTGGTCACTAGGCGGTCTGTATAGACCACGGTATCAAACCATCTTCGTGTCCATTTCTTTCTAGCGACCATCTCTGGTTCAGTTCGAACCTCATGGTAGAAACTAGGAATTGTCGTCTCCACGTAATAGATTGCCATCACACCGGCCCTTCACTCGACTACATTCAATCTTGGTCTAGAGTTTCCAAAACCCTCAACCAACGCAGTGTCAATCTAATCAAAACATGGCTCTACAGCAAAATGTGTGAGTAAAAGGTTCTAACATTTCTAGGATGGAAGCGTGTGGATTATTCGCTTTCCCTAGATAACAAGCCTCAGGGATAGAAGGACGACATCGACTGGTAGCTGAACCGGATGAGTATCCCGGAGGCAAGGGTCGAGCACCACGAAGGCCGTGGCATTCGTAGCTGCCCGATCCTTCCCGAGCTGCGACCGATCCTAGACGAGGCGTTCGAGATCTTCGGCGACAAGAGCGAATACGTGGTCGTCGCAAAGCAGTATCGCGCCGCAGCAAACACGGCGATGGGCCGGAAGAACGCCAACCTACGCAGCGAGATGACGCGACTCCTGCGCCGCGCCGGTGTCTCGGGTTGGCCACGATTGTTCCATTCGATGAGGGCCAGCAGACAGACGGAACTGCAGCGAGAGTTCCCATTGCACGTGGTTTGCTCTTGGCTTGGCAACTCACCGCGCATCGCCCAGCAGAGTTACCTGCTGGTGACTGAGGATGATTTCGCCAAGGCGGCTGGGGCGAAGAAGGTGATGGTGTGATTGGCTGGCGGTGTGGGGAGGGTGCCCGGAAACGGGCATCCTTACCCGATTTAGCGATGGTCAATCGCAGTTGAATCCTGTGAATGGGAAGAACTAGTCTTCCGAAAATTGAAGTGCTGTACCGTCGCAAACGTTGCTAAAGCAACCGTTGCTAGGATCCATTCCAGCTTTGGGATTACAACGCAAATAGCAACCATTGCTAGCACCGCAACAGCAGAGAGCAGACTACTTGCATGAATGAATTTCGTCATGGTGAATCTGTGACTCCCAACGTTTGCGATCAGCGGGCGGCGGGAGTTGACTCGGCGTTATCAGAAACGTCGCTACCACCGATCCGTTGCATCGCTTTGTTATTTGCGATTCTGCGCGATGGCCTAGTGACATAAGTTCGTCCTGATTCTGCCTGACGGCGCTGGATGTCCGCGAAAATCCGATCGAGGTCGTAGTCGAACTCAGCACCTAAGCGATGGCGAATCGCTTTCATTTCTTCGGTTGGGTCAGGGATCGTCATATGTCACCAAAAGCTGTTCCGGCGTGCAAATTACTGCGGACTCGATGCCAGCATTGCGGCAAACAGCGTCAATCAAATGCTGGGTCGATGGATTCATTATATGCTTGAAGTTCCAAGTAGCCAAATAGTCGATGCCGTTGATCGCAGCCAGAGCAATGTGTAGTGCGTCCCGTGGTTCCGATTTAGGCACAGCGTGGGCTGCAATCAGCGACGCCGCGAGCTCATTTGCTGCAGCGGTAGTTTGCAACACGTCAATGCCTTCCAAAATTTTGAGCCGTTCGCTTGCAGCATCTTCATCGCCATCACCGCATTCGGCAAGGACAAGGTCAGATACAAACAGCAAATACCGATCAGACGCGGAATCCCACCATTGTCTCGTGACCTGCTGTCGTGCAAGTATGGTTGCGACCGGATGCAGGCGTCCAGCTATGTGCCCAACAACAGTAGTTTCAAGGTAGATGCTTTTCATAGGCGTATTCTACCACAAAAAATTTAGTCTTCCAAAATAGAGCCCATCTTCAAAAAAGCACGACGATCCTCGACGAAGCCTTCGAGATCTTCGGAGACAAGAGTGAATACGTGGTCGCGGCTCCCCAGTACGGAGCGGCAGCCAACACGGCGATGGGTTGGAAGAACGCCAACCTACGCAGCGAGATGACGCGCCTCCTGCGCCGCGCCGGGTTGGCCACGATTGTTCCACTCGATGCGGGCCAGCCGGCAAACAGAACTGCAGCGCGAGTTCCCGCTGCATGTGGTTTGCTCGTGGCTTGGTAACTCACCACGGATCGCACAGCAGAGTTACTTGCTGGTGACTGAGGATGATTTTGCCAGGGCGGCCGGGGCGAAGAAGGTGATGGTGTGATTGGCTGGTGGTGCGGGAAGAGTGACTTCAACTGGCGACGCGCCCCCCTACCGGATTTCGCGTACTAAATCCCGGTTCAAGCCTCGCCTAAGCCAGGGTTTCGCTATCGGCCACCAATACGATTCGATCCAGTCGTTGCCAATAGGAGCAACTTTCTCTACATCCCAGCCAACTTCCAGAAGCGTGAAAAACATCGATTCTGCGCATTCGAAATTGCTAGAGTGAATGATCGTATGAAAATGAGGATATTGTGTCGCAAGAAATCTTGAAACCTCTCTCCCATCACCGGGGTCGTCTTCATATTCACTTTCTGGAATTAAGTCGTGATCGAGCGAAATCAAGGATACGTCTTGCAATACCGTACAATACGAGTCAATGAAGCTGCTGGCTGTACGATAGCAAAGCAAACCGCAACCATTCGCCGCAAGTACTGACTCAAATCGACCAATTCGATCTGAGTCGTCCTCGAGCATTAAGACAATCGGTTTTCTGTTCATTGTACACTCACTTTAACGTTATTCGTCTTCCCAGGGAGTTTCTGCTCCATCAGCTATTTCCATACATTGTTGATTCAGGCAACTCCTCACTTCAGGCAAGCTTTCAGGCGTGAATTGATAGTGACCTGAGAGGTTGTTGTACATGGTGACAACTCCGTCTTCAATAGTTATCTCTCCCGCACCAATCACAAGCTCGTCACCACCTAGAACTTCAGGATGGTTGTGGCCTTGGTGAGGTAAAATAAAAACATGACCGGACGTATCGATAACATAAATATAGGTTCCATCTTCTGTCTCAGGAGAAAGCATTTCGGAATCAGGTGACTTGGCAATTTCCTGGCCTTCGAGTGGAAGGCGTGGAAGATTTGGGTCATCGGATAAAAACAACCTATACGTGCCGGACGAAGAATGAAACACAAAACCGTTGGCTGGAATCTCGACCGAAAAAATCTGTAGCGCAAAAAATCCAGATGCTGGTTCGAACCAAAGAATGGACTCGTCGTCGACACCTTCGATATCAGCAAAATCAAGAACTGACTGTTCGTGGTTTGGAAGTAACTGACCGAAAACGACGGTTGTAACTGGGTCAATTTCGTGCGCATCAAAAACAAGACCAACCCCCTGAGCTCTGCAGACGCCCGAAAAACCAAAGATGCAGAACACGACACTGGAGCAAATTCGCAACAGATTCGAAAGGTACATACTTGGCAATCTCCTTTAGACGAGAAAACACCCAAAATCGGTAACTTCACTGTCGAGGACTGAAACACGCTAACCTATAGGGTAGGGAATTCACCATAATCCATCAGGCGGTGAATTTACCGAAGCTTGGGTAGCTCCGCAAGCAATTTGCATCATTGAACTAACGTTTGGCATGCATCCAGTGAGATTGCTGGTGGGAATCTCTCGCGATATGTTGACTTGCGAATTTCCAGGATATCTTGAGTCGGTCTCAAGTGGCGGGCCGCTGGTGCAAGGAAGCATTGTGTATGGCAGACCGCATCAACGCAGCCTATCACGCAAGTTAGCCTCGGTCCGAAGTTGAATGATATCAAGCACATGCGAGCCGATCAAGGATTTTATGGAGTGATAGGCTGTTTCGGCCTAATCATCCTGTATCGAGGGACGACGCGAGCATTCCCGACATCTCTGTTTCGGCAATTAATTCTACTACGATTCGAACTCACCTAGTTCGAATCCTGCACCTCCGCTACAAAACCACATGTTTTCCCTGGAAAAACGAGGTTTCGCGGACGACTCTGGCGACTCACTGGACGACTCGCCAGGGTCCAAGGCAGCGCACAAGACGACGCAGCACCTGCAGGCATGGACATGCATGGATAGGCAGGAAAGCCAAAGCAATTGGCCCAATATGCGAAAAACCCTGGCAAAACCAGGGTTTTTGAGCGGAGAGGACAGGAACCGAACAACCTACAAATTCCCTGGGAAAAACGGGGGTTCCAAAATGAGGCGACGCAAAATCCGACGCGCGCTGCAAAACACTCCGTGCGCTGCCTGTTGCATGCGCGCGCTGCGGCTCTCTCTTGGACACTAAACCGTTTGCTCGCTCATCCACACATTACAGGGTCATTTACTCGTTAACGAGTAAACGGTTTACTCGCTCATTTACTCGCTCATCACTTTCCGAAGTTGATAGCCACCGGTCTTGCTCGGACCGATGAACTCGATCGCTCCCGTGCTTCGAAGGAAGTCGAGCTCACGCTTTGCGGTCGCTTGGCTGCATCCAAGCGAATCAGCAATCGCAGCTGTTCGAAGTCGCTTGCCACCGGCGAGCAGTTCCAAAATCCGATCGCGGCGACTTTGCCCTTCGTCCTCTACGGTCTGTGTTTTGGACTGGCTGCCGTCTTCAATGCGGATCCACTCGTTCAATCGATACCCCGGACCTCCGCTTCGTATCACATCGTCCTGATCGCAAATCAGTCCCAACTCCGCAGACAGGATTTTGCAGTTGCTGGTTCGGAAGTCACGGATCGCTCCCGAGACAACATTCTGGCCGACTACTCACACAAAGCGCCGAGTTCTCGCACACAGAAGTGCACAATTTTGTGGCGCGGAGCAGGGTGCCGAATCATGAAGTCCTTGACGTGTCGCTCCGCGCCATTCGTACCCAATCGTTGAATGATGCCAAGCCTATGCTGCGTACCGTGTAAGAACTCTTCGAGTGCAGCAGCTTTACCTGGGTTCGGACGGAGAAGAATATTAGTCATAGTCTCTCCTCCAACATTGGCCTCAGCCCCGATGAAGTCGAAGTATCTTGCTTCTTCAGAACCTTCCTTGACGATGTTGATCGTACGTCCCTTCGATCGATTCGCGTCCAATAGCTCTGGCGTCGTCCGTTCCACGCTGTTTAGCTTGTTTGAGTTTCGCAGTACTCCACTATTTGGGGCAAGTCCTAGTCACTTGGCACGATGAAGCCTCCCCATTTGGTTGCAAGGAGCTGCGCAATCCGACTCGCGGATTCGCGACACGTCGCATTTTTCGAATAGTCGAGGGTCAGTATCGCTCTTGGAACGCCCAGAGCATTCGTAGCCGCAGCTAGTTCCTCTGACGACAAAAAGGAAACATCATTTTCCTGTGTTCCTATTCCTCTCAAAAACACTCCGCCGTCGTTCTGTGGGAAGTGAGCTTGTAGCAATGATGGTTCCGCATCCTGCCAAACGCCAGAATTCTGAGATACGAACTCCCTAAGATCACTTACGTCGATCGATTTCGCAAAAACCACTGACAGGTTGTCCATGTTAGTGTCGTGCTCCGTGATACACGAACGCGTCCAACATTGCCCAGTCGGAGTCATCTATGACGCTTACGAGTGGGAACTGTGTCTGGTACTGATATGTCGTATCCACTGGTACGCGATGCTTCGAGAATAGTCCAACGAACTTCTGATTAGGATTTTGAATCAATGACGAATAGGCTCGAAGTTGATTGAACTTGCCAGGAGCTCCCTTAATACTTATTGCGATTTCCAGAATGACCGATCGTAGTTCAATATCGACTTCTCCAAGTTGCCCGCCGCCAGGGAAAAAAGTTTTCTCGTCGTACTGGACCAGTTGTTTTCGGTATCGCTGAGCAACGGTCCCTTGAAATTGATATGCAGCTCGCGATTCTGCTGCGCGATGGAGAGCCCCTGACGAATCTGCATGCACTCGACGAAGCATAGCTGCCCGTTCTGCTCGCGCGGCGAGCTCCTCGGGTGTCCTCGCTGCGACTCTTGCGAGCTGATCTGCGAACGCTGCACTACTTGGGGCTAGATCATCAACTTCAGAATTGAGCATTCCAATCCTAGCGGATCGAATCATTGCGATTGGTGCAACGATATCGCTACCAAACTCTGTCAGTTGGCCGAGTGAGCGTGCGCTTTCCTTGTTTAGTCCAAGGCCATGCTCACCAACATATTCTGCCCCTGTCGCAACAAAAGTGTTTTGATCGATGCCGGTAAACATGCTTCGAGTTCCAGCCTGCGTGTGGTCCAATCCGTGGACGACCATTACAAAGCTGCCGCCAACTGTTGGAACTAGCAGCACGACGCCTTCGGCTGCTTCGACTGCACCTGCAGCGGCTTCGATCGCTCCATTTACTCTCGTGGCGCCCTCAATCGCCCTTATTCCGTTTCTGAGCCTTCGGCTTATGGCAACTCGAACTCGTGAGTGAAGGGAAAGTAGGTCCTGTGCCTCAATGTAGGCATACTGGCTCAGTAATCCCGCTGCATACAACTGATCAAGTTCACTCGAGGCAACTTTGCGTATTTGGTAATCAAGGCCTCCGGCATCCTTATGGGAATTCAAGATCTCTATTGACGGGCCTACATAAGGCTCCTCCAACCCACTCGGATCCGTCGCATAGCTAGGATGGTTGCCTACGTAGCGATACAGATTCGTATCGCCAGCATCAAAACTCTTCGGGTCTTTGGACTGCCAGCGGCCAATCGTCGAATCGAACACAGCAGATTTCCTGGGGACGGATTGGAAGATGGAGTTGCCGCAGATAGGAATGTAGCATGCATGCCGGTCCGCCGTCAAATGTTTTGCGTGGCTCCTTGGCGCGTACTGACTGCAACTGTCACTACGTCCGCGCACTGGCCGCAAAATGGCCATTTAGGCGGTCTGATCGTATACGACTCGAGCATCAATAGAGGAGCAAATCAGTGATCGACGCGTCAACACCTGCTCGCTGAACCGTCTGAGTGCGATGACAGGATAAACGTCGCTGCTAGCGCCGAGTTCTCGCACACAAAAGTGC